>OLBS01000204.1_pt1 | contig 9800 bp, 2 predicted proteins | sample 1607371 | NCBI WGS metagenome assembly OLBS01 (sample SAMN02674597, study PRJEB24791) | human gut metagenome, SKBSTL013 | isolation source: stool | host: Homo sapiens | place: USA | reverse complement strand
GTCTTCAATCCACAATGTATTCAGAGCGGATATCACCTTGCTTCTCTCTTCGGGCTTATTTGGCCGGACGGAGGATTTGAGAGCGGGATGCTGATGAGATAATCCTTGAATCAAACAAGGTTTAGCACCTAAATAATCTCCGATTCGAAAATCTTCTATATCTTCTACAATCGCGATATCATTGGCACCCACTTCATCAACATTTATCTCTCTGCCCTGATAAATAGTCTTTAGATTTTTAATCTTGATGAATTTTTCCGAATCGTTGATTCTTACAACGTCTCGAAGTCTCAGACTTCCGTCAATTATTTTAAGAAAACTTCTTTTATGCCCTTTGGGGTCATGCTCTATCTTATAGAGATAAGCTGAAAGTCTGTTTGAGACTGATGCCGGAGGAAGTATAAAAGAAGAAATGGCGTCCAACAACTCATTGATACCGATATTGAACATTGCTGATCCATGTAGCACCGGATAGACTTTGGCTTTTGCCACAAGAGCGATTATCGTATTCCAATAATCAGCCGGTGAAATTTCGCTATCCGCCAAATATCGTTCTAATATATCGTCGTCATGGTTGCATACAAATTCTTTGTATTCTTCCTTTATATATGTTTGGGAGCAAACCGGATAAACCGATCCATCGACAACAGTTTGCATAAACAGGACATCTTGCGACAGATTTGTTTTTATATCCATATACAAACGCTCCAAATTCACACCGGCACGGTCAATCTTATTGATAAATATAATTGTCGGGATTTGCAGCTTTTGTAAAGTACTGAACAGCAACTTTGTCTGCGCTTGTATGCCTTCCTTTGCGGATAAGATGAGGACTGCTCCATCAAGCATTTTGAATGTCCGCTCCACTTCCGCAATAAAATCCATGTGTCCCGGAGTGTCAATGATATTGCATTTCACACCATTCCAGATAATAGATGTCGTAGAAGCCCGAACAGTAATTCCTCTACGTTTCTCTATATCCATAGAGTCCGTTATGGTGTCACCATTATCCACACGGCCGCACTTTTCCGTTGCTCCACTGGCAAACAGCAGATTCTCGGTTACGGAAGTTTTTCCTGCATCAATGTGAGCAAGAATTCCTAAATTTATAATATTCATTTGGATTAAGCAATAATATACTACAGTAGATGCATTGTCGAAACGCACCTTTTAATACCTCCTCGTAGCATATGAGAACTACAGGATTACTAACTCGTATTAATATGTATATTATTACTGCCGCATAACGATTACAAAATTACACAAAAAAATATATCTAACAAAAGTGGGAGGATTTTTTAACTTTTTACCATAGACATTTTATTAGGGAAGCGTAGGTTCAACTGGCAAGTACAAATAAGTAGAAATGTTTGAACAACACCGTTTTAGGAAGTTGAAAAATCAAGTTTCTCTCTCGGTATAGCGTTTATTTTGGCCAATATCTTCTTTAGTTTGGCATTTGAGTATTTCCCATTCGTGTTCTATTTAGCTCCTTTTATGAGTATGTAGCAAGTTGCTTATCAAATTCAGCCTCTTTGAGGGTCAAATATGGTTTTGCAAATGGTGACTGACAAGACATAAACAAGGTCAGCAGGAATTTTTTACATAAATGGACATGAATGTATATAACCTAAAATAAGAATAAATTTTAATAAGGGCTGCCCAAAAAGAAAAAAATGCAGTTGCCATCCTATAGATACTTGCAGAAAGGATAAAATTTACTTTTAGACCTTTTGGGATAGCCCTTATTAATACTTCAGATAAAATTCCTTAGGTTATATTTTCAATCCTTTGGACCGGGTTTCCTCCTTGGCATACAGTCCCGGACGCCCGATTATGACATGGTTGGCAACGATACTATCCGCCGGACTGCGTATCTGCGGCGGTGCATTTTCGGGATATTGCGCCTGCCTGTTCCTCACATCTTCCGCTTCCGGCTTGAGCTGTTGCCCTTCATTCTCCTTTTCTGCGACTTCGGGCGTGGGTGGCGCAAGCTCCAGCTGAATTTTTCGGTCAAGGGCGGCAAGTTCGGACTTCAACTGCTTCAGCTCGTCCTCCTTCTTCCACACCTTACCCGCTATCTCCTGTAACTGCGGTATCTCCATCTCCAGCACCTCGTTCTTCGCCTTGTACTGGTCGATGATGGAGGGTATCCTCTCCATCGCGTTGAGGAAGTTGCGGGCGGCGGCCAACGGGTCAGCCATCGCCAGATGCCCGTTGTTGTAGGTGTACTTGTAGTTCCCCTCGACCACGAAGCGGTTGTCGGTGAACTCCAATCCCTCTTTGAGTATCCTTTCGCTCACCACCTTTATCGGAAAACCGTAAAGTTCACCGACCTGCGTGTACAACCCTCCGGTCGTGGCATTCTTGGCTATCTCCTGCAAACGCTTTCCGATGACCTTCTCATCGGCGGAATCCACTCCGTCCACCTTTATTATATTAAGGCGGTTGCCCTCCTTGTCGGTCTGCACCACCGACAGGAAGCGGTTCCAGTCCTCCGTCATGGCATCTATGAAAGCCGTGTTGTTGCGCAACTCGCCGGTCTTTGACTCCAGCTTGAACTCCGAATCACGCTTGCCCTTGTTGAACGACTTGCGTTCCCCTTCGAGCGATGCGATCCGCTTTTCCAGTTTCGCCTTGTCCAACAGGTCGGTATTGCCGGAGAGCAACGCCATGTATTCCGAGAAATTCATGCCCGATTTTTCGTCCATTGCCCCCTCGTCGATGGTACGCGCACCCATCGCACCGCTTTTGAGCTGGCTTATGAAAGTCTGCTTGCAGTGCAGGAGGTTGAACTTGTAGCTGTCCAGTGACTTCTCCACCGCGTAGATGATTACATCCACGTTGTTCCCGGCGAAATGTTTGGCAATCTCATTACCTGCCCTAACTCCGCGTCCGTCACGCTGTTGCAAGTCGGACGGTCGCCACGGCGTATCGAGATGATGGATAGCCACACACCGTTTCTGGGCGTTCACACCCGTTCCGAGCATAGAGGTAGAGCCGAACAGCACACGCACCGTCCCGGCGTTCATGGCGTCTATCACCGCCTTCCGCGCCTTGTCGGTCTTGCACTCCTGAATGAAGCGCACCTCGCTTGGCGGTATACCGTAGTCCTCCGTCAGTTTGCGCTTGATTTCCGAATAGACGTTCCACCCGTCGCCCGGCTGGTATGTCCCCAAATCAGAGAAAACGAACTGCGTGCCTTTCTGGGCGTCGTATTTTTGATAATACTCCGCGATCATCTTGGCACAGTGACTCGCTTTGTTGTCGGGATGATCTTCGTAATTCGGGTCTATCATGCGCATGTCGAGTGCCATTTTCCGGGCATAGTCCGTGGCGATGAGCATCTTCGCCTTTTCTTCCGTTTCCGAAAGCGGCAGCCTGCCCAACAAGGTGGCATCGCCCGTCTTGGCGAACTGCATCAGTTTCTGTATGAAGTCCTCCTGTTCCGGCGTGGGCGGTATATGGTGCAGTATCTCGTTCTTGGCAGGACGGTCAACGCCCACATCCTCCGCCGTGCGGTAGTCCGTGATTTCATTATAGAAGGCGGCAAGCTCCGGCACTTTGATGAAGTAGCGGAAACGCTCCTTCTGGACCACATTGTTCGTCACGTTAAATTCAAAATCCGTCGTCTTCTTGGCAAATATCGCCGCCCAAGCGTCGAAACACCTTATGTCCTGCCGTTCCAGCTCCTTCGGGCGCAGGTACTTGAACAGCAGGTACAATTCAGTCAGTGAGTTGCTGATAGTCGTGCCGGAGAGGAAGGTCGCACCCAAGTCTTTTCCTGTGCGCTCCTGTATGGTGCGTATGGCAAAGAGCATGTTAAGTGCCTTCTGGCTTCCCTCGCTGTTTCCCAATCCCGCCACACGGTCGTGGCGCGTGTTGAAAGTCAGATTTTTGAACTGGTGGCTCTCATCTATGAAGATGTGGTCGATGCCCATCTGCTTGAAATCCACCACGTCGTCCGTGCGTGACTTTATGGCGTGTTCCACCTTCTCCAGCTTCGCTTCAAGGTTGTGCTTGCGCTTCTCCAATCCTTTCAGCATCGCCCGCGACACGTTCTTTCCCTGCTGCCGTAGCACTTCGAGGTTTTCCTCCACCGTGTCAAGCTCTGCTTGCAGGATGCGCTGCTGCAATTCCGGCGACTGCGGTATCTTGCCGAACTGGTCGTGCGACATGATGACGCAATCGTAGTCGTTGTTCTTTATATTATTGAAGAAGCGCACACGGTTGGCGGTCGAAAAGTCCTTCTCCGAAGCGTACAGAATACGTGCGTTGGGATATGCCGCCTGATAGGTGGCTGCAATCTCCGCAACGTTGGCTTTCAGCCCGATAATCATCGGCTTGTGTGCCAAATTCAGACGCTTCATCTCATGCGCGGCGATGCACATTATCAGCGTCTTACCGGTTCCCACCTCGTGGTCGCAAATTCCGCCGCCGTTCTGTTTCAACATCCAGACGCAATCCATCTGTGAGGGATAGACGCTCTTGATACCCCGGCTTGCCAGCCCTTTCAGGTTGAGGTCGGGAAAAGTCTGGTGCGAGCCGTCATACTTCGGGCGCACGAAACAGTTGAACTTGCGGTTATACATCGTCACAAGCCGCTCCTTGAACTGCGGCGACTGCTCTTCGAGCCATTCGGAGAAGCCGTTTCGTATCTCGTCAATCTTGGCGTTGGCGAGTTGTATTCCCTCGCTGTCGCGCATCTTGATGTCGTTGCCATGCTCGTCCTTGCCGATGGACTTCATCATGTCAGGGCAGGTGTTGTGCAGGGCGTGTTTTAGGAGGTGCATACCGTCATAGTTCCGGTAATACCCCTTCACCAGAAACTCGTCCGTGATTTTCATGGTGCGGTAGCCGCACACCACCGAAAACTCGTCCATGCTTGCGGAATAGGCGATTTTCACCTCCGTGTCGAACAGCCGGCTCATGTAGGCGGCATAGACACCCGTCGGAATCCAGCGTTCCCCGAAATTGAAGTCCAGATCCTCGAAGGCGATGCGCTGCGGCTCGGCATCTTTCAGAGCCTCCAACGCCTGCTTCACCTCCGGCATACGCTCATTTTCGGGATTGTCACCCATCCATGCCTCTATGCGTTCCGCTTTCTCTATGACATTTCCGGCGATGAAACGGTCTTTGATTTCGTAACCGGTCACGAGCGGATTGTAGTAGATGCGCCCTTGCAGGGCAGTGAGCAAATCCTCCGCCGTGCTGTCGGTTATCTCCCGCATATAGTCGAGATTGACCGTACCATATTTGTTGAGCGACGCAGACAGGGCTTCTTCGGGAGAGCCTACGTTGGCATGGCTCTCCACCGCGAAGGAAACAGGATGCTCGAAGATGTCCGCCTTGACGAACTTTCCGTTTTCCATCCGTTCCAGCGAAAGGATGTCGCGCCCGCCCGCATCCATCATCACTAACTTCACGTTCTGCTTGGCGTTGAGGTTGCCGTAGCGCATGACAAACTCATCGTAACAGGTATTCAGATGCTCTCGCCACGGAACATTTGCCTCGCGCCGGAGCGATTCATAACGATACAGACGCTCGTAGGCGTCACGCAGTGACACATACAACAACGCCTTTTCCTTCTGGTATCCTTTCAGGTTGAGCGGCTGGAATGTCGCCCCGTATGGCGTGATGTCTTTCAGGTAGCCGATGTTATGACGCCCCCGGTCAGCCACCAGCGACCCTTCGCGCAGGTGCATCTCCGGCGTGCGGTGGTAGGCACGCGGAGAAAGGTCCACGATTTCCTCCTTCGGCTTTTCCGCTTCGATGTCGGGGAAAAGGGAGGTTGCCACCGCTTCCGATGGGGTATCTGTAACGGCAGGTGCGGCGACTGCCTCCGGCTGTGTTTCCTCCTGTCGTGGCTGCTCACGGGAAGTTTCCGGCACGGCTTTCACTTCCGTCTTTTCCGCCACTTGTTTCTCGTTATGCTGCCTTGCCAGTTCCCGAAGTTCTTTCCTACGCTCCGGCGTCAAACCCATCATCATTTCATAGAAACCGTTGATGGGAGGATTGGTATCCCAGTCCAGTGTGGCATAGATGTCGTCCGGGTCGGCAGGCTTGGCGGTGTTCTCCGCTTTCACCTCCTTATTCTCCATTGCGGGTTTTGCAGTTGGAGCTGTCGGTGTAACCGTGACTTTCGGTTTGGGCGGAGTGGACTTTGCCGTAACTGCCTTTTTCACCGTCTTTTTCTTTTTGGAGGTTTTCGGTTGGCTGACCTCTTCCGTCATCCCCCAGAGGTCAAGCAGGGTGAGCTGCACGCCTGCGGAATATTGCGGGCGCGGTTCTATCTCCGGCTTTTCATCTGCGGGTTGCGGCTTTTCTGTCGGAGTTTCCACCGTCTGCGCCGAGGATACTGTTTCCAATTTTATGGCAGGACGCTCTACTTTATTTTGAACGGCAACTTTTTCTTCCGTTCCTGCCTGCCGGATTGAACCCGAATACAAGCGCATGGCAAGCCTGTAATGGAAATCCTCGTCGAGCATACGGCGCAAATCCCCGGCGATGCCTGCTGCCTTGCCCTCGTGCAGATAAACCATAGCGGGCTTCCCGTAGGGGTCTGTGTCAAGTTTCGCCATCGTATGCACGATGCGTTCCGGGTGGTGGATGAAATAGGCGTTGTCGGTCAGGGCGGTTTTCGTGTCCGTCTGTATCACGGTCATCAGCCGCTCGTCCTGCGACATTTCCTTCTTGCTGAGGTTCTTTTGCAGGACAATCAGGTCACTGCCCACCTCCGTGCCCGCGTTGTCCGTGAACAGGTTGTTGGGCAGGCGTATCGCGGATACCAGATTGGCCTGACTGAACAGCTCGTTACGCACGGAGGTCTTGGTGCTATTCAATACCCCTTGCGAGGTGATGAACGCCACGATACCGCCGTCACGCACGGCATCCAGTCCTTTGAGAAAGAAATAGTTGTGGATGGTTTTCTGGGCGGAGCGTCTGCCGAAAGAGTCGCTCCGCTGAAACTCCGCGTCGAACACGGCAATGTCACCGAACGGAATGTTGGACACCGCCAAGTCGAAATAATTGTTGAACGGTCTTTCGATTTTCTCAAAACCGCAGGTGCGCATTTTCTGGTCGGGATAGAGATGCCTCAAGATTGTACCCGTGAGCAGATCCTTCTCGAAAGCCATCACATCCGCATTGGGGCTGTGCCGCAGCATGGAATCCACGAACACGCCGACACCTGCCGACGGTTCGAGCATACGGGCGGGGCGGACGCTGTAATCTGCCAGCACGTCCGCGATGGTGTCGGTTATCTCTTTGGGGGTGTAGAAAGCGGTCAGCACGGACGCTTTCAGCGAATCCACAAACCGCTTGTACTCTGTTTCGTCCTTGCTGTTCTCACGGATAAGCCTGTGCAGCTCCACCGTCGGGGCGAACAGTTCGAGGTCGGATTTCGCCCACCGGACGGCATCCGTCAGTTCCTTTGCAGGGTTGAGGATACATTTCAGACCGCCGAAACCGCAGTACCTTTGAAGTATGGCACGCTCTTCGGTTGTCGCTGTCCTATTTTCCCTGTCAAGGATGAATGCCGTCCGTATCGCCTCGATGTTGTCCCGCAGTTTCTGTTTGCGGTTAAACGCCATATTCCCCGATATAAAGGACGGTTGCCCCCGTCAGCTCCGTGTAGAGCAGGTCGTAATCGGAAGACAGGGCGAAATTGTCATCCGAGAGGTCATAGACGGAGAACACGTTGCCGACAAGCGGCAGCAGTTTCAGGACAAAGGCTTCACGCTTCTCTTCCGGCACTTCATCGGCAAACTCGTTTTCCACGACTTCGCGGAGGATGGCGTAACGGGAATAATGCAGCCCGCGCAGCAGCGTGTCCATCGCCAGTTCCTGCGCACCATCGGCGGGATAGCCTTCAAGCCGTGCCCTCTCATACGTTTCGGCGGCACGGTCGGCCCGTTCCCGTATGAAAGCGGTGTCGTCAGCCTGTTCAAACTTGTTCGTGCGGAGATAGTCCAGCAGGTACAGACCGTAATAGGAAAAGTCGGTCTGACCCTCGTTTTTCTTCTTGTTGTTCATTACTTTGGATTTAGCGGATTGATAATTAACGGGATAATCGGTTGGAAAAAGGAAGAAAAAGGCACTCGGTATCCCTCCGAGTGCCACCACTAAATCCAAAGTATGAGTGTAATCCGGTATCGAAGAACAATTCATTACTCTGAACAAGTGGCAAAGTTAATACTATTTCTTCCGTCCTGAAAATTTCTTGCCCTTTTTAGCCTCCGGGAACACGAAAGTCATGTTATATTCCCCGTCAAAGGCTACGACGGCATCGAAACTCTTGCCTTGTTTGCTCTTGAAGCCTTTGAGCAACTTGGTATGTCCTTCGGTGAGCAGGTCTTTGATTTCGTCGTCGGACAGGGTGCGTCCCGCTTTCAGCCGGAACACGGGCAGACCGCACTCGGCGTTGTCGCATCTGACGACCTTCCCGTAGAACCGCATCCTGCCCGTGCCACACTTGGGACAGGCACAGCCGGAATCACGGCTGCCGAAGAGCTTGTCGCACGAGAGCAGTTCGGAAGTGATTTCCCGTGTGTACGCCTCTATCTCCCTGTGGAAAGCGTCGGCGGACACCTCGCCGCGCTCGATGCGGGCAAGCTCCCGTTCCCATTCGCCCGTCATGGCTACGTCGGCTATGCGCATCGTCTTGACGACGGAGTTGAGGGCAAGACCTTTTTCGGTAGGCACAAGCGATTTCTTGCAACGTTCCATGTAACCGCGCTTGAAGAGCGTTTCGATGATGGAGGCGCGTGTGGCGGGAGTGCCGATGCCGCAGTCCTTCATTGCCTGACGCAGCGCGTCGTCCTCAATTTCCTTGCCAGCCGTTTCCATCGCTGAAAGCAGGGTGGCTTCGGTATGCAGCGGTTTGGGCTTGGTTCTTCCTTCTGTGACGGATACGCCCTTAATCGTCAGATAATCGCCTTCATGCAAATCAGGCAATATCACATCTTCCTTCTCCTCGCCATAGACGGCACGCCATCCGGCTTGTTTGACAACGCTACCTTTCACGGTGAACTCCACTCCGGCACATTCCGTCGTGATAATGGTCACGTCTTTGACACATTTTTCGGAGAATGCCTCGACCATGCGTCCGGCAATCATGTGGTAGAGGATGCCGTCCTCTTTGGAGAGGAAGAGCGGCTTCTCGCCCGTGACGAGCAGGGCATGGTGGTCCGTCACCTTTCCGTCGTCCACGCTGCGGCGTGTCGGTGTAGCTTTCGCCCGCACCTTGTCTTTCCATTCTGGCTGCGTGCCGATGAAGGCGAGCAGCTTGGGGATTTCGGCGAACACGTCTTCGGGAATGTAGCGGCTACCCGTTCTCGGATAGGTTATCAGTTTCTTCTCGTAGAGTTTTTGCGCAGTTTCAAGCGTCTGTTCCGCCGTGAAACCGTGCTTGGTGTTGGCTTCCTTCTGGAGGGTGGTCAGGTCGTACAGCAACGGAGTGTCCTCCGTCTTCTCCTTGCGTTCGGCTTTCGTTACTGTTGCGCAGCCTGCCTCCTTTACCTTGTTATATAGTTCCATCGCCGACTCTTTCTCCTTCCATTTCTCGGAGGATGAGAATTTCACGATCTCGCCGTCGCAACCGTCCGTTGCGATATGGAGCTGCCAGAAGGCTTCGGGCGTGAAACGGCGGTTCTCCCAGTAGCGTTCACACACCATCGCCAGCGTGGGTGTCTGCACCCGTCCGACGGAATACGTGCCGTGTCCGGCGGCGATGGAGAGTGCCTGCGTGCCGTTGATGCCCACGAGCCAGTCGGATTCGCTCCGCGCTTTGGCGGCGAGGT
>OLBS01000202.1_pt1 | contig 9850 bp, 10 predicted proteins | sample 1607371 | NCBI WGS metagenome assembly OLBS01 (sample SAMN02674597, study PRJEB24791) | human gut metagenome, SKBSTL013 | isolation source: stool | host: Homo sapiens | place: USA | reverse complement strand
GTAGATAGATATTTATATCATCAAAAGCATACTCGTTGAAGTAGGAATGAAACATAGAAGTTTGTTTATAGCTTTTTATAAGTTTTCAGTACCGGATTAAGAGAGGGGGGCATATTATGGAAGATTCTTACGTATTACAACTATTAAAACCAAAGTTTAAAGATTTTCATTTGTGTTTCTGCGGATTTGCAGAATGTAAGCCATTACATAGCTATGGACCGGCCGCAAGACCCAATTATATTTTGCATTATGTAATGAAGGGCAAAGGTATCTATCAGGTTGGTGAAACGAAGTATCCGCTGAAAGAAGGACAGGCCTTTCTGATTGAACCGGAAAGCCTTACCTTTTATCAGGCAGATAAAACGGACCCATGGTCTTACCTTTGGGTAGGATTTGGTGGTACGGAGGCACAGAGATTTGTCAGAGATCTCGGACTGAACAGTCGTCAGCTTACATGCGAGTGTGAATATGGAGAAGAACTGAAAGAAATTGTATTTGAAATGCTTCATCATACGAGTTCAACTGCAGAAAATCTTTATTATCTCCAGGGAAAGCTCTATCAGTTTTTCTCAGTACTGGCTCGTGGGATTGAAATTCAGCAATATTCGAATGATACAAAAGAAAGCATACATGTGCAGGAAGCAATTGCCTATATAAAGAATTACTATTCACAGAAAATCACAGTGGAAGATATAGCAAATTATTTGGCACTAAATCGAAGCTATTTATATACAATATTTATGAACAGTCTTGGAATCTCTCCGAAAGATTTTTTGACGGAATTTCGAATTTCCAGAGGAAAGGAGCAGCTCGCACTTACAGATCTGTCTGTGGAGGAGATTGCAGTTTCCTGTGGCTATCGTAACTCCCTTGCTTTCGGTAAAATATTCAAGCAGAAAGTGGGAATAACGCCGACCCAATATCGTAATGATAACAGAAAGGCTGCCCGAGAACGATTGATCAGTGCACAAAACGAACTGAAAGAATACAAGAAACATAAAAAAATTTATGTAGGAGACGTCGAAAAAGAATAGACGAAATGTTGAAAAAGACATCCGATACCTAACATTTGGGATACAACACTTAACAAAAAGGTATAACGGATGTCTTTTTTTGTACGCTATACTTGTATCAACAAATATAAGGAACAAGTGCACAGGTTTCTTCACTTAAACAACAAATAAACAAATGAGTGTTAGAGGAGGAGAATCATGGGAAATCAAAAAGAAACTCAGAAAAATCCGCAATATAAATATGCGTCTACAAGAGAAAAATTATGTTTTGGAATTGGGGCAATCGGTAAAGATGCAATTTGCAATTTAGTAGGAGCATTTTTAATGCTTTATTTTACAGATACATTGTATCTGGCACCGGCATTTGTCGGCGTACTGTTTTTGGTAGCAAGAATATGGGATGCGATCAATGACCCGATGATGGGAATGATCGTTGACAATACACATACACGTTTTGGTAAATTCAGAATCTGGCTTGTAATCGGAACATTGGTAAATTCAGTCGTATTTGTTTTGTTATTCCACAGTTTTAATCTGTCAGGAACAGCATTGTACGTATATGTATCCGTTATGTATATCTTATATGGAATGACTTATACGATCATGGATGTCCCTTACTGGTCATGGCTTCCGAACTTGACAAATGACCCGCACGAACGTGAGAAAGTATCCGTAATTCCAAGATTTTTCGCAAGTCTTGCAGGATTTTCAGTAGCAACATTTGGGCTTTATATTATCAACTACCTGAACAAAGTTGCAGGCGAGAGCAATCTCTACGCAGAAAAAGGATATACACTTTTCGCAATCATTATCGCAGCTATTTTCATCGTTACAATCGGTATTACTGTATTTAATGTAAAAGAGGAATCAACATTAGGGGTATCATCAGAAAAGACAAGTCTGAAACAGGCATTTCATGTAATTGTAAAAAATGATCAGCTACTTGCATTTATCGGACTACTTTTGACATTTAACCTTTGTACACAGCTTGCAAAAAGCTTTGCTGTATATTATTTCAAATGTGTATGCCATGATGAATATCTGTATTCTATTTTTGGATTTGCGATTATTGCTGAGATGGCAGGACTTTTATGCTTCCCAAAAATCGCAGCAAAAATTAACCGTGAAAAAGTATACGCATTTGCATGCGGACTTCCGATTGTTGGATTTGTACTGCTCGGTGCAGCAGGATATGTAGCACCACAGAGCAAAGTGTTAGTTATTGTATGTTGTGCGCTTCTTTTTTTTGGATCAGGTCTTTCACTTGGAGTAACAACATGCTGTATGGCAGATGTTATCGACTATGGAGAAGTGAAATTTGGTGTACGAAATGAAAGTGTAACATGCTCTGCACAGACATTCCTTATGAAGGCAGCTATGGCAGCAGCAGGTGGATTAACAGGAATTGGTCTTCAGATTGTAGGATACAACGCAAAAGCGGTAACGCAGAGCGCAGCAACAGTAATGGGTATTCGCGTGTTAATGATTGTAATTCCAATCATTCTTGCATTTGCCAGCTTTGGTATTTACAAAAAATACTACACTTTAAAAGGTGAGAAGATGGAAGAAATCACAAGAAAAGTAAATGAAATGCATGCGAAAAAGCAGACAGCTTAAGAGTCAACAATTCAATTATAAAAGGGGTAGTATATGAGACAGATTATTTTTCACGAGGAAACGAAAACTTTCCATTTATACAATGAAAAAATCAGTTATATCTTATGTGTATTAGAAAATGGACATCTGGGACAATTATATTTTGGAAAACGACTTCATGATAAAGCAGATTTTTCTTATCTGGTTGAAAAATGTGGACGCCCAATGACATCATATATATATGAATGGGATCGTACTTTTTCATTGGAACATATCCGACAGGAATATCCGGTTTACGGTACGACAGATTACAGACATCCGGCAATTGAATTGTTGCAGGAAAATGGCAGCAGAATCAGTGAGTTCCAATATGAAAGCTATGAGATTATTGCCGGAAAACCGAAACTATCCGGATTGCCGGCAACTTACACAGAGTCCGAGGAGGAAGCGCAGACATTGCGCATCTTTCTGAAAGACGCTTTGACTGGTGCAAAACTGGCGCTTTTATATACGATTTTTGATGAATATAGTGCAATTGCAAGAAGTGCTTATATTGAAAATGCCGGTGAGAAAAATCTGCATGTATTAAATATGATGAGTTTAAGCCTGGATCTTCCAGATAAGGATTATGAATGGATGCAGTTGTCCGGTGCGTGGTCCAGAGAGCGCTATATAAAGAATCGAACATTGGAGCAGGGCATAACAGCTATCGACAGCATGCGCGGAAATTCTTCTCACGAACATAATCCGTTCCTTGCTTTAAAACGTCACAACACAGATGAAAATGCAGGAGAAGCAATTGGAATAAGCCTTGTATACAGTGGAAATTTCCGTATTCAGGCAGAAGTAGATACACACGATGTGACACGAATTACAGCCGGGATCAATCCGGAAGGATTCGATTGGAAATTAGAACCGGGAGAAAGCTTTCAGACACCGGAAGCAGTTCTGGTTTACAGTGAAAATGGATTAAATGGCATGAGTCAGACGTTCCAGAAGTTGTATGCTAAGAGACTCGCAAGAGGGTACTGGCGTGATAAGGCAAGACCGATTTTAAATAACAACTGGGAAGCAACTTATTTTGACTTTACAGAAGATCGCCTTGTAGAGATTGCAAGGAAAGCAAAAGAATGTGGAGTAGAACTGTTTGTCTTAGATGACGGATGGTTTGGCGCAAGAAGAAATGACAGAGCCGGTCTTGGAGACTGGGTAGCAAATGAAGAGCTTCTGCCAAATGGCATCAAAGGCCTGTCAGAAAGAATTGAAGCACTTGGATTAAAATTCGGTCTTTGGTTTGAGCCGGAGATGGTAAATAAAGACTCTGATCTTTATCGAGCACATCCAGACTGGATCTTACAGACACCGGGAAGAAATACATCACACGGCAGATACCAGTATGTACTCGATTTTGCAAGAAAAGAAGTAGTAGATCATATTTACGGAATGATGGCAAAGTTATTATCGGAGTCGAAAATCTCATATATTAAATGGGATATGAACCGAAGCATTACAGAATGCTACAGCAGCAAACTTCCTTCAGACAGACAAGGAGAAGTGTTCCATCGTTATATTTTAGGTGTATATGATCTGTATGAACGTTTGACAAATGAGTTTCCAGAAGTATTATTTGAATCCTGCGCTAGCGGTGGAGGAAGATTTGACCCAGGAATGCTGTATTATGCACCGCAGGGATGGACAAGCGATGATTCGGATGCAATCGAGCGTCTGAAGATTCAGTATGGAACTTCTATGTGTTATCCGCTTAGTAGTATGGGAAGCCATGTGTCTGTTGTTCCGAATCACCAGGTATTTCGTAATACTCCATTACATACAAGAGCGAATGTAGCATACTTTGGAACTTTTGGATACGAACTGGATCTCAATAAATTGAAAGAAGAAGAGATCAAAGAAGTAAAAGAACAAATCACATTTATGAAAGAATACAGAGAAGTGTTGCAGTTTGGAACATTTTATCGTCTGAAAAGTCCATTTGAAGGAAATGAGACGGTATGGATGGTGACAAATGAAGACCGCACGCTTGCAATCGTAGGATACTATCGTGTTTTAAATGGAGTGAATCAGCCGTATAGCCGTGTCAGATTACAGGGGTTGAACCCGGATATGGTCTATGAAAATGTATGGAACCATACAGAAAATTACGGAGATGAATTAATGAATTATGGATTGATCACATCCGATGTGACAGCTGGTGAAGTGCCTGGGAATGTGACTCCTTGTACCGATTTTGAATCTAGAATATATATGCTGAAAGGCAAAAAAGTTCAGGAGGGAAGATAGGTCATGACAAAGACAAAAAGAACCGGAGTAATGGTACTGGGAATATTGTTCATTGGATTATGTGTATCTTTCTTACGACTTTCACGATTTGGCGTGGATCCATTCAGTGCAATGAATCTTGGAATCAGCGGATTTATCGGATGGAGCTTTGGAACGTGGCAGTTGCTTGTCAATGCAATCATTCTTGTAGTTGTATTCTTTCAGGCAAGATCCTGTATTGGTTTGGGTACCATTATCAATATGGTATTTGTCGGATATATTGCAGATTTTATCTGTTATGTAGCGAATGATGTAGTGCAGATTCAGATGAATCTGCCACTGCGTATCCTTGCACTGCTGCTTGCTCAGCTGATGGCATCTATGGGAGTGGCATTATATATGGTCGCAGATATGGGAATCGCCCCATATGATAGTGTCGCAATTATAATCGAGAAACTGACACATCAAAAAATCCCATTTCATAAGGCAAGGATTCTTTCAGATGTTGTTGTCGTGATTATTGGAATCATATTTGCCATTGCATCTGGGGAGGGAATCTGGTCGGTAGTAGGGATTGGTACAATTATAAATGCCTGCTTCAACGGTCCATTGATTCAATTTTTTAAAACAAAACTGGAGAGATTTTACTTGTAAAATCTAAGGATTACAATTCTCCAATTCTTGCAAGGCTCATATCCAGAACGGATACGGGCCTTTCTTTTTCACCAGTAGCTTCATCCAAACCTTTATATTGAATAATGAACCCTTCTCTTTGGTAAAAAGAAATTGGATATATAGCGATAGCCCCTTATATTTTCGGAAATCGGAAAATAAAACTCGTTCCGATATCTTCGATACTTTCGACGTGAATGGTTCCATTGTGGAGGTTTACAATCCAACGCACCATAGAAAGGCCGAGACCGGTACCGCCATTTTCTCTGGAACGGCTTTTGTCTATGCGATAGAAACGCTCCCAGATTCTGTCCAGGTGTTCCTCACTTATTCCAATACCATCATCTTTCACTTCACCGACAATCTGGTCATTTTCGACCTTCAGGATAACATGAATATGTCCATTTGTTTTTCCGTAATTGATGGCATTGGTTATTAAATTCATCATCATACGCAAAAGCAATGTCTGGTCGCCGTTCATAAATAAGTTGTCCTGCTTTTGCAGGGTGATTTCAATATTTTTTTCCTGTGCTTTTGTCTGCAGTTCTTCTATTACAAGTTCGCTTAATAATCCAAAATCCAGTTTTTCCATCAGATGCTGCTCATCCTGTTCGTTTCTGGCGATCATTAACATTTCGCTTGTCAGCTTTGACATTCGTTTTGCCTGCCTTAAGATGACTGCAATCTCTTCCTTATCTTCCGCAGATAAGTTTTCATTTTCCAATAAGTACTCACACTGGGAAATGATAACAGCAACGGGAGTCCGCAGTTCATGGGATACGTCTGATGTGAATTGACGTTCCTTCTCAAACGAAAATTCCAAGCGCTCGAACATTTCGTTAAATTTCTCCGACAATTCGTATAATTCATCTTTTGCTTTTGGCAGAGACAATCGTTTGGAAAGATCTTTTCCATTGCTGATGTTTTCAACTTCATCGCAGATAAGATCCACCTGTCTCAATGCCCGCTTGATCATAAAATATCCGATGGCTCCAATCAGAATAATGAGTAATGGGAATACAATCAACAGCATTTTCTCGGATGTCTGCATGAAAAGTTCTATAGAATGTACGGAGGTAATTCCTCGTACCCACATTTCCTCATCATCACCGTAAGTGTAAACGCTGTCATATATCATCCATTTTCGATTTGATCCGGTTATCATTCGCGGTGTATTCGACTTGAGGATAGTTCCTTCTGGAAATTGGGTTGGAATCGTTCCATAAAGTAAGCGTCCGTTTTTGTCATAAATACAAAACATAATACCGTCATCGTAAAATTCGGTATCGCCGTCAAGATAAAAGGAATCATCCTGAAAATTAATATTTGAAGAGAAACCAGTCACTGCGGCACTGATTTCTTCTTCTGTCGCAGAAATTCCAACCTTATCCACAAAAAGAAGGACGAGAACTAAAATAGTCCCAAGAACTACGGCAATGATTCCGGTGTACCATAGCGTAATTTTTTTCTTGATCGTCAGCTGTTTCATTCGTTTTCCCTCATTACATATCCGACACCGCGAACAGTGTGGATGAGTTTTTGTTCATATTGTGCATCGATTTTTTTTCGCAAATAGCGAATGTATACGTCGATCACATTGGAACCACCTTCAAAATCAAAGTCCCACGCATTCTGTTCAATCTGCTGTCTTGTCATTACGATATTTTTGTTGCGCATAAGACATTCCAGAACCATAAATTCTTTTGCAGAAAGATCAATTTCATTTCCGGCTCTTGTAACCTTTCTTGTGTCACGATCCAGAATAAGATCTGCTATTTTTAGTTGATTGGATGTAAATTGTGGCTTTCTACGCATCATGACACGGATTCTTGCAAGCAGTTCTTCAAATGCAAATGGTTTGATCAGGTAATCATCGGCACCAAGATCCAGTCCTTTGACACGGTCTTCAATGCTGTCTTTTGCTGTCAGTAACAGAACCGGTGTATCATCTTCTCGTTGCCTTAATTCTCTTAAGATTTCATATCCGTCCTTTCCCGGCAACATGATATCAAGAATAATACCATCGTAGGAAGTCATATCGATATAAGCCATCGCTTCCAGACCATCCCCACAGGCATCTACACTGTAATGTTCCTTGACAAGCCTTTTTTTGACAATGTTTCTTAAATCATTCTCGTCTTCTACAATCAGTAATCTCATAATGTAATTATTATAATACCAATCATTTTCGTGTGCTAGAGTCCTTTTTTTCATTTTTTGAAATTACTATTTGTTTTAATCTTTTTTTAATCTTCCCCCTATATGATACATATAACAGCAAAAACAAAACATCCAAGAGACGGAAGGAGAACATGTTATGAAAAAAATATTAGTAGTTTTATTATCTCTCACATTAATATTTGCTTTTACAGGATGCACTTCATCCAATAATGGAGCAGCAGAAGATATAGAAATTAAGACACAGGAAGTTGTAACATCAAATACAGATGACAATGATGATAATATCAGTAACACAGAAAACGCAGTAGAGAATGCGAACGAAAAGGATTATGATTTCTCTTCTTATGAAAACGATATCCGTAATATAACAAAAAGTGTAAACAATGCAAAAACATCTACAAATGCATCTGAGAATCACGAACAATTCTACGCTTTGAAAAAACAGGTAGACGCAGTCGATGACGAACTGGATAAGCTTGACGATGAATTTGAGTATGCTTACCAGATGAAAGAGATTAGCTTCGAGACATACAAAGCGAGAGAACGCACGATTGAAAAACTGGAAGATGAACTGGAATTAGCAGAAGAAGCACTGGAAAATAAATACGGCATTGATGATTAATTCCATATCGACTTCTTCAGAAACCGACAAAAGCAAATGTATCTCCTGTATGAGGTGCGTGTCCATATGCCCAGTTCATAGTTATTGATAAGAGAGACATTTGCCCTGGCGTTCATATAAATCCGTTCCTAAGAAGTTTAGTAAAACATCTCTTGACCAATTGTTTTCAATAGTCTTTCTGATATAAAATAATGCCTTTGCAGAATTTCCTTTGCATTTATCAAGTATTATTTTGTTATGTCCCCATGGTATTCTAAAAATGATTTGTAAATCATCCCCAACTTGGGGACGATTTGCATCTGTAATCAATTCGTCCTCAACTTGAGGACAAATTACTGCGTCAGGATACATCTCATAAAAGTATATGCTCCACCTTCTTCGTTTGGATTACCCTTTCCTCTGACCGCAATATAATTTGCTTTAGGGACAGTCACGATCTCTGGTTTATTTTTAGGCATATAAAACTCTTTATATTCTTTCTTAAAATCAAAAGCCATAACTAACTCCTTAAATTTATAATTTATGAACTCAAATTCGTTACCAGTGACGAATATCTTTTTGTCTTGTTTTTAATATCTTCCTCAGTAACACCATAATAACTGTATAAATCTCTGGATATTTTCTTAAATTTTTTCATTACTGTATTATTTCCTGAATAAGACATTCCAAATATATTCCAAGTATAATCTATCTCCATTTCAAGAAAATCATCATCGATTCTTATTTTATACAAATGAAAATCCATAGGAATTATACTATCGGGCATTTCAGCAATCATTTCACTTCGAGTCTTTATTTTACCCAAATACTCTTTGACGGATGCTTCATTAGAAAAATCCGGTACCGGAATATCCTTCATTTCACCCAAAAGTTCTGGTTCATACTGCAAAATCAAACTCTCTTTTAGACATTTTATTTGTTTAATATATTCTCTATCAGCGGGAGCAGTTTCGGTCAATTCGTATTTATCTTTTGCATACTGCACTGTTTCAGAAAGAGAATGAGGATTTGCAACTATTGTCTTCTCTACTTTTTTTCTCTTATATCTATATATGCTATTTTTGATTCTAATCTTTAATGGTTGCTTTTTTGAATGTCCTGCTATAAAAATGCTTGTAGGACCATCTGCACCACCTATGATTGAAATCGCATTTTTACTTTTTTGCTTCATTCACCTTTTCCTCACAAATCCCGATTTCTATTTTTGTTTCCATAGCATGGTGTACTCTTTTTCACCAGTAGCTTCATCCAAATCTTCACATTGAATAATGAACCCTTCTCTTTGGTAAAAAGAAATTGCTCTGGCATTCTTCTGGTATACATTTAATCGTAAGCTAACTTTTTTATCCTTAATATAATCCAATAAAAGTTTACCTATGCCACATGACTGCATTTCATCAGAGACAAAAACACCTTCGATATATTCATCATTTAGTCCTACAAATCCTTGTATCTTTTTATCCGCTTCAAACACATAAGATCGGAAGAG
>OLBS01000194.1_pt1 | contig 10037 bp, 10 predicted proteins | sample 1607371 | NCBI WGS metagenome assembly OLBS01 (sample SAMN02674597, study PRJEB24791) | human gut metagenome, SKBSTL013 | isolation source: stool | host: Homo sapiens | place: USA | reverse complement strand
TGTCATTCCGAGGAGCGAAGCGACGTGGGAATCTCCTGCAACCGGTTACGTTTTCGCCGAGGCCTACCTGCTATCCAACATGGTACTGCGAGATTGCCACGTCGGCTGCGCCTCCTCGCAATGACAATTCGGGAGCCAGTGCCATTTTAACGCCAGCCTGTTCGCATCGGCAGCATTGCGCCGGGAGCGGCATGCCGCTCCCCTACAGCGCACAATCGGCAGCCTGGAAAGAAACGGGCAGTTTTCTCACTCCGTGAACATGGCAGTGGAGAGGTAGCGCTCACCGGTATCCGGGAGCAGGGCGACGATGGTCTTGCCTGCATTTTCCGGTCGCTTGGCCAGCTCCGCCGCCGCAAAGACCGCCGCGCCGGACGAAATGCCGACGAGCAGGCCCTCCTCCCGCGCCAGCGCGCGGCCGGTGGCGAAGGCGTCCTCATTTTCCACGGGGATGATCTCGTCATACACCTTGGTGTCCAGTACGTCCGGCACAAAGCCCGCGCCGATGCCCTGGATCTTGTGTGCGCCTGCGGTGCCCTTGCTCAGCACAGGAGAGGAAGCAGGCTCTACAGCCACCACCTTGACGTTCGGGTTCTTGCTCTTCAGGTACTGGCCCACGCCGGTCACGGTGCCGCCGGTGCCAACGCCTGCCACAAAGATATCGACCTTACCATCGGTATCCTCCCAGATCTCGGGGCCGGTGGTCTCGATGTGTGCCTGCGGGTTGGCGGGGTTCACGAACTGGCCGGGGATAAAGGAATTGGGGATCTCCTTTGCCAGCTCGTCGGCTTTGGCAATGGCACCCTTCATGCCCTTGGCACCCTCGCTCAGCACCAGCTCTGCACCGTAGGCCTTCATCAGCTGACGGCGCTCCACGCTCATGGTTTCGGGCATCACGATGATGATGCGGTAGCCCTTAGCAGCTGCCACGGCAGCCAGACCGATGCCGGTGTTGCCGGAGGTGGGCTCGATGATGACGGAGCCTTCCTTCAGCAGGCCCTTGGCCTCGGCATCGTCGATCATCTTTTTGGCAATGCGATCCTTCACAGAACCGGCGGGGTTGAAGTACTCCAGCTTGGCGATAACGTGGGCGGGCAGCTGCTCTTCCTTTTCAATATGGCTGAGCTCCAGCAGCGGGGTGTGACCGATCAACTGATCTGCGGCGGTATAGATCTTGCTCATAATACTTGTCCCTCTTTCTGATATCGTTACGGGGTGCATGGCCCTGTCTTGTGCCGGTGTGCCCGGCTGTGATTCCCTCTAAACCTTTAAACCAACATTGTTTGTGGGTTTGATGGCATTATAGCCCTGTTTTCCCTGCTTGTCAAGGGGTTTTTTGAAAAAAGTGGGATTGAAAAGTGACTTACCCTGTTGTATAATGGGTTATAATAAAATTTAACCGGAAGGAAGTACGGATCATGATCGTTTCGACCAAAGGACGCTATGCGCTGCGGGTGATGATCGACCTCGCGGAGCATCAGTCTGAAAAATATGTTCCCTTAAAGGAAGTTGCCGCCCGGCAGGAGATCTCGGAAAAGTATCTGGAGAACATCCTCAAGGTGCTGGTGCAGAACGGCTTTCTGGAGGGGCTGCGCGGCAAGGGCGGCGGCTACCGGCTGACCCGCAGCCCGGATCAGTACACGGTAAGCGAGATCTTGATGCTCACCGAGGGCAGTCTTGCCCCGGTAAGCTGCCTGACCCCCGGCGCTTCTGCCTGCGCCCGGATGGCCAACTGCCGCACCTACGAGATGTGGAAGGGGCTCAACGATTTGATCTCGGACTACTTCGGCAAGATCACACTGGCAGACCTTGCCCTGCCGGATCAGGCCGGCAACGATTATGTGATCTGAGCCTTGCGCACCGGAATTGCACCGGTGCGTTTTTTTGTACAGTTCTGCGCAAAAGGTGCAGAACTTCTTGGCAAGATTTACGGTTGATGGAGCGGGCAGTCCGCGGTATACTTTTACTTTGTGTGAGACAAAAAATTCCGGGCGAAAAGCCCGTTGTCTGTTCGTTATAAGACCATAAGACCAGAAAGGGGAGTTCTGACACGAAGTATATTTTTCAGTTCGGGCGCATTCTCGCGTTTTGTTTTCTGGGCGAGGTGCTGCACGCGGTACTGCCGCTGCCGGTGCCTGCCAGTGTGTACGGTCTGGTGCTGCTGCTGGCAGCCCTGACCACCGGGTTTGTAAAGCTGGAGCAGGTCAAGGAGACCGGCACCTACCTGACCGGTATTTTTCCGCTGCTGTTCGTGCCCGCCGCTGCGGGCATTATGGAACTGTGGGCAGAGATGGGACAGCTGCTGCTGCCCATCCTGATCGCCATTCTGCCGGTGACGGTGCTGGTGATGGCGGCCGCAGGCCGCACCACGCAGGCGCTGACCGCCCGCAATAAAAAAGAGGAGGCCGACCATGACTGAGCTGCTGAACGATTTTCTGACCGGCTCGGTGGCGTGGGGCGTGCTGCTTACGCTGGCAGCCTTTGGGCTGGGTGTGCTCATCAATAAGGTGACCGGCAAGGCCATCTTTAACCCGCTGCTGCTGGGCAGTATTTTCGTCATCGTTTTTCTGTCGGTGTGCAATATCCCCTATGGGGACTACAAAACCAGCGCCGCGCCGGTAAGCTATCTGCTGCTGCCCGCTACGGTGGCGCTGGCCATCCCGCTGTATGAAAAGCTGGATCTGCTCAAGGAGAACGCGCCCGCCATCATCGCGGGCATCTCGGTGGGCACGCTGGTCAGTCTGGGCAGCGCCTTTGCACTGGCGCTGGCAATGGACCTGACCCAGGAGCAGTACGCTACTCTGCTGCCGAAGTCGGTGACCACCGCCATCAGCATGGACGTGGCCGCAGAGCTGGGCGGCATTGCCGCCCTGACTGGTGCCATCGTCATCGTCACCGGCATCGTGGGCGCACTGCTGGCCGAGACCGTGTGCAAGCTGTTCCACATCACCGACCCCATCGCCAAGGGCGTGGGCATCGGCACGGCAGCCCATGCCGTGGGCACCAGCAAGGCGCTGCAGATGGGTGATGTGGAAGGTGCCATGAGCGGCCTTTCCATTGCCGTAGCCGGTGTGCTGACCGCCGTGCTCTGCCCGGTGTTCGTGGGCTTTGTCCACTGAGCCGAGTGCAAATCTAAAGATACAGAAACACCCCCGGCGGCCATTGCGGCTGCCGGGGGTGTTTCTCTGTGGGTGGAAAACAAAAAGAGGTGAAAAGAAGAATGGTTGGTAGAGATCAGTTTTACGCAGCCTTTGCCGGGGCAAAGACCACGGCCTTCTTCTGCCGCGCCTGCATGGAGCGGACGATGCAGCTGAGGGATGATGTTGCGGTGGGCCTGCGGCAGAATGATGTACAGCAGTACCTCTGCAGTCAGCTAGCAGCGGCGGGGGACATATCACTTTTTGAAAAAGGAGAACAGCCCCTTCTTTTCATACGGTGCGCTGTGGATGGTGCCCACATGGTACCCGGTGGCTTCGATGGCGGCGCGGAGCGCGTTTTCGTCCAGCGGCTCCTTGGAAAGGATCACGGTCTTGCCCTTGGCGTGGGAGGACGAGACCTTCTCCACAGGAAACGCACTGCGCACGGCGTCATTGATATGGGCTTCGCACATGGAACACGCCATGCCGCCTACTTCTACGGTCGTCTGGATCATTTTTATACCTTCCTTCAGGAATATCTTATAAAATAATAGTTAGAATTGACTAACTTTTCGCTCCGGGAAAAGCCGCTGCCCACATCATACGCCATACAGCCGCAACTGTCAAGCGCTTTGCTTATTTTTTCCGGTAGTCCCGGGGGGTCATGCCGAAATGCGCCTTGAACGCCCGGTTAAAATAGGAAAGGTTTTCAAACCCGCACCGGGAGGCGATGGTCAGCACGGTTTCATCGGTGGTTTGCAGCGCCTCGGCGGCGGTGTTCAGCCGATACTCGTTCAGAAAGGCAATAAAGCTCTGCCCGGTCATCTGCCGGAACCAGCGCATAAAATGGCTGGCGCTGAAGGAGCAGACCCCGGCGGCATCGGCTACCCGGAGCGGCTCGGCATAATGGGCGGAGAGCCATTGCAGCACGGTTTTCAGCCGCTGGGTGTCGGCGGTTTCGGTGGAGAGACACTGTCTGCCCTGCGCAATGAGCAGGGCAAGAAAGCGCAGCAGCGCTCCTTTTACCAGCAGCTCGTAGCCGGGGCGCTTGGCGCGGTTGGCATCCTCCAGCTCCCGCAGGCAGGCGGCGGCTTGCAGATAGCACAAATCGTTCGGGGTCAGACGCACCGGCAGCGAAAGCCGCCCGCTTTGCAGCGGTAGCAGATATTTCTCGGCGCAAAGGTCCTCCGCACCGCCCAGCAGCTCTGGCTCAAAGATGATATTTTCGTATTCCATGCGCTGTCCCTCTGCCTGCCGCAGCGCGTGGAGCGTGCCCGGGGCAAAAATAAAGATATCCCCCCGGTAGGCCGGGTAGGTCACCACGCCCACCTGTACCAGCCCCATGCCCTGCTTAACAAAGACCAGCTCCATGCTCTCGTGCCAGTGGAGTGCCACCTGCTGGAAATCCCCCGGAATGGTGCAGGGGTACAGGTTGAACGGAAAGCGCACCGCACCATGCTGTTTTGTCTCCTGCAAAGAAGCCTGATTTTGCATTGTTCCACCCCCCTGATGATAGGATTGTACCATAGTTTGCACTGTTTAGGCAAGATTTTGAACGTTTTATGTGGTATATCTTGAGGTACAGATGTCAAACCTGTTTTCCGTAGCAAAGGAGGATGCTTTTATGAGCTTTACCGAAACGTTACAGAGTATCACCGGCAAGCTGCTGGCAGACTGCACCGATCAGGAACTGTATCTTGCACTGCTGGAACTTGTGCGGCAGAAGAGCGCCGACCGCGTGCAGCCGGTTACCGGGCGCAAGCTGTACTATATCAGCGCCGAATTCCTTATTGGCAAGCTGCTGTCCAACAACCTCATCAATCTGGGGCTGTACGATGAAGCCCGGTCTGCGCTGGCTGCTGCCGGAAAGCGCCTTTCCGATATTGAAGAGGTAGAGCCGGAGCCCTCTCTGGGCAACGGCGGCTTGGGGCGCCTGGCTGCCTGCTTCCTTGACTCTCTGGCAACGCTGAACCTGCCCGGCGACGGCGTGGGTCTGCGGTACCATTTTGGTCTGTTCCGTCAGTCCTTTGAGGACGGCGTGCAGAACGAAAAGCCCGACCCGTGGCTGACTGCCCACAGCTGGGCGGAAAAGACCGACACCACCTACCCGGTGGAGCTGGCGGGCAAGGAGTACACCGCCCGGCTGTACAAGCTGGCGGTTACCGGCTACGAGGGGCGCACCAACACCCTGAACCTGTTCGATCTGGACACCATCGACGAGAGCATCGTCCATGACGGCATTGCCTTCGACAAGACCGCTATTGATAAGAACCTGACCCTCTTCCTCTACCCGGACGATTCCGACGAGGCGGGCCGCCGTCTGCGGGTGTACCAGCAGTACCTGATGGTTTCTGCCGGTGCACAGCTCATTCTGGCCGAGTGCGCCGCCCGGGGCTGCAACTTCCATGATCTGGCGGACTACGCCGCTATCCAGATCAACGACACCCACCCCAGCATGGTCATCCCGGAGCTGATCCGTCTGCTGGGCGAGCGCGGCATCGAATTTGAAGAGGCCGTGGAGATCGTCACCAAGACCTGCGCCTACACCAACCACACCATTCTGGCCGAAGCACTGGAAAAGTGGCCCCGCGCTTATCTGGATGCCGTGGTGCCGCAGCTGATGCCCATCATTGAAAAGCTGGATGCGCTGGCACGCACCCGCACCGAGGACGAGAGCCTTGCCATCATCGACAAGGACGACCGGGTGCACATGGCACACATGGACATCCACTTTACCCACTCCACCAACGGTGTGGCAACGCTGCATACCGAGATTTTGAAAAATTCCGAGCTGCACGGCTTCTACGAGCTGTACCCGGAGAAGTTCAATAACAAGACCAACGGCATCACCTTCCGCCGCTGGCTGCTGGAATGCGACCCGCGCCTGACCGCCACGCTGGAAAAGCATATCGGTTCCGGCTTCCGCAAGGATGCCGCCGAGCTGGAAAAGCTGCTGGCCTTTGTCGATGACGATGCGGTGCTCAGCGAGCTGACCGCCGTGAAAAAGGCCAACAAGGAAGCGCTTGCCGACTGGCTGCTGCACACCCAGAAGGTGACTGTGAACACCGATGCAGTGTTCGATATCCAGTCCAAGCGCCTGCACGAGTATAAGCGCCAGCAGCTCAACCTGTTGTACCTCATCCACCAGTACTACGAGATCAAGGCAGGGCACCTGCCCGCTGTGCCGCTGGTGAGCATTTTCGGTGCAAAGGCTGCGCCGGCCTACACCATTGCAAAAGACATCATCCATGCGCTGCTGACCCTCTCCAAGGTTATTGCTGCAGACCCGGAGGTGTCCAAGTGGCTGCAGGTGGTGTTCGTGGAAAACTACAACGTCACCGCCGCCGAAAAGCTGATCCCGGCCTGCGACCTGTCCGAGCAGATCAGCCTTGCCTCCAAGGAAGCCTCCGGCACCGGCAACATGAAGTTTATGCTGAACGGCGCGCTGACGCTGGGTACCATGGACGGTGCCAACGTGGAGATCAGCCAGCAGGTGGGCGAGGAGAACATCTATATCTTCGGCCAGACCTCCGATCAGGTCATCCACCGCTACGCCGTGGGCGATTACGACCCTGCCCAGTGGGTGGAGGGCGATGCCAACATCCGCCGCGCCATCAGCTTCCTCACCGGGCCGGAGATGCTGGCCGCCGGCCATGCCGAAAACCTGACCCGCCTGCATGATGAGCTGATCCATAAGGACTGGTTCCAGACCCTGCCGGACTTCAATGCCTACGTTGTGCGCAAGGGACAGGCGCTCAGCGATTACGCCTGCGACCCCACGGGCTGGCGGCGTAAGTGCCTTGTGAACATTGCCAAGGCTGGCATGTTCTCCTCTGACCGCACCATTGCCGAGTACGACCGCGATATCTGGCATCTGGGCAAATAATCTTTTTTGAACCTGCGTTTCTCCTTTATTTTCTCATAGGCTGCTGCACAAAGCTGTGCGGCAGCTTTTTTGTTTCCGTGCCAACAAGAAACGCCGCTGCACGGCTGTGCAGCGGCGTTTGATTCAGTTGATGAAAACCGGAGCGGAAGCGGGATCAGTCCGCGCTCTCCTCTTCTTCCTCGTCATCCTCATCCGTATTGTGCGGTTTGTAGAAGATGCCGCTCAGGAAGATGCTGACGAAATACAGCAGCACCATGGGGAGTGCCACCATGCACTGGGACACGATGTCCGGCGGGGTGACCACGGCGGCGATGAAGAAGATGACCACGATGGCTACGCCGCGCACCTGCTTGAGGATCTGCGGGTTGATGATGCCCATCTTGGAAAGGATGATGGTGATCAGCGGCATCTCAAACACACAGCCAAAGATGATGAACATGGTCAGGCAGAGGTTGACGTAGCTCTCGATACTGGTGGTGGTCTGGATGTACTCTGCACCCTCGATGCCGGTGCTGAGGAACCGCAGCATGAACGGCATCATGAGCTTATAGGCAAACAGCACGCCCACGCAGAACAAAATCAGACCCAGCAGCATGACCAGCTTGAAAAAGGTGCTCTCGCTCTTTTTCAGGCCCGGCTTTGCAAAGGCGTAGATGTTGTAAAAGGCCACAGGCACCGTTACCACCACACCGGCCAGAATGGACACCCGGAAATACTGCATCAGTTTTTCCTGCGGGGCAATGGACACGAACTGGTAATAGTCGCGGCCCATGGCGGTAAGCAGATCGATCAGACGGTCTGCATACGCCAGCGAGACCACTACGCCCACCACAAACACCACCGCGCAGATGATGAGCCGGTTCCGCAGTTCTTTCAGATGGCCGGTCAGCGTCATGCTGCCGTCCTCTGCCATGACTTCGGCTTTCTTTTTGCGCTTTTTGTTTGTAGCCACAATTACTCCTCGTCTTCGTCCTTCTTATCAGCCTTCTTTACAGTCTCCTCGGACTGCTCGGCGTCCTCGTCCTCCATGCCCTTCTTGAAGCCGTTGATGGTCTTACCGAACATCTTGCCCAGCTTCGGCAGGTTTTTGGGTCCGAAGATCAGCAGAACGACAACCAGAATGATCAGCAGCTCATTAGTACCAATACGCATAATAAATATCTCCTTTTTCTTGCCGCGCCGCGTGGCGGGCGTATTACAGAATGTATCTGGCAACCGCGGGCGCGGGTGCATCCATAAATAAGTAGGGGCGCTTACACCTTTGCTTCCTCAGCAGGTGCAGCTTCGGCGGCTTCCTCGGCAGCGGCAGGGGCTTCCTGCACAGGCTCGGCAACCGGCTCAGCAGCGGGCTGTTCCGGCTTTTCAGCGGGGACTTCCACAGCTTCAGCAGGGACAGTCTCGGCTGCTTCTGCCGGGGCTTCGGCGGGCTGCTCGGGCAGCTCCTCCACGGTGTCCTCGGTCAGGTCGGTGACCTCCTCGGTCTCAGCCTGCTTCTTGGCGGCTTCCTCCTTGCTGGTCTTGCCAATGCCGGTAAAGCTCTTGGTCACGTCCCGCATACTGCTGTCGATATCCTTCTTGATATCGGTCAGGGGGGCAACAGCTTCTTTCAGGGGTGCCTGGATCTCGTTCAGGGGCTCTACCACGTTCTTCTGGATCTCTTCAGAAGCAGCGCCGGTGTACTTCTTCAGCTCGCGGAGCATCTTGCCGATCTTTTTAGCATAGACAGGCAGCTGATCCGGGCCGATGAACACAAACGCCACGATGACGATGACGATAAGTTCCCAAAAACCAATTTTCATAAGTAACGTTTCCTTTCCTGTACCAAGGGCGTTTCCAAGGCCGCCGCACACCACAGCGGCTTGTGCCTTTTTGCCCTTTTTGGCGGGGATTCGGCGCACTGCGCGCCTTTGTTGCCCTATGTATACCGAAAAGTGGTGTACTGAATGTTAATATATTATTAACATTTTATGAACGAGTGGCCATTCGGCACGTTTTAATCAACAAAACGAATTTTCACTGTTTGTTATTACAGGCTGGATAGGATACAACAGCATCCTCAGGTCTGCACGCCCTCGAACTGGCTGTTGTAGAGCTTGGCGTAGAAGCCGCCCTGTGCCAGAAGCTGGTCGTGGTTGCCCTGTTCCACGATGTGGCCGTCCTTCATGACAAGGATGACGTCTGCTTCCCGGATGGTGGAAAGGCGGTGCGCCACAATAAAGCTGGTGCGCCCCTGCATCATGCGGGCAAAGGCCTTCTGGATGCGCACCTCGGTGCGGGTATCAATGGAGGAGGTGGCTTCGTCCAGAATCAACATGGGCGGCAGGCAGAGCATCACGCGGGCGATGCAGAGCAGCTGCTTCTGGCCCTGACTGATGTTGCCGCCGTCCTCTGCAATGACGGTATCATAACCCTTGGGCAGGCGGCGGATAAAGCTGTGGGCGTGGGCAGCCTTGGCGGCGGCAATCACCTCGTCCATGGTGGCGTCCGGCTTGCCGTAGGCAATGTTCTCCCGCACCGTACCGGCGCGCAGCCAGGTGTCCTGCAGCACCATGCCGTAGCTGCCGCGCAGAGAGGCGCGGGTCACATCCCGGATATCGGTGCCGGACACCTTGATGCTGCCGCTGTTTACATCATAGAACCGCATCAGCAGATTGATGAGGGTGGTCTTGCCGCAGCCGGTGGGGCCTACGATGGCGATGCGCTGGCCGGGCTGCACATCCAGCGAGAGCCCTTCGATGAGCGGTCGGTCGGGCAGATAGCGGAAGGAAACATCCTGTAACTGCACATGGCCGTCCGGCTGCAACGCGGCGGCGTTTTCGGCCTCCGGCACCTGATCTTCGGCGTCCAGCAGTTCAAACACCCGGGCGGCGCAGGCCAGTGCATTCTGTAATTCGGTGACCACGCCGGAGATTTCGTTGAAGGGTTTGGTGTACTGGTTGGCGTAGCTCAGAAAAACGCTGAGCTGACCGATGGTGATGCCGCCGCGCACGGCGTACAGCAGATCGGAAGAGCACACG
>OLBS01000191.1_pt1 | contig 10079 bp, 7 predicted proteins | sample 1607371 | NCBI WGS metagenome assembly OLBS01 (sample SAMN02674597, study PRJEB24791) | human gut metagenome, SKBSTL013 | isolation source: stool | host: Homo sapiens | place: USA | reverse complement strand
GCATGCATTGTCATCAGGTTTACCCCTTCTTTTTCTCCGTTTTTCTTATTCTGTTCTTTCAGCATTTTTCCATAACTTTCAATATGTTCAAACCATTCTTTTATGGTGCCATACCCCTTGGAGTTCTGCCAGATTTCTTCGAGCACTGCAAAAAGATCTTCCGAAGAAATCTTTCTGTATGCTGCATATTCCTTCAGGAACTCATCATATCCCATGCGTTTCCGTATATATTGAATGGCTGCATACGGTGTCTTGTCACAGATCATCTTCATGTCCCATTCCAGCTGATCGATTCTGTCAACCATCCAGTCTTTATCCCGGTAATATCTCCGGAGTGATTCATAAGAAACATTTCCTGTCTTCATACTCTCTCTTGTAAGATAGCGGTTTGGCCGGTTCGCAATCTGGAGAAAATATTTTCTGTCATATTCTCCCTGTGACAAACGGAGATAACTGATCATATCAAGTGCTATAAAATGCTCATAAATGTTATTCAGATGTTCTTTCATCACAAACGGGATCTGATACTCCGTCATCAGTTCTGACATTGCCCTTGCATCCACATTTGTCCTGTACAATACAGCCATTTCCGTATACGATACACCTTTTTCCCGGTATTCGCGAATCCTTTCCAACACATATTCCGCTTCCTGCACCGGATCTTTTACTTCCTGAACATGAACTGTCTCATCTGGTTTCCTGAATGCCTCTATCTTTTTTTCAAACCGGATTTTATTATTTCCGATCACACGCAAAGCCCCTTTTACAATATATCCGCTGCTGCGATAATTGACATCCAGAAGGATCTGTCTGGCCTTTGGATAATCCTTCATAAATTCCATCATGATTCCCGGCTTTGCCCCTCTGAATCCATACACTGACTGATCATCATCCCCTACCACAAACAGATTGTCCTGAGGCGCCGCCAGCATCCGTACCACATCATATTGTGCCTGATTCACATCCTGAAATTCATCTACAAGAATATACTGAAATTTTTCCTGCCATTTTTTCAGGATATCCGGCCGTTTCATAAAAAGATCTCTGCACTGTATCAGCATATCCTCAAAATCAATTTTACGATATTTCTTTTTTGTCTCCTCATAGGTTCTGTACAGTTTGCGGAATTTCTCTGTCGTATATTTCACCGGCTCATATTCTTCAATATCCATACAGTTATTTTTTACATTTCCTATCTCGATCGCCAGTTCCTGCAGATAATCTTTTTCTTCATCTGCCTCCGGTTCCTGATCCCAGTCAATTCCGGGTAAAATTTCTCTTAATATCCTGTACTTTTCTTCATCCGATAAAAGATTCGACTGATTCAGGCGATACGCCCATTTCAAAATTCCATAATATATTCCATGAAATGTGCCGAATGTTACTGCATAAGAAGAAGGGCCACATATACTTCGGGTCCTGTTTTTCATCTCCCAAGCCGCATACTTAGTAAAGGTAATGACCAGAATTTCTTCTGGCCTTACCTTATGCTTCATGATCAGATATTCTATTCTCTTTGCAATGGTTAGAGTTTTCCCTGAACCGGGACCGGCAAGGACCATACATGGTCCTTTATTATGGGCGACTGCCTCTGTCTGAGCATGATTTAAACTCATAGAATCCCCTTACTTGCTTAATAATTCAATTCCGTCTTTAATACGTTTTACAGATTCTTCTTTTCCAAGAATTTCCATAATCTCTGTTGCACCACCCGGCGTGCTCTGTTTTCCGGAAACTGCAGTACGGATTGGCCACATTACATATCCTACTTTCACGCCCTTCTCATCAACATACTTTTTAAGAAGTGCAAATAATGCATCATTACTGTAATCTTCCTGAGCTTCCAGCAGCGGCAGAACTTCTTTTAATACTTCCAGTGAATTTTCTTCATTCGTTTTCATCTTTTTATGGCAGTACATAGCTGTATCATATTCCGGTACTGCTTCAAAGAAATCAATCTGTTCCTCGATATCCGGGAAAATCTCAATTCTTGATTTTACCAGTGCTGCAATCTTCTTCAGATCATAATCTTTTGTAATAACATCGCGGACATACTTCTCGGCTCTTTCATAAAACTTATCGAAGTCCATAGCCTTGATATATTCCCCATTCATCCACTTCAGTTTTCCAAGATCGAATACAGCCGGTGACTTGTTCATTCGATGGAAATCAAATGCTTTTACCAGTTCTTCCAGTGAGAAGATCTCCTGATTTCCTTCCGGTGACCATCCAAGAAGTGCTACGTAGTTTACAACTGCCTCTGTCACAAATCCCTGCTCCAGAAGATCCTCATAGGAAGAATGTCCGGAACGTTTGGACAGCTTCTGATGCTCTTCGTTTGTGATCAGCGGACAGTGTACATAAACCGGTACTTCCCAGCCAAACGCCTCATAAAGGCGGTTATACTTCGGTGCTGAAGATAAGTACTCATTTCCACGAACAACATGTGAAATCTCCATCAGATGATCGTCAATTACGTTTGCAAAATTATATGTCGGGAATCCATCAGATTTGATCAGGATCATATCGTCAAGCTCTGCATTCGGAACTGTGATATCTCCGTAGATCTCATCATGGAATGTTGTCTCACCTTCATTCGGTACATTCAGACGGATAACCCATGGCTTACCTGCTGCCAGATTCGCCTCTACTTCTTCCTTGCTCAGACTTAAGCAGTGCTTATCATAAACAGAAATCTCTACTCCACCTTCGGAAACCTGTGTCTTTAAAGACTCAAGACGCTCTTTGTCACAGAAACAGTAATAAGCATCTCCCTGCTCTACAAGCTGCTTTGCATATTTAAGATAAAGTCCTGACGCATTACGCTCACTCTGTACATACGGTCCATATCCGCCATCTTTATCCGGTCCCTCATCATGGATGAGACCTGTTTTCTCCATTGTTCTGTAAATGATATCAAGTGCACCTTCCACAAAACGTTCCTGGTCTGTATCCTCTACACGAAGGAGGAAATCTCCCCCTTCATGCTTTGCGATCAGATACGCGTATAGTGCTGTTCTTAAGTTACCCACATGCATTCTTCCTGTCGGGCTTGGTGCAAATCTTGTTCTTACTTTCTTACTCATTCTATCTTCTCCAATTCCTGTTTGTTATTGTTCAATCTCGTCATATTATAGCGCAAGTCCCCGGATTCTTCAACAAACAAAATCAATGTTTTTCTTTTACTCCAAAAGTTTCACCGTTTCAGGAATACTTCCCGCCTGTTCAAGTGTACAGGATCTTGCATCAATACATTCCAGATTTGTTCCATCAAATGCACTTTCCGCAAAACTTTTCACACTTTCCGGCACCTGAAAGGTTCCTGTCCACGCTGCCGGAAATGCAAGAAGAACTGTGCCATCTGCCGTGTAAAGTACACCATCTACCGTAACATAGGCTGGATTTGCTGCATCTGCTTCTATCCATCCCAGATTACTCAGCCCAGCAAACACTCCTGGCTGAATATTTGTTATATTAGCAGGAATTTCAATCTCTTCTACAGCAGAACCAAGATCCGACAGCGCTCCTCCCGCAATTTGAGAACATCCTTCTTCTGGAAAGCTCAGTACTCCATCCTGTATCACTTCTTTGTTTCCTGAAAGTCCATAGATCACACCTTCTGCATTAATAAGATATCCTGTATCTGTATTCCCCGCTGCTATTGGCTCTTCTTCATCCTTATTTTCATTTTTTACATTTTCCATTGAATCAGGATTTGTAATTACCGGTTCACTTGCAACATTTACAGTTGTATCTCTTTTCACGCCTGGTTTTTCTGCCACAATCTCTTCTACTACTGGTTCTTCCACCGCAATTTCTTCTACCATAGGTTCTTCCACTAAAATTTCTGCCGGAACAGCTGCTACCTGGATAACATCTGCTTGATTAACATCTGTCTGGATAGTTTCTGCTGATAAGAAAGAATGCTCATCCATTTTTTCCGGTTCTTTTATCTGTTTTGTTATTGTTACTTTTTCCGGCAGATCATTTCCTGACACATTTATATCCTCTGTTGTCGCACAGACCTCTATTTCGGAAATCAGATTCTTTTCCAAATATAATGAAACAATTTCCTGTGCAGACATCAGAATCAGCGCACCACTTAATAAAGTCACTCCCACTCTGACATATGGTTTTCTCGCCGCTTCCTGATGCCATTCATTCCAATTCAGTCCTATATCCATGTTCTCTTATTCCTTTCTCTTTCCCCCACATTTTAATATACGAAATAATTTTAGTTTATCAAAGAAAAAGGGATGCTGCAACCAAATGCAACATCCCTTTGATTTTTCCGCTTTGTCCTGATAGATTCCAAGGATTCTATACGTTAATTTCAGCCTTCACGCCAAGGATCTCTTTATTCTTTTCAAGCAGTGGACGGATCACATTCTTAAGATAAGCATCTACCTGCTCACTTGCACGTCCAACATATTTCTCCGGTTTCATTGTCTTCTGAAGATCCTCTAAAGTCAGGTTGAATGCCGGATCTGCTGCGATCAGTTCAAGAAGGTTATTGTCAAGTCCCTTCTCTTTTACATTTCTTCCTGCTTCCATAGAAAGCTCACGGATTCTTTCATGCAGCTCCTGACGGTCTCCACCGGCTTTAACAGCATCCATCATAATATTCTCTGTTGCCATGAATGGAAGTTCGGACATCAGACGCTTCTCGATTACTTTCGGGTATACAACCAGTCCATCTACAACGTTCAGACAAAGATCAAGTATTCCGTCGATTGCAAGGAATCCTTCCGGGACACTCAGACGCTTGTTAGCGGAATCATCAAGTGTTCTCTCAAACCACTGTGTTGCAGATGTGATTGCCGGATTAAGTGCATCGATCATCACATATCTTGAAAGGGAAGCAATTCTCTCACTTCTCATCGGGTTTCTCTTATAAGCCATTGCTGAAGATCCGATCTGTGTCTTCTCAAATGGTTCTTCAATTTCTTTTAAATGCTGGAGCAGACGGATATCATTAGAGAATTTGTGAGCACTTGCAGCAATTCCTGCCAGTACATTCAGTACTCTTGTGTCTACTTTTCTTGAATAAGTCTGTCCGGATACCGGATAACATGCCTTAAATCCCATCTTCTCAGCGATCATTGGATCGATCTTGTCAATTGTCTCCTGATCTCCGTCAAACAGTTCAAGGAAACTTGCCTGTGTTCCTGTTGTTCCTTTAGATCCAAGCAGTTTCAGGCTTCCAAGTACATATTCCAGATCCTCAAGATCCATTTCAAACTCCTGCATCCAGAGAGTTGCTCTCTTTCCAACAGTTGTCGGCTGTGCCGGCTGGAAATGTGTAAAAGCAAGTGTAGGCTGGTTCTTCTGCTCCTCTGCAAACTTCGCAAGCTCTGCAATTACATTCACAAGCTTTGTGCGAACCAGTTTCAGTGCTTCTGACATAATAATAATATCTGTATTATCTCCTACATAACAGGATGTAGCTCCAAGATGGATGATTCCTTTTGCTTTCGGACACTGAACACCATATGCATAAACATGAGACATAACATCATGACGTACAACCTTCTCACGTTCCTTTGCCACCTCAAAGTTAATATCATCCGCATGGCTCTTCATCTCTTCAATCTGCTCATCCGTGATGTTGAGTCCAAGCTCCTTCTCAGTCTCTGCCAGTGCGATCCAAAGTCTTCTCCATGTTCTGAACTTTTTGTCCGGTGAGAAGATATACTGCATCTCGCGGCTTGCATAACGCTCTGAAAGCGGGCTTACATAACGATCATTACTCATAATTCTTTTCTCCTTGTTTCATATCTTTATCGTAACTGTTCATCTATTATAACACATAAACTGAGTCTTCAAAATCAATTTTGTTCAAATGCCTGACTGATATCCTCTTTCGGAACTTCCATCGGATACTTTCCTGTAAAGCAGGCATCGCAATACTTAAGATCTCCAACCATGTCTTTCAGTTTTTCAATCTCCATGTATCCAAGAGAGTCTGCTCCAATCAGCTGACGGATCTCCTCCTGTGTGTGAGTATGTGCGATCAGCTGCTCATTTGACGGAACATCCGTTCCAAAGAAGCATGGATGTAAGAACGGTGGAGAACTGATACGTACATGTACCTCTTTTGCTCCGGCTTTTTTCAGCATCTTAATGATATTTGCACAAGTTGTTCCACGCACGATGGAATCATCTACCATTACGATTCGTTTTCCCTTTACAACTTCCGGAATCACATTCAGTTTGATTTTTACACTGGAAACACGTTCGCTTTGTTTCGGTTTGATAAATGTTCTTCCCACATAGCTGTTCTTGTGAAATGCCATTCCATACGGAATTCCTGACTGCTCAGAATATCCTTTCGCTGCTACCAGACCGGAGTCTGGAACTCCTACAACAAGATCAGCGTCTACCGGATAAGATTCCGCAAGTGCTTTTCCTGCCAGAATTCTGGAATGATATACACCTACACCATCGATTGTACTGTCTGTTCTTGCAAAATAAATATACTCAAAAATACATCTTGCCTGTTTTTCCGAATCGATCACCATACTCGTATCTGACTGGATTCCATGTTTTCTTGTAATTGTTACGATTTCTCCCGGAAGAACATCTCTTACAAACTCACCGTCTACAGCTGCAATTGCACAGCTCTCAGAAGCAAGGAAATATGTATTGTCACGTTTTCCGATGCACAGCGGCTTGAGTCCAAATGGATCTCTTGCACCAATCATTTTTCTCGGGCTGCTAACAACAAGTGCGTATGCACCCTTGATCTTCTGCATCGCACACTTCACTGCTTCTTCTGCTGTCGGTGTATGAAGACGCTCTCTCGCAATAAGATATGCGATTACTTCAGAATCTATTGTTGTCTGGAAAATAGCACCTGTCTGGCTGAGTTCTTCTCTCAGCTCGATTGCATTTACTAAATTTCCGTTATGTGCAATCGCAAGTGTTCCCTTTACATAGTTTATAACAAGTGGCATTGCATTCTCTACACGTGTTGCGCCTGCTGTTGAATATCTCACATGACCCACACCAAGATTTCCTTTCAGCTCCGAAAGGCCCTCTTCGTCAAACACATCATCCACATGGCCAAGTCCTTTTTTTGAAAGGACTTTTCTCTTCCCATAAGTGTCTGTCACTGCAATACCGCAGCTCTCCTGACCTCTATGCTGCAGAGCAAACAAGCCATAATAGACTGATGCAGCCACATCATGCCCATCCACATCATAAGCACCAAAAACACCGCATTCTTCCCCAAGTCCCGTCACTGCTTTTTCAAATTCACTCATGTCAGTTTATGCTCCTTACCTAGTTCCTGCTAGTTTTTATCATGATTTCTGTATCATACAAAACCGATTATAATATAAGGCGGAGTGAAAATCAACATTCCCTCCGCCTTGTATTTCTTCCTGCTCATTATTTTATTTACGTCCAATATATTAGTATTTCTAATATATTCGTCGTTTTATTCTTCGTGTCTTATTACCGCCTTCATTTTTTGTCCAGTATTTACAAAATCACTATCCATTTGTATAACGAGACAAAAATTGACGGGTACGCTCTTCTTTTGGATTCTCAAACACTTCCTCAGGAGTTCCCTGCTCAAGTATCTTACCGTCATCCATAAACAGAACTTTGTCCGATACGTCTCTTGCAAATGCCATCTCATGCGTTACGATGATCATCGTAGTATTCTGATCTGCAAGTCCTTTGATAACTTTCAGTACTTCACCTGTAAGCTCCGGATCAAGCGCTGAAGTCGGCTCGTCAAAGCATAGAATATCCGGACTGAGCGCAAGTGCACGGGCAATCGCCACACGCTGACACTGTCCTCCGGAAAGTTGATGCGGATAGTTATTCATACGCTCTGAAAGTCCCATCTGATCTAAGAGGCGCTTTGCTTCTGCTTCAATCTCTGCGTGTATCTCTTTCTTGTGCGCCTTATAATCAGGCTGACTTTTTGCAAGTAGTTCCTTCGCCAGCATTACATTTCCAAGTGCTGTATACTGCGGGAACAGATTAAAAGACTGGAATACAAGTCCAAAATGTAATCTTTTCTTACGGATCTCACTTTCCTGTTTTGTTACAGGATTTGCAGCATCAAACAATAATTCATCATTTACACGGATCACACCTTTATCCGGTGTCTCCAGAAAATTCAGACAACGCAGAAGTGTCGTCTTTCCACTTCCCGAGGAACCGATCAAGGAAAGTACCTGTCCACGTTCCAACGAAAAGCTGATATCTTTCAATACTTCTGTCCGTCCAAATGTTTTATTAATATGTTCTACTTCAAGTATTGCCATTTATCTCTTCCTCCCCATTTAATTAAAATATTCCAGCTTCTTCTCAAGCTTTCCAAGAAGGACTGTCAGAATACCATTGAAGATCAGATAATAAAAAGCTGTAAAGAACATCGGCCAGATCGCACCTGAGATTCCCTGAGAACCTTTCAGGAACGCCTGTCCTGCCCAGATAATCTCCTGCAGTGCAATGATTCGTGCAAGAGAAGTATCTTTTACAAGTGTGATGATCTCATTTGACATCGGTGGAACAATTCTCTTCACCATCTGAAGCAGCTTAACCTTAAAGAAGATCTGATGCTTTGTCATTCCAAGAACAAGTCCGGCCTCCGTCTGTCCCTGTGGGATACCCTGGATTCCTCCGCGGTAAATTACCGAGAAATAGCATGCATAGTTAAAGATAAATGCAACCGAAGCTGCAAGAAATCTTCCGCTTTCACCGCCACCCCAAATTGGGTTTCCTAAGACCAGTCCCGGGAAATAATAAATGATCAGCATCTGGATCATAAGCGGTGTGCCTCGCACGATCCAGACAATGATATTCGTAATATAACTCAACGGTTTAAAATGTGACATTGATCCAAATGCAATAACCAGTCCCAACGGAATAGCTCCAAGAAGCGTTGCAAAAAACAGCTTCAGCGTCTGTAAAAATCCCACATTCAGTGAGTGAATAACGATTGGAAATTGTTCCATAATAAGTTCCATTTTATTAAAGCTCCATCCTAAATTTATTTTTCGATCAATGCAGCCTGTACTTTATAAGTCTCAGCACATTTCTTCATTGATCCATCTTCCATACTCTTTTTAAAGTAATCATTCAGAGCTGCTGCAAGATCAGATCCTTTACGGAATCCAACACCATACTCCTCATTATTCAGACTTATTGTGTAAGTAAGATCTGCATAACCTGTTCCTTCTCCGATCATAGCTGCTGCCATCAAAGCATCAATTGCAGCTGCATCTGAGTTTCCTGAAGCAACCTCCATCAGTGCATCTGCCTGTGATGAAACGGCTGTATACTGTGCACCAATTCTTTCAACCTGATCTTCCCCTGCACTTCCTGCTTCTACTGCAAAAGTTAAATCTTTCACACTATCCTCATCCTGATACTTATCTGCTTTGTCAGCCGGTACAACTACAACCTGCGCGTTATTCATATAAGCATCTGTGCATTCCATAGAACTCTTCACTTCATCAATCAGTGTCATACCATTCCATACGCAGTCGATTGACTTTCCATCAAGCTCAAGCTCTTTATTATCCCAGTCAATCTCTACAAATTCTGCCTCAACTCCGATACTCTCTGCAAATGCTTTCGCCATGTCTGCATCAAATCCGACCCACTCACCATTATCATCTTTATAATCCATTGGTTCAAAATCAGTAACACCGACCACGAGTGTCCCTTTGTCTTTCACATATTCAAGATCACTCCCTGTTGATTCCGCTTTCTTATTCGCATTAGAAGAGTCTGAACCACATCCTGCTAACATAGAAACTGCAAGTCCTGCACATAATAACACACTTAATACTTTTCTTTTCATAATAATACCCTCCATCATCGAGCTTGGCTTTTATTCTCTACCAATGAGTCACTGTACTACGGTAAAGTTACCGTTGTATTCTACCATAGCATACAATATATGTCAAACCCCAAAAACAATAACCAAAAGGTACAGAACAATGCAGGTTACTGTTCACTCCCGTGTCAATCACTCCGCTGATTGACACGGAGGATGCGCGTTTTGACTTGAATGCATCTCGCCCCATCGCCAAAGGCGATTTAAAATGGCGAGA
>OLBS01000185.1_pt1 | contig 10242 bp, 8 predicted proteins | sample 1607371 | NCBI WGS metagenome assembly OLBS01 (sample SAMN02674597, study PRJEB24791) | human gut metagenome, SKBSTL013 | isolation source: stool | host: Homo sapiens | place: USA | reverse complement strand
AAGCTGATCCGACAGGCTATCGGAGACCTTCAGGAAAATGGAGTGAAATACTATGAGTAACTGGCTTACACCGGAACGCATTGCAAAAATGCAGAGGTGGCTTCTTGAACATCCGATCGACCACAAGTATGATGAAATGTGCGACATGCTGGACAGCCCTGCCCCGCCAGAACAGCTTGCTTCCCGTGCTGCATATGAAGCTTTGAAAGGGATTGGCAAGCTCCCGCCCGGCATCGAATAACCTTAACCACCATCCACCCGGACGGTGGTTTTCTTTTGCCCATTTTTACGCCCCGTCGAAGCTGTCGCCGTCCTCGGGAAGGTCGGCGGAAGTCTCAGCATCGGAAGCAGGCGTATCCGGGACAGCGGCACGGGGGACGCCTTTATAGACCAGCGTCTGCTCGAGGACCTCGGCGCAGACCGGGGCCGAGAGGCTGCCGCCCGCAGTCGTCCAGCTGTGGGGCTCGTCGAGGCAGACGAGGCACAAAAACTGGGGGTCGTCGATGGGAGCCACGGCCACAAAGCTGGCGATGCGGGCCTTCTCGTCGGCGCTGTCCAGCTTCTGGCTGGTGCCGCTCTTGCCGCCCACCCGGTAACCGGAGATCTGCGCGTTGCGTCCGCCGCCGTACAGAACAACGGCTTCCATCATCTCCCGCATGACGGCGGAAGTCTCCGGCTGGATCACCTGCTGTTTGCACACGGGGTCCCGGTGTTCCAGCACCGTGCCGTCCGGGGCCAGGGCCATGTTGGACAGGCACGCCCCGCAGCTGGGGATCAGGTGCAGGCCCATGTCCCGGAGGGCCTCCTCCGGCAGCCAGCCGGGGCTGGTGAAGTCCAGCTCCATGCCCAGGCCGTGGGCCGTTTCCGCCGCCCGGCGGAGGATGTCCGTCAGCTCCTCCTGGCTCAGCCGGGTGGCCCGGCTCTCCCCCCCGGCGGCGGAGCCGGTGTGGATCAGCCCCGAACAGGTGACGTACCGCACCCCCAGGCCGTGGACGAACCGCAGGGTTTCGGCATAGTCCCGGTTCAGGCTGCACAGGGGCGTGTTCACCGACACGATCAGCCCCGCCGCCGCGGCATTGCGGATGCCCTGCACCGTGTCATCGAAGCCCTCCGCCCCCACCAGGGCGTTGTGGACCTCCCGCCGGGCGTCGTACAGCGTCACCTGCACGCTGTCCAGACTGGCCTCAAACAGCCTGCGGCACAGCTCCGGCGTCAGCAGGCGTCCGTTGGTGTTCAGCCGGGTAACGAACCACTGGGCCGCCTCCACCAGCTCCGGCAGGTCCGGCCGCAGGGTGGGCTCCCCGCCGGTGAAGGTCACCTGGGGGATGTTGGCCCGGCGCAGCTTCTCTAAAAGCTCCCGCCACTGGTCCGTGGTCAGCTCCGGCGTTTCCCCCAGGGTCTGCCCGGCGGCGTAGCAGTGCAGGCACTTCTGGTTGCAGTGCCACCGGCCCTCCCGGGTCATGGCACTGATCATCAGGTCCATCCGGTGGGGGGCGGACATCCGCCCGGCGTATTCGCCCAGGGAGAGGGCTCCCACCTCCGCCGGAGGCTCCTGCCCCCGGGCGATGGCCACGATGCTCCGGAGCATCAGCTCCAGGTCCCCCAGCAGAACGGCTTTCCCGGTGCCGGGATAGGTGCGGCGGGTGGCCTTCACCGCCGCCAAAAGCATGGACTGCCAGTCCTGCTCTCCGATCTCCCGGCCGCTCCAGGGCTCCAGCTGGTCCATGAAATTGGCCAGCAGGATGGCCCAGCTCAGGTTCAGGGGCACCAGCTGCGCCCCGTTCAGCAGCAGAAGAAACGGGTCGGCGGGGTCCTCCGTCCGGGGCGGGATCATGTGGATGCGCACCACGCCGGGGCCCCGAGGGTCGATGGTGATGTGGCGCACATAGTCCAGGCGGCTGCGGCGATACCGCCGTTCCAGCCAGGTCATTTTTGCCATATTGCGTCTCCTTTTATGGGTAATGGGTTCGGGGGGGTTCTGGGAACCATCCCGTTCCTACGCGGCAGGGCACATGGGCCCTGCCCTAAAAGACATTCTATCGTTAAACACTCCGTAGGGCGGGGCCCATGTCTGCCCACCATCGTGCCAGCCGACTCTCGGCCGCTGTCGCGGCCGACAGTCGGAGCACTTCCTCGAAATCGCCTCGCTTCATCCGCCACCGGCGGCGCTTCGGCGATTCTCTGCCGACAAACGCGGCGGCGCGGGAAAACCCCGCGCCGCCGGAATGGTCTGTTTTTTTACTTGGCCACGGCGTCCTTCAGGGCCTTGCCGGCCTTGAAAACGGGGGTCTGGGAAGCGGGGATCTCGATGGTCTCCTTGCTTCTGGGGTTGCGGCCGGTGCGGGCAGCGCGCTTCTTCACCTCGAAGGAGCCGAAGCCCATGAGCTGCACCTTCTCCTCCTCGTGCAGGGCGGCGGTGATGGTGCCCAGGGTGGCGGCGATGACAGCCTCGGTGTCCTTCTTGGACATGCCGGTCTCTTCCGCCACGGCGGCGATCAGTTCGGTCTTATTCATGATAGTCCTCCTAAAAATTTTCCTTGGTCAAAATCTATCCCAAAGCGATGAATATCGCATCAGAAACCTGGGTCAGATGGGGGCCGCCTTACTTGGCGGCGTTCCACAGGCCGGTCATTTCCTCCAGGGTCAGGTCCGACACGCTGACGCCCCGGTCCCGGGCCCCCTGCTCCACCGCCCCATAGCGGCGGATGAACTTTTCACAGGCGGCGTTCAGGGCGTCCTCCGGGTCCACTCCGGCAAAGCGGGCGGCCTTCACGGCGGCAAACAGCACGTCCCCCAGCTCCTCGGCCACGTTGGCGCCGTCCTGCACCGCCTGGTGCAGCTCGCCCACCTCCTCGTCCAGCTTGGACAGGGCCCCCTGGATATCCGGCCAGTCGAAGCCATCGTCTGCGGCCTTTTTCTGGAGCTTTTCCGCCCGCCACAGGGCAGGCAGGGACCGGGCCACGCTGTCCATGGCCTGGGTGGTGGTGCGCTGGTGCTTCTCCCGGCGCTTGATGGCATCCCAGCTGACCAGCACCGACTCCGCGTCCTTTTCCGGCTCCGCGCCGCCGAACACATGGGGGTGGCGGAAGATCAGCTTCTTCACCACGCCGTCCACCACGTCCTCCATGGTGAACCGGCCCCGCTGGCGCTCGATGTCCGCGTGGAACACCACCTGCATCAGCACGTCCCCCAGCTCCTCCCGCAGCAGGTCCGCGTCGTCCCGGTCGATGCCCTCGGCGGCCTCATAGGCCTCCTCCAGCAGTCCCCGGCGGATGGATTGGTGGGTCTGCACCTGGTCCCAGGGGCAGCCCTCCGGCGAGCGGAGCACCCGGATGATCTCCAGCAGGTCGTCGTAGTTGTATCGCGCTTTCTCCTTAAAATGTACCATATTCCCGCTCCTATTGCAAGTCCTCTTATCGGCAAAATAGCCTGATGAGGCTGTTTTTCGTGAAAAATGTACGGAATTTTCGTCTATTTCAGCCGCAGCCAGCGGACAAGACGCTCCCCGCCGGGCAGGGCCATGGCCTCCTCCCGGCCCACGGCCCCCAGCAGCAGCGCCGCCCCGGCGTAGATCACCGCCGCCAGAGCCACCGCCAGCAGGGTGGCCAGCCCCCCGGGCAGCAGGTCTGCCAGCAGCCGGTGGAGCCACCATGCCGCCGCGCCCATCCCCAGGGCCGCCAGCCCCGGCCGGGAGAACACCCGGAAATAATCGGGCCTTTCCGGCACATACCGGGCGATGGCCCCCAGGTTCAGCACCGTGATCAGGGCATAGCAGCACAGGGTGCTTACCGGCAGGCCCCGGATGCCGTAATCAGGGTTGGAGATCATCAGATAGTTCAGGGCGATCTTCAGCCCGCCTCCGGCCAGCAGGGTCCAAAGGGGGACTTTTTCCCGGCCATAGGCCTGCAAAATCCCGTTGGATAGGGCCATCAGGCACACAAAAATGCTGCCGACGCCCAGAATTTCCAGGTGATACGCCGCGGCCTCCAGGGTGGCCGCCCCCTTGGCGGGGTACAGCAGCTCCAGAATGGGCCGGGCCAGAACGCTGAGTCCCACCCCCGCCGGCAGGGCCAGCAGGGCCGTCAGCCGGAAGGCGGCGGCGGTGTGCCGCCCGGCGGAGGCCCGGTCCCCCCGGGCCAGGGCCGCCCCGATGGCGGGGATCAGGCTGATGGTCAGGGGATAGATAAACGCCGCCGGAAGGGCGAACAGGTTCCCGGCGTAGCTGTACACCCCATAAAGGCTCCCGGCCTCGGCCTCCGTCAGGCCCCAGGAGGTCTGCAGGATGCCCATGGTGATGGACTGGTCCAGCAGGTTGATCACCGACAGGCTCACGGAGCCCACGGTGATGGGCACCCCGATGGCCAGCAGCTGGCGCAGGATATCCCGGCTCTGTCCCGGGTCGTCCCGGCCCTTGTCCCGGGACAAATGGGTCGCTGTCCACACGGTCAGGGCCAGCAGGGACAGAATCACCCCCGCCGTGACCCCGGCGATGGCACCGGCGGCGGCTATGTGGGAGGGGTACCCCTGCCGCAGCAGCCACCAGGCAAGACCCAGGCCCACCATCAGCTTGCTGGCGGATTCGATGACCTCGCTGGCGGCGGTGGGCCGCATATCGCCCATGCCCTGGGTATAGCCCCGGATCACCGACACCAGACACACGCACAGCACCGCCGGAGACAGCACCCGGATGGCGTCCTCCGCCCGGGTGTTGTGCATCCACCCGGCCAGGTCACCGGCCAGGAAGAACATCAGGCCGCTGCTGAGAAGCCCCAGCAGCAGAAACAGCCAGAAGGCCACGGAGACGATGCGCCGCCGCCGGTTTACCCAGCCCAGAGCCTCCGCCTGGGACACCAGCCGGGAAAGGGCCAGAGGAAGCCCGGCGGTGGACACCATCAGCAGCAGGTTATAGATGTTATAGGCGGCGTAGAAATAGTTCATGCCCTGCTCGTCCAGCAGGTTCCCCAGAGGGATCTTGTACAGGGCGCCGATGGCCTTGGTAACAAGCATGGTGACCGTCAGCAGGGCGGCGCCCCCTAAAAATGACTGCTTCCCCCTGGTCATGGACCCTCCTCATTTCACTTCTTCATATTTTCATGGAATGCCCGGAAGGCCGACAGGTTCTCGGCGATCTTTTCGGGCCGCTGGATATACTCCGTGGGGTATTTGGCGTGGAACACCCGCTGGATGCGGCCTCGGACCGGGTCCACCATCTTGGTGGAGCCGCCTGCCCCCAGGGAGAGGATGCTGTGCAGCTCCTCCATGATGTAAATATTATACAGCCCCTGGGCTCCGGATATGCACCAGCCCACGTTTTCAAAGCTGCCGGACATATACTTCTGGCGATAGAGATAGTACGGGGAGAATCCGGCGGCGCGGAGGGTGGGGTCGGCATAGTCCAGCATCCGGGCCACGTCCGCCGCCGTGGGGATGGGCAGCCCCTCCAGCAGGATGCGGCTGCCCTTTTTCAGGCTCAGGGTATGGACGGTGATGTTGTCGGCCCCGAAGGTCAGGCACTTGTCCAGGGTCCGGCGGAAGCCCTCCGGCGTGTCGGCAGGCAGCCCGGCGATCAGGTCCATGTTCACATGGGGAAAGCCCATGGAGGCGGCCAGGGCCATGGTGTCCTCAATGTCCCGGGCGGTGTGGCGGCGGCCGATGGCCCGGAGCACTTCATCCTCCAGGGACTGGGGATTGACGCTGATGCGGTCGGCCCCGTGGTCCAGCAGCACCTGGAGCTTTTCCCGGGTGATGGTGTCGGGCCGTCCGGCCTCGATGCAGTATTCCACGCAGCCGGACAGGTCAAAGCTGCGGTTCAGGTGGGTCAGCAGCCGGTCCATCTGCCGGGCGGACAGGGTGGTGGGGGTGCCGCCGCCCATATAGAAGGACTTGATGCGCAGGCCCGTCTCCCGCACCATTTGGGCGGCGTCGGTGATCTCCCGGCACAGCACCTCTAAATACGGCTCCATCAGCCCCAGGGACTTTTCCACCGACTGGGACACGAAGCTGCAATAGGCGCAGCGGGTGGGGCAGAAGGGGATGCCGATATACAGGGAGATGTCCTCCGGGCGCAGGTCCGCCTTGGCCCGCAGGCCCTCCTGGGCGGTCTCCACCGCCAGGCGGCGGCGGGAGGGGGAGACATAGTAGGTGTCCCCTAAAATGCGGCTGACCTGGGCGGGAGTCTTTCCCTGCTCCAGCAGCCGGGCCGCCAGCTTGCCGGGGCGGATGCCCGTCAATGCGCCCCAGGCCGGGGTGACGCCGGTGATGCTTCGGGCGGCCTTGAAGAAGCTGAGCTTCACGGCCTTCTGCCGCAGGCGCTCCCGCTCATACTCGTCCGTCACGTCCCGCAGCAGGGCCCGGGAGGTCCCCCGGCCCAGCCTGCCGCCGTGGGCGATCTCGGTGACGGCGGTGGCGTATACCGGACCCTGGTGCAGGTCCACCCGGGCCCAGTTGTCCTCCCCCGGCTCCGGCTCCTGATACACGGGCCGCTCCTCCGGGAAAAAGGCCAGCAGACTCTGCTCCACCGCGTAGCGGTCGTCATGACCGCGAAAAACCAGTTTCATAGCCCCGCCCCTTACTTCATGCCCTGGCGGACATAGGGATTCACCCGGCGCTCATAGTCCAGGGTGGTGGGCTGGTCGTGGCCGGGGTAGACCCGGTAGGACCCGGGCAGATTCCCCAGGCGGGCCAGGGATTGCAGCATCTCCCGATAGTCGCCGCCGGCGAAGTCCGTCCGGCCGCAGGAGCAGCGGAACAGGGTGTCGCCGGAGAAGATCACATCCTCCGCCACCAGGCACACGGAGCCCTTGGAGTGGCCCGGGGTCTCCAGCACGGTGACAGTCAGGCTCCCCAGGGTCAGGGTGTCGCCGTCGTGATAGTAGCGCTGGTTATGCTCCGGCAGCCGGGAGAACACCAGCTCCATGTCGCCCCGGCGGCCGTCCACCACGTCCTTTTCGTTGATGTACACCGGCAGGTCCGGGTACTGCTCTAAGATGGGGCGCACGGCGGTGGTGTGGTCAAAGTGACCGTGGGTCAGCAGGATATACTGCAATTGGCAGCCGGACCTGGCCACCATGTCCAGCACCCGGGGGGCCTCGTCGCCGGGGTCGATCAGGGCGCAGACCCCTGCCGTCTCGTCGCTCAGCAGGTAGCAGTTGGTCATAATGGGGCCCACCATAATGGAATCAATTTTCATGGGTTCAACCTCCTGTTCAGGATAAAAGCGGGCGGACAGCGGCGTCCGCCCGGAAGAATGTGGAATACGTTACGCATTCAGCTGGTCCGTGTCCACCACCAGGGTCAGAGGTCCGTCGTTGACGGATTCCACCAGCATCTCGGCACCGAACTCGCCGGTTTCGGTGTGGATGCCCTTTTCCCGGCACAGGGACACGAACTTTTCATACAGGGGGATAGCCACCTCCGGCCGGGCGGCGGCCAGGAAGTCCGGGCGGCGGCCCTTGCGGCAGTTGCCGTACAGGGTGAACTGGGATATCACCAGGATTTCACCGTTGACGGTTTCCAGACCACGGTTCATCTTGCCGTCCTCGTCCTCGAAGATCCGCAGTCCCGTCAGTTTGTCCGCCAGCTTCACGGCCTGGGCCTCGGTGTCGTCATGGGTGATGCCCAGCAGGATCAGGAAGCCGGGGCCGATGCTGCCGATGGTTTTGCCGTCCACGGATACGGAGGCGCTTTTCACGCGGGTCAGCACTGCTCTCATGGTAATATAGTCTCCTTTTCGGTTAATATATTGTGTTTTTTCTCAGCCCGCCGGGCGGGTGACCCGCATAACGCCGGAAATCTGCTCGATGCGGCGCATGACGGTTTTCAGCTGCTGGCTGCTGGACACATCGGTATCCAGGGTGATCAGGGCGAAGCCGTCGGGGGTGGAGCGGGCGTTCATGGAGGCCACATGGGTCTTGGTGGAGGAGAGCACCGTGGAGATATCCACGATGAGGTTGATGCGGTCCTTGGCCACCACCTGGAGGGTGGTGCGGAAGGTGCCCTCCACGTCCTCGGCCCAGGACACCTTGATCCAGCGGCCCTCCTCGTCGGGACGGCGGCGGGCCGGGTCGGCGTTGGGACAGTCCCTCCGGTGGACGGACACCCCGTAGCCCTTGGTGATGAAGCCCACGATGTCGTCCCCGGGGACGGGGGTGCAGCACTTGGAGAACTTCACCAGGCAGTTGCTGAGGCCCTCCACAATGATGCCCTTTTCGCTGTGGGTGCGCTTGGGCACGGCGGGGCGGGTGGCATCGGGGCGGCCTTCCAGCGGCACCTCCGCCTGGCGCTCCTCCTGGTGCTGGTGGAGAATGCGCTGGATATCCTCCCGGATGCGGCCGATGACCTTCAGGCTGCTGATGCCCCCGTAGCCGATGGCGGCGTACAGGTCGTCCAGGCTCTTATAGGTGAGCTTTTTCAGGATGCCGGGGAGGTTTTCGTCGTTGGTAAGCTCCTTCAAAGACACGCCGCAGCGCTTGAGCTCCGACTCGAAGGAGGCCCGGCCCGTGACCACGTTTTCGTCCCGGCGCTCCCGCTTGAGCCACTGGCGGATCTTGGACCGGGCGTTGCTGGACCGGGCGATCTTCACCCAGTCCCGGCTGGGCCCGTGGGCCGACTGGGAGGTGACCACCTCCACAATGTCGCCGTTTTTCAGGCGGCAGTCGAAGGGCACGATGCGACCGTTGACCTTGGCGGCCACCATGTGGTTGCCCACGGCGGAATGGATGTTATAGGCAAAGTCGATGGGGGTGGCCCCGGCAGGCAGGTTGATGACGTCGCCCCGGGGGGTGAACACAAATACCTCGTCGGCGAACATGTCCACCTTCAGGGAGTGGATGAACTCCTCGGCGTCGGCCCCCTCCTGATTCTCCAGCAAGCGGCGGACCCACTCATACCGGCCCTCGTCGCCGCCGCCCTGGCCGTTCTGCTTATACTTCCAATGGGCGGCGATGCCGTATTCGGCCACCTCATGCATCTCCTTGGTGCGGATCTGCACCTCGAAGGGAACGCCGTTCTGGCCCATGACGGTGGTGTGGAGACTCTGGTACATGTTGGGCTTGGGAGTGCCGATATAGTCCTTGAACCGGCCCAGCACGGGTTTGTACAGGTCGTGGATGATGCCCAGAACGTAATAGCAGTCGGACACCGTGTCCACGATGACCCGGAAGGCGAACAGGTCATACACGTCGTCCAGGGACTTGTTCTGGGTGTACATCTTGCGATAGATGGAGTAGGGGTGCTTCATGCGGCCATAGACATAGCCGTCGATATGGGCCTCCTCCAGGCGCTGGGTGATCTGGTCGTGGATGGAGGACATGAAGCCGTCGTACTCCGTGGCCTTCTCGTCCAGGGCGTCCACGATCTCCCGATAGCTGATGGGGTCCAGGTATTTCAGGGACAGGTCCTCCAGCTCCCACTTCATCTTCTGCATGCCCAGGCGGTGGGCGATGGGGGCGTAGATCTCCAGGGTCTCGAAAGACTTCTGCTTCTGCTTCTCCGGGGTCTGGTACTCCATGGTGCGCATATTGTGGAGCCGGTCGGAGACCTTGATGAGGATCACCCGGATGTCCTTGGACATGGCCAGCAGCATTTTCCGGAGGTTTTCCATCTGCTCCTGGGCCTTGGAGGTATAGTGGACCCGGGTCAGCTTGCTGACCCCCTCCACCAGGTCCGCCACCGTAGGGGAGAACTGCTTGGCGATGTCCTCATGGGTGGCGGCGGTGTCCTCAATGGTGTCGTGGAGCAGGGCGGCCTCGATGGACTCGGAGTCCAGGTGCAGCTCCTCGGCCACGATCTGGGCCACGGCCAGGGGGTGGGTCACAAAGGGTGAGCCATCCTTGCGCAGCTGGCCCTGGTGGGCGGCGGCGGCAAATTCATAAGCGGCCCGGATCTTGTCGAAGCTGGCGGTGGGGTTATAGGCCCGCACCGTGTCCTCCAGGCGTTGGTATCGTTCATCCACTGTCATCAGCGTGCCCCTCCTTTCGATGCGTCCAGCGCCTGATGCAGGCGCAGCAGATATTCCGAACGGTCCAGGGCTACCTTCTTGCCCTGGCTGGTGAGATGCAGGCTTATGCTGTCGCCCAGGCGGCAGCACTGCAGCAGGCCCCGTTCCCGGAACACCTCCAGGCACAGCACCGTCCGCAAAAAGGGCTCCGCCCCCTGCAGCGCCCCGGACAGCCGCCGCAGCAGCGGCAGATAGTCCGTTTCCAGTCCGTCGGGGGGCACCGCGTGCTGCAGGGCCCGCCACAG
>OLBS01000183.1_pt1 | contig 10255 bp, 10 predicted proteins | sample 1607371 | NCBI WGS metagenome assembly OLBS01 (sample SAMN02674597, study PRJEB24791) | human gut metagenome, SKBSTL013 | isolation source: stool | host: Homo sapiens | place: USA | reverse complement strand
TCCGTGATTTCATTCGTCTTGCGGTCGATGCTGATGTAGGAGGGGATGATCTCGCCCGTTTCCCTGTCCACAATGTCCACGACCCTACCGAGATTGCCCGTTTCGCGGAGGTTCTTCCGGTCATTGTCGGAGAATTTGTGTTCCTTGTACTCATCCAGCTTCTGCTCCTTGCGGATGAAGTGCGGCACGAGGCTGATGTTTCCCTCACCGTCCTTCTTGAAGGAGAGGCGGGCGTCCAGCTCGAATGATTCGCCGCCGAAGGTCGGTTTGACCTTTACCAAGTCGGACTTGCCATAGTTGAGCATCTTCGTAAGGTCGCCGGACTTTTCAAGGTTGTCCCGCTTTACGCCCCATCTGTCCTCCAGCTCCTGCCAGTTGATTTTACTCTCGTCGATGGGCTGGTAGCCACGTTTGCCCTGCATCTGTTCGGATTTGTCCTGTTGCTGTTCTTTCCGTTGTTCCATGTTCTCCTGTTTTTGAGGTTCTTGTTTCTCTGTCTGTTGTGCTGCCATCTCTTCCTGCACCTTCTTCTCATAGTCGGAGGTGTCCACCTTGTGAGGGGCGAGCAGCTCCTTGTTCGCTTCGGGGTCTTTCAGCAGTTGCTTCATCACCTCTAAGAGATTTTCAGCTTGGTCTGCCGCAATGCGGTAGAAACCGAAGCGGCTGGGTTCCTTGCACTGCCGGAAGAAGTTCTTGAAGAAGTTGTCCAGCACGTCGCCATGTCGGTCGAATTGCAGGAAACTCTGCGCGTTCTCCGCTTTTGCGGGGGTGCGCTTGGGTGTGCCGTCCGCGTTCAGCCCGGCTACCACGCTGATCTCGCCCGTCTTTTCGTCACGGACTACCAGCACGTCCTTTTCGTCTTTTTTCTTTGCCATCTGAAAAATGTTTTAATGGGTTATTTATGAAAGAAATTATGGATACGAGCCTTGTAGAAGGCTATATCTTCCTTTTTGAAGTCCTTGATATGGTTGGAAAGGAATGTCAGCACGTCTTCCTCGCTGTAATAGGTTTTCTTGCCCAGTGTCTTGTAGGGCAATGCGCCGACACTGCGGTAGCGTTGCAGGGTGCGCTTGCTTATCTGGAGCAGCATACACAAGTCCTGATTGTCGAAAAGGCGGATGCTTTCCGTGATGGAGGGCTGTCGTTCCTCCACCTTCATCGCCAGCAGCAGTTCGTCCTGACGGTCGAGCCGTTCCATCAGCTTCTGCATCCAGCCCTCGAAGTTGTTTCGTGTGAGCAGTTCCATGACCTATGTCCTCCTTCCTTTGGGGCTGCCTCCAGTGCGCAGCGTGTGGTTGCGTTTCAGCTCCTGCGGTGTCGCGGCGTCCTCGTTGACGGTACACTCATCAAGCAGGCGGTCTATTTCAGACTGTCGGTAGCGGCATTTGCCGCGAAGCACGACATAGCCGATGCGTTGCTCGCTGCGCATACGCTGGAGGGTGCGGGTACTTACGTTAAGCAGGTGCGCCGCTTCGCGTGTGGTGAGCAACCTGTCGGGCGATGCCGCTTTCTTGTCGCCGGAGACGGCACGGACGTGTGCCGCAATCTCTGCTATCTGTTCCGTCAATGACCGGAAGACGGAACTTTCCATCGTTATCACTTTCATATTCAGTCCTTTCTTTTTGTTTCTGCGGCAAAATTCGGCAATAAACAAAAGGGGCTTTAACAACTCACTACGTGACTCACGTAAGATTTTTACGGAAGATGGCTCCGTAACCCGGTCAAACGGCGCAACAGGCAGCCTTTCAGCGGAAAACGATACGTCTTGTATGCCGTTTCGTTACCTTTGCGGCAAACTCTAAATGACATGAATATGGAAATAGTATCTATCGAGAAAAAGACTTTCGAGATGATGGTGGCGGCATTCGGCGCACTCTCGGAGAAGGTCGCCGCCCTGAGGCGCAAAAGCGACACGGGGCGCATGGAAAGATGGCTCACGGGCGAGGAGGTCTGCGGGCAGTTGAGAATAAGCCCGCGCACGTTGCAGACGCTGCGTGACAGGCGGCTTATCGGCTACTCGCAGATAAACCGCAGGTTCTATTACAAGCCGGAGGAGGTGAAGCGGCTGATACCGCTTGTCGGCACGCTCTATCCGCACGGCAGATGATTTGATTTATTCACCCACTGAATCCGAAGTTATGATGAACGAGAACAACGATGTTTTTACGATGGAAGACGAGCCGATAGCCTCTGTGGTGCAGGATATGCGCAAAGGCTCGAAATGGCTGTCCGCATTTCTGGAAAGCTACCGTCCTCCGCTGGACGGGGAACGTTACCTGACGGACGGCGAGGTGTCGGAACTGCTCCGTGTGAGCCGGCGCACCTTGCAGGAATACCGCAACAACCGCGTGTTGCCCTTCATACTTTTGGGAGGGAAGGTGCTTTACCCGGAAACGGGGCTGCGCGGGGTACTGGAAGCGAACTACCGCAAGCCGCTGGAGTGAGGCGGTTTCATGAAAAAGTAAACGGGTGACACCTTTTGTGGTGCTACCCGTTTACTTGTCTTATGGGGTATGTGCAATCAGCAATACCCGGCTTTTCCGTTCTGTATGAACATCACGTATGTCTGCCGTTTCTCTTGTGAGAGTGCCTTTCCCACCAGCCATGTGCGGAACAGGTGGGTGTTGTAGGTGTTCAGCCGGAAAGCGACCGGGATGATGATTTCAAGCGCGTACACGTCCGCGTACAGCCCGTTTTCAAGCTGCATGTAGCGGCACACCTCGTAGTCGTTCAGCACGTCCGACTTGCGGACGGCTCTGATGGCGGCGTTCACTGCCGGGACGGTCGTATGGAACAATCCGGCTATTTCGGTGGCGGTCATCCACACGTCGTTACCGGTTACGCTGACTGCCTTGTCCTCGATGATGATTGTGTCACGTTTCATGGCTTTTCTTTTTAGATGGTGCAACCTGCAAATTCCTCGACGCCGTTCAATCTTGCGGCAAGGTTCTCCATGTCCTGATTGAGCTTCTCTTTGGTTATCTTTGCGTAAATCTGCGTCGTCTTTATGCTCTTGTGTCCGAGCATGGAGCTGACGGTTTCGATGGGAACACCGTTGGAGAGGAATATCGTCGTGGCTGCCGTGTGGCGGCTCTGATGCCACGTGATATGCTTGGTGATGCCGCAACGCTTGGCGACGGCACGGATACCGGCAAGGCACGTGTTATAATGCGGAACGGGGAATATCTTGCCGTTCTCGCACAGCCCACGGTATTTGCCGATTATGCGGTTGGCGATGTCAAGCAGGCGGATGTTGGACACCACGCCCGTTTTCTGGCGGTTGATGTTTATCCACTCGTGTTCGTCGAAGTAGGTGCGGATATTCTCTTCCGTAAGGTTGCGCATATCCGCGAACGACAGCCCCGTGAAGGCGCAGAACAGGTAGAGGTCGCGGTACAATTCCTGTTTGGCGTTTTTCAGTTTCCCCTCCATCAGCAGGCGGATCTCATCTTTGGTCAGGAAACTGCGTGTTGTTTCCTCCTTCTTGATTTCATACTCGCGGAACGGGTCGCGCGTCAGCCACTCGTTGTTGATGGCGATGAATACCATCGTCCGTAACGGGCAGACGTACAGCCACACGGTATTGGTGCAGCAGTGCTTGTCCGTGCGCAGGAACATCTCGAAGTCGGAGATGAAAGCCGGGGTAAGCTCTTTCAGGGCGATGTCCTTCACATGGTAGCGGATGTCAAGGAACTCTTGCAGGTGCTTGTAAACGATACGGTACTTTTCCAGTGTACCTTTGGCTTTCATGCCTGCCTCCACCTGTTTCTCATAGTCCTCGTTGTGCTGGCGGAACACCTGCATCAGCGTGTGGTAGCGGTGTTCCAGTCCGAGAAAGGCGTTCTTCACCTTCTCCGCCGTGACGAAGTTGTCACGCTCCATGATTTCCTGATAATGCCTGTTGATGCGTACCCGCATCTTGTCAAGCATACGGTTCGTTTCGAGTGCCGCCGTGCTTCTGCCCGTGACACGTCCACCTTTGGTGTCCCACAGTTTCGGATCGACAGTCAGTTTGCAGCTGAACTGTGTCTGGCTGCCGTCCACCGTGATGCGTCCCATGACGGGAACTGTCCCGTCCTTTTTCACTACCTGACGCTTGAGGTAGTAGATTACTGAAAATGTACTCTTCATTGTCCTTAATTTTTGGGTTTCAAAATTAGTTGGTGAAGAGTCCGGTGTTGGTACGCAAAACGGGGAGGAACGGCGCAATCTTTTTCCGTAACCTGATTTTTCGCATGAGTTATGGATAACTCACTATTCCTTAGAGCCTTGTTTCGCTATTCGTACCCGTTTGTCGCATTTTCGGGCATGGTTACGAACAAGTAACGTAGCGGCGTCAGGATTTGGCTTCGGCAGGGATTGTAATGGCTTCACGGATTATCGCCACTTCAACCAAAACCCTTGTAACTCAATTCTATCACTATATCTTTCCGCATTTCACTTTTTTGTAGTAACTTTGCTAAGCTGAAAAACACTCCCATGCCGCATTTAGTGATGTTAGAGCATACTGTCACTTCTACCTTCATAAAGACTAAATTGTTTCTTACTGTCAGCTAAGGACTTTTAAACGTAAGATTATTACAGTCACAGTCCATTATGGAAAACTATACGGTCCACTGCGGGAAACTGTAGTAATTCTGCTTATAGAAAGGCTTAACCAACGTTCATTGGGGATTAATATCACTGTATCGAAGGAAGTATATTCTTGGCCGATTGAACCAATTCGGAAGGATAACCACACAATTCCAATATCCTGATGGCATTTCCCTCCTGCGCCACTCCTTTCTTCAGTTTATAATCAAATTGAAGTTTGTCATCGGCTATTGTTTCACTAAAGTGATATAAGTCATACTGACTATGAAGCAACGCGGTCAGTTCCAAATCATGTGTTGATGCAAGGACCAAATTATCCGTCTTTGCCAAATCCGAAAATACGGCAGAATTAATCGCTATTCTCTCCACTGTATTCGTCCCTTTGAACAGTTCATCGAAAACCAATAGATAATTTCCCTTTTTTCCTTTATCAAGAGCTGCTTTCACATTCTCAACTTCTTTAAAGAAGTAACTTTTCCCTTCCAACAGATTATCTTCTGTGTGAATCACAGAATAAAGATGTCTGTTTATATCTATCCGAAAGTCTTTTGCAAAACAAGTATTCAATGTCTTTGCTGTCAGCAAGTTAATGGCAACAGTGCGGATAAAACTGGTTTTTCCCGACATATTGGAGCCGGTTATAAGCATGGACTTATCCGATAACGACACACTGTTAGAAACACATCCCCTTATCAATGGATGATATATACTATCGGCATACAAGCGTTCGCCCGATTTATTATCGGAAGGCTTGCAATAATAAGGAATCTGTTCACGCAAAAACGATATGGAACACAGCAAATCCAAAAAACCTACATAACAAAACACTTGTTCTATTTCTTCTTTTTCCTTTTGAATAAACCGAAAAGAGGTTACAATATTGATAGTGGAATATAACGTAAAAATATTAATAAGCTCAGTCAGCAGATAAACAATCATGGCCGAGTCGCTTTCTAACGCTATACCTAAACGGAATGAGCCCAGTTTGCGGACAAGCTCTTTCAAATTTCGGATAGTGTTCTCTATTTTAACATTTACAGACAGGAATGATGGAACAGCACTTAAGTAATCGGCTGTTTTCAACAACTTATATAACTGGGGTACAGAGAAATAATAACATGAAAGAATGTTTTTCTGTTTAAAATGTAAATATCCATTAAATATATAAGATACTAATAAAAATAAAAGAGGAACAGGTGAAGAAGGAATTTGAAACATCAAGATTAGAGATACAGCAGGTAACCACCTGCATATTTGGAGCAACAATAAATAACCGCGCGAATAGGTATGTTCTTTTTCGGCCAAAATATCCACTATGGAGTAAGCATCCGGTTTATTCAACTTCTGAAGAGCATTTACCAGTTTATTCCGAAGCAGATAATCTGTTTGCAGTTGCTCTATGAATTGTTCATGCGCGGTAACATCGGAAATCTTATCGGTACATAAAATATGATAAAGATATTGTCTTCCTACACAAGAAGAGGTGTAATCTAGCTGCTCGCACAAATCATCTAAGTTCAAATCTTCACAAACAGTCTCTGATAACACTTCCTTTGCATCACCGAAACTCAAATATGAATGGTATGCTTTTATTCCTTTCTCCATATCCTGACAATTTTCCTTATTTACTTATACCCACAAAGATAAAATACTTTTCCGTAACTCTGTGTTATCGGATTGTTCATTCATATTCCTGTTTCAGTTTCAATACGAAACCGAAACAGGAATATTTGCTTCTTTTACCAACTCTGCAATTCTGTCCAACTCTTCGTGAGCAGCTTTTTTCAAATCATGGTCAGGAGTTTCACGGTCTATTGTATAAATCATCACTTGGCGGGGAGCTATTTCTTTTACTGCCTCCAACCAGGGAAGAACATATTCATCTGTCGTATTGTCCACACTTTTTCCTTGGCTTTCCCCCTTCATAAACATAGTTTGAATAATCAGATTACCCTTGAAAGCTTTCATCTCTTCTATAATCTCGTTTACATCATAATGTCCGGTAGGACGGTCTACTTTATTGATATAATCAACATTCACCGTATCCAGCTTCAAGATATTATTGTCTATCTTGTTTAATGCCTTAAAAACCTCCGCTTTATGAATGAAAGTAGAATTACTCAACACGCTCACCTTTGCTTGCGGAAAGTATTTATCACGAAGCGCTAACGTATCATCTATAATTCCGGCAAACTCAGGATGGGCAGTAGGTTCACCATTGCCGGCAAAAGTCAGGACATCCGGCTTTGGACCGTTTTGCTGCATATCGAGCAGACGGGCTTCCAAAGCTTCACGAACCTGCTCACGAGCAGGTAATTTCTTCTTCGGACGATGGTCTTTATTAAAACCACACTCACAATAAATACAATCGAAAGAACAAAACTTGCCGTCTTCGGGAAGAAGATTGATTCCCAAAGAAACTCCCAAACGACGGCTATGCACCGGACCGAATATAGGAGAAGGATAAATGACTGTTGACATAGTTATTTTTCTGTTGATAACAGTGCAAAAATACATAATGTTTTTAGAATTTCATCCTCAACTGCAAATAAAGATCACCCTTTGTACTTCCATCAATGGCCTCCAACGCCGAACCGATAACATCCCGATTTAAATAATGCGTCATCCCGTATTTAGCTTGAACCATGATATGCTTATTCAATTCATAACGTACATTTATTGCCAGTCGCGTACCTTCATAATAAAATGAAGGCATGGAAAAAGCATAAAGCACATTCTTTTCATAAATGGTTAACCGCGAATCATAATCATCCGTATTAAACCAAACACAACTTATATCACATTGGAAAGGCAAATCATTGAACTTATAACCGGCACTCTGCGACAATAAGAAGCCGGTGGAAGCTGACCGGTTTCGATAGTTTACCCGAACATAATCTGCTATTGTTTTCAACAACAGTTTATCCTTCAGTGAATAATTCAACTGATAACGACATTTCTGTTGTATATAAGGAATCGTTTGCTTGATTTTATCCTCTGCCGTGAAATCCTTTTTCTTGTTTTTATAGCGATACCTTATGAACATTTCCAGTTGATAAGTAGGTGAATAACTTAGCTGAATCAAGCCGTCAAAACCTTTGGTTCCCGGTTCGCTAACCAAATACTTCTTCCATGGAAAATAAAAAAAGTCTCCATAACAAGTCATCCTTATATATCGTAATAACTTAGTTTCCAATCCGATATAAAATCCACTTTCATTCTGTACACTACTTCCTTCTCCTATAGAACGACCATAAATACTTTGATACTTTGCATCATAATATCTGTTCATAACTATCAATTGTGTTCCTCCCTTCGGTGAATAACTCAACATATTCATAGTGGCAACAGCACCACTTTTATCAATAGCAGTCTCACCCAAAAAGGAAAAGTGCTTCCAAAAAAATTTGTAATCTCCTCCTACATTATAAAAGTCTTTGCCCCGAGGATAGAATTTATTATAAGGTTTTAAGTCAGGATTCAACGGCTTGTTGAAAACATTATAAACTGCTGTTAATCCTAACTCACAATACTTCCCATTATAATTTAAATTACTACCAATCACCTGATTAGTAATCATATTCTTCTTTTCAAATTCCCTGTATAAACGATGATATCCGTCCTTTTTCAACGAAGTTATAAACCGGTTATTCACAATACCGTCCATCTTCCGGTAAGAATAAAAAGCATCTGTCGTCCACCTTTTCGACAACTTATAACTGGCTGCCGCTCCCTGAAAATAATTATATTCGTCTGTCGAAGAATGTTTGCGAATTCCCCGATTCTTATTTCCCAATGTAGAAAGCGTAGCTGTTTTACCCATTCCGAAATCAGTGTTAATAACTAGTCCATAACCATAGCTTAAACGATAATTACCGATAGCCAATGATTTGATTCTGCCCATATTACGAATAAACAAGTACGGTGAATAAAAATCATATCCTTTTCTGTTCTGTCCGGCAAAGAAAGGTTCGCCGGCATCTTTTTCTGCCGTAAGTCCCAAATATATCTTATCCCGATAATGAAAACTATATCTCAGACTGTGATAATACCCATACCCCAAGTATTGTTTATTAGGATTCTTCTTCAATTCTTCCTTGGTGTGAAGCTTATACCCTGATTTAGTATAAAAAGGAATATCCACACGTGTTGATAACTCTTGTTTTCCATATTCCAACACTTGTTTCAAAGTAGGCTTATATTCCTCTTTTTCAGTATGTTTAAAGCAAATAAATGGTTGTAAACAACGAATAGTCTGCCTGTTAATATCTTCAATCATCCACAATTCATTCTCACTAAGCATCGGTCCATACTTATAAAGATAATACAAGATATTTTCAATCAGCTTGTCAGACAAAAAAGGAAATCTCTCCAACTGCTCTTTTGTTGCCGTATTGATATTGATAGGATTTTCTCTTAACTCCGATAACTCTTCAAAATTATTCTCCCACTGAAAAACTTCTCCTCCTTCTTCATCAATTAATTGCTCTGCCAATTCCTCCCAAGCTTCTTGTGCTGATAAGTTATTCACAGAAAAGCCTATTGTAATACAAGTAATTAACATTGATTTCAACAATCTGTTCATTTTGTAATTTATTGGTGTGTTTTAAGTTAAATAGTTTTATTCAAAGCAAGAGTAACCACATTTCTTACTACTTTTGCATAGAAATGAAAAGGAAACTCTATATAGCTTTATTTCTTTCCTTTATAGTCATTGCTGCCTATTCTCAGCAATCGACAACGACTATAAACGGATACATGGTACCTGTATGTGTATACAAAGGGGATACCATTCCTTCACTACGGCTACCTAATGTATACGTATTCAAGCCATTAAAATTTAAAAATGAAAAAGAAAGACGGGAATATTACCGTCTGGTAAGGAATGTAAAGAAGACTTTGCCTTTGGCTCGTGCCATCAACCGTGCCATTATCGAAACTTACGAATATCTGGAAACACTCCCTGATAAAAAAGCCAGAGAGAAACATCTGAAACTCGTTGAAAAAGGACTGAAAGAGCAATATACTCCTGTCATGAAGAAATTAACTTTTGCACAGGGCAAACTGTTGATAAAGTTGGTAAACCGCGAAACCGATTCTTCCTCATACGAATTGGTAAAAGCTTTTATGGGTCCCTTTAAAGCAGGGTTTTATCAGACTTTTGCCGCATTGTTCGGCGCAAGCCTGAAAAAAGAATATCATCCCGAAGCGGAGGATAAGCTGACGGAACGGGTGGTATTATTGGTGGAAAACGGACAAATATAAATCCGGTTAGTTCCTCATTCTTTTATAGTTACTCTTTTCTAAACTTAATCAATTTATTTGCAAACTCCCAAAGTACAATGCCGGTAGTAACCGATACATTCAATGAATGTTTTGTGCCATATTGAGGAATTTCGATGCAACCGTCACAGGCATCAATTACTTCTTGTTGAACACCTTTCACTTCATTTCCCATTACGATGGCATACTTTTTATCCGGCTCAAGCTCAAGCTCGTCAAGCATGGTACTTCCTTCCACTTGCTCTATAGCCAACACCGTATATCCTTCATTATGAAGTTCTTCCACTGCTTCCAATGTATGCTTCACATACTTCCAGTCAACAGTATCTTCGGCTCCTAATGCCGTTTTGTGCATTTCAGGATGGGGAGGAGTGGCGGT
>OLBS01000180.1_pt1 | contig 10270 bp, 8 predicted proteins | sample 1607371 | NCBI WGS metagenome assembly OLBS01 (sample SAMN02674597, study PRJEB24791) | human gut metagenome, SKBSTL013 | isolation source: stool | host: Homo sapiens | place: USA | reverse complement strand
GTTCCAGTACCCGGTACATTCTTCCAGAAATCTGGGCGGCTGTATCCCGGATTTCTCCCAGGTTTTCCCGTATTCCCTGAGAATCAGCCTCCCGAAAAGAGACGGGCAGACGGCTGAAATTGTAATCTGCCGTATCCACGCCGTACTTTCTGCATAGCAGATAGGACACGCTATAGGCAGCAAAGGCGGCATCACTGCGGCTGTATTCCTGCCTGGTACCTGCCAGCTCCGCATGGGCAAGCTCCTTGGAAACACTGCGGAAAATATCTCCGGCTTCCATGCCACGCAGTCTCCCATGATGGCTCGCTGCTGCACCTCTGAGAAGCAGGGTCACAAGGTGTTCTACGGCGCAATGGTCGCCGAGGGCATCATCGCCATGGTCTGGGCGGCTGCCGGTGTTTCCTTCTACGAGAACACCCAGGCTCTGCTGGACGCCGGCGCCGGTGTGAACGCTGTTGTTTACGAGATCTGCACCACCACCATGGGCAAGATCGGCGGCGTCCTGGCTATGCTGGGCGTTATCGCCTGCCCCATCACCTCCGGTGATACCGCTTACCGCAGCGCCCGTCTGACGCTGGCCGACTGGTTCAAGATCGACCAGAAGGATTGGAAGAAGCGTCTGCTTCTGACCGTCCCCCTGCTGGGCGTCGGTGCCATCATCTGCCAGATCGACTACTCCGTGGTATGGCGTTACTTCTCCTGGTCCAACCAGACTCTGGCCATGATCGTCCTGTGGGCCGCTTCCATGTACCTGTACTATGAGAAGAAGAACTACTGGATTACCGCCGTGCCTGCCACCTTTATGAGCGCCGTTTCCGCCACTTACTTCCTGCTGGGCAACGAGTGCCTGGGCCAGTTCATCAACCACAAGACCGCCGAGGGCGTCACCGTGTACAACACCGCCGTGGCTTATCCCATCGGCATCGCCGTGGCCGTCCTGTTCCTGGGTATCTTCCTGTACACCATCAAGAAGCGCCATACCCAGCCTCACTACGAGACGCTGGGCAAGTAATTCGCCCCTTTTTCAAAACTTCGCAAAGCGGCAGGCCCCTCCTGCCGCTTTGCCCCTATGGGAGGAACTGCTATGATCTTTGCACCTGCACGCCTTGGCAGCGTCACGCTGGATAACGAGACCCTGGCGGCGGATAAGAAGGGCTGCCGCCGCTTCGGCCCCTGCGGCGTGGGCGAAAAGGCCCTGTATCTCAACAGCTTTTTCATCGACCGGCACTATTATGTGGCGCTGTCCTCGGTGCGCCGCGTGTTCAAGCGTGTGGCCATGAGCAAGGGCGGCTTCACCGGCAAGGGGGCCTTCGGCTCCATCCCCTACCTGGTGGTGGAGTACGACGGCGGCGAAAAGCAGTGCAATTTCAAGCACGAGGAGGACGTGGACAACCTGCTGGCCTACCTCTCCAAGCTCTGCCCGGATCTGCCGCTGCAAAGCCGCAAGGTGGAGCAGCACATGGCCCAGCAGCGGGCCGAGAACGCCCGCCGCTATCTCAAGGAGCTGACGCCCCAGGCCCAGGCCGAAAGGGAGCGCCTGGAGCAGGCCCGCACCTTCCTGGAGGATCACACCAACCTGACCCGCCGCCTGTCCCAGGCGGCCAAGGCCAAGCGGGTCAACGACCGCTCCAACCCCAGCTATAAGTGGGTGGCCCTGGCCATCGTTATCGCCGGGCTTATTGCCCTGGTATACGGCGTGGTGTCCATGATCCGGGGTACCAACAGCGTGGGCATCTACTTTGCCCTGTTCGGCCTGGCGGCGGTGTTCCTGTTCTCCGGGGCCCATGTGCTGCCTACCGCCCGCAACAACAAAACGGCCCTGACCCGGGAGTGGGAGCAGGCCCAGGCGGACCTGGCGGCGGTGCTGCCGAAGGATTTCCCCCTGCCTGCCCGCTATGCCCACCCGGTGGTGCTGACCCGGATGATCCGCGTTCTGCGGGAGGGCCGGGCCCAGACCGCCGACGAGGCCCTGGACGTGGTGAAGCGGGACCTGAAGGCCCTGACCGCCGATGTCCAGGTGGAGCAGTGGGAGTATGACGAGGTGGTGGCCGTGAAGCCCATGTTCCTGCTGTCGGACTATCAATAACACAAAAATCTCCCCGCCCGGGGAGATTTTTTGTGCTTGACAAATACCCAGGAGGGGTATATAACTATAGATACCCCCACGGGGTATCATGAAACAAAGCGAGGCGGGGAAACTATGGAAGAACACAACTGCTGCCGCTGCTCCCAGCGGAAAAAGGAGCGCTCGCCGGAGGAATACAAGCGCCTGATCCACCGGCTCAACCGCATCGAGGGCCAGATCCGGGGCATCCGGGGCATGGTGGAGGCCGGGGCTTACTGTCCCGACATCCTGGTCCAGGCGGCGGCGGTGAACGCGGCCATCAACGCCTTCAACAAGGAGCTGCTGGCCAGCCACATCCGCACCTGCGTGGCCCAGGACATCCGGGACGGCAAGGATCAGGTCATCGACGAGCTGGTGACCACCCTGCAAAAGCTGATGAAATAGGAGTGGACCCAATGAAGCAATACAATGTCACGGGCATGAGCTGCGCCGCCTGCTCGGCCCGGGTGGAAAAGGCGGTGGGGAAGGTCCCGGGGGTCACGGCGTGCTCTGTGAGCCTGCTGACCAACTCCATGGGCGTAGAGGGCACGGCGGAGCCCTCCGCCGTCATCGCCGCCGTGGAGGAGGCGGGGTACGGCGCGTCGGAAAAGGGCGCGGCCCAGTCGTCTCCCAGCGCCGACGAGCAGCAGCTGGAGGACCACGAGACGCCCCGTATCCGGCGGCGGCTTATCTGGTCCGTGGGCTTTCTGCTGGTGCTGATGTACTTTTCCATGGGCCACATGATGTGGGGCTGGCCCCTGCCGCCGTTTTACGACAACAACCATGTGGCCATGGGGCTGACCCAGCTGCTGCTGACGGGGATCATCATGGTCATCAACCAGAAGTTCTTCATCAGCGGCTATAAGGCCCTGTGGCACCGGGCCCCCAATATGGACACCCTGGTGGCCCTGGGGGCCACGGCGGCCTTCGGCTACAGCACCTATGCCCTGTTCGCCATGACGGCGGCCCAGGTCCGGGGCGATGAAGCCGCCGTCATGACCTATATGATGGACTTCTATTTTGAGTCCGCCGCCATGATCCTGACCCTGATCACCGTGGGCAAGATGCTGGAGGCCCGGTCCAAGGGCAAAACCACCGACGCCCTGAAAAGCCTCATGAGCCTGGCTCCCAGAACCGCCTCTGTGCTCCGGGACGGCCGGGAGGTGGAGGTGCCGGTGGAGCAGGTGCAGCAGGGGGACGAGTTCGCCGTCCGGCCCGGGGAGAGCATCCCCGTGGACGGCGTGGTGCTGGAGGGCTCCAGCGCCGTCAATGAGTCCGCCCTGACCGGGGAGAGCATCCCCGTGGACAAGGCCCCCGGCGACGGCGTGTCCGCCGCCACGGTGAACCAGTCCGGCTATCTCCGCTGCCGGGCTACCCGGGTGGGCCAGGATACCACCCTGTCCCAGATCATCCGCATGGTCAGCGACGCTGCCGCCACCAAGGCCCCCATCGCCAAGATCGCCGATAAGGTCTCCGGCGTGTTCGTTCCGGCGGTGATCTCCATTGCCGCCGTGACCACGGCGGTGTGGCTGCTGCTGGGCCACCCGGTGGGTTACGCCCTGGCCCGGGGCATCTCCGTTCTGGTGATCAGCTGCCCCTGTGCCCTGGGCCTGGCCACTCCTGTGGCCATTATGGTAGGCAGCGGCCTAGGGGCCAAAAACGGCATCCTGTTCAAAACCGCCGCCTCCCTGGAGGAGACGGGCCGGGTGCAGATCGTGGCCCTGGACAAAACCGGCACCATCACCAGCGGCCAGCCCCGGGTGACGGACATCCTCCCGGCGGAGGGCGTCACGGAGCAGGAGCTGCTGACCCATGCCCTGGCCCTGGAGCAGAAAAGTGAGCACCCCCTGGCCCGGGCTGTGCTGGACCGGGCGGCGGGGCTTACGGCTCCGGAGGTGTCGGACTTTCAGGCTCTGCCCGGCAACGGCCTGACGGCTGTGCTGGAGGGGAAGGCCCTCTGGGGCGGCAGCGCCGCCTTTACAGAGAAGCGCGCCGCCGTATCTCCGGACCTGCAGGCTAAGACCGAGGAGCTGTCCCGGCAGGGGAAAACGCCCCTGTTCTTCGGGGCGGAGGACCGGCTCCTGGGCGTCATTGCCGTGGCGGACGTCATCAAGGAGGACAGCCCCCGGGCGGTCCGGGAGCTGCGGAATATGGGCATCCGCGTGGTGATGCTCACCGGCGATAACCGGCGCACCGCTCAGGCCATCGGGGCCCAGGCGGGGGTGGATCAGGTCATCGCCGGGGTGCTGCCGGAGGGCAAGGAGGCCGCCATCCGCCGGCTGATGCAGCGGGGCAAGGTGGCCATGGTAGGCGACGGCATCAACGACGCCCCGGCCCTGACCCGGGCCGACACCGGCATCGCCATCGGCGCGGGAGCCGACGTGGCCATCGACGCGGCGGACGTGGTACTGATGAACAGCAGTCTGCTGGACGTGCCCGCCGCCATTCGGCTCAGCCGGGCCACCTTGCGGAACATCCACGAAAACCTGTTCTGGGCGTTTTTCTACAACGCCATCGGCATTCCTCTGGCCGCCGGGGTGTTCATCCCCCTGGGCCTGACCCTGAACCCCATGTTCGGCGCCGCCGCCATGAGCCTTTCCAGCTTCTGCGTGGTGTCCAACGCCCTGCGGCTGAATCTGTTCAAGCTCCGGGATAACCGGCACGATCATAAACGAACCAATCATCTGAACAACGAGAACAAGGAGGAACAAACTATGGAAAAGACACTGGAGATCAAGGGCATGATGTGCCCCCACTGCGAGGCCACCGTCCGCACCACCCTGGAGGCCATGCCCCAGGTGCAGGCCGCTCAGGTCAGCCACGAAAGCGGCACCGCCGTGGTGACCCTCACTGCCCCGGTGGAGGACGACGTCCTGCGCCGCACCGTGGAGGACAAGGGCTACACCGTCACCGCCATCCGCTGACCCTACCGCCGTCCCTCCGCAGGGCGGGGCAAAAAAGCCTCGCAGACTGCAAGCCTTTTGTCAAAAATGGGCGAAGCCCATTTTTGACAGTATCAAGAAAAGCACGGCGCAAGCCGTGCTTTTCTCGTATAAATCTTCGGCTGAAAGAGGGTCCCAACAGCCGGATTCATCTTCAGGCTCTCTCCATGGCCTCCCGGAAGTCTCTCTGGTCGGTGAAGATCTCCTGCTTGTAGGGGTTCTTCTTCTGTGCCTTGGCCCGCTTGATGATGCTGGCCAGGATCACCACGTTCACCACCAGCGCCACGATGGAGATCACGCCTTGGGCCGTGGGATTGGCCGCCGTGGGCCGGACGGCGGGATCCATGAAGCCGTTGGCATAGACGGAGGTGATGGTGCTGAACACGCTGTCATCCTGGAACAGGGGGAACACCTGGGCAAACATGCACCACAGGGCCAGGGTGTTGGCCCGGTTCTGGATCCAGCCGCCCTTGTTCCAGAAGTGGTTGGCAAAGGTGGGGGCCAGCAGCAGGGCCAGGCCGCAGTACCAGGAGTGGGTGGGCAGGCAGTTGTAGGTATACTCGAAGTTCCACAGGTCATAGGCCAGGATATAGCACCAGGTCATGTCGGGCCACAGCATGTCCTTCTGATCCTTGGAGGAGTAAATGCCCCACCAGGCGGTCATACAGAAGATGTTGACGATACCGGCGATGCCGTTGACCCAGTTCCACCAGCCGCCGTACAGCCACACGTTCTCGGAGGACAGCCACCAGCGGTCGCCGAACTCCTTCAGGGCCATGGCGCCCCGGATGCCGGACTCGAAGTCGCTGGCCACGGCGATGAGAATGTTGATGGCCACAATGGCAAAGGGGAACACCTTGAACCACTCCGTCTTGCCGATGCTCCACTTATACTTGAGCATCATGAAGCCGATGCACCCGGCGGTGGCGGCGTACAGCTTGGCATAGTGGAACCAGCTGTTCATGTTGGTATAGGTCTGGTTGTTCAGGGCCCATTCCGCGCCGGCCCGTGCGCCGATGGCAATGGCGATGAAATACACCGTCAGCGCGGCGGGCAGCACCAGAAAGCAGATGATGCCGCCGGTCTTGGTGCGGCGGGCGAACTCGTTGGCCAGCACCAGCCCGGTAAACACCAGCACAAAGCCCAGCAGCTGGTACAGGGCGGTCTCGCCATAGATCTGGAATAACATGTCCATTCCTCCTAAAAAATTTTCTGTCTCCTAAGCTCAGCCGCCTGGTCCAGCCAGAGAAGCCCGGACCATCGGCCATGCCGCCAATATAGCACAGGTTTCCTTAAAAAGTCAACTGTCACACGGAAAAAAGTGTTGAAAAAGCCAGAAAAAGCGGGCATAATGGAACTGAAATCGGCTGTGGTATGTGGCCATACCACAGCCAGAGGAGGAAGCGCGTATGGAGTTTGAAAAGCTGGTGTCCCCATCGCTGAAGGACCTGTTCATCACCCACATCGAGGCCATGATCCTTTCCGGGGAGCTGCCGGTGGGGCAGCAGCTGCCGCCGGAGCGCCAGCTGGCCCAGTCCATGGGCGTCAGCCGGGCGGTGGTCAACAGCGGCGTGGCGGAGCTGGAGCGCCGGGGATTTTTAGAGGTCCGGCCCCGGGTGGGCACCTTCGTCACGGACTATCGCCGGGCCGGGACCCTGGACACCCTGAAATCCATCATGACCTATAACCGGGGCCGCCTGCGCAACGAGGAGATCCGCTCCATTCTGGAGATCCGGGACGCCCTGGACAAGCTGGCGGCGGCGGGGATCATCGCCTGCGCCTCGGAGGAGGACATCGCCGCCCTGTTCCGGGCGGCGGAGACCATCCGGGAGGCCGGGGACAACCGCCATGCGGCGGAGGCGGCCTTTGCCTTCCAGCATGAGCTGGCCATGCAGTCGGGCAACACCCTGCTGCCCCTGATCTTCCGGTCCTTCTATTCCTCGGTGCTGGTGCTGTGGGAGCGGTTCTGCGTCCTCAACGGCGTTTCCATGCTCTATGAGACCAGCGTCCGCCTGTGCCGCCACATCCGGGACCGGGACCTTTCCGCCGCCGTGGCCTGGATCGACTACTGCACCCGGGAGACCGTCTCCGGCAGCCGCCGGATATACTACTGATCCGGGAGCGGCAAAACCAATGTCACAAAAAGAAATCACCATCCCTCAAGGATGGTGATTTCTTTTTGGAGCAGGGTACGGGAATCGAACCCGCCTCCTCGGCTTGGGAAGCCGATGTACTACCGATGTACTAACCCTGCGAACCGCTACCTGCTGATTATAGCAGACTCCCGGCGGTTTTGCAACCGCTTTTTTTGTCGGAACCGGGAAAACTGCGCCGCCCGGCCGGGGATGGGCAGTCCCGGGCCGGGCGGCGCAGGTTCAGATGACGTAGTTGTCCCCCTGGGGCAGGGACATCAGGTCTGCCAGGGTCACGCCGGAGAAGTATTCCCGGGTCACCCGGTAATACCCCTCCCACACCGGCAGCGTCCGGCAGTCGGCCGCCCGGGCACAGGCGCCGGCCCCGTCCTTCAGGCAGCTCACCGGGGCCAGATCGCCTTCGGACCGCAGCAGAATGTCCCACAGGGTGTACGTCTCCGGCTCCCGGGCCAGGCGATACCCACCCCCGATGCCGTGAACGCTCTCAATGAAACCGGCGGCCTTCAGGGCAGGCATCAGCTTCTCAATATATTTCAGCGAGATGTCCTGCCTTGCAGCGACCTCCTTCATGGGGATGTAACCGCCGTTGCGATGCTCCGCCAGGTCCAAAAGGATCCGGATGGAATACCGCCCTTTTGTCGAGATCATGCTATCTGCCTCCTTCGTGTCCCTCCATTATACCCCCAAACCGGTGGGTAAGGCAAACCTTTTTTGGTAAATTTCCACATTTTCTGTCGGAACATTTGCATATTCATGATGAATATGCTATACTGCTGAAAAATCCACAGAAATGAGGCGCTCTTATGGACCAATACAAGATCATCCAGGTAAAGGAAAGCGTTTTCGCCGATAATGACCGGGAGGCGGACCGGGTCCGCCAACAGTTGAAGGGCCAGGGGACCTTTCTGCTGAATCTGATGTCCTCCCCCGGCAGCGGCAAGACCACCACCCTGCTGCGCACCGTGGAGGGACTGAAGGATCAGCTGCGCATCGGCGTTATGGAGGCCGACATCGACTCCGACGTGGACGCCGCCGCCATGGCGGGCGCAGGGGTCCGCTCCATCCAGCTGCACACCGGTGGTATGTGCCACCTGGACGCGGGCATGACGGAGCAGGGCCTGCAGGAGCTGGGGACGGAGGACCTGGACCTGGTGGTGCTGGAGAATGTGGGCAATCTGGTGTGCCCGGCGGAGTTCGACACCGGCGCCGTGAAGAACGCCATGATCCTCTCCGTGCCCGAGGGCCACGACAAGCCCCTGAAATACCCCCTGATCTTCACGGTGTGCGACGCTCTGATCATCAACAAGATCGACGTGCTGCCCTATTTCGACTTCGACATGGACAAGGTGGTGGAGTACGCCCACCGCCGCAACCCCAATCTGAAGATTTTCCCCATCTCCGCCAAGTCCGGCCTGGGCGTGGATGCCTGGCGTCAGTGGCTGCTGGAGGAGACCCGGGCCTGGAAGGAGAGCTGACCCCATGGAGCAGATTTTCTCCCAGCTGTTTTACGAGGTGGAAAAGCACCGGGACACGGTGCTGGTGACCCTCATCGCCGACCGGGGCAGCGCCCCCCGGAAGGCCGGGGCACAGATGCTGGTGGGGGCGGAGGGCCGCCTGGTGGGCACCATCGGCGGCGGCGCGGTGGAGGGCCGCAGCATCCAGCTGAGCCAGCAGCTGCTGGCCCAGCGCCGCTCCTGCATCCGGGAGTTCCCCCTGCACCAGGCCCCGGAACGGGACATCGGCATGGTCTGCGGCGGCGATGTCACCGCCCATTTCCAGTTCATCCCGGCGGAGGACCCCACTTGGAGCGAGACCGCCAGCCGGGCCCTGGCCCTACTGAACCGCCGCACCGCCGGCTGGCTGGTGCTGGCGGAGGACGGCTCCGCCCCGGCGCTGCTGGACCGGGAGAGCGTGGTTTCCGGCAGTCTGCCGGAGGATACCGCCCAGGCCCTGCGGACCCCGGGCTTCTCCATGGCGGCGGGGTATATCTCCCTGCCCCTGCCCATCGGCCAGCGGGCCCTGCTGTTCGGCGCGGGGCATATCTCCCAGGCCCTGTGCCCCCTGCTGAACACCATCGGCTTCCGCCCGGTGGTGTTCGACGACCGGCCGGAGCTGGCCAACACCCGGCTGTTCCCCACGGCGGAGCAGGTGATCTGCGGGGACTTCACCCGCATCAGCGACTATCTGACCATCACCGACGAGGACTTTGTGGTCATCATGACCAGCGGCCATGTCCGGGACTTCCAGGTGGAGGAGCAGACCCTTCGGGGCCCCTTCGCCTATGTGGGGGTCATCGGCTCCCGGCGGAAAACCGCATCGGTGAATCAGCGGCTGCTGGAGGCGGGCATCCACCAGTCCTCCATCGACCTGGTGCACACCCCCATCGGCACCCCTATCCTGGCGGTGACGCCGGAGGAGATCGCCGTCAGCATCGCCGGTGAGATGATCCAGGTCCGTGCCCAGCGCCGGGGCCCCACCTCCCACGGCTGCCCCATGCACAGCTGATTGCATAACAAAAGCACCAGACAGGGCCTGCCCCTGCCTGGTGCTTTTGCTGTTCGAGGCCGTCACGGCCTTTCATAGCGGTATTCCAGCCCGAAATCCCGGTCATCCGCCTCCTGGTGCAGATAATCGCAGCCCTGCTCCGACACGATCCGGAAGCCGCATTTTTCGTGGGCCTTCAGGGACGCGGCGTTCTTTTTGCCCACGCAGTCGCAGAGCCGGAACGGTCCCTCCGCTTTCATTGCGTCCAGGACCTCCGAAAGGAGCCGGACGCCGTATCCCTGCCGTCTCCGGTCCGGGCGCGTCTCCAGGGCCTCCAGGTAATACGGCCCCTCCGGAATCTTACAGGTCCTCAGAGCGCTGACCCACACGCCGTCCTCCTCAAGGGCCCAGCAAATGGCCTCCGGCTCCTTGAAGAACTCGTTTTTCAGAAAGTCCAGAAATCCGGACTCCACCATGCGGACGGCTGCCTCCTTGTCCGGCTCCTCCGGGCAGAAAAAGTCCGTGTTTTCCAGGTTGCTTTCGGCGTAGACATCCATCAGCTTTCTCTCGTCCAGCGCCTGACCGTC
>OLBS01000174.1_pt1 | contig 10428 bp, 7 predicted proteins | sample 1607371 | NCBI WGS metagenome assembly OLBS01 (sample SAMN02674597, study PRJEB24791) | human gut metagenome, SKBSTL013 | isolation source: stool | host: Homo sapiens | place: USA | reverse complement strand
TACCGCAGCATTACCGCCGGTGTGGCGATGCTGGATATGGACGATCTGAAGTTCTCCAACGATGTTTACGGCTCCGGTGCAGGCAACAGCGTGCTGGAAACGGCGGTAAGCACCATCCGGCGCGGCCTTTCGGAAAAAGACCGCCTGATCCGCTACGACGGCGGCAGGCTGCTTTTGCTGCTGCCGGACATCCGGCAGGAACAGCTCAGCCCGCGTCTGGAACAGATCCGTCTGCAGCTGCAGGCGGCCAGCGTGCCTGGCTACTCCCGCATCCGCATGTCAGCCAGCATTGGCGGCGTGTGGATCGACGACGAAAATGTGGACGATGCGGTGCAGCACGCGGAACGACTGATGCACTATGCACGCATCCAGAAAAACACCGTGATCACCGAGCGTCAGCCGGAGCCGCACGCCCTGCAGCCCACCCACAGCCGCCAGAGTGTGCTCATTGTGGACGACTCGGCCATGAACCGGATGCTGCTCAGCCAGATGCTGAACAGCCAGTTCGACACTGCCGAAGCGGCTTCCGGCGAGGACTGCCTGCGCCTGCTGGAACAGAACCCCACCGGCATCTCCGTTGTGCTGCTGGATATCCACATGACCGGCATTGACGGCTTTACCGTGCTGGAAGCCATGAGCCAGCGCGGAATGCTGGAAGAGATCCCGGTCATCATGATCTCCAGCGAGGACACCGTGGACGCGGTGCGGCGGGCCTTTGACCTGGGAGCCTCGGATTACATCAGCCGCCCGTTCGACGCCAAGGTGGTCTATCAGCGCATCATCAACACCATCCAGCTGTACGCCAAGCAGCGCCGCCTGAGCGCCATGGCGGCGGATCTTGCTTTTGAGAAGGAACGCGCCAGCCGGATGATGATCGGCATCCTGAGCCAGGTGGTGGAAAAGCGCAACGGTGAAAGCCGCGACCATGTGCAGCGGGTGGCGCAGCTCACCTCCATGCTGCTGGCCGGGCTGGCCCAAAAGACCGACCGTTACCCGCTCACACGGGAGATGCGCCGCACCATTGCCACGGCGGCGGCCCTGCATGACATTGGCAAAATGGAGATCTGCGAGGACTTGCTGCACAAGGAAGGCCCACTGACCGAGGCCGAGCGCCGTACCCTGCAAAGCCACACCCTGCTGGGAGCACAGATGCTGGAAGAACAGCCCGAATGCCGGGATGACGCCTTTGCCCGCACGGCGTACAACATCTGCCGCTGGCACCATGAGCGGTACGACGGCGGCGGCTATCCGGACGGCCTGCAGGGGGAGCAGATCCCCATCGAAGCACAGGTGGTGGGCCTGGCGGACGTGTACGAGCGGCTGGTGAGCCGCCCGGTGGACGGCCACGCCCGTACCCACAGCGAAGTGGTGCAGATGATCTGTACCGGGGTGTGCGGGGCCTTCAATCCGCTGCTGCTGGACTGCCTGCAGGACATGGAAGCCGAGATCGCGCGTGCCATGCAGGACACGCCGGAAGAAACCTGAAAACATCACACCAACCGGGAAGTGCACGGGAAACCAGCGCACTTCCCGGCTTTTTGTGTGCATAAAACAGAAGTCCGGTCCTTGCCCGCAGACACAGGCTGTGTTAAACTAAAGGAAAACAGATCGCATTATGAGGAGGAATGGTTCGTGAAACAACTGCAAGGGTTTGTGCGCCGCGCTGCGGCGCTGGTGCTGGCGGCGGTGCTTTGCCTGTGTGCTCCGGCAGCACTGGCAGCGGACGATGCTGCCGTGTCCGGCGGTGCGGTGACCATGGGCGGTGCCAACACCACCCTGATCCCGGCGGAAGAGGAAAACTGCCTGAGCTGGCTCTTCGGCTCCGGCGACACCATCACCCTGCCGTACCTGAACATCCGGGGGCAGGGCCTGAAGAAAAACGTCACACTGAACCTGGTGGACTGCCTGGTGGGTATCACCTACAACGAGCTGGGGTCCATCGGCAGCTATGTCAGCGCCAGTGCGGCCCAGCAGGCCTGGAAGGCACAGGCCGTGGCGGCCCACTCCTATCTGGAATATCACAAGCAGTATGGTTCTTCGGCCAATGCACTGGTCTACACCCCGGTGGATCAGATCCCCTCCGCTGCCCGGGAAGCCATCCGCAAGGCGGTGGAGCCGGTGAAGGATGAGATCCTCACCTACAATGGCAGTGTCTGCGACGCGGTGTGGTCGGCCAGCGCGGGCTACAACACCCAGACCGGCGTGTACGGCACCTGCTCCAGCCGGGACGCATGGGGCACCGATGTGCCGTATCTGCAGAGCGTGGAGAGCCCCTACGAGGAGCAGTACCACAACAAGCTGCGCCGGGTCATCGGAAAAGACTATACCTATAAAGAGTATAACGACAGCCGCACCGGCGAGCCCTACGTCAGCGCCGACACCACCCACAAGGATCTGGGCGGCTTTGTGCAGTACAACACGCTGGTGTCCAACGGACGCAGCTACCGGTACATCAACCAGTTCGTTTCCTCCCGCTACTGCTTCGATTTCGGCACCGATGCCAGCGGCACCCCCTGCATGACCTACTACGGCTATGGTCATGGCGTGGGCATGAGCCAGTGCGGCGCAGTGGGCTACGCCGCCGAGGAGGGCATGAATTACAAGCAGATCCTGCAGCACTACTACACCGGGGCGAAGATCCGTACCAGCACTACCCGCAGCGGCGGACTGTTCGGCTGGCTGGCAGGATTGTTCCGCTGAGCGTGTTTCACTGAAATTTTGGAAAAACCTTCTCAAACGCCGCAAGATTTGGTATACTATATCCGTTTGTGAAAAATGAACGGGAAACATAACTGCGTGGAAAAGCGCACGGATTGGAGTATCAGCATGGAGTTGGATCAGGAAAAGCAGAATCAGGAGGCCGCCGAGCGCTGCCGTGCACTGGCACAGCGCGTTGTGCGGGAGCTGGCTCCCCGCAGCGTACAGGTGCTGGAGGACAGCGGGCTGCTGGAAAAAGCTTTTTGTAAAATGAATACTGCGGTGGTGCAAAGCGCCCCGGAGCTGCTGGTGGTGGCAGACCCCCAGTGGGTCAGCCTGCCCGCCGTACAGGCGGAAAAAGTGCTGCTGGTGTGCGCAGAGTACGCCGGCATGGCAGACTGCGCAAAACAGCTTGCCGCGCAGGGCTTCTGCCGGGAGCTTGCGTGGAAGGACCGCGGCAAGGAGCAGCTGACGGCGCTGTTCTGCCGCATGGCTGCCCCGGAGCTGCCGGAGCTGGAAAACGGCTACGAGCAGCAGCTGGACATCTTGCGGGAGCGCACCCTGCTGGCCGAGCGCACCGCAGCCCAGCAGACTGCCCAGCTGGAGCGGCTGCGCAGCGACCTTTCCCTGAGCCGCAGCCACGAGCAGGAATTGGAAAAGACCCTGAACAGCGTGGTCAACTCCACCTTCTGGAAGGCCAGCTGGCCGCTGCGGTATCTGGTAAGCAAGTGCCGCCAGCTGTGGCGCACCTTCCCGCTGTTCGTCTTTTTTGCCACCTTGCGTCAGGTGGGCTTTGCGGGCGTAATGGCACAGGCCAAGGCCAAAAAGGAGTACAAAAAGCTGTTTCCGGGCAAGGCGATGCCCGCCGACCGCTTTGCGGACGTGGAGCTGCTGGTAAAACAGGCCGCAGACCAGCCCGCTGCACCCCTGATCAGCATCGTAGTGCCGCTGTACAACACCCCCCACGATTTTCTGGTGGAACTGCTGGACTCGGTGCAGAACCAGACCTACCGCAACTGGGAGCTGTGCATGGTGGATGCCGGACAGGACGCGGACGTGGGAGCCCTCGTGCAGGAGCGTGCCCGCACCGACAGCCGTATCCGCTACCGGAAACTGGACAGCAACGAGGGCATTGCGGGCAACACCAATCAGGGTTTTGCCCTTGCCACCGGTGACTATATCGCCCTGCTGGACCATGATGACATTTTGCACCCCTGCGCACTGTGGTATGTGGCGGAAGCCATCGCCAAGCAGGGTGCGGACTTTGTGTACACCGACGAAGTGACCTTTGAAGGGGACATCGACCATCTGACGGTCTACCACTTCAAGCCGGATTATATGCTGGATAACCTGCGCTCCAACAACTATATCTGCCACCTGAGCGTGTTCAGCGCGGCGCTGCTGGCAAAGGTGGGCGGCGACGAGCGGGCAGAGTTCAACGGCAGTCAGGATTACGACCTCTACCTGCGCCTGACCGAGCAGGCGGAAAAGATCGTGCACATCCCGCACCTGCTGTACTACTGGCGTTCCAGCCCCGCCAGCGTGGCCAGCAATATCTCTGCCAAGACCTATTGTCTGGAAGCAGCCATGAAGGCGCTGCGTGCCCACTACGACCGCATGGGCGTGCCGGTGGACGCGGTGACCATGGTGCCCAACACCCCGGGCTTCTACAAGACCGATTACACCATCACAAAGCCCGGGCGGGTCAGCGTACTGATCCCCAGCTGCGACCATTCGGGCGATTTACGGGTGTGCGTGGAGTCCATCTACCGCAAGACCACCTACCCGGATTTTGAAGTCATCATCATCGAGAACAACAGCAAGGAGCCTGCCACCTTCCGCTGCTACGAGCAGCTGCAAAAGGAACACCCGGACACCCTGCATGTGCTCACATGGCAGGGCACCGGCTTCAATTACAGCGCCCTGAATAACTTTGGCGCGCGCGCCGCTACCGGCGTGTATCTGCTGCTGCTCAACAACGATACCGAAGTCATCTCGCCCCGCTGGATGGAGGAGATGGTCATGTATGCCCAGCAGGACCGTGTGGGCTGCGTGGGCGCAAAGCTGCTCTACCCGGACAATACCATCCAGCACGCGGGCATCGGCTTCGGTTTCCTGACGCTGGCGGCGCATATGCACAAGAACTTCCCTGTGGGGCACCCCGGCTATATGGGACGGCTGGTCTATGCGCAGGATGTGTACGCAGTGACCGCCGCCTGCCTGATGGTGCGCAAGGACGTGTACGAGCAGGTGAACGGGCTGGACGAGAGCTTTGCCGTGGCCTTCAACGATGTGGACTTCTGCGTGCGCGTGCGGGAGGCGGGCTACACCAACGTGTTCACCCCCTTTGCCCAGCTGTACCACTACGAGAGCAAGAGCCGCGGGCTGGACGAAAGCCCTGCCAAGCGCAAGCGCTTTGCCTCTGAGGTGGAGCGGTTCCAGAAGCGGTGGGCAAAGCAGCTGGCTGTGGGCGACCCCTGCATGAACCCCAACTTTGACCTGATGAAGGAGGACTTCAGCTTTGACATCAAGCCGCTGGAGTGAGCCTTCCGCCAACGATAAAACGAAAGGGGGAACGCAGATGGAGCTTTCGGCCTGTATCGTGGTGTATAACGGCGCCGGGGAGGCCATCAGGGCCGCGCAGACCGTGCTGGACTGCACCCGCCGCTACCCGCTCACCTTATATCTGGTGGATAACGCCAGCCCGGACGGCAGCGGCCAGCAGCTGACCGCCGCCGCAAAGGACGGCACCCTGCGCACCGCCCCCGGGCAGACGGTGCAGGTGCTCTGTCGGCTGGAAAACGGCGGCTTCGGCACCGGGCACAACACAGTGCTCTCGCTGCTGCACAGCCGGGTGCACTTTATCCTGAACCCGGACATCCAGCTGACCACGGATACCCTGAGCGACCTTGCGGACTGGATGGCGGCGCACCCCGGCGTGGTGATGACCCGCCCGGGGCTGACCTTTCCGGACGGCAAGCCCCAGCAGCTGCCGCTGCGCCGGTGCAACGTGCGCGCCATGGTCTACCGTCAGCTGCCCTGTCTGCGCTTCTGGGCAAAGTACAACGACCGCTACCTGATGGCAGACAAAGACCTGACAAAGCCCACCGAGATCGAGTTCTGCACCGGCAGCTTTTCGGCGGTGGACACTGCCGCCTTCAAGGCCGTGGGCGGCTTTGACGAGGGGTACTTCATGTATGTGGAGGACGCCGACCTGACCCAGAAGATGCGCACACGGGGCAAGGCGTATCTGGTGCCCCAGTACACCGCCATCCACGCATGGCACCGTGCGGCGCACCGCAGCCTGAAGCCCTTTCTGTGGCAGCTGCGCAGCCTGCTGCGCTACTTTTCCAAGTGGGGCTTTGCGTGGTGAGCGGGGAAGAAAAAATAGTGTTTTTGATTCGCAGAAAGCGGTGTGCCGACGGCACACCGCTTTCTGTCGTTTCCGCCTCTTGCATTTTGCGTGCTTTCATAGTAAAATAAAGTGTACTGCCATCGTCTTTTGCAAAAATGCGGCCATGGCAGACCCAAAATTGTTTACAGCGGACGCAGCTCCGCTTTGAATTAAGCTGCACATCTTTTTATAAGAAAAAAGGAGTGCACAAGTATGAAAGGCATTATTCTCGCCGGCGGTGCCGGCACACGGCTCTATCCCTTGACCATGGTCACCAGCAAGCAGCTGCTGCCGGTCTACGACAAGCCCATGATCTACTATCCGCTGTCCACCCTTATGCTGGCGGGCATTCAGGATATCCTGATCATCTCTACCCCTACCGATACGCCCCGCTTTGAGGCACTGCTGGGCGATGGCAGCCAGTACGGCATCCATCTGCAGTATAAGGTGCAGCCCTCTCCGGATGGTCTGGCACAGGCCTTTATTCTGGGCGAGGAGTTCATTGGCGACGACTGCTGCGCCATGATCTTAGGCGATAACATTTTCTACGGCAACGGCTTCTCCAAGCTGCTCAAGAGCGCCGTGGCCAACGCAGAGAACAAGGGCCGCTGCACCGTGTTCGGCTACTATGTGCAGGACCCCGAGCGCTTTGGCATCGTGGAGTTTGACAAGGACGGCAAGGTGCTCAGCGTGGAGGAAAAGCCCCAGCATCCTAAGTCCAACTACGCCATCACCGGCCTGTACTTCTACAACAAGGAAGTGGTGCAGATGGCAAAGCAGGTAAAGCCCTCTGCCCGCGGCGAGCTGGAGATCACCACCCTGAACGATATGTACCTGAAGCAGGACGAGCTGGATGTGCAGCTGCTGGGCCGCGGCTTTGCATGGCTGGACACCGGCACGATGGAGAGCCTTGTGGAGGCTGCCGACTTTGTGCACATGATCGAGAAGCGTCAGGGCATCAAGATCAGCGCACCGGAGGAGATCGCTTTCAAGTACGGCTGGATCGACCGCGACACCTTGCTGGAAAGCGCCGAGCGCTACGGCAAGAGCCCCTACGGCCAGCATCTGAAGAACGTGGCCGACGGTAAGCTGCGCTACTAAGCATAAGGAAAGGCACATTGGTATGAAAATCATTGTCACAGGCTGCAAGGGGCAGCTGGGCACAGAGCTGCTCAAGCAGCTGCAGGAGGGCCGCAGCGAGCTGGGCCCCATCCCCGAAAAGCTGCTCAACGCTACGGTGATCCCGGTGGATCTGCCGGAGCTGGATATCTCCAATTACAGGATGGTGGACGAGTTCGTGCGGCGCAACCGCCCGGATATCATCATCAACTGCGCCGCCTACACCAACGTGGACGGGTGCGAGGTGCACCACGACGACGCCTTTAAGGCAAACGCCCTTGGCCCCCGCAATCTGGCGCAGGCTGCCGAAAAGACCGGCGCACGGCTGGTGCACGTTTCCACCGACTATGTGTTCTCCGGCCGGGAGAACGGCGGCATCCCGCAGGATGAAGCCACCCTGCCCGGGCCCATCAGCGCCTACGGCTCCACCAAGCTCATGGGCGAAAAGTATGTGGAGCGGTTCTGCCACCGCCACTTCATCGTGCGCACCGCGTGGCTGTACAGCTACTACGGCAAAAACTTCGTCAAGACCATCGTGAATGCGGGCAAAAAGTTCGGCAAGCTGGAAGTGGTCAACGACCAGTGCGGCAACCCCACCAACGCGGTGGACCTGGCCCACGAGATCCTGCAGCTGTGCGTGACCCACGAGTACGGCCTGTATCACTGCACCGGCGAGGGCGTGTGCTCCTGGTATGACTTCGCGTCCGAGATCATCCGCCTGTCCGGTGTGGACGCCACCGTGGCTCCCTGCACCAGCGAGGAGTACAAGGCAAAGCACCCGGAAAGCGCCGACCGCCCCAAGTGGAGCGCACTGGACAACCGGATGCTGCGCTGCACCGTGGGCAACGATGTCCGCGACTGGAAGGACGCTCTGGCCTGCTTCTTCGCCCACTGGGACGGCGAAAACGGCATGAAGGGCTGAAAAAACTGAAAATCCCCCCTGCGGAAGAACTGAGGATGTATCATGTTTGATGCAATTTTTGGCAGATCTGTCAAGATATTAAAGATCCTTGCAAAGATGCAGTGTGTGCTGGCCTTTGTGCTTGCATCCATGCTGTGCGGCGCGGTCCATGAAATGCTGAAGCCCATCAACCAGTTTTCAGCCATCGTGCTGGGGCTGGTGGTCGCCGTGGTGTTCTGGGTGCTGCAAATGTTCCTTGCATGGGCGCTGTACGCCTTTGCGGAGCTGGTGGAGTACACCAAAGAGACCCACAAGGAGCTTAGCAACATGAGCGAGGGTCTGGCACGGTACACCCAAGCCACCTATGAGGAGCTTCACAGCATGAACAAAGGGCTGGAGGCATACACCAGGGCCATGGGCAAGACCATGAACAGCATGAACAAGAACCTCTACCTTGTGGCAAAGCACTGCTGCGCCGAGGAGGAACGCGCCCGCGCCGCAGCCCGCCCGCAGTCCGGGAACAACAACAAATAAATAAAGAGGGATACTGACCTATGAAAACCTATCTGATCACCGGCTGTGCCGGTTTTATCGGTTCCAACTTTGTGCACTATATGCTCAAAAAATACCCGGAGATCCTGCTGGTCAATCTGGATAAGCTGACCTACGCGGGCAATCTGGAAAACCTGAAGGACGTGGAGGGCGACCCCCGCCATGTGTTCGTGCAGGGCGACATCTGCGACAAGGAGCTGGTGGAGAGCCTGTTTGCAAAGTACGATTTCGACTATGTCATCAACTTTGCCGCCGAGAGCCATGTGGACCGCTCCATCAAGAACCCCGAGATCTTTGTGCAGAGCAACGTGATGGGCACCGTCAACCTGCTGCAGCGCGCCAAGGAGGCATGGTACGACGCCGATGCCAAGACTTGGAAAGAGGGCAAGAAGTACCTGCAGGTGTCCACCGATGAGGTGTACGGCGCTCTGGGTGCAGACGGCTTCTTTATGGAGACCACGCCCCTGTGCCCCCACAGCCCCTACTCCTCCTCCAAGGCCAGCGCCGATATGTTCGTCATGGCCTTCCACGACACCTACGGCATGCCGGTGAACATCACCCGCTGCTCCAACAACTACGGCCCCTATCAGTTCCCGGAGAAGCTGATCCCCCTGATGATCAACAACGTCAAGCACCACAAGCAGCTGCCCGTCTACGGTGACGGTATGCAGATCCGCGACTGGCTGTACGTTGAGGACCACTGCAAGGCCATTGATATGGTCTGCAACGGCGGCAAGGTGGGCGAGGTCTACAATGTCGGCGGCCACAACGAGCGCCCCAACATCTTCATCGTCAAGACCATCATCGAGCAGCTGCACGACCGCCTGAAGGACGACGGCATCAGCGAAGACCTCATCAAGCATGTCGCTGACCGTCTGGGCCATGACCGCCGCTATGGCATCGACCCCACCAAGATCAAGAACGACCTTGGCTGGTATCCTGAGACTCCCTTCGAGAAGGGCATCGTCCTGACCATCGACTGGTACCTCGACCACGAGGAGTGGATGGAGCACATCACCAGCGGCAACTACCAGAAATACTACGAGGAAATGTACAAGAATAAGTAAGTTCTTGTTCGGTATATTGAAAAAGAGGGAACGTCCATCCGCAGACTGTTCGTAAAACAGTATTCAACAAATGACACGGCAACTGGATGTCAGGATTGGTTACTGTTCACTCCGCTAGGTCTAAAAAGCAAAAAGTCCCATGCCCGCACCGCCAAAGTGCTGGGCATGGGACTTTTTGCGTCTGGGAACGGTACACCTCTATCGAGGTGTAACATACTAGACTTTGGTACAAAGTCGTGTGCCAAAGGAGATTACGCTCCTTTGAAATTTCCGTCATCATAGAGGAAAGAAACAATCTATTAACTTTCCCATGCAGCAACAATGCTTCTTTCTGGGTTTTGAGGATCAATAGTCACCTCTATAGGTGTTCCCTTGCTCACGAGAGGATTGAACCAAAACCAATGGGACTGTCCATAATAAGTGTCTTTTCCAATCTTATATTGGTACCGGATCACCCAAGGATAAATTACATCTTCATCAGCAAGGTGATAGGTACTCATGTGGAATTTTATGTGAACCCTTTTTACTGCATTAACTTTTCCGGAAACAATCTTTCCGTTTTTCAGCAGGTCTGCTTTGCGGATGTCTGTAATCCATGCTACCCCGATAATTGCCATAGCAATAAGCCACGCAGCTATGAGTGCCCCGATTCCAACTTGCTTATAGGCGATAGAAATCAGAAAAGCAACAAAAATCCC
>OLBS01000164.1_pt1 | contig 10733 bp, 6 predicted proteins | sample 1607371 | NCBI WGS metagenome assembly OLBS01 (sample SAMN02674597, study PRJEB24791) | human gut metagenome, SKBSTL013 | isolation source: stool | host: Homo sapiens | place: USA | reverse complement strand
TTTCTCTGACCTACTGTAAGCAACTGTTGCATTTCTTCACAGATCTGCTGTTCTACCATCTCCAGCCATTCCTCATCCACAAGGTCACATTTATTCAAAACAACAAGGATATTCTCAACACCCAGAAGGCGTAAAATTGCCAGATGTTCTCTTGTCTGTGGCATAACCCCCTCATCTGCTGCAATTACAAGAAGAACAAGGTCCATTCCTACCACACCTGCAGTCATATTAGAGATAAATTTCTCATGCCCGGGAACATCAATGATTCCGACACGCTCTCCGTCTGTCAAATCCATCCATGTAAACCCTAGATCAATTGTGATTCCACGTGCTTTCTCTTCTTTCAGACGGTCTGTATCTCTTCCCGTTAATGCCTTGATCAGTGTCGTCTTACCATGATCGATATGTCCGGCAGTTCCGATGATCACATGTCTTTCCATCTAATGCAGTCCCTTTCTTAATGCTGTTTTTCTTTCTTAGTTATGTTTTCTTTCCATAACATGTCTGATCTGTGTCGCCAGATATTCGATTCCTTCTTCCGAGAAAGTTCTCATATCCAGAAGGAAACGCCCTTCCTTTATTCTTCCAATTACCGGAACTGAAAGATTTCTCATCCTGCTTTCTATTTCTTCAACGGTGATCTCAGTTGATTCCAATGCTACTCCATAACTTGGAATCTCCGTCTCAGGAAGTGCACCGCCACCAGCCTTAGAAATACATTTTTCCACTCGAATCTGAACGGACGCTCCCTCTTGATTCCATCTATCAGCACAGACTCTTGCTTTCTCTTTTATTTCCTCCACAGGTCTTGTCAGCATTCTCAATGTTGGAATCTTTTGAACAGCTTCTTTCTGATCCAGATAACATTTCAACACTTCTTCTATTGCTGTCATTGTAAATTTATCTGCTCGAAGAGCCCGAAGCAATGGATGATTACGCATCTGATCAATATATTTTTTCTTTCCTACAAGGACTCCGGCCTGTGCTCCACCAAATAGTTTATCACCACTAAAACAAACAACATCTGCACCGGCCTTTACTTCTTCCTGTACGGTTGGTTCTTTGGATAAACCATATTCCTCCAGATTTATAAGTACACCACTGCCCAGATCTTCAATCACTGGAATTCCGCTTCGTTCCGTATGATTCTCGAAGTTTTCAGGTGGCAATTCCTGCGTGCACTCTATCAGACCAGTACTTAATTCATACAATTCTTCTGCACTTACCGATTCTGTAAACCCGACAATTCTGTAATTACTCGTGTGGACTTTCAAAAATGCTTTCGTCTTTTCACTGACTGCTGCTTTATAATCTTCTATCCTTGTACGATTGGTTGTCCCGACTTCTTTCAAAATAGCACCGCTTAATTCAAGAACTTCCGGAATACGGAATTTTCCTCCGATTTCAACAAGTTCTCCTCTGGAGACGACCACTTCTCCTCCTTTTGTCAATGCACTCAAGGCAAGAAGTACAGCTCCGGCATTGTTATTCACAACAATTGCCGCTTCTGCTCCTGTGATCTGACAAAGCAATTCTTCTGCATATCCGGTCCTGTTTCCACGTTTTCCAGTCTGTAAATCATATTCCAGACTGGAATAATTCTCTGCAACTGCTTTCAGTTTTTCCGCAATCTCATGACTAAGCGTTGCACGTCCAAGCCCGGTATGAAGGATTACTCCTGTTCCGTTATAAACTGGTTGGATCTCCTTTTTCTGTTCTTGTTCCAGAAGATGGTTCACTTCTGATTTCTTTGAACTTGATTCTATCTCATACAGAAATTTCTGAATCATTTCTTTTGCTTCATGCTCACTGATTCCCTTTTTGATTCCTTGTGAGATTTCATTTCTCAGATTCTCCACAGAATCTCTGACTGCTCCGAGAACACGCTCATATCCTTCTTTCTCTGCCAGTCTCTGAACATTTTCTTTCTTCATCAAGTCATCTACTCGCGGAAGCAGGCGAAAGATCTGATTCTTTTCTTTCTGTAAATTTTCTCTTTTCTTATTCTGATCTGACTTTTCCAACTACTGCTGCTCCTTAATTTCTCTTTCTACAGCGAAATGCCGCAAGAAACCGTTACTGCTCACAGAGCACTGTGAACAGTAACAAGAAATCTCTTACAGCATTTCCATTTTTCCTTTTTTTAGTTGGATGAGTTTTTCCTGCCGCTCTTTAACACAGCCTACAACAGAAACTTTCGTCTCCATTCCCACTGCCTCAAAGTCTGCCAACAGACAATCTAATTCTTCTCTTGGGACACTGACAAGAAGTCCTCCTGAAGTCTGCGGATCGCTGATCAGATCTAAATAGACCTCTTCTATATCTCCTGCATCCAGTCCTTCCGCTGCAAACTCCCGGTTCTTATATGCTCCTGCCGGAACGAGTCCCATCCTTGCATATGCAATCGCTTCTGTCATATATTCAATCTGCTCCGGATATAATTCCAGAGTTATGTCACTTGCCTCAGCCATCTCTGTACAATGTCCCAGCAATCCAAATCCCGTCACATCTGTACATGCGTGGATCGTGTGTTTCTCAATTGCTCTTTTCGCTCTCTGATTCAATGAAGCCATTACTTTCGCAGCTTCATCTGCGGCTGCTTCGGAAGCCATCTGTGCTTTCACTGTTGTATTCACAATACCACTTCCAAGCTGTTTGGTCAGAACCAGCACATCTCCCGGCTGACACCCGTAATTCTTATAAATCTTATCCGGGTGAACGAAGCCTGTTACCGAGAGTCCGTATTTCGGTTCATCATCCTGCACCGAATGACCTCCGACCAGAACGGCTCCTGCTTCTAACACCTTATCTGCTCCGCCTCGCAAGATCTCCCCTAAGATCTCCGGATCCAGACAATTTGGAAAACATACAATATTCAATGCAACCTTCGGCTCTCCTCCCATTGCATATACATCGCTTAAGGAGTTCGCCGCTGCAATCTGTCCGAACAGATACGGATCGTCCACAACCGGTGTGAAGAAATCCAGTGTCTGTATCATGGCAGTCTCATCCGATATTTTATAAATTGCGGCATCATCTGATGTCTCAACACCGACAAGCAGACGCTCATCGGAAAATTTAGGCAGCTTACCCAGAACCTGGGCAAGGGTCTCAGGACCGATTTTGGCCGCTCAACCAGCTGTCTTTGTCATCTGTGTCAGATGAATCTCTTTGAGTCCCTTACTCATTTCGCCCACTTCCTTTCGAATACTTTTTCAAAATAATTCCCTCGATATACGAAAAAGCTGTTGCAGCAGCTTTTCCATCACATTTTCAAATTACTGTAACTGTTCCTATGTTTCTAACAAGGTTTCACAATCTTACCTGCATTATTCATAGACTCGACAATGTCATACATATTGGTAACTATTCCTACTGCAAGCTTGTCTTTCATTCCATAATAATCCAGACATGTTCCGCAAGTCACAATCTCAACGCCCTGGCTTTCCAGATTCTTCAGATCCTCCAGAGAGTCAGATCCTTCACATGTGATCTTAGCGCCACCGTTGTAGAAGATCATCTTCTTTGGAAGCTCATCAAGCTGTGTGATTGCAAAGATGCAACCTTTGATCAGCACTTTTCCGAGCTCATCATTTCCACTTCCCATCTTGTCAGAAGAAATCACAACTACCGTATCCCCTGTTGGAACACAATCGCAAACCGCACCCGCCGGTGCAGTCTGAGTTTCCTCTCCTGCAAGCGCCTGGATTGTCACTTTATATTCATCCTCTCCAAGCTTCTCCTGTGTTACTGTTGCGCCTGTACTCTGTGCCATCTTTGTCACATTAGCCACTGCTGTCTCATTATCAACGAGAACTTCTATTGTCTCCGGAGCTGTCAAAGCATCTAATGCTTTCTTCGTCTTGATTACCGGAACCGGGCATTTATCTCCCCTAGCATTTACTGTTACCATTCTACCGTTCTCCTTTACCTATTCATTCAGGTATTTTAACCTCCAGGCTTCTGTTTTTCAGTATAACATTTTTCCTATGTTGAATCAAACCATTCTATAGAAATTCTCTATAAATTTCCTTCTTTCTGATTCACATTTTTACGCAAAGCTTCTCCCAGTTCCGTAATACACAGTAATGTGATCACAAGCACGATTCCCGGAATCAGAATGATCCACCAGGAGTTTGTCATCAATGCCTTTTCAGAAAGCGAGAGCATGCTCCCCCAGGAAATGATTTCCATCGGAAGACCAATCCCAAGAAAGCTCAATGTTGACTCTGCTATGATTGCACTTCTGATGTTCATCACGACCATAAACATAATTGACGAAACAAAATTCGGCAGCAAATGCACACGTAAAATATGCCAGAAACTTCCACCCATACATTTTGCAGCAATCAGATATTCACTCTCACGGAGCTGTCGTACCTCAGTGCGTACCATTTTTGCAATATTCATCCAACTGGTAAACCCAATCACTACGGTGATTGCAACAACTGAGTTCTTTCCTGCCAGTGCCTGAAGAAAGATAATTAACAGAATTGAAGGAATACTCAATAAAATTTCTGTAAAACGCATCATCAGTTCATCAAGCCACTCCGGTGCGATTCCACTGAAGGATCCGTAGATTACCGCAATCGTAGTCGATAACACGGTGGATATCAACCCGATAAACAGCGATATTCTACCACCGTATAAAATCATTGAAAAAATATCTCTTCCCATCGTATCCGTTCCAAAAAAGAACTCTTTATTCGGTGAAATGTTGCAGTTCTCCAGATCCATGTATGTAGGGTCTTTCGTCATAAAGAAACGACAGAAAACACAGGCAAATACGATGACTGCAAGAATACTTCCGGCAATGATAACAGCATTATTTTTTTTCGCTTTTTTCATTTTCTCCACCTTATACCCTATCTGCCTTTCCTGTCATTTTTATCTCTTTCATTCTCGGATCGATCCATTCACTGACAGACTGTCCGATCACATTTCCCGCAATAACAAAAATACCGGTAAATACACAAAGCACCATCAGCATGTTATAGTCATGATATTTTGCACTTTCAAAAGAAAGCGTTCCGATTCCCGGATAGGAAAATACCATTTCCACGATATACGTCCCTTCAATCACATGCTGAAGTGAAATTGCCATCAGACTGATGAACGATGGCATAATATTTTTCACACAGTGAAAGAACAATACTCTTTTTCGTGACATTCCTTTTACCTTTGCCAGTAAAACATAGTCTTTTCTAGTTTCTTCCAACAATCGGTTACGGATCAGATACGCATAATACCAAAGGTGGCTCAGCACAACAACTGTCAGCGGAAGAATCAGATGTATCAGCCTGCTCAACGGATTTGCCGATTGTCCGAGATCATATGCCCCACTTCCCGGAAGGAGCTTTAGATTCACACTAAAAATCAAAATCAATATAAGTGACAACCAGAATTCCGGAATACAGCTTGTGATTGTTCCCACCTTACGCAAAATCCGGTCTGGAAGCTGATTTTCATAATACACACAGAAAATTCCAAGCAAAAGTGCCAGTCCAAATGTCAGGATAAAACCAATTCCGCCAAGCAATAATGTATTGACTAAGCGTCCCTTGATCACTGTAAGAACATCTTGCTTATATTTATAAGAGATTCCAAAATCCCCCTGAAAAGCATTTCCAAGCCATTTCACATACTGAACAGGGATAGGTTCGTTTAATCCAAGTCGTTCCATTGCATGCGCATGTTCTTCCACAGACATCCTTTCTGCACGCTCTCCATAATAAGAAACCAGCGGATCCCCGGGTGCCAGTCGCGACATTACAAACACAAGAAGTGAGAGCACAAAAACAGATAGCAAGATCAGTCCGATTTTTCTAAGCCATTGTTTCTTCATCACTCTGCTCCTCTCCTGAAATCTCCGGAATCGGAATCGCCTCCAGAAGTTTCTTCGTATATAAATGCTGCGGATGTTCAAACACCTGCTCGGTTTCTCCTATCTCCACAAGTTTTCCATCCTTCATCACTCCGACACGGTCGCACAACAGACGCACCATTGAAAGATCATGCGCAATAAAAAGGATTGCACAGTCATGTTCTCTTTGTAAATGCCGAAACAGCTTCACCATCTGTGCCTGTGTAGTTACGTCCAGCGAAGCGATCGGTTCATCTGCGATCAAGAGCTTCGGCTTCATTGCAAATGCTCTTGCGATTGCAACTCTCTGTCTCTGTCCGCCTGACAACTCCGGTGGCCACACGTGAAGCTGTTCTTCCTGCAATTCCACTTCTTCCATCATTTCACATAAAAAATCATGTTGTTCTTTCTTGTCAGAAAATACTTTATGTATTTCCAATGGCTCTGCAAGGATCTTCTCTACCTTCATTTTCTGGTTTAAGGAAGATGTTGAATCCTGAAAGATCATCTGCCGCTCTTTTTGCAGTCTTCTCGCATTTTTCTTTTTTGCTTTTTTATCAAGAAGATTTATCCCATCATAAGAAAATGTTTCTGCTTCCGGACTTAGAATTCCCATCAGACATTTTCCAACCGTTGACTTTCCAGATCCTGACTCACCTACCAGTCCAAAAATCTCGTCTCTTCTTATCTCAAAGGACACATCTTTCACCGCTTGAAACACCCTTTTTCTATCTAAAGGATAGAAGTAGGACAAATGTGAGATTTCTACCAGTTTTTCATGCAATTCTGATTCACTTATTAATTTTGATTCATTTCTATGCATATAATAAGGATGATCATGAAGCAATTTCTTTGTATAAGAATGTTTTGGAGCTGTGAAAAGCTGTTTTGCTTCTTCCAATTCCACGATATTTCCATCCTGCATTACAGCAACCCGGTCTGCGATCTGAGCAACAACTCCGAGATCATGTGTGATAAACAGAATGCTTAAATTCAATTCTTTCTGTAATTTTTTCAACAGTTTCAGAATCTCCGCCTGAATTGTCACATCCAACGCTGTTGTCGGTTCATCCGCAATTAAAAGCTTTGGATTTGAGGCAAGTGCTATTGCAAGCACACATCTCTGACGCATTCCACCTGAAAAATGATACGGATATAGATCATAACGCTGCTCTGCGTCTTTGATCCCAACGAGCTTCATCAGTTCGATTGCCCGCTCTTTTGCTGATTTCTTTTTATTCTGCTTCAAAGCTTTTTCGTGCAGCAAAATCGCCTCTTCGATCTGACTTCCAACTGTCATCGTCGGGTTTAACGTACTCTGTGGATCCTGAAAGACCATCGCAATTCCATGTCCTCGGATCTGCTGCATCTCTTTTTCATTATATCCGATCAGGTTCTGATCTTTATATTGAATGGCTTCGCCTGTCACAGACGCACTCTTGGGCAGTAATTTCAAAATTGATCGGCACAGTACAGTCTTTCCACATCCTGACTCTCCAACAAGAGCAAGGACCTCCCCTTGTCTTAACGACAAGGAGACGTCCTTTACTACTTGTTTCTTTCCATCTGAAGTTTGAAATTCAACTGACAAATACTTCACTGCCAGTATTTCTTCTATTTTCATTCGATCGTCCAATCCTCTACATTCCAGAAAATTCCAACACCATGATGGCCAAGAACTGTATCCTTTGTAATTCCCTGGATTTTCTTATTCGTCACATAATCTACATCGCAATAACAGAAGAATGTATATGCCGGATCTTCTGCAAGTGCAACCTGAAACTTTGCATATGCTTCTTTACGCTCATTCTCATCACTTGTCTGTCTTGCCTGTGTCAGATAAGTGTCTACCTGTTCATTGGAATATCCACTGTAATTACTTCCTTTATCTGTACCAAACACTTTATATGTATGGTCATCAGCATCAAACGGGCTTCCCCATCCGATCAAAAATGCTTCCTGATTTGCCCAGTCGATTTCTGACTGAACCTGTGCTTTTGCATCAACTCCAACTTCTTTCAGCTGCTGACATGCGATAGCCGCAAGATCTGCGCGCACCTGATCACCTTCCATCACATTGATTGTAAAAGAAAGCTTCTCTCCGTTTCTCTCATAGATTCCGTCATCTCCCAATGTCCAGCCAGCCGCTTCTAACACTTCTTTTGCTTTTGCCGGATCATAGGAGTATTTCTCTACATCTTCATTATTATATTTATTTCTCTGAAGCGGACCATAAGCTACAATTCCTTCTCCCAGAAGAACACTGTCTACCATCTTCTGACGATCGATTGCATAGCTGATTGCCGGAATTGCATCTTTGTTCCTCTGCCAGAACTCATTATTAAAGTTATAAAGGATACCTCTGTAATCTGCTGTCTTCATATCATATACTATAAAAGCATCATCATCCACAAAATTCTGTGCATCCTTCGGTGTTACCTTTGCCAGGTTGATCTCGCCGGATTTCAGCTGAAGTGCTTTCGCATTATCATCCGGTACAATCTTAAACACAATTGTATCGATTTTCGGAGCTCCTTTATAATAATCCTCATTCTTTACAAGTGTAATGCTCTGTCCTTCATCCCACTCCTGAATCTTATACGGACCCGTTCCGATTGGATTATGGAAATATTCATCTGTCTGCATATCCTTGCCTTCCAGTAAGTGTTTCGGAAGGATACCAATTGTCATATAGTCAAGAAATGCCACATTCTTATCCCGAAGTGTAAAAGAAATCGTCTTATCATCGATCACATTGATTTCTGTAACATCCTCGTAATTAGAAGCAATCTCTGATTCATTGTCCGGATCCATGATTGCTTTGATCGTAAACTCAACATCATCTGCTGTAAATTTCTCTCCATCATGCCAATTTACATCATCCCTAAGATGGAATGTATAAGTATTTGTCGCGTCATCCAACTCCCAGGATTCTGCCAGTCCCGGTACTACCTCATTATTCTCATCTTGTGCTGTCAGACCGTCAAACAGAAGCAGATTAATCTCTCCATGCTCATCAATAGCCGGGTTAATCCTTGTGTAATCATTACTTCCATAGATTAATGTAGACCCGCTTTGTGTAGTCTTATTATTTGCATTGTCTGATTTACTTCCACAGCCTGTAAGTACACTGCCGGCTAACATACAGACAGCTAAGGTTGCTGCGATCACTTGTGATAGTTTTCTTCGTTTCATCGTTTTCTCCTCACGTTGTCTATTTTCTCTCACTGCTACTTATTTTATTAAAAATAGAATGTTACCGCAAGCCTAGTAGGGGGATATAGATTTTTTAATCACTCAAAAAAGAGAGGACTTCGTCAAAAAAGTCCTCTCATCTCTCACGAATCCTTCCGTGTTACTGTTTTCTGAATTTCACCATTCTTGATTTCTGTTCCACTTCTTGATTCTTTTTATTATCTTTTTCTCTTTTTCAGTACAACAACAATTGCTGCCATTGAAAGAATAACACCTGCTGCCGCCGGAATGATCGGTGTAACATCACCTGTCTTAGTTGCTTTTCCGTTTGTTCCGCTCACTGTGTTTCCGCCATTCTGCTTACCTGCTGTTGTCGCCTGATGTTTTCCATCAGAACCTGATCCATTATTCTTGTCAGATCCTGTAGCACCGTTTCCATTTCCACTTCCCGGTTTTGATGGGTTCGACGGTTTTGATGCATTATCTTTCTCATCATTCAGAGCTTTCATTGCGTTCTGCAGATCAAGAACTGCTGCGTCAACGATTGGCTGTTCGTAAACAGAAAGTTCCTCGTTTGCCATAACTGCTTCTGCTTTAGCAAGAGCCGCATTGAACAGTGCAACATTTTCTGCGCTGTATCCGGTCAGATCCATTGCTTTTGCTTTTCCAATGATCTCTTCCAGTACGGACTTGTCTGCTTTGTAACGAAGTGCTGTCATTGCTGATGTAAGAACTTCTTTTGCCTTGTCTACGTCTTCCTGTGTTGCAGACTCATCTGCAAGTACTTTCTTCGCTGCATCAAGTGCTACTTCGAATGTATTCCATCCTGCGCTGAGATAATTCTCTTTCTTATAATCAGCTGTGGAATCTACCAGTTTCTGAAGAGACGTCTTGTCCCCTTTCTTGATCAATGCATCTGCTGCACGAAGAAGCTGCTGATCTGCCTCTACAACATCTGCCTCCATTGCATCACCATCTTCAATCACTGCTTTCGCATTCTCAAGTGCTTCTACAAATGCATCTTTTTCTTCTCCATCAATATACTGATCAAGATCTAATGCACTGTATAATGTATAGTGATTCTGCAGATTCGTCTTATCTCCTGCTTTAAATCCAAGTTTCTGGATTTCTTCAATCAATGCATCTCTCGTGCCATCAATTGTGCTCTGACTGGACTGGATATTTGCACTGACTGATTTTGCATAAGCAAATACCTTGTTAAAGCTCTCCTGTACACTCTCGATTGCTTCATCTACTTCTCCATTGTCCACACATTTCTGTGCTACAGAGATTACCTGATCCAAAAGACTCTTATCTGTTGTTACTTTGTCGCTCAGGTTAAACAGTCTGAATGCATCAATACCGATATAACCGTAGTAAGCATATTTCCATGCTTCGTTAATCTTAAGTCTTACTTTGTTGGACTCAAATTCATCGAATGTAAATACCTTGGAAATATCTCCTAATGAAGCTCCCTCAACTGCCGGAACCCATGCATCTCCATTCCAGTATTCGATATCCATATCTTTGATATCAATATAATCCGGATAGTAATTGTCTAATGCCACTTCTGCCGCATTTACTTCTACAGGCTCTGCAAACTGAAGTTCAAGCTCTGCCGGAATGTTCTGCAGCCGCCAAGCTGTACCATTATGTTTTCCATCAAGCGCACCTG
>OLBS01000143.1_pt1 | contig 11572 bp, 9 predicted proteins | sample 1607371 | NCBI WGS metagenome assembly OLBS01 (sample SAMN02674597, study PRJEB24791) | human gut metagenome, SKBSTL013 | isolation source: stool | host: Homo sapiens | place: USA | reverse complement strand
GCGGAGTGATTGACACGGGAGTGAACAGTAACAGCTGCATGACTCTTGCATGCAAGAGAGCAAAAAATGTTGTATAATAAGAATTGGTTCGTGTAGTTTGAGCGTGTTCTGCACGAATGAGAAAAAGAAAGAGTGGAATAAAAATGCAGTCAGAAGCAGAACTTAGAAGTTTATTATCAAGAATAGATCACCGGGGATATCCGGCTTATAAAGATACAAAAGGACAGTACCGATTTCCGGGATATGTTTTATCGATCGATCACGTACAGGGAGATCCGTTTGCGTCACCGTCAAAGGTAAGTGTACTGGTGAGTGGGAAGACAGCAGGATTCCCACAGGAATTATATTGTGGAAAATGTCAGAGAATTGCACTTCAGGACGAATTGCTGCGCCAGTTTGGAAGAAGGGCAGAACGGTTTGCATTCAAGGCGAAAGGTTCAGGTAAGAGTGGTCTGATCTCTGTCAGCAGATGCGGACAGGAAGTTCTGGAGAGAACAGCGTGTCAGATCCAGCCGGAGAACGGAAACATCCTTCTGAGAATGGAAATCGGATTTCCGGCAAATGGACGAACGATCAATGCAAGAGAATTAGAGAAGATTTTATTTGATTTTGTTCCGGAGTGTGTAAAGGCATCCTTGTTTTATAAGAATCTGGATGCAAAAAGATTGAGAAGAATCGTAGATCTGGCAGAAGATCAGGAGTATATCCGTAAAGAACTTCCGAAACTTGGTCTTTGTGCTTTCGTGGCAAACGGAAGTGTACTGCCAAGGGAATCTGGAATCTCATCCCGGCCGATGCGTGACGGAATCGCCTTCCAGTCTCCGAAGGAACAGGAAGTGACACTGGAACTTCCGCATAAAGGAAAGATTACCGGTATGGGAATCCGTAAGGGGATTACCTTGATCGTCGGCGGAGGTTATCACGGAAAATCAACACTTTTGAAAGCATTGGAACTTGGAGTGTACAATCACATCGCAGGGGATGGAAGAGAGTATGTGATCACAGATGCGACAGCAGTGAAATTGCGCGCGGAGGATGGAAGAAGTATCCAGAAGACAGATATTTCCATGTTCATCAACGATCTTCCGAACGGAAAAGATACGACATCATTCTGTACAGAAGATGCAAGTGGAAGTACTTCACAGGCGGCAAATGTGATCGAAGGAATTGAGGCCGGAACATCCCTGTTCTTGATTGATGAAGATACGAGTGCAACGAACTTCATGATCCGTGATGAGCTGATGCAGCGTGTGATCCACAGAGAGATGGAGCCGATCACGCCATTTATTGAAAGAATCAGAGAATTGTATGAAAATTATGGAATCTCGACAGTGATCGTTGCAGGAAGTTCGGGAGCTTATTTCCATATCGCAGACAGTATTATCCAGATGGATCGTTATGTTCCGAAAGATATTACGGTATTGGCGAAAAAAGAAGCAGAGAACTTCCCACAGATCAGCGTGCCGGAGCAGCTAGCAAAAAAGCCGGCTTATGACAGAGTGCCGCGACCGGATCAGGCATTTCACGGAAATGACAGGATCAAGATGAAGACGATGGGAAAAGAATCTGTGATGATCAACAGGGATACGATCGATCTGAGGTATTTGGAACAGATCACGGATAGCGAACAGGTGGCAGCACTTGGCTACTGTGTACGATATGCGCAGAAGCATTTGATCGATGGAAAGAAGAATCTGATCCAGATTGTAGATGAGCTGGAAGAAGTGATGCAGAATAAATCGCTGGCGGAATTATGCGAGAGTACATCCAGTGTATCCTGTATGGCAGTGCCGAGAAGACAGGAAATATTTGCATGTTTTGACAGATATAGAGCACTTAGGTTAGTATGACATAGGAGTTGATAATATGAAATTAGAGAATGGAAGACCAGAAAACACAGAAGGAAGATTAGAAAAGGAAATCAGGGTATATGATTTCCTCGACAAGCTTGGCGTGGAATACCAAAGAGTTGATCACGAGGCTGCAATGACGATGGAAGCCTGTGAAGAGATCGATAGAACACTTGGAGATGGAACTGCAATCTGCAAGAACCTGTTCCTTTGCAATCGACAGGAAACAGACTTTTATCTGCTTCTGATGCCGGGTGACAAGCCATTCAAGACAAAGAATCTGTCGGCACAGATAGGTTCTGCCAGACTTTCCTTTGCAAAGCCGGAGTATATGGAGAAGTATCTGGATATTACACCGGGATCTGTCAGCGTTATGGGACTTATGAATGATACAGAGGGTAAAGTACAGCTTCTGATCGATGAGGATGTAATGAAAGATCCGTATTTTGGCTGTCATCCGTGTATCAATACATCCAGTCTGAAGATTCGTACATCAGATTTGATCGCAAAGATCATTCCGGCGCTGAAGCATGCGCCGAAGATGGTGAAACTTCCGGGAGCGGAGGAGCAACAGTAGTAATGAAAATGTGATTAATCGACATTAAGTCCATTTCCTGTTGGTTGTATATTTTTCGTGCATTTGCTATAATTTATATGTTGATATGCGAATAGCAGGTATCATTTTCAGGATTGATGCAGAGAAGATAAAAAGGAGGACTAGCGTGTCTGAGGAAAATAAAGTGATAGATGAAGTGAATACATCAGGAGTAGTCGAGCAGCCGGTGGATGCGGAGGAGATTCCGCCAGTGAAGACAGAGGCGATACCACCGGTGAATACGGAACCAACACATCCTGTACAGTCACCGGTAGAACCGGCGCAGAAGCTGGAAGATTATTACAAAGAGACTGCGGAGGATCGTGCAGCTGAGGAAGAGTACGAGCAGGTGGTTAAAGATCCGCAGAACCGGAAGGAAAAGATCGATCAGATCAAGAGTATTTTCCACCGCAGTGGGGAGAAGAAATTTTCCAGAGAAGAAGTGATTCTTTCTAAGATTCGACCGGAGGATATGCTGGAATATCTGACGTTGGAACAGCGCAGACTGGAATGCTTACAGAAAGCAAGACAGAGCCGGAATGAGAAGCTTCTCAAGGTGCTTCAGCTTGCAGCGATACTTGCAGCAATTGTGGCGGTTGTCGCTTTACTGAAGGATAATCCGGTCGTTCTTGTGAACATTCTGTATATGCTTGGTATTGTAGCAGCAATCTGGATCTGGAAGAATCCGGGAAAGAAGTAAATTTACTGTAATGAGGTGACGATATGAAATTTTTTCATTTATCAGACCTGCATATAGGAAAGCAATTACATCACTATAACCTCCGGGAGGATCAGGAACATATCCTTGCGGAGGTTCTTTCATATGCAGAGTCTATACATCCGGATGCAATTGTTATCGCTGGAGATATCTATGATAAATCCGTGCCATCAGCAGAAGCCGTCAGCTTGTTTGATGAATTTCTGACAGCTTTGGCTAAGATTGAACCGGTGATTCCGGTGCTTATTATATCGGGAAATCATGATTCGGCACAGCGGCTTGATTATGCCAGTCGTTTGCTTGGAAGCCATCAGATTTATATTGCGGGTCAGGCTCCGGAGGAAGAAGAGGATGGTCTGAAAAAGATTACTTTGACAGATGAGTTTGGTGAAACGGATTTCTGGTTGCTTCCATTTTTGAAGCCGGGATATGTGCGCAAGATCTTTGGCGGAGAGGCGCCGGAGAGTTATACGGCTGCTGTGCAAGGACTTCTGGAACGGGAGAAGATCGATTTTTCCAGAAGAAATGTACTGGTTTCCCATCAGTTTTATACAGGGAAGGGGGAGACTCCAACAACGTGTGAATCAGAAGTATTATCTGTTGGAGGCATTGATAATGTAGATATTTCCGCAGTGCAGGAGTTTGACTATGTGGCACTTGGACATTTACATGGTGCACAGAGAGTCGGTCAGGAGAAGATTCGCTATTGTGGAACGTTGCTGAAGTATTCTGTCAGTGAGGCAAGCCAGAAGAAGACACTTCATGTAGTTGAACTGAAAGAAAAAGGGAGCGAGCCGGAGATTCAGAAGCTGCCGCTGCATCCACTTCGTGATGTGAGAAAACTCAGGGGAACTCTGGAAGAGATTCTTGAAGCGGAGGACGGAACCGGGAGCGAAGATTATGTCAGTGTAACGCTGACAGATGAGGTTGATCCGTACAAACCAAAGGAACAGCTGGAAAGAAAATTCCATCATATTCTAGAAGTGCGGATGGATAATGAGAGAACAAGACAGAAGCTGGAATTTTCTGAAGAACAGATACGGATCGGTACTCCGTTTGAAACATTTTGTGATTTCTACAAAGAGATGCAGGGGCAGGAAATGTCTGAGCAGGAACAAAAGATCTTAAGAGAGATTCTAAGTGAAATGAAAGGGGAAGACGTATGAGAGCGGTGAGATTGACGATGTCCGCATTCGGATCTTATGCGGGCGTCCAGGAGATAGATTTTACAAAGATTCACAGCGGATTATTTCTGATCACCGGAGATACAGGTGCAGGAAAAACAACTATCTTTGATGCAATCATGTATGCACTGTATGACCGGACGAGTGGCGGACGCAGAGATGGAAATATGATGCGCAGCCAGTATGCATCAGAGGATACAGACACTTATGTTGAATATGTGTTTTCTTATCGGGGACACGAATATACCGTGCGTCGTAATCCGGAATATCTCCGGGTAGGGAAGAGAAGAAAAGCAGATGGAAGCCTCCGGTATGTGAAAGAGACAGCGAAGGTAAGTCTCCTTCTTCCGGATGGAAGGGAATATCAGGGGAAGAAGCGAGAGACAGACCAGAAGATTCAGGAAATCATTGGTCTTGATGCGGGACAGTTTACGCAGATTGCCATGATCGCGCAGGGAGATTTCTTAAAGCTTCTTCATGCAGAATCAAAAGAACGAAAAAAGATATTCTCGCAGATTTTCCAGACACAAATCTACTGGCGGATTCAGGAAGCACTGAAAGAAAAAGGAAAAGATCTGTATATTGCGCTGAAGGAAAGTGAATCAGACATCCGGCGTGAGATGGAGCGTGTGGAACCAGAGAATACAGAGCAGCAGGATCTGGCAGACCAGTGGAAAGAACTCTGTGAGTTATCCATGCCGGAAGGGGAAAAGGTTCTGGAGGCTGTGAAAAACTTTCTCGAATATGAAGAAAGTTGTGGAAAAGTCTTAAAGAAAGAATCAGAGGAACTTAAGAAACAGTCAGAAACACTTCGAATGCTGATTCAGAAGAAAGAAGAGAAGAATAAGATATTTGATCGTTTGGAAATGGAAGAGAAGCAGCTGAGTATTCTTAATGCAAAACAGGAAGAGATGGAAACCTGTCGGGTTCAGGCAGTGCTTGGACACCGGGCAGAGCAGGCGAGACATCTGGAAGTGCAGGCTCTTCGAACAGCGAAATCCGTGCGGCAGATACGGGGCGAGATCGAGCAGATCACTGTATGGCAGAAGGAACAGGAAAAGGAACTTTCTGAGGTTAAAGAAAAAGCGGAAGAATTGGAAGAAGTTTTTGCAAAGGAAGAACCGGAAATGCTGAAAAGAATTTCACAGTTATCGGATCTTCTTCCACATTACGCAAATGTGCGTAAGTATTTGAAAGAATATGAAAATCAGACAGGGGCAATGCAGCGTTGTATACAGAATTGTCAGGAAGCATCAGCTCAGTATGAGGAAGCATATGCGAAATTCTTTCAGGAGCAGGCGGGAATCCTGGCAAAGGAATTACAGGAAGGTATTCCATGTCCGGTCTGCGGATCAGTAGAACATCCGCATCCGGCAAAGATTTCCGGAGAAGCACCGGATAAAGAGACGGTAGAGAAACTGAAGCAAAGACGTGATCTGCTGGAACAAAAAAGAATACAGCAGCAGGAAAAGTTTCAGATATGTAAAGCACAGCTTGAATCAGAACAACGTATTCTCGGAGATAATCCTGTGAAAGAAGAGCAGGTGAAAGAAGAGCTTCAGAAGATGCAGGTTGAACTGGATCGGAAGAAGAATGAAACAAAGCAGGCACAGGAACAGTGCCGTAAGATGACGGAGGAAAGCAGACGTCAGGCAGGAAAACTGGAGGGACTTCGAGGCCAGAAGGCAGAACTTGAGAAGCGTTTTGTAAAAGAGCAGGAAGAGTTCCGAGAGGAGATCAGCCGACAGGAATTTACTTCACAGGAAGAATTCCGTGAGGCGAAACAGTGGATCGAAGGGTGGCGGGAGAAAGACAAAGAAGTGAAAGAACATGACCGCCAGCTGTTAGAGAAAAAGGCAAAGATCGAGACACTGAAGGAACAGACTGCAGGCGAAAAGCGGGAAGATCCGCAGCAGGAGATAGAAAAGCGAAATGAAGTAGAACATCTGTTGAAAGAAAAACAGGATCATCAGATGCAGCTTCACAGCAGATGGACAGGTAACCAGAATGCGTACAAGAATCTGAAACAATATTTTTCTTCGCAGGAAGCTCTGCGAAAAGAATATGAGGTACTTTCCAACCTGAGCAAGACTGCAAATGGCAATTTGAGCGGCAGTGTGAAACTTGATTTTGAGACGTATGTACAGCGGACTTATTTCCGGCAGATCATTCAGGCGGCAAACCGCAGGCTGGCGCGGATGACATCAAATGAATTTATTTTACAGTGCAGGGAGATTCAGGATCTGAGCAGTCAGGGACAGGCCGGCCTTGATCTGGATGTCTATGATCTGGTGACAGATTCTGTCAGAGATGTGAAGTCTCTCTCAGGAGGAGAATCCTTCATGGCAGCTTTGTCGATGGCATTGGGACTTGCAGATATTATCCAGAATACGGCGGGAGCTGTAAGTCTGGAGACGATGTTTGTAGATGAAGGATTCGGATCTCTGGATGATGCATCAAGAGACCGTGCAATTCAGATTCTCAAAGAACTTGCAGGAGAGAAAGGACTGGTTGGAATCATTTCCCATGTAAATGAATTGAAAGAGCAGATTGACTGGAAATTAAATATTACAAAGACAGAGCATGGAAGTCAGGCAAAATGGGAAATCTAAAAGCATAAGGCAATAATAGGGACAGCTACGAAGAAGGACAGAATACAGGCAGGTGCGGAAAATGAAACAAAATGGAATGAGAGAAAGAAAAGGAAGGATTTCAAGATACGGAAGAAGGATGTTGGCAGTTCTGCTCAGCGCAGGGATGCTGCTGACAGAGACTCTTCCGGTATTCGGAACAGAAAATACGGAGGAAACGGCACGCCCACATCAGCTTTATTGCACAGTACTTGGAGACAGTATTGCGAAAGGTTACACTTGCGATAAATCCTGGATGGAGAATTATGGAAGTCTGGCAGCAAAGGAAATAGCATATAGCGAAGGGTGCAGATATATTTATCACAATTATGCAAGAACAGGTCTTGATACAGCAGGATTGAACGAAAAGTATTTGTCAAAGCAGGATGTGCAGACGAATCTTGCAAAAGCAGATGTTATTTTTATAACAATTGGTTCGAATGACCTGCTCAACGAATGTAAGCGTGTGGTTCAGGAAATCCTGAAGACAGATACAAAATTTAAAAGTGCGGATGAGGCACTTGCATCTTTGAAAGAGTCTGTAAAGAAGAATCCGCTGCTTGTGCTGAGTGCGATCAACGCGTTGAACAACTGGGATTATAATTCCTTTGAAAAAGAATGGATCCAGATGATGAAGACAGTAAATTCATTGAAAAAGGACGATGCAAAAGTGATCGTGACTACAATTTATAATCCGGCAGGAAATATGAAGCTTCCATCTACGCTGAATAAAATTGTAGAAGACATTATTGAAAATATGAACGCGATCATTGAAAAACGTGCGGGAAAATACGATTATGAAGTTGCGGATGTGTATCAGTCATCTGTGACATCTCATCTGCAGAAAGACGGAGTACATCCGGATTTTCAGGGGCAGCAGATCATTGCAGATCTGGTTTGTAAGGAATACGAAAAGTAAAAAAGAAGCATTCTTTGTGTTGGTTCTTATATGGAACAATGCAGAGAGTGCTTTGTTCTTTTTACAAGAAATAGAACTGTCACATTTATAACACAAAACATTCACAGAACTCTGATACTTTTGAAAAGTCAAAAATCTCGGTTTGTCTGCATAGATATAGACTGGAAGAAATATAGGGAGGTAAGACTTTGATAGAAGTAAAGAATCTTGTGAAGAAGTATGGAAATCATACAGCAGTAGATCATTTGAACTTCACAATAGAGGAAGGGCATGTCTACGGCTTTCTTGGACCGAATGGGGCGGGAAAATCAACAACGATGAATATTATGACAGGATACCTCGGTGCTACCGAAGGAGAAGTACTGATTAATGGACATGATATTCTGAAAGAACCTGAGGAGGCGAAAAAGCAGATTGGTTATCTGCCGGAATTGCCACCGTTGTATATGGAGATGACAGTTCGTGAATATCTGGAATTTGTAGCGGAGTTGAAAGGAATCGCTAAGAAGAAAAGAGGAGAGTCTATCAATGAAGTAGAGAAGATGGTGAAGATCTGGGAAGTGGAAAACCGTCTGATCAGGAATCTGTCGAAAGGATACCGTCAGAGAGTCGGACTGGCACAGGCAGTGCTTGGATTTCCGGAGATTATTATTCTTGATGAACCAAGTGTCGGACTTGATCCAAAACAGATCATAGAGATCCGTGAACTGATCCGTCAGCTTGCGAAGAAACATACGGTGATCCTGAGTTCTCATATTCTGGCGGAAGTCCGTGAAGTCTGCGATTATATTTTGATTATTTCCAAAGGAAAACTGGTCGCAAGTGACACACCGGAGAACCTGGAACGGAATCTGGGAGATTCTGATCTGATTGAGATCGAGACGAAAGCAAGCCCGGACGAAGTTCGAAGAATTCTTGAGACAGTAGATGGAATTCGAAGCATTTCTACAAAGCATCTGGAAAATGGAATCACATGGGCTCAGATTCAGGAGAAGAAAAATACAGATGTACGTGAAAAAGTATTTCAGGCATTTGCACAGAATCATCAGCCACTGCTGAAACTGAATCCGCTGCAGGTAAGTCTTGAAGATGTCTTTATGGAACTGACGCAGAGCGACAGGGCAGCAGAAGAATATGCAGAAAAGGCGAAGAAGAAGGAAACGGAGGACATGAAAGATGCTGGCGATTTATAAAAGAGAAGTACGCTCCTATTTTCAGTCTATGGTGGGATGCGTGTTTGTTGCATTTCTTATTGCATTTACAGGAATCTACTTTATGGCATATAACCTGACAGCCGGATATCCATACTTTTCCTATACGCTTTCAGGTACACTGATCGTATTTATCGTAGGGATTCCGCTGATCACGATGCGCAGTTTTTCAGAAGAGCGTAAAAATAAGACGGATCAGCTGCTTCTGACAGCTCCGGTCAGTCTGTGGAAGGTTGTGCTTGGAAAATATCTTGCAATGGTAACGGTAATTGGAATTCCGAATGTGATCTTCTGTGCGTTCCCATTAATCATTAAGGCACAGGGAACTGCATATCTGAAAGTAGATTACATATCCATCGGGGTATTCTTCCTGTTGGGCTGTGTATATGCGGCGATTGGCATGTTCCTGTCTGCTCTGACAGAAAGTCAGATGATCGCATTTATCAGTACATTTGGTATTCTGCTTATCTTGTATCTTTGGAATGGAATTCTTTCCATGCTTCCAAGCAGTGCAGTCAGCGGATTGGTCGGTGTGATTATTATTCTGACTCTGATTGTTGTTTATATTTATCAGATGACAGGAAATATAGTGATTGCCGGTGTGATCGAAGCAGTTGGTGTGATCGCCGGTGTGGTCGTGTACTTTGTGAAATCAAGTCTTTATGAAAATCTGCTGACAAAGATGCTTGGAAGACTGGCACTTGCAGATGTATTTACGGATATCACTTCGAACAGTATTGTAGATATAACAGGAATCGCGCTGTATCTTTCACTGATCGTAGTCTTTGTGTTCCTGACAGTACAGGCAATCCAGAAGAGACGTTGGAATTAGGAGGGCATGAAAGTGGATAGAAGAAAGAAAACAACAGGAAAGATCAAAGGGATGTTCCACACCTCCGGTACAAAGCACGGATCTTACAGTGTGGGGCTGACAGTACTTGTAATCGCGATTGTTATTGTGTTCAATCTGGTGATCGGACAGATTCCGGAAGCTTATCGCAATCTGGATATGAGCAGTACAAAGATTTATGAAATTTCAGATACAACAAAGGATCTGCTGAGCGGATTAAATGATAAAGTCGATATGAAAGTTCTTGCGGTAAAGAAAGACACGGATGACAGGATTAAGACATTTATCAGTAAATATGCAGCACTTTCAGACAAGATCAATGTTGAATGGATCGATCCGGTTCTGCATCCGTCAGCATTGACAGAGTATAATGCATCCGAAAATACAATTGTTGTATCTTGTGAAGCAACAGGAAAGACAACAACTATTTCTTTTGACAAGATTCTTGTTATGGATATGTCTTCCTATTATTATTCAGGAAATGCATCTTATTCAGAATTTGACGGAGATGGCCAGCTGACAAGTGCGGTGAATTATGTGACAAGTGATGTGCAGAAGACAATCTATAAAGTAAGCGGACATGGAGAGGCGGAACTGTCATCTACAGTTACAGACTTGATGAGTAAAAACAATTATACGCTGACAGAACTGAATCTTCTAATGGCAGATTCCATTCCGGATGATTGTGATCTTCTGCTTATGAATGCACCGACAAATGACCTTTCAGAAAACGAAGTGACACTTCTGACAAATTATCTGGCAGCAGGCGGAAAAGTGATGTGTCTGCTTGGGGATACCTCTCTGACGGATTTCCCAAATCTGGCAAGCGTGCTGAAGGTGTATGGAATTGAAGGTGCAGATGGTTATATTGCGGATCCGACAAGATGTTATCAGAACCAGCCATATTATATCTTCCCACAGCTGAATGTATCCGGTGATCTTGCGAACGGAATCAGTTCTCAGATGGTGCTTTTGACGAATGCACATGGAATGACATTGACAGATCCGACACGAGATACGATAACAACAAGTGCATTCATGGAGACATCGGAAAATGGATACGCAGTAACAGAGTCCGAACAGAAACAGGGAACGTATGAACTTGGAGTTGTCGCAACAGAGACAATTTCTTCGGGAGATGATTCTTCTTCGGATAGTTCAGATGCCGAGGCAACAGATACAACAACTGATGATAGTGAAAGTACGGAAGATTCTGAGGAAAGCAGTACAACAGAAGCCCGTCTGACGGTGATCTCCGCAGGAAGTCTGATCGATCAGAATATTACAGATGCATTTTCACAGCTTGAGAATACACAGATCTTTATGAATGCAGTAAGTGCAAACTTTGACGGAGTACAGAATCTGTCCATCGAGGCAAAGAGCCTTGGAACAGAGTATAATACGATACAGCATGCCGGTCTGTTCAGCCTTCTTGTAATCTTTGGAATCCCGGCAGTGATTCTGATCGCCGGATTCAGCGTATGGTTCAGAAGAAGAAAAGCTTAAGGAGGAAGAAATCAGAATGAAGAAAAAGAAAGGACCATTGATTTTAATCTGTGTTCTGGTGTTGCTCCTGATCCTCTATTTTGTCTTAAGCACAAGATCGGAAGAGCGT
>OLBS01000141.1_pt1 | contig 11582 bp, 10 predicted proteins | sample 1607371 | NCBI WGS metagenome assembly OLBS01 (sample SAMN02674597, study PRJEB24791) | human gut metagenome, SKBSTL013 | isolation source: stool | host: Homo sapiens | place: USA | reverse complement strand
AAGTCATAAAGTTCCGTGAGTAATGGAAGAAGGCAGCGTTTACGAAAATGTCACAATTCAACGCAGAAAAACCTCAAATATTTTAGATAGCCCCACCATCAGAACGGATTGACAATTCGACAAAATGTGATATAATCCCACTGTCTGGAAAAATATAAAGTTGTAGCACAGAGGTATCTGCTCAAAAGCAGATGAGAAGGGAATCCGGTGGGAATCCGGAGCGATGCAGTCACTGTGTACGGGAGCGGCCTTGCAATCCACTGGGAAACCGGGAAGGGCAATGCCGTGACGAACGAAGTCAGGAGACCTGCCTGTGTGTGGAATCTCAAGCCTGCTGCCAACAGGTTGGTTTTCCTACGAACTTATGATCCGACGCGGATTAACCGCACGGATGTATATGTAGTAAGAAGCGCCAGGGGCGGCTGTGTGAGACACAGCCGCTTTTATATTCTTTCAGAACATTTTTTGAAACGAGGTAGTTCCCCATGAAGAAAACACTTGCACTTCTCATGGCGGCAGTGATGCTGATGAGCATGCTGACCGCCTGCGGCAACAAGGACGTTGCCGACGACACCAAGGATAACAATGTGTCCACCACCGAGGCCACTCAGGCCACCGCCGACACCAAGGACAACACCGATGCGCCCACCGCCGATGCTGATCAGGCTGCTGCCGACAAGGTCGCCGCGCTGATCGACGCCATCTACGTACAGGCGCGCACCGAGGAGACCGACGCCCAGTGCGAGGCCGCCAAGACCGCTTGGGACGCCCTGACCGACGCCCAGAAGGCACTGGTGGAGGGCGAGGAAGCCAGCCCCGACTATTTCGGTCTGGACACCGGTGATGCGTCCAAGGACGATCCCCGCAACCAGGACGAGATCGGCGAGAAGGAGCTGCTGGTGGTGTCCTTCGGCACCTCCTTCAACGACAGCCGCGTAGCCGACATCAAGAGCATTGAGGACGCCCTGCAGGCGGCCAACCCCGATTGGTCCGTGCGCCGCGCCTTCACCGCTCAGATCATCATCAACCACATCCAGGCCCGTGACGGCGAGAAGATCGACAACATGGAGCAGGCTCTGGAGCGCGCTGTCGCCAACGGCGTGAAGCAGCTGGTGGTGCAGCCCACCCATCTGATGCACGGTGCTGAGTACGACGAGATGTGCGCCGCCATTGACAAGGTTCGTGACAAGTTCGAGTCCGTTGAGATCGCCGAGCCCATGCTGGGTGAGGTGGGAAGCGACGCCACCGTCATCAACACCGATAAGGAAGCCGTTGCCAAGGCCGTCGTCGCCGCTGCTCTGAGCGAGAGCGGTTACGAGTCCACCGCCGCCGCCAAGGAGGCCGGTGTGGCTTATGTGCTGATGGGTCACGGTACGGCGCATGTGGCGAAGGTCACTTACAGCCAGATGGCCACCCAGATGGACAAGCTGGGCTATGAGAACGTGTTCATCGGCACCGTGGAGGGCGAGCCTGAGAATACCTCCTGCGAGGCCGTGATCGCAGCTGTCAAGGAAGCCGGTTACACCACCGTGGTGCTGCGTCCCCTGATGGTCGTGGCGGGCGACCACGCCAACAACGATATGGCTGGTGCGGACGAGGATTCCTGGAAGACCATGTTTGAGGCCGCCGGTCTCACCGTGAACTGCCAGATCTCCGGCCTGGGCCGTATCGATGCCATCCACGCGCTGTATGTCGCCCACACCAAGGCGGCTATCGACGCCATTGCGTAACAAGGACTGAACGGGCTCCGGGGCGGTATACCATCGCCTCGGAGCCTTTTTCAAAGCAAGGAGGACTTTACCATGAAAAAAATTCTTTCGTTTCTGCTGGCCACTCTGATGATGACAGCGCTGCTGGTGGGCTGCGGGCAGCAGCAGACCGATGCCCCCGGCAACGATGAGCCCGACCAGCCCGCTCTGGCGGACGGCGTATACACCGCCGACTTCAACACCGACAGCAGTATGTTCCACGCCAACGAGACCTGCGACGGCAAGGGCGTGCTGACCGTGAAGGACGGCCAGATGACCATTCACGTCAGTCTCGCCTCCACCAGCATCGTGAATCTGTTCCCCGGTTTGAAGGAGGACGCCCAGAAGGACGGCGCCGTGCTGCTGCAGCCCACCAAGGATACCGTCACCTATCCCGATGGCCTGACCGAGACGGTCAACGGCTTTGATATCCCCGTGCCCGCACTGGACGAGGAGTTCGACGTGGCCCTCATCGGCAAGAAGGGCGTGTGGTATGACCACAAGGTTTCCGTCTCCAACCCTGTTCTGAAGGAGGATGACGGCGTGGACGCTGCCGCCATTACGCTGGCGGACGGCACTTACACCATTGAGGTGGGCTTCGAGGGCGGCTCCGGTAAGTCCCATGTGCTGACCCCCTGCACCCTGAAGGTGGAGAACGGCGCTGCCACCGCCACCATCGTGTGGAGCAGCCAGAAGTACGACTATATGCTGGTGGACGGCCAGCGCTATGACGTTCTCACCACCGAGGGCGGCTCCACCTTCGAGATCCCCGTGCGGGCGCTGGATACCCCGCTGACGGTGATCGGCGACACCACCGCTATGAGCACCCCCCACGAGATCGAGTACACCCTGACCTTTGATTCCACCACGGTGGCGGAGGCAGCCCAGTGAAACGGCTGACCGCCGCGGTACTGGCGCTGCTGCTGATGCTGTCCCTCTGTGGCTGCGGCACGGCAGACGCCCCTGCCAAAACAGATGGACAAACTGTCTCCGTATCGTGGGATGAGTTGGTCTTTGACCGTACCATGCCCCTGCGCTATGCCCAGCAGTTTACCGTAGAGTATGCCGGAGAGAGCTACAAGCGCATTACCATCAACAACGACCGGGTGTACCTGCTGGTAGCGGAGGGCGCGGCGGTACCGGAGGGCGTACCCGTCGGCGTCACCGTTTTGCACCAGCCGCTGGACCAGATCTATCTGGTAGCCGCCGCCGCCATGGACTACTTCGACAAGCTGGACGCCGTCGGGTGCATCACCCTCAGCGGCAAAAAGCAGTCGGACTGGTATATCCAACGTGCCAAGGACGCCATGGACAGCGGAGCGCTGGTATACGCCGGCAAGTACTCCGAGCCGGATTATGAGCTGATCTTGTCACAGGGTTGCGATCTGGCGGTGGAAAACACCATGATCTATCACTCTCCGGCGGTGCTGGAGCAGCTGGAGCGGCTGGGCATCCCCGTGCTGGTGGAGACATCCAGCTACGAGACCCAGCCCATGGGCCGGATGGAGTGGATCAAGCTGTACGCGGCGCTGCTGGACAAGGAGGACGAGGCCGAGGCGCTGTTTAATGAGAAGATGGACAGCGTGGCGGACGTACTGGAGCAGCAGCCCACCGGCAAGACTGTGGCGTTTTTCTACATCACCAGCAGCGGCGCTGTAAACGTCCGCAAGTCCACGGACTATGTGGCGAAATGCGTTGCCATCGCAGGCGGAGACTATGTCTCCTTCGACGAATCGGCGGAGGACAACGCCCAGTCCACCGTCAACATTCAGATGGAATCCTTCTACCACGGTGCAGTGGACGCCGATGTGCTGATCTACAACAGCATCATCGATGGCGAGCTGCACACGCTGGACGAATTGGTGGCACTGGATCCACTGATGGCCGACTTCAAGGCCGTCAAGAGCGGTAATGTGTGGTGCCTGACCAAAAACTTCTATCAGGAGTCGCTGGAGCTGAGCGATCTCATTCTGGACGTGAACCATGCGTTGAACGACGCGCCGGATACGGCTTTTCACTTTCTGACACGGATGAAGTGAGCATTTTTTACATCATAAGGAGGAGCGGCATGAAGAGAAACCGAACACTTCGCATCTGGGGAGGCTTCTTGCTGCTCCTCCTGCTTTTATTCACATTTTTGATTTGGAATATCTTCGCGGGAAGCGTTTCTCTTTCCGCGTCTGAGATATGGCGGATCCTGCTGGGGGGCGATGTTGGCTTTACCCAGAGCCAGATCATCGTAAAGATCCGTCTGCCCCGGCTCCTGTCGGCGCTGATCCTGGGCGGGGCGCTGTCCCTGTCCGGCTATCTGCTGCAAACCTTCTTCCACAACCCCATCGCAGGCCCCTTCGTGCTGGGCATCTCCTCCGGCGCAAAGATGACGGTGTGCGTGGCCATGCTGGTGCTGCTGAGCCGTGGCAAGACCACCTCCTCCGCCATTCTCATCGCAGCGGCCTTCGTGGGTGCCATGGTGTCCATGGGCTTCGTGCTGCTGATCTCCCAGCGGGTCAAGCGCATGAGCCTGCTGGTGGTCTGCGGCGTGATGATCGGCTATATCTGCTCGGCACTGACGGATTTTCTCGTGACCTTTGCCGACGATTCCAGCATCGTGAATCTGCACAACTGGTCTCTCGGCTCCTTCTCCGGCATGAGCTGGGACAACGTAAAGACTATGGCCGTTGTCTGCGGCATCACGCTGCTGCTGACCTTCCTGCTTTCCAAGCCCATCCGGGCGTACCAGTTGGGCGAGGTCTATGCCCAGAATATGGGCGTCCCCCTGCGGGCCTTCCGGACGGCGCTGATCCTGTTGTCCAGTGTGCTGTCCGCCTGCGTCACGGCCTTTGCCGGCCCCATCTCCTTTGTTGGCATCGCAGTGCCGCACCTGATGAAGTCCCTGTTCAAATCGGCGGAGCCGCTGTGTATGATCCCAGCCTGCTTCCTGGGCGGCGGCGTGTTCTGCCTGTTCTGCGACCTCATCGCCCGCACCGCCTTTGCCCCCACAGAGGTGAGCATCAGCTCCGTCACGGCGGTATTCGGCGCACCCATCGTCATCTACATGATGATCCACAGAAAGGCGGCGTGAGTATGGCATATCTGGAAACAAAAGACCTTGCCGTTGGCTACCACGGCAAGCCGCTGATTGAAGATGTCGCCCTCCATGTGCAGCGGGGCAAGATCGTGACGCTCATCGGCCCCAACGGGTCGGGAAAATCCACCATCTTAAAAACCATTATCGGCCAGCTCTCCAAGGTGTCCGGCACAGTGTTTCTGGACGGCAAGGCCATGGAGGAGCGCAGCCGCAATGAGATCGCCCGGCGCATGGCCATTTTGATGACGGCCCGCATGGAGCCGGAGCTGATGACCTGCCGGGACGTGGTGAGCAGCGGCCGCTACCCCTATACCGGGCGGCTGGGCATTTTGCAGCCGGAGGATCAAGCCATCGTGGAGCGCTCGCTGGAGCAGGTAGGCGGCATGGAGTTTGCTGACCGGCCCTTCTCCGCCATCAGTGACGGACAGCGCCAGCGCATCCTGTTGGCCCGGGCCCTGTGTCAGGAGCCGGAGATCATCGTGCTGGACGAGCCCACCAGCTTTCTGGATATTCGCTACAAGTTGGAGCTTTTGACGGTGCTCAAGCGCATGGTGCGGGAGAACGATCTGGCGGTGCTGCTGTCCCTCCACGAGCTGGAGCTGGCGGAGCGCATTTCCGACACGGTGGTGTGCGTGGCGGGCGACCGCATCGACCGCATCGGCACCCCGGAGGAGATTTTCACCCGCGAGTATATCGCAAAGCTGTACCGGATGGAGCACGGGAAGTACGACCCCTGCTTCGACAGCCTGGAATTTGTGCCGTAAGGAGTGCTATCATGGAAAAACAAGGTGTTTTTTACGCCGTCAGCGTGGGTCCCGGCGACCCGGAGCTGCTGACCCGGCAGGCGTGCCGGGTCTTGACGGACTGCGGCGTGGTGGCCGCTCCCCGGATGAAGTCCGGGCGGATGCTGGCGCTGGACATCGCCGCCGGTGCTGTGGATATGCAGGGCAAGACCATATTGCCGTTGGATTTCACCATGGCGCGTGACGCGGCGGTACGGGAGGACAGCTACCGCACGGCGGCTGCCGCCATCGAAACGGCACTGGCGGCCGGGCAGGACGTGGCCATGGTCAATCTGGGCGACGTGTCCGTGTACGCCACGGCCTACTATATTCTGGAGCGCATCCGCTCTGACGGGTTTAAAACGGTGATGTGTTCCGGCGTCACCAGCTTCTGCGCCGTGGCGGCGCGGCTGGGGCGCAGCCTCACCCGCATGGAGGAGCCCCTCCACATCCTGCCGGGCAGCGCCGATCTGGACAGTGCGCTGACGCTGCCGGGAACGAAGGTTATCATGAAGTCCGGCAAGGCCATCCACGAGACGGCGGCGGCGCTGGAGCGCCGCGGCCTGCTGGCAAATGCCGGGATGGTGGCAGATTGCGGACTGGAAACAGAGCAGGTCTACACCGACCTGCGGCAGCTGCCGGAGGAGATCAGCTATTTTGCCACCATCGTGGCGGATTGAGAGGTCGCTATGGAGCAAAAAGTCCCCCGCTTGGTGCTGGCCGGTACCAACAGCGGCTGCGGCAAGACCACCGTCACCTGCGCCGTTTTGCAGGCGCTGGTATCGCGGGGTCTGCGGGTAGGCGCGGCAAAATGCGGCCCGGATTACATTGACCCCATGTTCCACAGCCGGGTTATCGGCGCGAAAAGCTCCAATTTGGACAGCTTCTTTTTTGACCGCGACACCATGCGCTATCTGCTGGCTCACAACGGTCAGGACTGCGATATCACGGTGATTGAAGGGGTCATGGGCTATTATGACGGTCTGGGGCTGACATCCACCCGCGCCAGCACCTACGAGGCGGCGCGCTCGACCGACAGCCCCGTGGTGCTGGTGGTCAACGCACGGGGGGCGGCGTTGTCCGTTGTGGCGGCGGTGCAGGGCTTTCTGGACTTCGCGCCGGACAACAACGTGCAGGGCGTCATTCTCAACGGGTGCAGTGCCATGAGCTACGGTGCGCTGGCGCGGGAGCTGGAAAGCCGGCTGGGCGTCCGCGCCTGCGGCTATCTGCCCAGGCTGCCAGAGTGTACGCTGGAGAGCCGCCACCTGGGGCTCATCACTGCGGACGAGGTAGCCGACCTGCAAGAGAAGCTGCGCAAGCTGGCGGCCGAGGCAGAAAAAACGCTGGACATAGCCGCCCTGCTGGAAATTGCGGCTGCCGCGCCGCCGCTTCGCTTTACGCCGCCGGTATTGCCGGAAAAGGGCGCGCCGGTGCGGATCGGCGTGGCCCGTGACCGGGCGTTCTGCTTTTACTACGAGGACAGCCTCGACCTTTTGCGGCAGCTGGGCGCGGAGCTGGTGCCCTTCAGCCCCCTGACGGATGAACGGCTTCCCAACGGTGTACAGGGGCTGTACTTAGGCGGCGGCTACCCGGAACTTTACGCGACGCAGTTGGAGGAAAACCGTACCCTGCGCGGGCAGCTTCGGGAGGCCGCACACGCGGGAATGCCCTGTATCGCCGAGTGCGGCGGCTTCATGTATCTGACGCAGTCCATCGCAGGCCGCGCCATGGTGGGTGCGCTGCCGGGGGACTGCTTTGATACGGGGAGGCTGACCCGGTTCGGCTACATCACCGCCACGGCGCAGGCGGACAGCCTCCTCTGCCGCGCCGGAGAGCAGGTACCCATGCATGAATTCCACCACTGGGATACCCCCCAGCCCGGCGGCGCTTTTCTGGCGGTAAAGCCCTCCGGTAAGCAGTGGCGCTGTGCGTATGCCACGGACACTCTGTACGCGGGCTTCCCCCACTTCCATTTTTACGCCAAGCCCGTCATGGCACAGCGCTTTTTGGCGGCTTGCAGAAAGGAGACACTAGGATGGAGCAAATGAAGCCTATGGACATTGAGAAGCGCAGTTTCGCCATCATCACCGAGCTGCTGGGCGACCGGCGGCTGGACCCGGAAAACGAGCTGGTCATCAAACGGGTCATCCACACCACGGCGGATTTTGACTATGTGGACAATCTGGCCTTTTCCGGCCACGCGGTGCAAAAGGCCATCGCCGCTCTACGGGCGGGCTGCGACATCGTCACCGATACCCAGATGGTCAAGGCCGGGATCAATAAGACGATCCTCGCCTCGCTGGGCGGAGAGGTACACTGCTTCATGTCGGACGCGGACGTGGCGGCGGAGGCTAAGGAGCGCGGCGTGACCCGTGCCTTTGTATCCATGGAGCGGGCGGCAGCCCTGCCCAAGCCCTGCATCTTCGCCATCGGCAACGCCCCTACGGCACTTTTTTCGCTGGAGGAGCTGATGGAGGCCGGCAAGCTCCGTCCCGCCCTCATCATCGGGGTACCGGTGGGCTTTGTGAATGTGGTGGAAAGCAAGGAGCGCATCATCGAGGCCGCTGCCGCGCCCTACATCGTGTCCCGGGGCCGCAAGGGCGGCAGCAACGTGGCGGCGGCCATCTGCAACGCCATGCTCTACCAGATCAGGCGGTAGGTTATGAAGGAATTTATCATACGGGACGGAAAAAAGCTCCGTCTGGGCTACACCACCGGCTCCTGTGCCGCGGCGGCGGCCAAGGCCGCCGCATGGATGCTGCTGAGCGGCAGCAAAAAGGAGTCCATCCGCCTGCTGACACCCAAGGGCATGGAGCTGGCATTGGCGGTGGAGGACATCTATCTGTCCCCGGACTGTGTGCGCTGCGCCATCCGGAAGGACAGCGGCGATGACCCGGATATCACCCGTGACACCCTGATCTATGCCGAGGTGCGGAAAACAGAGACTGTTGGCATTGTCATCGACGGCGGACAGGGCGTGGGCCGGGTAACCAAGCCGGGTCTTGACCAGCCGGTGGGCGCGGCGGCCATCAACTCTGTACCCCGCCGGATGATCCAGGAGACCGTGGAGGAGGTCTGCGGCCTGTTCGGATACACCGGCGGCCTGCGGGTGGTGATCTCCGCTCCCGATGGCGAGACGCTGGCGAAAAAGACCTTCAATCCCCGGCTGGGCATTGAGGGCGGCATCTCCATCTTAGGCACCACGGGGATCGTAGAGCCTATGAGCGAGCAGGCGCTGGTGGACACCATCCATGTAGAGCTGCGGCAGCGGCGGGAGGGCGGCGCGGATTATGTACTGCTGGCCCCCGGCAACTACGGCGCGGACTATATCAAGAGTGCCATGGGCATCGACCCCGCCACGGCGGTGATGACTTCCAATTTCATCGGCGACGCGCTGGAGATGTGCCGGGAGCTGGGCTTCCGAGGGGCGCTGCTCGTCGGCCATATCGGCAAGCTGGTAAAGCTGGCGGGCGCCATGTGGAACACCCACTCCCGCTACGGCGACTGCCGCATGGACATCCTGACGGCCTGTGCCGCCGCAGAGGGGCTGCACGGCGGTGCGGCGGCGGAGATGCTCTGCTGCGCCACCTGTGACGACGCCCTGCGGCTGTTGAAGGAGCAGGGACTTTATGACGCAGTGCTGCACCGGCTGGCCGGGCGCATTGACGACATGATGCACTATAAATGCAGTGATATAGAGACGGGAGCCATCCTCTTTTCCAAGGAATATGGCTATCTTTGTGAGACGAAGGGCGCATCCAAGCTGCTGCGCCGGATAAAGGAGGACTGACAATGGTACATTTTGTGGGAGCGGGCAGCGGCGCTGCCGACCTCATCACCGTCCGAGGCGCCAAGCTGCTGGGCGAGGCCGACGTGGTGATCTACGCCGGCTCCCTGGTGAATCCGGCGCTGCTGGACTACACCAGGGAGGGCTGCGAGATCCACGACAGCGCCAGGCTGACGCTGGAAGAGGTTATCGCCCTCATCGAGAAAGCGGAGGCGGAGGGAAAGACCACGGTGCGTCTGCACACGGGGGATTCCAGCATCTATGGTGCGGTGCGGGAGCAGTTCGACGAGCTGGAAAAGCGGGACATTGTCTACGATGTCTGCCCCGGCGTAAGCGCCTTCTGCGGCGCAGCGTCCGCGCTGCGGGCGGAGTACACCCTGCCCGATGTGAGCCAGACCGTCATCATCACCCGCGCCCCGGGCCGCACCCCGGTGCCGGAGCGGGAGTCCATCCGCTCGCTGGCGGCCCATCAGGCCACCATGGTGCTGTTTCTCAGCACCTCACTGACAGAGCTTCTGCAAGCCCAGCTGCTGGCGGGAGGCTATACCGCTGACACCCCGGCGGCGGTGGTCTACAAGGCCACTTGGCCGGAGGAGAAGATCTTCCGCTGCACGGTGGGGACGCTCCACGAGACGGTGACGGGCAACGGTCTGACCAAGACCTCGCTGATCGTGGTGGGCAACTGTCTGGGTGACACCTATCTGCGCTCGCTGCTGTATCACCCCAACTTTACAACAGAGTTCCGCAAGGGGGCGCAATGAGAGCCGCCCTGTTTGCCTTCAGCCGGGGCGGCTGCGCCACGGCGCGGCGGGTGATGACAGCGCTCCCGGAGGCAGTGTTCGTGTGCTACACCATGGAGCGGTTTGAGGAACCGGAGTTTCTGCCGCTGGACAAGGCGGTGTACGGCGCGTGCTTTTCCTCCATGGACGCACTGATCTTCGTGGGGGCCTGCGGCATCGCCGTGCGGGAGATCGCCCCCTATGTACAGAGTAAAAAGACCGACCCGGCGGTGCTGTGCATCGACGAGGCGGGGCGGTTTGTGATCCCCCTGCTCTCCGGCCACATCGGCGGCGCCAACGCGCTGGCGGTGGAGCTGGCGGAAAAGCTGGGGGCCACGGCGGTAGTCACCACCGCCACCGATGTCCGCGGCAAATTTTCCGTGGACGCATGGGCTGCCCGGCACGGCTGCGTCATCTCCGACATGGGGCTTGCCAAGGCGGTTTCGGCGGCGATCTTAGAGGAGGATATCCCCCTTTGCAGCCAGTTTTCTCTGCCCGCCCCCCTGCCGGAGGGTACGTTTGCCGGGGAGAGCGGCCCGCTGGGCGTTTTCATTGGCTGGCGCACAAAGGCACACTTCGCCCGCACCCTGCGGCTTATCCCTCGCGTACTGCGGGTAGGTGTAGGCTGCCGGCGGGGCATCTCCGCCGGGGCGGTGGTGCGTGCGGTGCAGACAGTGTTCGCGGAAAATGGGCTGGACACGGCGGCCATCTGCGGCGTCTGTTCCATCGACCTGAAGCAGGACGAGGCAGGCCTGCTGGCCGCCTGTGAGAAAAACAACTGGCCGGTGCATTTTTACACGGCGCAGCAGCTGCGGGATGTGGCGGGTGACTTCACTCCCTCCGACTTCGTCTGCTCCGTTACCGGCGTGGACAATGTCTGTGAGCGGGCGGCGCTGCTGGATGCCGAAAAACTGATCGTACAAAAAACAGCGCGGGACGGCGTGACCGTCGCCGTTGCGGCGGAGCATTGGGAGGTGCGCTTTGGGTAAGGTAACTGTAGTAGGTATCGGGCCGGGCAGCTATGAGGATATGACCATTCGGGCGGATACCGCCCTGCGGGCGTGTGACGCCATCGTAGGCTACCCGGTGTATGTGGATCTGGTGCGGGATCGCTACCCCGGCAAGGAGCTTCACTCCACCCCCATGACACGGGAGGCCGAGCGCTGCCAGCTGGCGCTGGAGCTGGCGCGCAGCGGTAAGACCGTTGCCATGGTCTGCTCCGGTGACAGCGGCATCTACGGCATGGCGGCGCTGGTCTATGAGCTGCGGGGCGAGGCGCAGGAGCCTGAAATTCAGGTGGTGCCGGGTCTGACGGCGGCTTGCAGCGCCGCGGCGGTGCTGGGAGCGCCGCTGACCCACGACTTCGCGGTCATCAGCCTCAGCGAGATCGGAAGAGCG
>OLBS01000133.1_pt1 | contig 11738 bp, 12 predicted proteins | sample 1607371 | NCBI WGS metagenome assembly OLBS01 (sample SAMN02674597, study PRJEB24791) | human gut metagenome, SKBSTL013 | isolation source: stool | host: Homo sapiens | place: USA | reverse complement strand
AATCCGAACCCTTCTCCAATCGGAAACAGGTTCGGATTTTTCTTGTTTGGTGGGCCAGGCAGGACTCGAACCCGCGATAACCCCGTTATGAGCGGGGAGTTCTAACCGACTGAACTACTGGCCCTTATGACGTTGTTTGAGATTCTTCAAACGGCTTTCGTACCCAGAAAATACCCAAGTACGATCTTTTTGCTGCTTGAAAACCAAAAAACAACGGAAAAACGCTGTTTGAAAAAGGTGGATACGGTAAGGTCTGGCGGTTATGAGCCGCCAGCTCTGACCAACTGAGCTACTAGCCCGCAGAGCGCCGCAGTACCATTATTTAGTATAACAAATTCTGCGGCAAATGAAAAGCCCCTTTGCCCGCAAAAATCACCGGGTGCGGTGGGCGTCCAGCTTCTGGGCCATGAATTCGTCCAGCATCTCCTGCGGGAACAGCGGCTCCTTGTAGCCAAAGGCCTCCCGGATGAAGATCAGGGTGACCACGGTCTGGCGGCCGGGGTCCAGCCGCAGGGTGTACAAGGTGTCCAGCGGCTGCTGGCTGGGCTGGTGCAGCGTCAGGTGCAGCAGAAAGCTGCCGTCGTTCTCCCGGCGGCACTCGTAGGCAAAGAGGTCGGTGTCGCTGCAGGTGTCCAGACGGTCAAAGCATTCGTCCAGCGCAAGGCCGGTGCGGAACTCGGACAGGCCGGCGGGGCCGTACTGGCTGCGGCGGGTTGTCTCCCGCCGGGAGAGCAGATACACGATGATGCCCAGCGCACAGGCTAAAAGACAGACGGAAACGACAGCGTTCATGGAAAGACCCTCCCCAAAAGAGTTTTCCTTATTGTAACACAACCTGCGGGGGTTTGTGCTATAATATTTACAATTCTTTTTTAAATTTTTCTGCAGGCCGGGCGCAAACGCCCGGGGGGAGGGGCTTCATGAAGCTTAAATTTACACGCAAGACATGGTATTTCTTTTTGCTGGCTGCAGCGGCGGTGTCCATGCTGGGCGGCTTTGCCGTGCTGAGCGGGATGGATTTTTCCGGGCTGGAAATGATCGTGTTCTGCCTTACCGGCATCGCGGTGCTGTTTCTGGCGGCGCAAAAGGGTGCACCGGCAAGGGAAAAACGCAACTACACCGGCGTGTTCGTGGTGCTGATGCTCAGCAAGCTGGGTGCCAGCGGCTGGGCGGGCGATATCTGCTCGGCGCTGGTGTGGCCTGCTTTGCTGGCAACGGAGTACGAGCGCGGCAAGCCCATCCAGCGGCAGCTGCAGCTGGTGAGCGCCGCCGAGGTGCTGCGGCTGGTGTTCTGGATGCTGACCAAGTACGCGGGCATGAGCGGCCTTGCCTTCTGGACGAATATCCTGTTCGTGCTGCTGACCTGCGCCCGGGGCTGGGCGGGGATTACCCTTTATAAGACGCAGGAGGAGACCCTGTGACCCAGCGCCGCAGGACGTCTAAAGCCAAGGCAAAACGCCGCTTTGGCCGCAGAGCCTTTCTGACCGGGGCGGGTGTTGCCGCCTGTGCTGCGGCGGGGTGGTATCTGCGGCAAAAGGGCAACGCAGAAAAGACCGCCGCCTCCGGGCAGGATACGCCCCCGGCACCCAACCCCGCCCTGCCCGCCGGAGAGTGGCGGGCGGTGTGGGTGAGCTATCTGGACTGGGCGCTGCTGGATTTCTCCACCGAGGACACCTTCCGCGCCGGGGCGGCGCAGCTGCTGGACAACTGCGCCGGGCTTGGACTGAACACCGTACTGGCGCAGGTGCGCCCCTTCGGGGATGCACTGTACCGCAGCAGTTTGTTCCCGTGGAGCCATCTGTGCACCGGGGTGCAGGGAAAAGACCCCGGCTTTGACCCGCTGGATGTCTTTCTGACCGAGGCGCACCGCCGGGGCATCGGGGTGGAGGCGTGGGTCAACCCCTACCGCCTGCGCTCCTCAGCGGCGATGCCGCCGAATCTGGCAGAGAATAATCTGGCAAACACTCACCCGGACTGGCTGTGCACCGCCGGGGAGGGGCTGTACCTGAACCCCGCCGTGCCTGCCGCCGCAGACTATGTGGTGCAGGGGGTGGCAGAGCTTGTGCAGAACTACCCGGTGGACGGCATCCACTTTGACGATTACTTTTACCCCACCACCGATGCCGCTGTGGACGCGGCGCAGTTTGCGGCAAGCGGCGCAGCCGACCTTGCCGCGTGGCGGCGGCAGAACGTTACCGCGCTGGTGGCGAAGGTGCACCGCACGGTAAAGGCGGCAGACCCCACCCTGCGGTTCGGCATCAGCCCGCAGGGCAACCCGGACAACGACCTCGACCAGCAGTACAGCGATGTGACCGCATGGCTGGCGGCGGGCGGGGAGGAAAAGGTCATCGATTACCTCTGCCCGCAGGTGTACTGGGGCTACGGCTTTACCTTGCACTCCGGCAGCACCCGCTTTGCCTTTGAAAACATCGTCCCGGCGTGGCTTAGCTACCCCCGAGCAGGAGATGTGGCGCTGTACTTCGGGCTGGGTGCGTACCGGGTGGGCACCGGGGACGGCGGCGCGAACCCGGACAGCGTATCCGGCTGGAGCACCGGCAGTGCGCTGGCGGCGCAGGTAAAGGACTTACGGCAGCAGGCGGCGGGCGGCTGGGCACTGTACCGCTACGGCACTCTGTTCGGGGCGGAGGCACCCGCGCTGGCCGAGGCCGAGTGCGCAGCGCTGCGGGCGCTGAATACGTGAAAATTGTGCAGAAACAGGCGGCAAACCGCACAAAATAAATACAGGTATCTTGTGCAGAGCGGCAAAATGCGGTATACTTACCCTGTATCTGCCTGTTGGCAGAGACGCACGAAAAAGAAAAGTTTCTTTGTTTCTATGAGGAAAGCTATGAAGATGAAAAAACAGCTTTTGGCATTGCTGCTGGCGGCGGTGATGGTGCTTAGCCTGACCGGCTGCAAGGAGACCCTGAAAAAGGTGGCGCAGAAGGTGACAGGCCACTCCGAGGAAGTGCAGGAGGAGGACACCACCCGCTGGGCAGAATCCACCACCGACCCGCTGATCATTCAGGGCATTGCGGATGCCTCGGCAAAGTATGCCACCGCCACCGCAGACGGCTGCCTGTATGCGGTGTTCAACGGCATCTGGAGCCGCAACACCGGCTACTTTACTGTGCCGGGCGGCAGTGTGAACATCATGGCCTGCGGCACCGCCGAGGGTACCCAGAAGTTCAAGGTGGCACTGTGGAAAAAGGTGGACGGCGGCGCAGAGTATGTGCCGGACAGCACCTACTATATCAAGACCGATGGCACCGACTACCGCTGCACCATTTCCGGGCTGGACCCGGCGGCGCAGTACCGCGTGACCATCTCCTATGATTCCAGCCGGTACTACCTGTACGGCCTGATGAAGGTGGAGGGCATTGCCGGATGACGAACCAGACGAAAAATTCAATGCTGCTGATGCTGTGCGCCCTGATCTGGGGCACAGCCTTTGTGGCGCAGAGCGCCGGCTCCGGCATGGGCGCGTTCTCCTTTCTGGCAGGGCGCAGCTGGATGGCGGTTCTGGTGCTGATCCCCACGGTCAAGGCGTTTGACGCCTTGCACCACCGGCAGGGCAGGCCGGACGGCAAGCCCAAGAGTTCTGCCGAGCGTAAGCAGCTGCTGAAAGCCGGGCTTGTGTGCGGCACGCTGCTGTTTCTGGCCAGCGCGGCGCAGCAGCTGGGCATCACGCTGGACCCCTCTACCGCAAAAGCGGGCTTTCTGACCGCCATGTATGTGGTGCTGGTGCCGGTGTTCGGCCTGTTTCTGGGGCGCAAGGGCAGCGCACAGCTGTGGGTGAGCATGGCCATTGCCGTGGTGGGGCTGTATCTGCTGTGCATGAAGGACGGCTTTGGCAGCATCCAGAGCAGCGACGGGCTGCTGCTTTTGTGTGCGGTGCTGTTCAGCTTCCAGATCATGGCGGTGGATCATTTCTCCCCGCAGATGGACGGCGTGCGCCTGAGCCTTGTGGAGTTTTTTGTGGTGTCGGTGGAAAGCACCGTGGCGGCGTTTTTGTTCGAGCAGCCTGCCATGGCAGAGTTTGTCACCTTTGCCGGGCCTATCCTGTACTGCGGCGTGATGTCCAGCGGCGTGGCCTACACCCTGCAGATCTTAGGTCAGCGGGACCTGAACCCCGCAGTGGCCAGCCTGATCATGTGTCTGGAAAGCGTATTCAGCGCCCTGGGCGGCTGGCTGCTGCTGCACCAGAACCTCTCCTTCCGGGAATCTTTCGGCTGCGTGCTGCTGTTTGCCGCCGTGGTGCTGGCGCAGCTGCCCCTTGGCCGCCTGATGCGGAGCAAGGCCTGAGATGCCGGCAAAGCCGTGTGCCCAGCTGCGCAGCGTGGAGGGCATCCAGTACGAGCTGGTGCGCAAAAAGGTAAAGCAGCTGCATCTGCGGGTGCGCAGCAACGGCACCGTGATGGTAAGCATCCCTTTGACGGCCAGTCTGGAGCAGGCTGACCGTTTTGTGCTGCAAAACGCCCAGTGGATCCGGGATACCCGGGTGAAGAACATCACGAAGCTCAACAGGGACAACGCCGACCTGCCGGATAAAGCCACGGCACTGGCCTACTTTACCGCCATGAGCGATAAGGTTTACCCGGCCTTTGCCGGGGTGCTTGGCGGGCAGAAGCCCATCCTGAAGGTGCGCAGCATGACAAGCTGCTGGGGCGTGTGCTGCCCAGCTAAGCGGCAGATCACCTTTGCCTTGCAGCTGTATAACCAGCCCCCTGCGGCGCAGATCTATGTGGTAGTACACGAGTACTGCCACTTTTTGCAGTTGAACCACAGCCCGGCCTTCTGGGCAGAGGTGGAAAAGCTGCTGCCGGACTGGAAAGCCCGGCGGGAGCTGCTGAAAAGATAATCTATCGTAAAAACGGAGGGAAATTCCCTTGGAAAACGAAAAAAAGACCGGCGATAAATATTCCAAGCTTGCCGGCAATACTTTGATCTTTGCAATCTCCAGCTTTTCGTCCAAGCTGCTCACTTTGATCGTACAGCCCTTTCTGACCTACGCCATGGCGGAGATCTCGGATCTGGGTCTGTCCAAGATCCTGAGCCAGTACGCAAACCTGCTCATCCCCTTTGTGTCCATGGGTATGTCCAACGCCATCATCCGCTTTGGTCTGGACAAGGGCAACAGCGAAAAACAGGTGTTCACCAACGGCCTGCTCACCATTCTGGGCGGCTTTGGCATTCTGGTGCTGTGCTGGCCGGTCACCCAGTTTTTGCCGGATATGGCGCAGTACGGCCTGCTGATCTACATTTATGTGCTCATGAGCTGCCTGCGCACCCTGTGCACCCAGTTCGTGCGCAGCCGCCAGTGGAATAAGCTGGTGGCGGTGGACGGCGTGCTGTGCACCGTGGCGACCATGGCGTTTTATGTGCTGTATCTGGTGGGCTTCAAGTGGGGCGCCAACGGCTACCTGCTGGCCATTATCAGCGGCGACCTGACCAGCGTACTGTTCTTGCTGTTCACCGGCAAGCTGTGGAACTATGTGGAGCTGAAGGGCGTCAACAAAAAGCTGTGGCGGCAGATGCTCAACTTCTCGCTGCCCATGATCCCGGCGCAGATCAGCTTCTGGATCATCAATGCTTCTGACCTGTTCTTTGTGCGCGAAATGTGCGAAGGGCTGGACGGGCGCACCGGCAACGCATGGAGCGGTCTGCTTTCCACCGGCTACTTCCTGCCCACCATCCTGACCACGCTGGGTCTGATCTTCTACGATGCGTGGCAGCTTTCCGCCGTCACCGAGGAGGAGGAGCGCGCCCGGTTCTTTACCAAGATTTTCCGCACCTATTCCAGCGTGCTGTTCTGCTGCGCGGCGGGCATTATCTGGCTGTGCCGCCCGGTGATGCACGTCATGAAGTCCAACTATTACTACGCATGGCACTTTGTGCCGTTCCTGGTGCTGGCTTCCACCTGCAGCTGCTTCAACCAGTTCATGAACAGCGTGTACGTTGTGACCAAAAAGTCGCAGCGCAGCATGGTCACCATGATGGCGGGTGCCATCAGCAACTGCATCATGAACTATTTCTTCATCAAGCTGTGGGGGCCTGTGGGCGCGACCTATGCGTCCTTCCTTGGCCTTGCGCTGGTGTTCACCCTGCGTGCGGTGGACGCCCGCCGCATGATTGGGATGCACGTCCACCCGGCGCGGGTGCTGGCAAATGCCGCTGTGCTGGTGTTTGAGGCCTTTGTGCTGCTGGCAGAGCCGCCGCTGTACGGGCTGTGGACGGGGCTGATCACGCTGGTTATCATCCTGTACAACTTTGCAGGCGTGTGGGCCATGGCGCGGGTGCTGCTGCCCCGCCTGCTGGGCCGCCGGGGCAAGGCGCTGGTAGCCGCCGTGGACGGCTGGCTGAAGCCGAAAAAGGCGTAAAGCGGGACGATTTGGAATGCGCTCCGCATTTGCTTTGCGCATATTCAGCGGAAAAATTATTTATAAGTTCGGAATACCGGAGCGTCTGCGGACGCTCCGGTATTCCATTTTCACGGGGAAGGACATAAAGGTGAGTAATATATTTTTACAATTTATGGAATATGCTCAAGTTTTTTCCTTCTGCGGATTGACGGCATAGCCCTGAATCTGTATACTATAAATATATCTTGCACAAAAGTGTACAAACAGGATACAGACGAAAGGCGGTGGACATCATTCTCAGACGATCGCTCCCCAAGCTGCGGGAAAAGCTTTTGGAGGCGCTGCAGGCGGTGCTGCCCATTGTGGCCATTGTGCTGGTGCTCTGCTTCTCGGTAGCACCGGTATCGCCCAGCATCCTGCTGTGTTTTTTGCTGGGCGCTGCCATGATCGTGGTGGGCATCATGTTCTTTACTCTGGGTGCAGAGATGAGCATGACCCCCATGGGCGAGCGGGTGGGTGCAGTCATCACCCGCAGCCGCAAGCTGCTTCTCATTCTCGTGCTCGGCTTTTTGCTGGGCTTCCTTATCACCATCTCCGAGCCGGACTTGCAGGTGCTGGCAGATCAGGTGCCCTCCATCCCCAGCGGCACGCTGATCCTTTCGGTGGCGGCGGGCGTGGGCCTGTTTCTGGTCTTTGCCTTCCTGCGTATGCTCATCGGCGTTGCGCTGCCGAAGTTGTTGCTGCTGTTCTATGGGCTCATCTTTCTGCTGGCGGCCTTTGTGCCCAAGGAGTTCCTTGCCGTGGCGTTTGACTCCGGCGGCGTGACTACCGGCCCCATGACCGTGCCCTTTATCATGGCGCTGGGCGTGGGCGTTTCCGCCATCCGAGGCGACCGCCACGCGGCAGATGACAGCTTTGGTCTGGTGGCCATGTGCTCCATCGGCCCCATTCTGGCGGTGCTGACGCTGGGCATCGCGTTCCGCGCAGCGGACAGCACCTACATCCCGCCCGTTCTGCCGGAGGTGGCGGACTCGGTGGAGCTGTGGCAGCTGTTCCGGGAGGGTCTGCCCACCTATCTGGCCGAGATCGCCCGTTCGCTGCTGCCCATCGTGCTGATGTTCGGAGCATTTCAGCTGATCGCCCTGCGGCTGGACCGCCGCACGCTGGGGCGCATCGGCGTGGGCCTTGTGTATACCTATATCGGCCTTGTGCTCTTTCTGACCGGCGCAAACGTGGGCTTTATGCCCGCCGGTAACTATCTGGGTCAGGTGCTGACAGGCGGCGGGATGCGCTGGGTGATTATTCCCATCGGGATGCTCATCGGCTACTTCATCGTCAAGGCCGAGCCTGCGGTCTATGTGCTGAACAAGCAGGTGGAAGAGGTGACCGACGGTGCCATCTCGGCGCAGGCTATGGGTCTGGCGCTTTCCGCCGGTGTATCCATTTCGGTGGGTCTTGCCATGGTGCGGGTGCTGACCGGCATCTCCATCCTGTGGTTCCTTGTGCCGGGCTATGTGTTCGCCATCAGCATCTCCTTTGTGGTGCCCAAGCTGTTTACCGCCATCGCGTTTGACGCGGGCGGTGTGGCCTCCGGCCCCATGACCGCTACCTTCCTGCTGCCGCTGGCGCAGGGTGCCTGCGTGGCGGTGGGCGGCAATATCGTCACCGACGCTTTCGGCGTGGTGGCGATGGTCGCCATGACCCCGCTGATTACCGTGCAGATGATGGGTCTGGTGGCGCAGCTGCGCACCCACAAGGCACGGACGGCGCAGCCCGCTGCGGTGCTTGCCACCGTGTTTGCGGACCTGCCGGATGACGCCATTATCGAGCTGTAAAGGAGGCAGAACGTGAGCAGTTTGTTTTTGATGATCACCATCACCGACCGCCGCTCTACCGATGGCTTTTTGCAGCTGTACAAAAGCCACGGCGTAACGGTAAGTATGCGTACCGTGGGCTCCGGCACGGCGGTGCAGGAGACGCTTTCCACCCTTGGGCTGGAAAAGACCGAAAAGGCGGTGCTGCTGGCTGTGGTAACGGCAGAAAGCTGGCAGAAGATCCAGAAGGATCTGCGCCGCAAAATGCAGATCGATGTGCCGGGCACCGGCATTGCGTTCATTGTGCCGCTGAGCAGCATTGGCGGAAAACGGGCGCTGATGTTCCTTACCGAGCACCAGCCCCTTACATGGAAGGAGGAGAGCACCTTGAAGGATACCCGCTATGAACTGCTGCTGGTGGTGGCAAATCAGGGCTACACCGGCTCCATTATGGATGCTGCCCGCACCGCCGGTGCAGGCGGCGGTACGGTGATCCACGCAAAGGGCACCGGCATGGAGGGTGCAGCTGCCTTTCTGGGCGTGGAACTGGTGAACGAAAAGGAGCTGGTGCTCATCGTCAGCCGCACCAGCCAGAAGAACACCATCATGAAGGCCATCATGGAGGGGGCAAACCCCAAGGCGGGCGCCATCGTGTTCTCACTACCGGTGACCGATACCGCCGGTCTGCGGCTGATGGAAGAGGACGAAGCCCAGCCGGAAGCCGCCCTGTGACCCCTTAAAAATCGATCCCGATATCCGCATTTATCGCCGAAGGCTTGATAAATGCGGATATTTTCGTTATCATAGTAGAAGATACTTCAACTATAAACAAAGGAAGATGAAGATGACGCAATTAACACACAAGCAACAGCAGCTTTTCAACGCACTGTCCATCGTGGTGGGCAACGCGATGTATGCGCTGACTGTGGTATTATTTCTGATGCCCTCCGGCCTTATCACCGGCGGTGCCACCGGTATCGCACTGGCTTTCAACAAGGTCACCGGACTGCCGGTGTCCGCAGTGCTGTTCGTGGTCAACGTGGTCATGCTGCTGCTGGGCTGGTGGGTGCTGGGAAGCCGTTTTGCCCTGAACACCATGGCAAGCACGGTGCTCAGTCCCTTTTTTATGGCGCTGTGGGAGCGCTTGCTGGGCAATCTTGTACTGACCGATGATCTGGTGCTGAACACCGTATTCGCGGGCTTTGGCATCGGCATCTCGCTGGGCATCACCATCCGCGCCGGTGCTTCCACCGGCGGCATGGATATCCCCCCGCTGGTGCTGAACAAGTGGTTCCACCTGCCGGTGTCCAGCACCATGATGGTTTTCGACTTTATCATTCTGGCGGCGCAGGCGGCGTTCAGCCCGGTGCGGCAGTCCCTGTACGGCGTGGTGATGGCCATTATCTACACGGTCGTGCTGGACAAGGTGCTCATGCTGGGCACCACCCGCACCGAGGTAAAGATCATCAGCGCCAAGTCCGACGAGATCTGCGCTGCCATTTTTGCGCAGCTGGACCGCGGCGTGACCATCCTGCACGGCGAGGGCGGCTACCTGCGGGAGCCGGAGTCGGTGCTGCTGAGCGTGGTCTCCAACCGGCAGCTGCCAAGGCTGGAAAAGCTGGCGCATGCCATCGACCCCACCTGCTTTATGATCGTGAGCCATGTTACCGAGGTGAGCGGGCGCGGCTTCTCGCTGGAAAAGGACTATCAGGCGGAGGGGTAAGCGGATTTCCGCAAGGCTCTTGCAAAACTGCCCCGGTTTGGGGTATAGTATAGAGGAACAGTAGGTTATACTGTATCTCACCCAAAACAGAAAGGAAAAGCTATCATGTTTGATATTTTCAATATGCTCAAAAAAGAGGCACACACCGCACCCAAGCAGGTGACCCGCGATACCATCATCGGCGACATTCTGGATATGGATCAGACCACCGCACCCTACTTTATGGAGATCGGCATGCACTGTCTGGGCTGCCCGGCTTCTCGCGGGGAGACCATCGAGGAAGCCTGCGAAGTGCACGGCGTGAACTGTGATGAACTGCTGGAGAAGCTGAACACCCATCTGGCAGCCAAGAAGGCCTGAGTGCTGCCCACACTGGATGCGCGTCTGACCGCAGCGGCCCAGCTGGTGCGCCCGGGACAGCCGGTGGCGGACATCGGCTGCGACCACGGCAAGCTGACGGCGGTGCTGGCGGCTTCGGGTAAGTACCCGAAGGTCATCGGGGCAGACCTGCGCCCCGGCCCGCTGGCCAAGGCAAGGCAGACGCTGGAAAATGCAGGTTGTCTGGACCGCACTGAGCTTCGGCTCGGCGACGGTCTTTCTGTGTTGTCTGCCGGGGAGGTGGGCAGTATCGTGCTGGCGGGCGTGTCGGCGCAGACCACTTGGGAGATCATCGAAAAAGCGCCGTGGGTGTCTGCCGTGGGCGGGCCGCGCCTTGTTATGGTGCCTGCCACCCGGCACAGCGAGCTGCGCCGCTGGCTGTGGCAGCACGGCTTTGCCCTTGTGGCAGACCGTCCGGTGCAGGCCGCGGGCCGCTGGTATGCGGTGATGGCGGCAGAGTACACCGGCGAGGTGACAGAGCCTACCTTTAAGCAGTGTCTGCTGGGCGAGACTGGCCACTGGCCGGAGGGCGCGGGCTACGCCGCGTGGCAGCGGGCAAAGCTGCCCCGGATGCGGCTGGGCGTGCCGGACGGCAGTCCGCTTGCCGCAGAGATGGATGCCATTCTGAAAGAGGGAAACTGAAATGACCACGGTACAGCAGGTATACGAAGTAATGCAGCGGCTTGCCCCGCCGGAACTGGCAGAGCACTGGGATAACCCCGGCCTGCTGGTGGACTGCGGCGGCGATGTGCGCCGGGTGCTGGTGACGCTGGACATCACCCCGGAAGTGGTGGCAGAAGCTGCGGCAAAGCAGTGCACGGTCATCGTGGCGCACCACCCGGTCATCTTTGACCCGCTCAAGCGGCTGTGTCCCGCCGATGTGCCTTATCAGCTGGTGCAGGCGGGCATTTCTGCCATTTGTATGCACACGAATCTGGATGCCGCCGAGGGCGGGGTGAACGATGTGCTGGCGGATATTTTCGGCATCCGGCAGCGCACCGCCTTTGCGGACGGCTGCGGCCGGGTGGGGGAAATCGACCCCATCACCGTGCCGGAACTGGCCGCGTTGGCGCAGCATAAGCTGGCTGCCCTGTGCAACGCGCCGGACACCGGCACGGCAGTACAGGTGAAGTTTGCCGACACCGGAAAGCCGGTGCATCGGCTGGCGGTCATCAGCGGCGCGGGCGGCAGTCTGTTTGCCGAAGCCATCGCCGAGGGCGCGGACTGTCTGCTGACCGGCGAAGCCAACCACCACCATGCACTGGACGCCAAGCGGCTGGGGCTTTCCCTCATTGCGGCGGGGCATTACGCCACCGAGTTCCCGGTGTGTGCCGCCATCGCTGACCGTCTGCACGCTGCGTTCCCGGAGCTGGAGGTGCGGGTGAGCGGAGAGAACAGAGATCCGTTTACTTATATATAAAGGAGACGGATTAAACCTCTCAGGCGCTTTGCGCCAGCATA
>OLBS01000111.1_pt1 | contig 12382 bp, 8 predicted proteins | sample 1607371 | NCBI WGS metagenome assembly OLBS01 (sample SAMN02674597, study PRJEB24791) | human gut metagenome, SKBSTL013 | isolation source: stool | host: Homo sapiens | place: USA | reverse complement strand
AAATAGGACCCTGTTGATATTTCAAGATGACTAAACTGTTCTCGTTGTTTATTATATTGTCTTTTGTTCTCCCGGTTAGTGGACAGGAAAAGCTTGATTCAGATAAAGCAAGAAAAGAAAAAGCTTATCATTTGACGGGTTCTGTCAGAGAACAGGGAGAACGCCCTTATCCCGATCCTTTGCCGGATGTAAATATCCAACTTTATTCTTTGCCTGATACGAGTTTTATAGAAGGTACGGTGAGCGATAAGAAGGGTGTTTTCCGTTTGTACCCTATGAATCCCGGTAATTATTTAATAAGGGCTTCTTTTTTAGGATATGAAACCATTGAAAAAAAAGTGAATATTCCTGCTTATCGGAAAGAAGTTTATGGAGGTGCTCTGATGATGAAACCTTCCAGTATTGTATTGGATGAAACGGTTATAAAGGCCGAACTGCAGAAAATGAAGATGTCCGGAGATACATTAGTATATAATACCGGAGCCTTTAAGACATCGGAAGGAGCTGTTCTGCAGGATTTGGTGAGGCAGCTTCCCGGATTGGAATTAGACGAGAAATCCGGCAAGATGAATTTTCATGGAAAGGAAATCACTCAGATCTTATTAAATGGAAAGGAGTTTTTTGCAGATAGCAAAGTTGCTTTGAACAATATGCCGGTAGATGCTTTGAAAGAGGTAAAGGTATACGAGCAGCAGTCGGATAAAGAGCAAATGACAGGGGTGTCAGACGGTAAGAAGAAAACGGTGATGGATGTGAAGACCAAGAAGGATTTGACAGATGGATTAATGGGGGACGTTTCAGCTTTGAAAGGTTCGGGGGATATGTATGGAGCGAAAATGAGTTTGAATAAATTTGTCGGAAAATGGCGGATGTCCTTGTATGGTGATTTAGGAAAACTCCCCAGATATGGTAATTTTATCAGTGATATGGCCGATAATCCTGCTCAAATGAAGGATATTGGTTTTAGCTTGGGAACGGAAATAAAGAAGCTCAACCTCAATGTCAGTGCTTCATATAATAATAATAAAAGCGCGGATGAATCGCGAAGCCAGTCAGAAGAATATCTGCCTAACGGTAGCCAATATGCCTATAATAAAGGCTTGAGTACGGGTAGGAATAGTTCTTTTTGGGAGAATATATATCTGACGGGAAGTTTGAGTGACCGGACGGAAATTAATTTCAGGCATAACATCAATCATAGCCGGTTAAATTCGGTATCAGAAAATATTTCGGCGACTTTCAGTACCAATCCTTTGGACTATGTTTCAGAGCCTTGGAGGGACGATGCAATGATTCCTCCTGAGTTCAGGATAAATAAAAATACGGGAAATTCTCAAAATAAGACGAACAATCTGATGATAGGCAATAATCTTTTGCTCACTCATAATTTGAATGATATAGGCCGGAAACTCTCCATAGAGTTAAGAAATGATTATAGTAATCAGGCGAGTGGTAATTATCAGCAATCGTCTATTACTTATTATCAATTGAAGAATGACCTGGGGGCAGATTCGGTTTTATATAGAAATCAATACCGGGAGTCACCTGCCAGAAATTTATTATTGGCGGGGGAGGTCAGCTATACGGAGCCAATAGGAAAACAAATGCTTCAGGTTTATTATCGGCATGAGTATCAACGGCAGAGTAATAATGCGGTTACGTACAATTTGGATGAGGATGCTTTGTGGGGAAGTCTTCCATCTGGTTATGAGGCAGGAAGGGTGGATAGTTTAAGTGATTATACTCGTAATGATCTTCATTCCAATGAATTCGGACTGCGCACCACACTTAATTGGAGAAAAGTGAGGTTGAATATCCGGTTTGGGCTGTCGCCTCAGAAGTCTACGACGAAAAGCAACAGGGGAAAAGTGAAGATAGATACGACCATTACCGTGTTGAACATAGTGCCCGAACTGCATTTTGATTATGATTTGGGCAATAACCATAATATGAGTGTGTATTATAGCGGATACACCCGGCAGCCTTCCATTTATGATTTGTTGTCTGTGCCCGATTATACTAATCCTCTGAACATAACAATGGGGAATCCGGGGCTGAAACCCGCTTTCGGGCAAAGTATATCTGTGAATTACAGAGGAGGAAATATGGAAAAGCAGGAAATGTTATATTGTGGTTTGAGATATAATAATACGATAAATGATATAAGCCGGAAAAGAACCTATGATGAGAAGAGTGGGGTATATACCAGTCGGCCCGAGAATATAAATGGTAATTGGGGCATTGGCGGGAATATATATTATACGAATAAATTATTCAAGAAAATTTTCGCTCGTCTTGCTACTAATGCAAATTATAACCGGAGGGTTTCGTATGTGCAGATAATGGGAGAAGCCAATGAGAATGATCGTAACACCTCCCAAATGCTTTCCTTGATGCAGGATGTGGAGTTTGCCTATAAATTGGAAGAGCATGAGTTTAAGATAAATGGAGCAATCACTTATCAGCAAGCCGATAACAGTTATACAAACAATTCGGATTACAGGACGTATGACTTTTATTATGGCGCGGAGTGTCGACTGAAGTTACCTCTCAACTTGAATCTTTATACCGTTGTGAGAAGTATGAATCGCAGGGGATATAAGGATGAGGCCTCCAATACGACGCAGTGGCTTTGGAACGGTGAGCTGACTTACAGTTTTCTGAAAGGGAAAAGAGGGTTGCTTAAATTTCAGGTTGTTGATATTCTGCAACAACGGGATTTTGTCAATCGTTGGATGAATGATACCGGACAGGGAGAAACTTGGACTTGGGGATTGGGACGTTATGCGATGGCTACTTTTACTTATCGTTTTAATGATCTTTCCCGTTAGGAGATAAAAAAGGAGCTGATTCAGGCAAAACGAATCAGTTCCTTTTTGAATATCCCTAAGAAAGATTATTTGTAATCTTGCCAGCTCTTTATCTGAATATCCTTTTCACTCATTTCACAGAATGCTTCAATGAAAGCACTTGCCAAACGGGCGTTGGTAATCAAAGGAATATTGTGGTCGATTGCTCCACGACGAATTTTGTAACCATTAGTCAGCTCACGTTTGGTATGGTTTTTCGGAATGTTGACTATCAGGTCGAATTTATGTTCGGCAATCATCTTCATGACATTGTTTTCTGCATCGGGCTTTTCATCCGGCCAGTAAACCGGTGTGGTATTTACTCCGTGTGCATTCAAGAAAGTTGCGGTTCCGGCAGTTGCATAGATCTCATATCCTTTTTCTGCCAGCATACGGCTTGCTTCCAGCAAATCTACTTTGGATTTGGTGGCACCTGACGAGAACATGACAGATTTTGTAGGAATCTTGAAACCGACAGCAATCATAGAGTTCAGCAAAGCTTCATGGAAGTCATCACCGATACAACCCACTTCACCTGTTGAAGACATATCTACGCCCAATACAGGGTCTGCCTTGTGCAGACGGGAGAAAGAGAACTGGGAAGCTTTCACACCGATCCAGTCAATATCGAATGCCGACTTGTCCGGTTGGCTGTATGGAGCACCCAACATGATGCGGGTTGCGGTTTCAATGAAGTTGCGTTTCAATACTTTGGAAACAAACGGGAATGAACGTGATGCGCGCAGGTTGCATTCAATCACTTTCACTTCATTGTTCTTAGCCAGGAACTGCATGTTGAACGGACCGGAAATGTTTAATTCTTTAGCGATACGGCGACCAATCTTCTTGATACGGCGTGCTGTTTCGAAATAAATCTTCTGAGCCGGGAATACTAATGTGGCATCACCTGAATGGACACCTGCATATTCAATGTGTTCGGAGATGGCATATTCCACTATTTCACCGTTTTGGGCTACAGCGTCGAATTCTATTTCTTTAGTATCTTGCATGAATTGGGATACGACTACCGGATATTCTTTAGAAACTTCTTTAGCCATCTGCAAGAATTCCTTCAGTTCATCTTCGTTATAGCATACGTTCATGGCAGCGCCAGAGAGCACATAGGAAGGACGGACCAATACCGGGTAACCTATTTTGTTTACAAATTCTTCCATGTCTTCCAGGCTGGTCAATTCTTTCCATGCCGGTTGGTCAATACCCAGTTGGTCAAGCATGGCCGAGAATTTATGACGGTTTTCCGCACGGTCGATAGAAAGCGGAGAAGTTCCCAATACAGGTACCGACTGACGGTGAAGCTTCATCGCCAGGTTATTAGGTATTTGTCCACCTACCGATACAATGACACCACCCGGCTGCTCCAGATCAATCACGTCAAGTACACGTTCAAATGAAAGTTCGTCAAAATACAGACGGTCGCACATATCATAGTCGGTAGAAACCGTTTCGGGATTATAATTAATCATGACACTGCGGTAACCCTCCTTACGGATAGTCTGCAAAGCCTGCACGCCACACCAGTCAAATTCCACCGACGAACCGATGCGGTAAGCACCCGAACCCAGTACCACGATGGATTTATGGTCGCCTAAGTACTTCACATCATTGGCCACACCGCTATACGTCAAGTACAGATAGTTGGTCTGTGCAGGGTACTCGGCCGCCAAAGTATCGATTTGTTTCACCACCGGAAGGATTCCCACCTGCTTACGATGATTACGCACATACAGAATACCGTCTTCCATATCTCCTTCGTAGCCAATGGCACGGGCTATCTGGAAATCGGAGAATCCCTGCACTTTCGCCTTGCGGAGCAATTCGTCCGGCATATCGGTAATCTGCTTGTGGTTATTGCCCCATTCGTGCATCTCTTTAGAAGTGTCCATGATGTGCTGCAATTTCTGCAAGAACCATTTGTCAATCTTGGTCAGCTCATGAATCTGGTCTACCGTGTAACCTGCACGCATGGCTTTGCTGATCACGAAGATACGTTTGTCCGTCGGCTCACGAAGGGCTTTGTCCACGTCTTCTATAACCAATTCCTTATTCTCTACGAAACCATGCATTCCCTGACCAATCATGCGCAAACCTTTCTGAATGGCTTCTTCGAAAGTACGTCCGATAGCCATCACCTCGCCCACCGATTTCATGGACGAGCCCAGTTCACGGTCCACACCGTGGAACTTGCCCAAGTCCCAACGGGGAATCTTGCACACCACATAGTCCAGTGCAGGCTCGAAGAAGGCACTGGTGGTCTTTGTCACCGAGTTTTTCAAGTCGAACAACCCATATCCCAAGCCTAATTTGGCGGCAACGAAAGCCAACGGATAGCCGGTAGCCTTGGAAGCCAATGCGGAAGAACGGCTCAGACGCGCGTTTACTTCGATGACACGGTAGTCGTTGGTATCTGCATTGAAAGCATATTGGATGTTACATTCACCCACAATACCCAAGTGACGGATACATTTTGTAGACAATTCTTGCAGCATGGTGACTTGTTCTTCTGTCAGAGAGCAAGTAGGAGCTACCACGATAGACTCACCGGTGTGGATACCCAGCGGGTCGAAGTTTTCCATGCTTGCTACTGTGAAACAATGATCATTAGCATCGCGGATTACTTCGAATTCAATTTCTTTCCAACCTTTCAATGACTCTTCAACCAGGATCTGTTTAGAGAATGCGAATGAGCTTTCTGCTAATTTGATGAAAGCTTCTTCGTCCGGACAGATACCGCTACCCAAACCGCCCAATGCGTAAGCAGAGCGTACCATAACAGGATAACCGATTTCGCGGGCAGCCTTCAGAGCCTCTTCCATGCTTTCCACAGCGTGGCTCTTCGGGGTTTTCATCGGAATTTCATCCAGCTTTTTTACGAATAAATCACGGTCTTCAGTGTACATGATGGCTTCTACCGAAGTACCCAATACTTCTACACCATATTTCTTCAGTGTACCGTTCAGGTAAAGTTCGGTACCGCAGTTCAATGCAGTTTGTCCACCGAAAGCCAATAAAATACCGTCCGGTTGTTCTTTTTTGATAATTTCTTCAACAAAGAAGGGAGTGACAGGAAGAAAATAAACCTTGTCGGCTATGCCTTCCGAAGTCTGGATAGTCGCGATGTTAGGATTTACCAACACCGAATGAATGCCTTCTTCGCGCAATGCTTTCAGCGCTTGTGAACCTGAGTAGTCAAACTCTCCTGCCTGGCCTATCTTGAGTGCACCCGAACCCAATACCAGGACTTTCTTTAAATCCTTTTTCATTGAAAGTTTCTTTTTATAATAGTTGTTTTAATGTCGCTAAAATATAAAAAAAATGCGTCCATCCTCGTGAGAGGACTAACGCATTTGCTTTATGTCTATATTATCTTTGTTCCTGTAGGATACATAGCATCTTTAAATTTTGTGCAAAGTAACTACTTATTTCTAAGATAACAAAATAAATCAGGCTCTTTGTCAATGCAGATTGAGATAAAAAATGAGAAATCATCTTTCTTTTGTATATTTATTCGATATTATCAGAGTCGGCGTAACGCAATAAGAAAGAATAACCGGTTTTATTCGTATCTATCAGAGTAATGTCTTTCAGCCTGCCGTCTTGCAAGAAACTATAGTCGTATGTATAGTAAGTGTCTTCTATGATATTTTCACTTCGTTTGCCTAAAATGCCTGCCATTTGTCCCAATGTGTTTACCACGTTTATATAATTGGGTCGTTCGTCAATCCATTGTGCCAGCGTGTTCAGGTCAAGGCTGTAGTCATTAGCAATGGTGGATATTTTGTAATCACTGTTGTAAGTTCCTCTTGGTGTGGAAGTAATAGAGGTCAGGTTCTTTTTGTTCCATTGGTATTCAGGCACTATTCCGTTATTATTACTGCTTTTCAGATATCCTTCATTATTATATGAATAGGTGATGGGACTGTCCTGATTGGAAAATTTGCACACATAGCTGCGGCCATTCTCTAAAGTGGTGGTTATTTCTACTAATGGAGAGTTTTCCGAAGAGTAATTATAGCTTATGTGTGAATTATCTCCATAGGAATAGTTTATAGTGGTCAATGGAGCATTGCCACGCACACCGGTTAGGCGTTTGTCTTTGTCATAAGTAAAGTCAAGGTCGCCTTCATAGCTTATGACATCGGTGATTTTATATACTCTTATTCCGGTAATGATTTTTGATGGAGCAGAAGGCTTTTTGTCATCGTCATCGGAACATGCAGCGAGAAATGCGCCTGCAACAGAGATAAATAGAGCTAGTTTAATGGTTGGTCTTAGTTTATTCATAACAATTATTATATGTGAAATACAGATTCAAAGTTAAGTTATTGTGCTAGAATATTCCTATCTTTGCGTAATTTTTAATATAAGATAATATTTAAGATGTATGGGAAAAGAAAAAATCATATTGACAGGTGACCGTCCTACCGGAAGGTTGCATATCGGTCATTACGTAGGTTCATTGAAACGCCGGGTGGAACTTCAGAACTCCGGATTGTATGATAAGACTTTTATTTTTATAGCAGACGCACAGGCTTTGACTGATAATATTGATAATCCTGAAAAGGTTCGCCAGAATGTTATTGAAGTGGCACTTGACTATATGGCTGTCGGCTTGGACCCGACTAAGTCTACTATATTTATTCAGTCCCAGATTCCTGAACTTTGTGAGCTGACTTTCTATTATATGGATTTGGTTACCGTATCTCGTCTGCAACGTAACCCTACGGTGAAAACAGAAATACAGATGCGTAATTTCGAGACTAGTATTCCTGTCGGTTTTTTCACTTATCCTATTAGTCAGGCAGCCGATATCACGGCATTCAGGGCTACAACCGTGCCGGTGGGTGAAGATCAGGAACCAATGATTGAGCAGACGCGTGAAATCGTCCGTCGGTTCAATCATATTTATGGTGATACGCTGGTAGAACCGGAAATCCTGTTGCCTGACAATGCTGCTTGTCTGCGGTTGCCGGGTACGGACGGAAAGGCAAAAATGAGTAAATCGTTGGGCAACTGCATTTATCTCTCCGATACTGCCGATGAAGTGGAAAAGAAAGTGAAGGGTATGTACACTGACCCGACCCATATCAAAGTATCCGACCCGGGTAAACTTGAGGGTAATACTGTCTTTACTTATTTGGATGCTTTCTGTAAACCTGAGCATTTTGAACGTTATTTATCTGATTATCCTAACCTGGATGAATTGAAAGCACATTATACGCGTGGCGGTTTGGGGGATATGAAGGTGAAGAAATTCCTGGCAGCTATCATGCAGGAGGAACTGACTCCCATTCGTGAACGCCGCAAAGAGTTTGAAAAGGATATTCCTGCTATTTATGAGATGTTGCGTAGAGGATGTGAAACAGCTCGTGCAACTGCGGCAGAAACATTGGATGATGTACGCAAAGCGATGAAGATAAATTATTTCGATGATGCGGAACTGATTGCTGAACAAGCTAAGCGTTTCGGACAAGAATAAAAAAGTGTCTTTTATATATATATGGAGTAAAGCCCGCAATTCTTATCTTGAAAAGGTTGTGGGCTTTACTTTTTTATTTCTTGTTAATCAGTTTGTTAGCTGCTTTATTGAAAAATAAATGAAAAAATAATAGGAGAAAAGTTTGCAGTTATCAAAAAAAACCATACCTTTGCAACGCTTTTGAAAACAAGAGGCAACGGGCGTTTAGCTCAGCTGGTTCAGAGCATCTGCCTTACAAGCAGAGGGTCGGCGGTTCGAATCCGTCAACGCCCACCGAAGAATGAAGCCTTGCACACAATGATGCAAGGCTTTTTTGTTTCAGTAAGTTTCCCTAGTTAAAATGTATGGGCATGAAAACATTGCTACTTATCGATAATCAGGATATTACCCGTGAAGGTATGAAAACGGTGGCCGGTCGGATAGGAGGGTTCGCCGCAATAAAGGAAGCCGGCAGTCAGAGTGAATTAACCGGACTTCTTGTCGATAATCCCAATGCCGTTGCAGTGTTGGACTATACATTGTTTGATACTTCGGCTGAATATTTGCTTATATTGCAGGAACGGTTTAAGGAGGCACATTTTGTTCTGTTCAGCGATAATCTGAGTGAGGATTTCATCCGGCGTATGGTTTTTAGCGGAACTTCATTCAGCGTGGTGATGAAAGATGCGCCGATGATAGAGATAGAGGAAGGGCTGCGGAAGGCAAAACAGCATTTACAATACATGTGTACGCGTGCAGTCTGGCTGTTGCAGCATAAAGAAGACAAAAAAGATAAGTTAGTTTCACCGCTTACGGTCACGGAGCGTGAAATTCTGAAACTGATGGCATTGGGCAAGACTACGAAAGAGATTGCGGCTGAGCGTTTCCTAAGTGTATATACGGTAATGACTCACCGCTAAAATATCTTTCGCAAGCTGGAAGTGAACAATGTGCACGAAGCAACAAAATATGCCCTTCGTGCAGGGATTGTGGATGTGGTGGAATATTATATTTAGGATAAAGTGATTTCACCGCTTCCCACACAGATTTCCGCATTCTTGTCATACAGCACACCGAACTGTCCGGGGGCTATACCCTGTAAGGGGACGTGGCTGTGGATTCGGAACAAGTTATCTTCCCGTGTCAATATTCCTTTCATGAAAGTGTCTGTATGCCGGATCTTGAAAGAAACATCTGCGGAAGGTGCTCCCTTCCATAAGTCCTCTGTGATGAAATGAAAATCATGCAAGGCAAAGTCTGTCCCATATTGTTTGTCTGTATCATAACCGTGTGAGACATAAATGATATTCTCGTCTATATCTTTGCGGATAACAAACCATGGTCCTCCACCTAGTCCCAATCCTTTGCGCTGTCCGATGGTGTGAAACCAATATCCTTTGTGAGTGCCAATCCGTTTTCCTGTTTCCATTTCAATGATATCCCCTTCTTTTTCACCCAAGAAACGGCGGAGGAACTCATTATAGTTGATTTTTCCTAGAAAGCAGATACCTTGACTGTCCTTGCGTTGTGCACTGGGCAGTTTGGCAATGCGGGCGATATCCCTGACCTCATTCTTCATCAGACCTCCCAAAGGGAACATCAGTTTTGAAATTTGCAGATAATCTATTTGTGCCAGGAAATCTGTTTGGTCCTTGACGGGGTCTTGTGCGGTTCCCAGCCATATTTTCCCGTCTTTTTCAAGAATACTGGCGTAATGTCCGGTAGCTGTCTTGTCATATAAATGCCCTGCTTCCTGCTCAAAACATCCGAATTTGATGAGCTTGTTGCACATTACATCCGGGTTGGGAGTAAGACCGCGTTTCACTTTATCGATGGCGTATGCCACTACATTATCCCAGTACTGTCGGTGCAGGTCAATGATATTCAGGCTCAGACCGTATTTGCGGGCGGTGGCGGTACATAGTTCAATGTCCTCTTCTGCCGTGCAGGTGAGATCTTCGTCACCGTCCATTCCGATTTTAATATAGAAAAGATCCGGTTTGTATCCTTGTTCGCAGAGGAGATGTACGACAACCGCGCTGTCTACTCCTCCTGAAATTAATGCAGCTATGTTCATCTCATTTTATGATAATGGGTATTCTTCAAAAGCATAAAGCACGGTAGACAAATATCGTTCCCCCGTATCGGGCAAGATTACTACAATTTGTTTTCCTTCATTTTCGGGGAGTTTGGCCAGTTCCAATGCGGCATAGGCAGCTGCTCCCGAAGATATTCCGACCAATAACCCTTCCGTCAGAGAGAGTTCGCGTCCTGTGCGGATGGCGTCATCGTCTTTCACCCGGATTATCTTGTCTACTAATTTTTCATTGTAGGTATGAGGGATAAATCCGGCTCCGATACCTTGTATCTTGTGCAGTCCCGGATTTCCTCCCGAAAGGACGGGGGAGTTATCCGGCTCTACAGCTACAATCTGTATATGGGGATTCTGTTTTTTTAATCCTTCCGCTACTCCGCTTAAAGTGCCGCCTGTACCGACTCCGGCAACAAAGATGTCTACCTTTCCGTCCGTGTCGTTCCATATTTCCTGTGCAGTGGTACGTGCATGGGCGGCGGGATTCGCCGGGTTTTCGAATTGTCCCAGAATGACGGCTCCCGGAGTCCGGTCACGCAATTCCTCCGCTTTTTCTATGGCTCCTTTCATTCCTTTTGCACCTTCGGTCAGTACCAATTGTGCTCCCATGGCCTTTAACAGGTTCTGGCGTTCCTCGCTCATGGTTTCGGGCATGGTCAGTATGGCTTTGTAACCTTTCACGCTGGCAACCCATGCTAACCCTACGCCGGTGTTGCCGCTGGTTGGTTCAATGATAACCGCTCCGGGTTTCAAGATTCCTTTGGCTTCTGCATCCTCTATCATTGCCAGGGCTATACGGTCTTTTACACTTCCTCCGGGATTGAAGTATTCCAGTTTGGCAATTATTTGCGCTTTCGCATCGTGTTTTTTACTAAGGCGTGACAGTTCCAACAAGGGAGTTCCTCCGATGAGTTCGGTCAATTCTTTTTTTATTCTTGCCATAATCTTTTCATTTAGTGGGTTCTGATTTTATAATGCAAAGATAGGGGAAGATGTTCATGGCGGAAATACCCTATTTAGGGTATATTTTATAGTGTTGTCTCCTGAATAATTCACTATCTTTGTCCGGAATTAACAAGTCTAATCTATGATGATAACAAGAAATTTTATTGGGGTAGTAGTCCTTTGCTTGTGTGCATTGGCTGCTTGCACATCTTCAAAAGAGTCGAAAAAGACGCTGACTGTCCTTTCATGGAATGTATGGCATGGCGGTCATTCAAAAACTTATTCCGGAAAAGGGTGTGAGGGAACTATTGATATTCTGAAAAAAAGTGAGGCTGATGTGGTCTTGATGATTGAAACTTATGGAGCTGCCCCGATGGTAGCCGACTCATTGGGATATTCGTACAATCTCATTTCTGATAATCTTTCTATTTATAGCCGTTATCCCATTATTCGGAAATATGCTTTTGCCGACAGCATAAGTACCTTTAATTTTGGCGGAGTGATGATAGATGTGGATGGGAAACCTGTCCGTGTTTTTAATACTTGGTTGCATTATCTTCCTGATATGCGTTTGGCCCCGACGGATAAATCCAAGGAAGAAATATTGGCTTGGGAGATGGAGGGAACACGTGATGAGGAAATACATAAGATTTTGTCTGTTCTTCAACCCTTGTTGGCAGAGGCCGACAGTATTCCAATTATAATGGGCGGTGATTTTAACGTGCATTCTCATCTGGATTGGACGGAAGCTACCCGTAACCTGTATCTTCATGGTGGTGCAGTGGTGGATTGGCCTGTTTCCATTGCTATGGAAGAGGCGGGATTTAAAGATAGTTTCCGTGAGATGAACCCCAATCCGGTGGCCAATCTGGGAGTAACGTGGCTGACAGATGCGGATTCGTTGGAAACCGAGTGTCGTATGGACCGCATTGATTTTATTTATTATCAGGGAAAAACCATTCAGGCGATAGCATCTGAGTGTTATGACAATAGTTTGGGTAAAACTTTTAAGATCGGAAG
>OLBS01000108.1_pt1 | contig 12437 bp, 10 predicted proteins | sample 1607371 | NCBI WGS metagenome assembly OLBS01 (sample SAMN02674597, study PRJEB24791) | human gut metagenome, SKBSTL013 | isolation source: stool | host: Homo sapiens | place: USA | reverse complement strand
CATCTTTTCCGGGATGAACCGGCGCAGGAACGCCTCAATGGTGTTGCACACCGGCTTGAGCAGATAGGCGATGACGGCACCGTAGATAAAGGGCATCAGGATGCCTGTCAGGGTGGAGATGGCGTCCCCAAAGCCGTCAAAGCGGTAGATCAGGAAAAAGAAGATGATGCTGAGAGAGATGGCCCCAAACCCGGCAAGCATCCCGTAAAGATAGGGCTTGATGTGCGGTTTTTTGTCGATCATGGCAAACTCCATTCCCGTCGGGGGCTGCAGGATGCCCTTCGACGCTTATCAGATTTTATTGCTTCTGCGCCAGATGTGCAGCTTTTCAGCCTCGCGGATCAGCTCCTCGCGGAAGTCCGGGTGTGCCACGCTGATCAGAGCCTCGGCCTTTTCCCAAGAGGTCAAGCCCTTCAGGTTCACGCAGCCATACTCGGTGCACAGATAGTGCACGTTGGCGCGGGTGTCGGTAACGATGCTGCCATTCTCCAGCGTGGGACGGATGCGGCTTTCCAGCTGGCCGGTCTTTTTATTAAAGAAGGTGGAGGACAGGCAGATAAAGCTCTTGCCACCCTTGGAAAGGTATGCGCCCAGCACGAAGTCCAGCTGACCGCCTGCGCCGGAAATGTGCTTCACACCGGCGCTTTCGGCATTCACCTGACCAAACAGGTCGATATCCACGGCATTGTTGATGGAAATAAAGTTGTCCAGTGCGGAAATGCTGCGGATGTCGTTGGTGTAATCGACGGGGGCGGACATACACTCGGGATTGTTGTTGAGGTAGTCGTACATCTTCTGGGTGCCGGCACCAAAGGCGTAGACCTGACGGCCCTTGTCCAGCTGCTTGCGGCTGCCGTTGATCTTGCCGGCCTTGGCAATATCCACAAAGGCATCCACATACATTTCGGTGTGCACGCCCAGATCCTTCAGATCGCTCTGCGCGATCAGCCCGCCGATGGCGTTGGGCATACCGCCGATGCCCAGCTGCAGGCAGGCACCGTTAGGAATCTGCGGCACAATGAGGTTGGCTACCTTCAGGTCAACCTCGGTAGCGGCACCGGCAGCTGCCATCTGGCCGATGGGGGGATTTGCGCCCTCCACGATGCCGCTTACCTGAGAAACGTGTACGCAGTTCTCCATGCCGCCAAGGCAGCGCGGCATATTGGTGTTGACCTCTACGATGATCTTCTTGGCCTTTTCGCACACAGCACCCAGATGCGAAGCGCTGGGACCGAAGTTGAAGTAGCCGTGCTCGTCCATGGGGGTCACCTGAAATACTGCCACATCCACGGGGTCGCTGCTCTCGCGGTAGTAGCGGGGCAGCTCAGAGTAGCGGATGGGGGAGTAGAAGGAGAAACCCTGCGCAATGGCCTTGCGCTCAATGCCGCCCATGTGCCAGCTGTTCCATGTCATGTGGGCAGCAGGGTCGTCGATCTGGAAGATCTCCGGCACCCACATCAGAATGCCGCCCCGGAAGTTGACTCCTTCCAACTCCGGCAGGCGTTTTGCCAGCTCGGCGTCCACGGCCACAGGGGTGTTCACAGCCCAGCCGTAATCCACCCAGTCGCCGCTTTTGACCAGAGCGGCAGCCTGCGCAGCAGTCATAAGCTTCTGTGCGTACAGTTCCTTGCAATCCATTATAAACCATCCTCTCTTAAAATACATAAAAGAATTGTAAACAATTCTGTGCGGACAAATTATGCAGCTGTTTTACGCCTGTTTTGCGGAATGCACACCGTTTTGCCACATCTGTATGGTAACCTTATAAACAAGGCAGCAGTGTGTACTCCGCTCTGCGCAGAACAGCTCAACTTAGTTATAACATTAACAAAGTGTAGAATCAATAGTTTTGGCTAAAAAACAGTCAGTATAGCATAATGAACAGTTTTCTTAGCTTTATGTGGGGATTGTTTGGTACGCAAAAAACAAAAAAGTTGAGAAAAAGTCTTGATAAAATTTTGACGATGTGCTTTACTAATAGCGTGGGAAGCAACTGCGGAGCAGTGTGGGATGATTCGTTTAAAATTTAACGATAAGACGCACTGCAGCAGTTTCAGGTTGCACCCAAGGCTGGAAAGTGCTATCATGGCAGAACCACATCGCGCTTAGTAATTACAGCGCACAAGGAGGACACTGACCGATGGCAACAGCAGTTTATCCCGGGTCGTTCGATCCGGTCACCAAGGGACACCTTGATATCATCAAGCGCGCGGCAAAGATCAACGACCACCTCATTGTGGCGGTGCTGATCAACAGCGCCAAGCATCCGCTGTTCACAGTGGAGGAGCGGGTGGCTATGCTACAGGAATGCTGCAAGAACATCCCCAACGTGACCGTGGAAAGTTTCGACGGCCTGACCGTGGAGTTCGCAAAAAAGCGTCACGCATCCGTAATGGTGCGGGGGCTGCGGGCGGTAACGGACTTTGAAAACGAGATTCAGCTTGCGCAGACCAACCACGCACTGATGCCCGGCATCGAGACCATGTTCCTTGCCACCAGCATCAAATGGAGTTATCTTTCCTCCACCATCGTAAAGGAAGCGGCGTACTACGGCAGTGACATCAGCAAGTTCGTCACACCCAATGTGGAAAAAGCCGTCAGCGAAAAATACGCACAGCTCCGGGAGAGGGAAAAATCTGATACCGCAAAAATGCCGCAGGGCGTTTTGATAAATGGGTAACCAATAAGTAACACACATACACAATTCAGGAGGCTATTCACATGAAAAAGATCGTTATCGCATCTGCATGCCGTACCGCTATTGGCAAGTTCGGCGGCACTCTGGCAAACGTTCCCGCAGTTGAGCTGGGCTCCATCGTCATCAAGGAAGCCCTGAACCGTGCAAACGTCGCACCCGAGCAGGTCGATCATGTTTACATGGGCTGCGTCATTCAGGCTGGTCTGGGCCAGAACGTCGCTCGTCAGGCTTCCCTGAAGGCTGGCCTGCCCATCGAGACCCCCGCTGTCACCGTCAACGTGGTGTGCGGCTCCGGTCTGAACTGCGTGAACATGGCTGCTCAGATGATCGAGGCAGGCGATGCTGATATCGTGGTCGCAGGCGGCATGGAGAACATGGACATGGCTCCCTTCGCACTGCAGAAGGCTCGTTACGGCTACCGCATGGGCGCTCCCATGGGCAAGAGCGAGATCGTGGATACCATGGTCAACGATGCTCTGTGGGATGCCTGCGGCTTCAACAAGCACATGGGCATGACCGCTGAGAACGTCTGCACCAACGAGACCTATCAGAAGAAGTACGGCTACAGCCCCATCACCCGTGAGATGCTGGACGAGTTCTCATACAACAGCCAGCTGAAGGCTGACAAGGCCATCAAGGACGGCGCCTTCAAGGACGAGATCGTTCCTGTTGTCATCAAGGGCAAGAAGGGCGACACCGTGTTCGATACCGATGAAGGCCCCCGTCTGAGCGCTCCTGAAGTGCTGGCAAAGCTGAAGCCCGCTTTCACCAAGGACGGCATCGTCACCGCCGGCAACTCTTCCGCCATCAACGATGGTGCTGCTGCTCTGGTCGTCATGAGCGAGGAGAAGGCCAAGGAGCTGGGCGTGAAGCCTCTGGCTACCTGGGTCGCAGGTGCTCTGGCAGGCGTCGAGCCTGAGGTCATGGGTCTTGGCCCCATCGCTGCTACCAAGAAGGTCATGGCTAAGACCGGCCTGACCGTTGCTGATATGGACCTGGTCGAGGCCAACGAGGCATTCGCAGCACAGTCCATCGCTGTCGGCGAGGCTCTGGGCTTCGATAAGGACAAGCTGAACGTCAACGGCGGCGCAATCGCTTTGGGTCACCCGGTCGGCGCTTCCGGCGCTCGTATCCTGGTCACCCTGCTGTACGCTATGAAGCACCGTGGTGCTCACAAGGGTCTGGCTACCCTGTGCATCGGCGGCGGCATGGGCTGCGCTACCATCGTTGAGATGGACTAAGCATTCTTTCTCTGAATCCTGACTGAACTACAGACCCGGAGCGCCGGAGGGAACCGGAGAACCCTCCCGCGTTCCGGGGGCTGTTTTGAAAAAAACTGAACTGTATGAAATGGAGGTTTTCACAATGGCATTTGTAAAAACCGAGGTGCAGGGCGCTGTTGAGATCATTACCATCGACCGTCCCAAGGCACTGAACGCCCTGAACCCCGAGGTTCTGGCTGACCTGAAGGCTGCTTTTGAGGCAGTTGATCAGGAGACTGTCCGCTGCATCGTTCTGACCGGCGAAGGCGACAAGAGCTTCGTTGCCGGTGCTGATATCGGTTCTATGAGCACCATGACCAAGGCAGAAGGCGAGGCCTTCGGCAAGCTGGGCAATGATGTGTTCCTGATGATCGAGCATTTCCCCATCCCCGTCATCGCAGCCGTCAACGGCTTTGCACTGGGCGGCGGCAACGAGCTGGCTATGAGCTGCGATATCCGCATCTGCTCTGACAACGCTGTGTTCGGTCAGCCGGAAGTCGGTCTGGGCATCACCCCGGGCTTCGGCGGCACCCAGCGTCTGGCACGTCTGGTTGGCATGGGCATGGCAAAGCAGCTGGTCTACTCTGCGCTGAACATCAAGGCTGACGAGGCTTACCGCATCGGTCTGGTCAACGCCGTGTATCCGCAGGCTGAGCTGATGGAGAATGTCCTGAAGCTGGCCGGCAAGATCGCAAAGAACGCTCCCATTGCTGTGCGTAACTGCAAGAAGGCAATGAACGACGGCATCAGCCTGCCCATCGAGAAGGCTGTTGAGGTCGAGGAGAAGCTGTTCGGCGCTTGCTTCGAGACCCACGATCAGCAAGAGGGCATGGCTTGCTTCCTGTCCCGTGAGAAACCGAAGCCCAAGGCAGTGTTCACCAACAACTAATCCATTATATAATTTTTGATATTAAAGGAGAGATTTCCTATGAAGATCGGTGTTATCGGCGCTGGCACTATGGGTCAGGGCATCGCAAAGGCATTTGCACAGGTTGAGGGCAACACCGTTGCTCTGTGCGACATCAAGCAGGAGTGGGCCGAGAATGGTCTGGCAAAGATCAAGAAGGGCTACGAGAAGCTGGTTGCCAAGGGAAAGATGACGCAGGAAAAGGCAGACGCTATCGTTGCTGCCATCACCCCGGGCCTGAAGGAAGACCTGTGCGCTGACTGCGACCTCGTCGTTGAGGCTGCTTTCGAGGATATGAAGGTCAAGCAGACCACCTTCGGTGAGCTGGATAAGATCTGCAAGCCCGAGTGCGTCTTTGCTTCCAACACTTCTTCTCTGTCCATCACCGAGATCGGCAAGGGTCTGACCCGTCCCCTGATCGGTATGCACTTCTTCAACCCCGCAGATCGCATGAAGCTGATCGAGGTCATCGCCGGCTGCAACACCCCCGCTGAGACCGTTGAGAAGATCAAGGAGATCGCCGTTGCCATCGGCAAGAGCCCCGTTCAGGTCAACGAGGCTGCCGGCTTTGTGGTCAACCGCATCCTGATCCCCATGATCAACGAGGCTGCCTTCATTAAGATGGAGGGCGTTTCCGATATCGCTGGCATCGACACCGCCATGAAGCTGGGCGCTAACCACCCCATGGGACCCCTGGAACTGGGCGACTTCATCGGTCTGGACATCTGCCTGGCCATTATGGACGTGCTGTACAACGAGACCGGCGACAGCAAGTACCGTGCCTGCCCGCTGATCCGCAAGATGGTGCGTGGCGGCAATCTGGGCTGCAAGACCGGTAAGGGCTTCTACGTTTACAACGCAGACCGTACCAAGACCCCTGTTGACCAGCTGTAAGTTCTGATAAACATTTCTCCCGGCTGCGGGGAAAGCGGTCGGGAGGAATTTGTTTGCACCGGGCTATTCCGGTAAATGAAAAAAAGACCTGTTAGGAGGATATAGCGATGGATTTTACTCTGTCCAAGCAGCAGCAGATGGTGCAGAAAATGTACCGCGAGTTTGCTGAGAACGAAGTCAAGCCTCTGGCAAAGAAGGTTGACGCAGAGGAATACTTCCCCAAGGAGACCGTCGAAAAGATGGGCAAGCTGGGCATGATGGGCATCTATTTCCCGACTGAGGTCGGCGGTGCAGGCGGCGATGTGCTGTCCTACGTCATGGCCGTGGAGGAGTTGAGCAAGGTCTGCGGCACCACCGGTGTCATCGTCTCTGCTCACACCAGCCTGTGCGCTGCTCCCATTTACGAGAACGGCACCCCCGAGCAGAAGGCTAAGTACCTGCCGAAGCTCTGCAGCGGCGAGTGGCTGGGTGCTTTCGGCCTGACCGAGCCGGGCGCTGGTACCGATGCGCAGGGTCAGCAGACCATTGCCAAGGAAGATGGTGATTACTGGGTGCTGAACGGCTCCAAGATCTTCATCACTAATGCAGGCTTTGCTGATGTCTTCATCGTCATCGCCGTTACCGATAACGTGCTGGATAAGCGCGGCCGTCCCACCAAGCTCTGCTCCGCTTTCATCGTGGAGCGCACCGACCCGGGCTTCTCTGTTGGTAAGGCAGAGGACAAGATGGGTATCCGCGGTTCTTCTACCTGTGAGCTGATCTTTGAGGATTGCCGCATCCCGAAGGATCGTATGCTGGGCGTGCGCGGCAAGGGCTTCCAGCTGGCAATGGCTACGCTGGACGGCGGCCGTATCGGCATCGCTTCTCAGGCTCTGGGCATCGCCGAGGGCGCTCTGGAGGAGACCATTGCTTACGTCAAGGAGCGCAAGCAGTTCGGCCGTGCCATTGCTGCTTTCCAGAACACTCAGTTCGAGCTGGCTGAGATGAAGGCTCGTGTTGAGGCTGCTAAGTATCTGGTTTATGCTGCCGCTCTGAAGAAGCAGCAGGCTATGGATGGCGCAAAGGTTCGTTACAGCGTCGAGGCTGCACAGGCCAAGCTGATCGCAGCCCGCACCGCAAGCGATGTGACCCGCCGCTGCCTGCAGCTGTTCGGCGGTTACGGCTACACCCGTGACTACCCCATCGAGCGCATGATGCGTGATGCCAAGATCACTGAGATCTACGAGGGCACCAGCGAAGTGCAGATGATGGTCATTTCCGGCGCGCTGCTGAAGTAAGGGAGGCAAGAGTTACAATGAAAGCAATTGTTTGTGTAAAGCAGGTTCCTGATACCTCCGGCAAGGTGTCCGTCAAGCCCGATGGCACTTTGGATCGTGCATCCATGGCAACCATCACCAACCCCGATGACCTGAACGCTCTGGAGGCCGCCCTGAAACTGAAGGACGCCACCGGCTGCGAGGTCGTTGTTGTTACCATGGGTCCCCCGCCGGCAGAGGGCATGCTGCGTGAGCTGCTGGCCCGCGGCGCTGATAAGGCTGTTCTGGTCTCCGGCCGTGAGTTCGGCGGTTCCGATACCTTTGCAACCAGCCAGATCCTGGCTGCTGCCGTCAACAAGATCGGCGTTGGCCCCGAGGACGTTGTGTTCTGCGGCCGTCAGGCAATCGATGGCGATACCGCACAGGTTGGCCCCCAGATCGCTGAAAAGCTGCATCTGCCGCAGGTCACCTACGTTGCCGACATCCAGAAGGACGGCAACACTCTGACCGTGAAGCGTATGCTGGAGGACGGCTACATGATGGTCAAGGTGCAGACTCCCTGCCTGCTGACCTGCATCAAGGAGCTGAACGACCCCCGCTACATGAGCGTGAACGGCATCTTTACCTGCTACGACAAGCCCATGGAAGTGTTCGACTACAACGCACTGAAGGACGATCCGCTGATCGAGGTGGACACCATTGGCCTGAAGGGTTCTCCGACGAACGTCTTTAAGTCCTTCACTCCTCCGCAGAAGGGCGCAGGCACCATGCTGCAGGGCGACGATGTTGCCGCCCAGCTGGCTGGCATCCTGGCCAAGAAGCACCTGATCTGATGAAAGGAGCATAGGATTACAATGGCTGATTTTAACGAATACAAGGGCGTATGGGTCTTTTGCGAGCAGCGCCAGGGCGCACTGATGTCCACTGACTTCGAGCTGGTTAGCGAGGCCCGTAAGCTGGCCGACGAGCTGGGCTGCGAGGTCACCGGCCTGCTGCTGGGTGACAACGTTGAGGGCATTGCCAAGGAACTGGGCGGCTACGGTGCCGACAAGGTTCTGGTCTGCGACAGCCCCCTGCTGAAGGATTACACTACCGACGCATACGCAAAGGTCGTGTGCGATATGGTCAACGAGTACAAGCCTGAGGTGCTGCTGATCGGCGCTACCAACATTGGCCGTGACCTCGGCCCCCGCTGCGCAGCCCGTCTGCACACCGGCCTGACCGCCGACGCTACCCATCTGGATATCGATACTGCAAAGTACATCGACTTCCTGAAGGAGAGCTCCACCATCGACCTGTCCAAGCAGAAGTTCGATATGGAAGACCGCAACCTGAAGATGACCCGTCCCGCATTCGGCGGCCATCTGATGGCTACCATCATCTGCCCCCGCTTCCGTCCGCAGATGTCCACCGTGCGTCCCGGCGTTATGAAGAAGGCTCCCTTCGATCAGGCCAAGGCTGATGCCTGCCAGATCGTCAAGCCCGCCTTCAGCCTGACCGCTGAGGACATCAAGACCGAAGTGCTGAGCGTGGAGAAGGCCGCTGAGAAGCTGGTCGACCTGATCGGCGCAGATGTCATTGTCTCCGTTGGTCGTGGTATCAGCAAGGATGTCAACAAGGGCATCGAGCTGGCCGAGCAGCTGGCAGCCGCTCTGGGCGGCGGTGTCGTGGGCGCTTCCCGTGCCGTCACCGATGCAGGCTGGATGACCGCTGACCATCAGGTCGGTCAGACCGGCAAGACTGTGCACCCCAAGATCTATGTGGCTCTGGGTATCTCTGGTGCTATCCAGCACACCGCCGGTATGCAGGATTCTGAGTGCATCATCGCCGTCAACAAGAACGAGGGTGCTCCCATCTTCGGCGTTGCTGACTACGGCATCGTGGGCGATCTGTTCAAGGTCGTGCCTGAGCTGATCAAGCAGATCGAGGCAGCAAAGGCTGCTCTGTGATCGCCTGTTCCTGAGCATTGTTCAATAGCATAGCCTGAATTGTGAGAGGCCGTTGCACATTTTTGTGCAGCGGCCTCTTTTTTGTGTTTTTTATAAAGGAGCTGTTGTGCCGGCCACTGCACAGCAGCTCCGATTTGCTCCACAGGAAAGGAACGCAGAAGGGAACACAGCGAAGCGCCACAAAAACGTACACAGAAACCACGATATGCAAAACGGTGCATATAAATACAGTAATATACAAAACGAAACGCACCGAAGTGTCCCAAAAAGTGTGCGGAAGCTGTTGCACTTGGCTTGTTTTGGCGAGAAGCGCAACACAACTGTAACGTTTTCGGACTCTTTGTTACGCTTGAGTTGCGATAAAAAGGCGAGAATTTTTTAAAAAATCTGTATTTTTTCTGCAAATCAACCTCTAAACCTCTTGACGTCTGTATGGTTTTGTGATACTCTTGTGACACAAGAGTTGCGGATGTGATACGACAGAGTTGCAAACGAGTTGCAATATCCAAGATCACACTGCATAAGGCAACAGACCGGAGGCAATCTTATGAAGCGTGCAATGAGTACCGTGAAGAATATCGCAGCAGCTGCAATGACGCTGGCTGTGTTTTTTGGCTTTGCAGGCTTCAAGCCCGTCACCGCAAACGCTGCACAGGCTGCCATGCCTGCCACCGCTTCTGTGGAAGAAGAGAACTCCTACTTTGAGGAAGACGCTTACCAGCGCAGCTTCCTGACCCTGATCAATAACGAGCGTGCACAGGCTGGTCTGGCTCCTGTTGCTCTGGGCGACAGCAACCACAACGCCGCTGCAATGGAGCGTGCCGAAGAGCTGGCAGTTTCTTACTCCTACGTTCGTCCCAACGGTCAGCGCGATTTCACCGTTCTGGCAGAGAACGGCATCAGCGATGTCTCCATCGGCGAGAACTACATGGCCGGCTGCTCCACCCCCGATTCCGCAATGGATCAGTGGATGGCTACCGACTTCACCCGTGAGCGTATCCTGAACGCCGATGCTACCACCGTGAGCGTTGGCTACTATGAGGGCGGTGTTTACAATAACTATTGGGTGCTGATCTTCTCTTACCCCGAAAATTCTCACACCGAGGATTACCGTCAGGAAGTTCTGAATCTGGTCAATGCCCAGCGCGCAAAGTACGGTCTGACTGCTCTGGAAATGGGCGATGACGCGCTGACCGCCGCTGCACAGACCCGCGCCGAGGAGATCTCCGTTGTAAACTCCCACGTCCGTCCCGATGGTTCCAAGTGCTTCACCGTCCTGAAGGACTACGGCATCACCGATACCCCCACCGGCGAGAATGCCGCATGGGGCAGCGTCTCTCCTGAAGAGGTCGTCAACGCATGGATGAACTCCGAAGGCCATCGTGCCAATATCCTGAACCCTGAGGCTCGCAAGATGAGTGTTGGTTACTACTACAACAGCAACAGCACTTGGGGCCATCAGTGGATCCAGATCTTTACCAAGTGATTAACTGCTTTCTTCTTATAAAAAGACTGGCGGGGCCGCAAGGCTTCGTCAGTCTTTTTATTTGCGCCCGTTTGTGTTATACTTATTCTGAGTTATTATCAGGAGGATCTAACGTGGAGGATTACCGCACCGTCCGGGGCACGGCCACCGGCGAATACGAAGAGAAAAAGAGCCGCTTTATCGCACAGCTTTCCTTTGCTGACAGTGAGGAAGCCGCTGTGGCCTTTCTGGAGCAGGTGCGGGCAGCCAACCGCACCGCGCGGCACAATGTTTACGCCTACCGCCTGCGGGCGGGCAACCGCGAGCGCTATTCCGATGACGGCGAGCCGGCCAAGACTGCCGGTACGCCCGCGCTGGAAGTGCTGCAGCACAGCGGCCTGACAGACCTGATCGTGGTGGTCACCCGCTACTTTGGCGGGGTGCTGCTGGGCACCGGCGGCTTGGTGCGCGCCTACACTACCGCCACTGCCCGTGCGCTGGAAAACGCCGAGGTGGTCACGGTGCGCAGCGTGGTGGAATTACAAGTGACAGTGGACTACGCCTTTTACGAGCGTGCATCTCTGCTCATTGACGCCGCCGGGGCAAAGCAGGCACTGCCGGAGTTTACAGACCGGGTCACCCTGCGCTGGCAGATGCCGGAGCATACCGAAGCCCCGCTGCTGGAGCAGCTGCGAGAACTGACCCGGGGCAGCGCTCAGGTAACGGTGTCTGACCCGTTCTACGCACCATTTTAAAAAACAAAGTCTTTTTTGCAAACCGACACCGAACTTCCCCCTTCGACATGGCCGATGTGTTACAATTGCCGTAGCGCAGCAATTGGGATCGGCTGTGCGCAGAGGGGAGGGGAGAAGCCCGAAAAACAAAAGGAGGATCTGTATGGATGTGCGTCGGAGAACCGAGGAGATCGAACACCTTACCTTTGCACCGTGGGCGACCTTCAGCGATGCAAGCCGTGGCCGCGCCGTACCGGAGCCGCAGGACCCGCTGCGCCCGGTGTTCCAGCGGGATCGCGACCGGGTGCTGCACTGCAAGGCCTTCCGGCGTCTCAAGCAGAAAACGCAGGTGTTCCTTTCGCCGGAAGGTGACCTGTACCGCACCCGGTTGACCCATACGCTGGAAGTTTCGCAGATCGCCCGCACCATTGCCCGGGGTCTGCGCCTGAACGAGGATCTGACCGAGGCCATCAGCCTTGCGCATGATCTGGGGCACACTCCCTTTGGCCACGCAGGCGAAAAGGCACTGAACGCTCTCTGCCCGGACGGCTTCCACCACTATATGCAAAGCCTGCGTGTGGTGGATCGGCTGGAAAAGGACGGCGAGGGACTCAATCTGACATGGGAGGTGCGCAACGGCATCGTTACCCACACCAAGGGCACATGGGCGGCCACTCCGGAAGGGCGCATCGTGCGCTTGGCAGATCAGATCGCCTTTGTCAACCACGATATTGAGGACGCCGTGCGCGCCGGTGTGCTGGACGCTGCCACCCTGCCCAAGGACTGCACGGCAGTGCTGGGGCAGACTAAGTCCGCCCGCATCACCACTATGATCAACAGCATCCTCACCCACAGCGAGGAAGATGTCCGCATGGGCACCGAGGAATACGAGGCTTTTCTCGCTTTGCGGGATTTCATGTACGCCACCGTGTATGTGGACAAAAACGCCAAGCGCGAGGAGCAGAAGGTGGACAAGCTTATCGCGGAACTGTACGAGTACTACCTGACCCATGTGGATCAGATGTCCAACTTTTATGTGCAGCTGGCCTATCAGGAGGGACGGGAGCGTGCCGTCACCGACTACATCAGCGGTATGAGCGACGAGTTTGCCATCCGCACCTTTGAAGAACTGTTCGTGCCCCAGAAATGGCACGTCCTTTAAAACTGGAGAGGTCGTTTAAATCAACATGATCCCACACGAATACATCGAGGAACTTACCCGCCGCACCGACATTGTGGAGCTGGTGGGCAGCTATGTGCAGCTCAAGCGCA
>OLBS01000105.1_pt1 | contig 12489 bp, 7 predicted proteins | sample 1607371 | NCBI WGS metagenome assembly OLBS01 (sample SAMN02674597, study PRJEB24791) | human gut metagenome, SKBSTL013 | isolation source: stool | host: Homo sapiens | place: USA | reverse complement strand
CCAGAGCGTGCTGGAATCACTAAGACCGGCGGTTGTCGCACTGATCGCATCCGCAGGAATCGCAATTCTGCACACTGCATTCTGGACAGATGGAATTGTGCAGTTTGCGGCGACAAAATGGTCTATGGTGGTGATCTTTGGAATCTGTCTGTTATTGCTTCGTAAGACAAAACTGAATCCGGTGATTGTGATGATGCTTGCGGGAGTGATGAACGTGGCAGTAAGATATGCGGCCGGATAAAATGGCGAATCCACAATGGTTTTGGTAAAAAAATGTGAATGAGTGAAAAAATACGTAGACTTATGTGGAAAACATTTTAAAGATCATGGTATATTGTGAATAACTTTCATGATATACTTACTGTACATACGTTGTAAAAATAAAAACAGGAGAGCGAAATGAGCGAACAGAACAATCAAAATATTCAGGAATCACAGACACCGCACAAGCGTCGTGTGAGATACAAAGGAAAATACCCGAAGAAATTCGAGGAGAAATATAAAGAGTTACAGCCGGAGAAATACAAGGACACAATCGCACATGTAATCCAGAAGGGAAATACTCCTGCCGGAATGCACATTTCTATCATGGTAAATGAGATCCTGGATTTCCTGAAAATCCAGCCGGGTGAGACTGGATTCGATGCGACACTCGGATACGGTGGACATACGAAAGCAATGCTGGAATGTCTGAAAGGTGAGGGGCACATCTATGCAACAGATGTTGACCCGGAAGAGTCTGCGAAGACAAGAAAACGTCTGGCAGATCAGGGATTCGGAGAAGATATTTTAAGTATCCGTCTGCAGAACTTCTGCACGATCGATGAGATTGCGAAAGAAGTTGGAGGATTTGATTTTATCCTTGCGGACCTTGGAGTTTCCTCTATGCAGATCGACAATCCAAAGAGAGGATTTTCCTTCAAAGTTGACGGACCGCTGGATCTGCGATTGAACCAGGAGAAGGGAATCAGCGCAGCAGAGCGCCTTGATAACATTTCCGAGGAAGAGCTTGCCGGAATGCTTTACGAGAATTCAGATGAGCCATACTGCGAAGAGCTGGCGAAAGCGATCACAACAGAGATCCGCAAGGGCAATCGCATTGATACAACAACAAAGCTTAGAAATGTCATCGAGAAGACTTTAGATTTCCTTCCAAATAATAAAGAAAAGAAGGACATTATCAAAAAGACTTGTCAGAGAACATTCCAGGCACTTCGCATAGATGTGAATAATGAATTCGAAGTGCTGTATGAATTTATGGAGAAACTCCCGGGAGCATTAAAACCGGGCGGAAGAGTAGCAATTCTTACATTCCATTCCGGAGAGGACAAGCTTGTAAAGAAAGCACTCAAAGCAGGATATAAAGAAGGAATCTATTCCGAATATGCAAGGGATGTTGTACGTCCGTCAGCGCAGGAATGTGCACAGAACGGAAGAGCAAGATCTACGAAGATGCGCTGGGCCGTGAAGGCGGAATAGTTGACTTCAATATAATGAAATGTTATAGTTAGTCAGAAATAATAGCGTTCGGTGCTGTTTGATCAGGAATATATTTCCATATCCTGATCGAAACAGGTAAAAGGGAAACAGGTGCAAGACCTGTACGAACTCGTCACTGTGAGCAGAGATGCGGTCTTCTTAGAAATTAGATTTCAGAAGACCGCTCCTATACAGGCAAGTGTGGAGAGTCCGCACATCCACTGGGAGACCGGGAAGGTGTTCTGTATAGAAGATCTGTAAGTCAGGAAACCTGCCGGTCGCTGGTGCGGGGAATATACGAATTCCAGATCACGAGTAATTGATTGTACCGAAAAAATCATTCATTCGATTCAGGATAATTCTATCCATTTTCCGTATTTTATAATTCACAACTTAAGAGGAGACAAAAAAGAAATGAAAAATAAGAGCAGATGGCTTGCGCTTATGCTGACAGGTTCTATGATCATCTCACCGTTATCTTATACTAGAACATATGCGGCAGAAAATGAGCAGCAGTATGAGACAAATTTACAGGAAACTGTTGAGGTGGAAGAAGCTGATCTAGATAAGAAACAAGATGAAAGTCAGACAGAAGACGCGGGAAATGTTAAAGAAGATAAAGGAAATGACGATTTAACAAAAGAAGATCAGACAGAGGAATCTGATAAAGTTGATAATTCTTCGGATAAATCAGATAATCAGAATTCAATCGAAGCAGAAACAAAACCAAATTTAGAGAATAACTCAGAAAATAATTCAGAAAACAACTTAGAAAATAACTCAGAAGAGAAAGATACAGAAACCACCGGGAAAAATCCAGGCACAACTGTCTCAGATCAGGTTGCGGACGAAAAAACTGATAACAAGGATACACAGATAAAAGATGAGACAGGCAAGTCAGAACCTTCTACAGATTCTAACGATTCTACGAATACTCCGGAACCGGAACTTCCGCCACTGCAGGAGGCTCCTTCTGTAACTGGAGAATCTGTGAAAGTAGTAAAAGAAGATGCTGAAGAGTTCAAGATGTTCAAGGTCAGTGAATCAACAGTTGTTGAAAAGGATGGCGAACTTGATATTACGATCAAGACAAACAACACAGGATTTGATGCGCTATATCTTGGTTCAAAAGATGATTTGTTGAAAGCATCTGTTATAGAAGGAACAAAGGATGAAGAAGGTGCATGGACATTTCATTTTAATGTGCCGAAAGAAAAAGCAGGTCAGACAATTCCGGTATCTTTGAGAAAGTCAAAAGATCAGACATGGTATGACAAACAGTACTTATGGATGTACATTCCGAATCCGGGAGAAACCTCAACACCGGATCCGGCACCAACGCCAACACCGACACCGGATCCGGTTCCAAATCCGAATCCAGCACCGGAAGCAACAGTAGCAAACGGAATCTACAGTATGGATGTAACTTCCAGTTCTTCCATGTTTAAAGTAGTGGATTGTATTCTGACAGCAAAAGACGGAAAAATGAGTGCCGTGCTTACATTAAGCGGAACCGGTTACGGCTATCTGTATATGGGAACAAAGGAAGAGGCTGCAAGCGCAGATCAGTCATCCTGGATTCCATATCAGGTGAATGAAGAAGGAAAATATACTTATACTGTTCCGGTAGAAGCGTTGGATAAGGAAATCGCAGTAGCAGCATATTCCATTAAAAAAGGAATCTGGTATGACAGAACGCTGACTTTCCAGTCAGAGACAATGAAGAAGATTGCCGATCTTAATTCTACAGATTCTGAGAATAAAGGTGATTCCGGAAACAACGGAAACACAGGAAATTCCGGAACTACTGGTGGTTCCAACAATACAGGTAATACAGGAACAAACAATTCTGTTTTTCCAGGCGGTTCTGTACCTGGAACTAATTCAGGAAAAACAGATGGAAACGACGGAAAAGCAGATAATGTATCAAAATACGAATCTGATACAAGTGGCTCTACTTCTCATGTAAACAGTGGAACAACACTGAAAGACGGTGTATATACTCCGGATCGTTTTACCTGGTCCGGTGGAACAGGTAAGGTTCAGATTACTTGTAATAAAGTGACGATCCAGAATGGACAGGCTTATGCAACACTCGTGTTCAGCAGTGATCATTATCAGTATGTGAAAGCGAACGGAAATAAGTATTACACAACAAAGGGCGGCGGATCAGCGACAGCTGTTATTCCGGTTGCGTTGAATCAGAACAATAAGATTATTGGAATGACAGATAAAATGTCTGTCGCACATGAGATAGAATATACGATTTTCATTTATCTTGCAGCGGCGAATGGAGGAACATCTGCAAACGGAACAGATGCTTCAACAAGCAGTAACCAGAAGCTGGATGAACAAGCACCTGAAATCATAGGTTTGGAATATCAGTCAGAGACAAAGCTTGACTATGCAGAATATTTCAAGATTTATCATTATGATCAGGGGATTGTACTTCTTGAAATCGATATGACGAAGGACACAGCAAGAGACCCGGAAAAAGCAGAGGAAACAAAGTCTGAAAATGAGAAGTCTGCAGAAGATAAAGAGAAGTCTTCCAAGAAGAAAGTAGCTTCTGTTACGATCAATAGATCAGAAGATTCTAAGAACTCAGATGCAGAAAGCAAAGTAGATGCTTCTGTCGAGGAATCCGCAGCTTCGGATAACAACGGCACAAGCGAACAGGAACTGGCAGCAGAGCTTTACAAGGGAAATGTTGTGAAATATCTGATCGTTCCGGAGGATGTGGAAGTTCCGGTTGGTCTTGAGCAGGATATGATCATTGTGAAAAAACCGACAGATCATACTTATGCAGAGTCTGATGAGATTCTGAATATGATGAAAGACTTAGATCTTCTCGATAATGTTGCAGCAGTTGGAATGAAGAGCAAAGACTGTACAGTATCCGAGATTGCTGATAAGATGAAAGCAAAAGACGGAGAGAAGAATGCTGAAGTTGCATATGCAGGAACAGCGGACAAGTTGAAACTGAAGAATTTTGTGAAGAGTGAAGTGAATCTTGCATTGTTTACAGGAGATATTCTTCCAAGAGAAGATTCTGAGGAAAATGCAGCGAAAGATACTGACAAAATAGCAGATAAAGACAGTAAAGATACAAAAGAGACTCTGACAGTAGAAGAGAAGACGGAACAGTTTGAAAATCTGACAGAGAAGCTTGCGACACTTGGTATTCCGGTACTCGTTGATCGTTCTTCCGAGGAAAAGACAGAACTTGGAAAGCAGGAGTGGATCAAGGTTTACGGTGTTCTCTACGGATGTGAAGAGCTGACGAACGAGAAGTTTGATGCGGCAGTAGCAGCGGCAGAGAAATAGGAGAGAAAAATAGAATGAAGATAAGAAGATGCAGAATCACAGCGTTAATGCTTTCAGCTGCACTTCTGCTCGGAGGCTGCGGTTCTACCGCAGCCTCCGGTGGAAACAGCGGTAATAATTCAGCAGGTGCAGATGTGACAAAGGATAAGACTAAAGATGCAGCCGACAAGACAAAAAAAGCACCGGAGATCGAAGGGCTTACCTATGAAGCTACAATGGATCTGACTTACGCGACAGAATTCGATGTATACTATTATAAGGATGGATATAAGTTGATCGATGTCCATGAAGATAAGCAATATCTGATCGTTCCGGAAGGTGAAGAAGAACCGGAAAATCTGGCGGATGATATTGTTGTGATCCAGCAGCCGACAGAGAATATTTATATGGCGGCGACAGCATCCATGTCTCTGTTTGATGCAATCGGCGGAATTGACAAGGTGAAATTCTCCGGGCTTGAGGCTTCCGGCTGGTATGTAGAGAGTGCAAAGGAAGCAATGGAATCCGGAGCGATGACATTTGCGGGAAAATACAGCGAACCGGATTATGAGACTCTCGTTGACGGAGACTGTGATCTGGCAATCGAATCAACGATGATCCTTCATACACCGAAAGTACAGGAAATGATCGAAGATCTTGGGATTCCGGTATTTGTAGATTACTCCAGTTATGAGTCACATCCGCTTGGAAGAACCGAGTGGATCAAGCTTTATGGGGCGCTTCTGAATAAAGAGGAAGAAGCGGATACATTTTTTGACCAGCAGGCTCATGTAATCGAGGAACTGAAAGGCTTCGAGAACACGGAAAAGACGGTTGCTTATTTCTATGTGAGTACGGATGGTTCAATCGTTGTGAGAAAATCTGACGATTATATTCCGTCAATGATTGAAATCGCAGGTGGAAGATATGCGTTCAAAGATCTGAAGAATCCGGACAGTAACGCACCATCTGTTAAACTGACGATGGAGGAATTCTATGCGACTGCTGTAGATGCAGATTATCTGATCTACAACGGGACGATCGACGGACAGGTAAATAGTATCAGTGAGTTGGAAGCAAAGAATGAATTGTTCTCCGAATTCAAGGCGGTGAAAGACGGAAATGTCTGGTATACCGGAAAGAACTTATATCAGGCAACAGATACAGTCGGAGAGCTGATCAAAGATATGCATCTGATGCTGACAGACGGTGATGCATCTCAGATGACATTTCTTGAAAAGATGGAGTAGAAGAATGGAGCAGACAAGTTTTCATCAGGAAAATTTCAGACGGCGTACAAGATACACAGCGGTATTTCTGATTCTTGCAGCAGTATTTTGTGTTGTGACAGTGCTAAATATCAATACCGGAAATGTTCATATTCCGGTACCTAAGATTCTGCGCATTCTCTTTCTGAAAGAAGGAGCGGCGACAGAGTACAATATTATATGGAAGATCCGTCTTCCGAGAATTCTGATGGCAGCGCTGCTTGGTGGTGCATTGTCTCTTTCAGGCTTTTTGCTGCAGACATTTTTTTCTAATCCTATTGCCGGACCTTTCGTTCTCGGAATTTCTTCCGGAGCGAAAATGGTCGTGGCACTTACAATGATCGTGTATTTGAAATATATCGGAAGATTTTCTTCGTATACACTGATTCTTGCAGCATTTATCGGGTCGCTGATCTCGACGGGATTTATCCTTCTGATGTCGAAAAAAGTGCAGCATATGGCGTCTCTTCTTGTCGGGGGAATCATGATTGGATATATCTGTTCGGCTATCACGGATTTTGTTGTGACATTTGCGGATGATTCTGATATTGTGAATCTGCACGGATGGTCACAGGGAAGTTTTTCCGGAATGAGCTGGAGCAATATTCGTGTGGCAGCAGTGGTTGTCGGACTTGCGGTGCTGTTTACATTTTTCTTATCTAAGCCGATCAGTGCGTATCAGCTGGGAGAAGCATACGCGCAGAGCATGGGCGTGAATATTAAGACATTTCGTGTGATCTTGATTTTGCTTTCGAGTATTCTGTCTGCGTGTGTGACTGCATTTGCCGGACCGATTTCCTTCGTGGGAATCGCAGTTCCATTTCTTGCAAGGAAAGCATTTGGAACGTCAAAACCGATCGTGGTCATACCGGGAACGTTCTTTATGGGAGCTGTGTTCTGTATGATCTGTGATTTGATCGCACGAATGGCACTGGCACCGGTGGAATTGAATATCAGTACGGTGACTTCTATTTTGGGTGCACCGATCGTTATCTATATGATGATACCGAAGGGAGGAAGAAAATAAGATGGCAGATTATTATTTTCAAATGAAAGACCTGTCGGTAGGTTATAATGGAAACTCCCTGATCCGTGATATTAATATCGGGATCAACAAGGGGGAGATCGTGACTTTGATCGGGCCGAATGGTTCAGGAAAGTCAACGATTTTGAAAAGTATTACAAGACAGCTGAAAGTCGTTGGAGGGAATGTGTTTTTTGATGATACTTCTCTTCTGAAACTGCCGTACAAAGAGCTTGCGTCTAAGATGGCGGTCGTGTTGACGGATCGGATCAAGACAGAGTTGATGACTTGTCATGATATTGTGGCGACCGGACGCTATCCTTACACAGGAAGACTTGGGATTCTGACGCAGGAAGATGAATGTCTGGTGGAAGAGGCGATGCAGGCGGTGCATGCGCAGGAGCTCGGCAACCGTGATTTTAATGCGATTAGTGACGGACAGAAGCAGCGCGTTCTGCTGGCGAGAGCAATCTGTCAGGACCCGGATGTGATCGTTTTAGATGAGCCGACTTCGTTCCTGGATGTAAAATATAAGTTGGAGCTGTTGTCTATCCTTGAGCGGATGGCAAGGCAGAAGAAGATTACGGTGATTATGTCTCTTCATGAAATCGATCTGGCACAGAAGATTTCAGATAAGATCATCTGTGTCAAAGGCGAGACGATTTCACATTACGGAAGCCCGGAAGAAGTATTTACAGAAGAAATCATTCGCGAATTGTATGGAATCAATAATGGATATTTTGACCCGCTTTTTGGAAGTATTGAACTTCCTGCGCCGGAGGGTGAGCCGGAAGTGTTCGTGATCTCTTCCGGCGGAACTGGAATCCCGGTTTATCGAAGACTTCAGAAGGAGCACATCCCGTTTGCGGCAGGTATTTTATATGAAAATGATATGGATTACCGGCTGGCAAGATTACTTGCGGCAGAAGTGATCACGGAAGAACCGTTTGAGGAGATTCGGGAAGAAACGCTTCAGAAAGCATTTGAGACAATAGGGAAATGTAAGCGTGTGATCAATGCCGGAGTGAAGATCGGAACATGGAATATAGGGATTGAGAGATTGCTTGAAAGAGCAGAAATAGAAGGGAAATTATAAAAACGTATAAAAATGAGCCGAGATAGCATTTTAAATGTGTTTTAAAAAGCGCTGTCAACGCTCTTTTTTGTTGCTATTCATGATTGTGAATGGTAGAATAGAACAGTATAGGCTATAAAAAAGATGGGAAAATAGCAGTACAGACTGTTATGTGATGGGAGGCAATTTATGAGTAACAATGGACAATCAGCAAAGAGAGCAAGCTTCTCGGGTAAAATCGGATATGTGCTTGCTGTTGCAGGCTCAGCAGTCGGCCTGGGAAATATCTGGAGATTCCCGTATCTGGCTGCGAAATATGGAGGGGGAATCTTCCTTCTCGTTTATCTGATTCTGACCGTATCTTTTGGATATGTTCTGATCATGTCAGAGACAGCACTTGGAAGAATGACAAGAAAAAGTCCGGTTGGAGCTTTTCAGACATTTGGTAAGACAAAATCATTTAAGATCGGCGGATGGCTCAATGCAATAATCCCTATGCTGATCGTGCCGTATTATAGTTCGATCGGTGGCTGGGTTATCAAGTACCTTGCAGAGTATTTGAAAGGAAATGTGCAGACTGTTGCACAGGACGGATATTTTACAGAATTTATTTCAGATTCTTTTCAGGTAGAAGCATGGTTCATCGTGTTTGCTATTCTTGTATTCTGCGTTATCCTGGCAGGAGTTGAGAATGGTGTAGAGCGAGTATCTAAGATTATGATGCCAATCCTTGTTATCCTTGCGGTTATCGTAGCAATTTATTCTGTAACAAGACCGGGAGCAATTGAAGGTGTGAAGTATTTCCTGATTCCGAATCCAAAGCACTTCTCAGCAATGACGGTTGTTGCGGCAATGGGACAGATGTTCTACTCCCTGTCAATCGCGATGGGAATTTTGTATACATATGGTTCTTATATTGGTAAAGATGTTGATCTTGAGAAGAGTACAACACAGGTTGAGATTTTCGATACAGCAATCGCGCTTCTTGCCGGACTTATGATCATCCCGGCAGTGTTTGCATTCTCCGGTGGTAATCCGGATGACCTGCAGGCAGGACCGTCTCTGATGTTCATTACACTTCCGAAGGTATTCGCAAGTATGGGCGTTGGAAGGCTGGCTGGTATCCTGTTCTTCGTATTGGTACTTCTTGCAGCAGTGACAAGTGCAATCTCACTTCTGGAGACAAGCGTATCTACATTCCAGGATGAACTTCACTGGAGCAGACCGAAATGCTGTATCCTTATGGCTGCTGTTATGCTTATAATCGGAACCTTATCTTCTATGGGATATGGAGTACTGAGTTTTATTCAGATTTTTGGAATGGCATGTCTGGATTTCTTCGACTTCCTGACAAATTCCGTGATGATGCCACTTGCAGCACTTGCAACATGCTTTTTGATCGTTCGTACCGTTGGATTTGACAAGATTGCAAGGGAGATTGAGCAGTCATCTGCATTTAAGAGAAAGAAATTATACATGTTCTTTATGAAATATCTGGCACCGATCTGCCTGATTATTATATTATTAAGTTCTATTGCAAATGTATTGGGAATTATTTCTATGTAATGGAAAATGCTTGTTAAAATAGACAAGTAATCTTGCTGTAAATCTACCTGCATGGTATAATATGACTAGACTTGTAAAGTTTAGAAACAGTTCAGCCATACAACGAAGTGGTCATAAACTGACGGTCTTACGTTGTATGGCTGAATTGCAATAATTTTACATTTTAAGTAAATGATAGGAGTGATTAAGATGTATCAGGAAGAGTATAAGCGCTGGATGACAGCAGACCTGGAAGACGCAGATCTGATGCCTGAATTAGCAAAAATCGAGGGAAATGATGATGAGATCAAGGAGCGTTTCGCAGTTGCGCTGAAGTTTGGAACAGCCGGACTTCGTGGTGTTCTTGGAGCAGGAACAAACAGAATGAATATCTACGTTGTTCGTCAGGCTACACAAGGACTTGCCAACTGGGTAAAGACACAGGGCGGTACACAGACAGTAGCAATCAGCTACGACAGCCGTCTCAAGAGTGATGTGTTTGCGAAGACAGCAGCAGGAGTTCTTGCAGCGAACGGAATTAAAGTAAGAATTTACGATGCTCTGATGCCTGTACCGGCACTTTCCTTTGCAACACGTTATTATAACTGTAACGCAGGTGTTATGGTAACAGCATCCCACAACCCGGCGAAGTATAACGGATATAAGGCATACGGACCGGATGGATGCCAGATGACAGATGATGCAGCAGCAATCGTATACGAAGAGATCCAGAAGACAGATGTACTTACAGGTGCGAAGTATATGTCTTTCGCTCAGGGAGTTGAAGAAGGTCTGATCCGTTTCGTAGGAGATGACTGTAAGGATGCACTGTATGAGGCAATCGAGTCCCGTCAGGTTCGTCCGGGTCTGTGTAAGAGTGCAGGACTTAAGCTTGTATACAGCCCACTGAATGGATCTGGATTAGTACCGGTAACACGTGTACTTAAAGACATCGGAATCACAGATGTAACAATCGTACCGGAGCAGGAGTATCCGAATGGATATTTCACAACATGCAGCTACCCGAACCCAGAGATCTTTGCAGCACTTGAACTGGGACTGAATCTTGCGAAAGAGACAGGAGCTGACCTCATGCTCGCAACAGACCCAGATGCAGACCGTGTCGGAATCGCTATGAAGTGCCCAGATGGATCCTATGAGCTTGTTTCAGGAAATGAAGTCGGAGTTCTTCTTCTTGACTACATTGCAGCAGGACGTATCGAGAAAGGCACAATGCCTGAGAAACCGGTAGCAGTGAAATCTCTCGTATCTACACCACTTGCAGATGCAGTTGCAGAGCATTACGGAGTAGAGCTTCGTAACGTACTGACAGGATTCAAATGGATCGGAGATCAGATTGCGAACCTCGAGGCAGCAGGAGAAGTTGACCGTTTTATCTTCGGATTTGAAGAGAGCTACGGATACCTTGCAGGACCTTATGTACGTGATAAAGATGCAATCATCGGATCTATGCTGATCTGTGAGATGGCTGCTTACTACAGAAGCATCGGAAGCTCACTGAAGCAGAGACTGGAAGAGATCTACGCACAGTACGGACGTTATCTCAACAAGATCGATAGCTTTGAATTCCCGGGACTGAGCGGAATGGATAAGATGTCAGGAATCATGGAAGATCTTCGTAAGAATCCGCTGGAAGAGATCGCAGGATACAAAGTAGCCAGCGTGATCGATTACGAGAAGACAGAAGAAACAGGACTTCCGAAGGCTAACGTACTTGTTTACAAACTGGAGAACAACGAGACAGTAATCGTTCGTCCATCCGGAACAGAGCCGAAGATCAAGATCTACTACACAACACTTGGTAAAGATCTTGCAGAGGCAGAAGCTGAGAAAGAGAAGCTTGCAGAAGCACTGAAACCTATTATGGAGTAATAGAAGATGGGAAAGGGGATCAGATATCTGGTCTCCTTTTTCACTGTCGCAAAAAATAAGTAGTAAATATGTAGCATATATGTTAAAATCAATACATTACAGTAAAGTAATAAAGTGATTAGAGAACGAAGCAGATGGAGGAATATTACGATGTATATAACATGTCTTGATGTAGAGGGAGTACTTGTACCGGAGATCTGGGTTGCATTTGCAGAGGCGAGTGGAATTCCGGAACTCAAGAAGACAACAAGAGACGAACCTGATTATGATAAGCTGATGAACTGGAGACTTGGAATTCTGAAAGAGCATGGTCTTGGACTGAAAGAGATTCAGGAGACGATCGCAAAGATCGATCCGCTCCCGGGAGCGAGAGAGTTCTTAGATGAGCTTCGTTCATTCACACAGGTAATCCTGATCAGTGATACATTTACACAGTTTGCGACACCGCTGATGGAGAAACTCGGATGGCCGACACTGTTCTGCAACAGTCTGGAAGTAGCTGAGGACGGCGAGATCACAGGATTCAAGATGCGCGTAGAGCAGTCTAAGTTAAGTACTGTGAAAGCACTGCAGTCTATCGGATTTGACACAATTGCAAGCGGAGATTCCTACAATGACCTTGGCATGATCCAGGCAAGTAAGGCAGGATTCTTATTCCGCAGTACAGAGCAGATCAAAGCAGATCATCCGGAGCTTCCGGCATATGAGACTTATGATGAGCTTCTGACAGCGATTAAAGACGCGATGAAATAGAGGATGAAAATACGAAAAAGCATCTGCACAGCCTGAATTGGCCGGTTGCAGATGTTTTTTATATGTTAGGAAAGTTCTTTCCTAACATATAAAAAAACGCTCCGCTTAGGATGCGCACTGCGGCGTACAAGGTAGGCGTCGCAAGC
>OLBS01000103.1_pt1 | contig 12512 bp, 10 predicted proteins | sample 1607371 | NCBI WGS metagenome assembly OLBS01 (sample SAMN02674597, study PRJEB24791) | human gut metagenome, SKBSTL013 | isolation source: stool | host: Homo sapiens | place: USA | reverse complement strand
TGAGCAGCTGGTGCAGGAGTACCATGTGGTGCCGGTGACCGACCCGGATTTTGAATTGCTGGCGGTGAACCGGGCCGAGGGCTTCCGGGCGGGGGCGCAGTTCTACGCGCTGCCGCCGCTGGAAGTGGGAGCATACACCGGCTTTGTGCAGCCCATTGAGCCGCACCCCATCCGGCAGCTGACCATTGAACTGGAGATCAACCGCCACCACGGCGACGAAGAACGTGCAGCCGATGCAGCGGGCAAGGCGGCGCTGCGGCAGCAGGTGGCCCGCGAGATCTGGGCACAGCGCTGTGCCCAGGCTGAGCAGCGGGCACGCAAGGAGCTGGTATGGCAGCTGGGCGATGCAGTGAAAGGCCCGCTGCCAAAGCAGCTGGTGGGCGGTAACTATTTTGCCGAGCAGCGCCAGTTCAACCTGAGCCTGCAGGCCAATGGCATCAACTTTGACCAGTTCCTTAAAGTGCGCGGCCAGACGGTGGAAGAGTTCCGTGCATGGCTCCACGGGCAGGCAGAGCGCAAGCTGCGCAGCTGGCTGGGGCTTTTGCTGGTGGCCGAGCGGGAGGGCTTACAGCCCACCGAAGCCGAGGTGAACGCTGCTCTTGCGCACTGGGACGAGAAGCTGGACGGAGAGCGCACCTTCCCCGCCAACGACACCCGCAAGGTGCGCCAGCGCCTTGCCCGGGCAAAGGCTGCGGCCTTTGTAGTGGCGCATTCCACCCTCACCCCACCGCCGTCCGAACCCCTTGTGCAGGAACCGGAAGCAAAATAAAAATGATGGTTCTCATGCCATGGCGGGCAGTCTGCGGGCTGCCCGCCATAGCTTTTTTCTGCAAAAAAAGAGACAGCGGCACACCCGCAGGTACTTCCGCTGTCTCGAATGTTATTCTTTTATTCCAGATGATGCTTCCGGCAGAACCTTTTGCTCACCCAGTACATCCCGCCCCACAGCAGGACGGCAAGCACAAGATAGACCGGGTTTTTCAGGGAGCTGACCAGTGACTGCCCAAAGACGGCCATCATGGCCACCATCAGCCCCTTGCCCAAAAGGACAGCGCGCAGGTAGCGCTTTTCGTCAAAGTCCGACATCCCGAAGGCAAAGTGCATGAAGGAGGTGGGGGTGAAGGGCAGCAGCGACAGCATGAACAGGGACGAGGTATCGAAGCGGTTCACCCACTGCTGTGCCTTTTCCAGCTTGGGGGAGCGGCTGGCTACCTTCCAGAAAAAGCGCTTGATGAGCCGCCGCCAGAATAAAAACATGATGATGCCGCCCAGCGCCACGCCTGCCCAGCTGTACAAAAAGCCCAGCAGACCGCCGTGTGCGGCTACGTTCAGCGCTACAATGGCGATCAGCGGCAGCGGCGGAAAAAAGGACTCCACCATCGCCAGCAAAATGGGCACAAGGGGGCCCAGCCCCTCAAAGCCCGCCAGCAGCGCCTCCCAGTATTCCAGTGTTCCAAGCTGGTGCACCCAGCCCATCAGTGCGGTTTGCATCCTGTGTCCAATCCCTTTCTGTGCAGCGGTGCCGGGACGTTCCCGGGCAGGCTGCATCATGCTTAGTATATCCATTCTCTATGACAGAGCCATGAACAGAGTGTGCATTTTTCGACACGCTTCAGGCTCTGCTACCAATACTACGAGATGAAAAGGGATTTTCCTGCCTTTATTTTTCCGCAGCCTGCTTTTCAGCCTTGGCGCGCATCCGCTCCAGCTGGGCGGTGCGCAGCTTTTCCCAGCGGGCAAGGCTTTCGGCATCCGGCATCTGGGCGCAGCGGGCAAAGCTCCAGTGCAGGCCGTCCCGGCGGGACAGCTTGTACCGCTGGAACACACCCTGCCCGGCGGCGTTGCCGCTGCCGGTGCAGCTGGGGCACTGACACAGGGTATACCAGCTGTTGCTGCCCTTTTTCAGCCAGACATCGTCCGGGGTCAGGGCGGTGCCGCACTCCGGGCAGTTCATCGTGTAGATCTTGGGGTCGGTGCGCCAGGCGTACTGCTCCACATAGCCGTGGAACACCGTAAAGTCCCGGTAATCACCGGGGGTCTGGCACAGGCTTTGGCGCAGGGCCTCGTCCTCGGTGGGGTAGGCGGCAAGACCGGCGCGCAGATTCAGCAGGCGGCAGACGTCGGCGGTGTACAGCGTGTCCGAAAGCGCATCGTGGAAGGGGCGCTCCATAGGGATGCCCATGCGGGTGACCACGCTTTCCAGCGTCATGCCCTCGCCCTCCTTGCGGGGATGCTCCCGCAGAAAGACCTGCTGCAAATCGTACCAGACGGTGGGCCTGGACTCGTCCAGATTGCACAGGAACAGGTTCTGCTTGAGCACCGGCACGTCATCCAGACCCCACTCGGCAAACTCGGCATCCGGGCCGCACCATTGCATAAAGCGGCGCAGTCCCTGCACGATGGGGTCGCCCTTGTCCAGATCGGCCTGCGTCAGGCCGGTCACCTTGGCGATATGGTGCTGCAATTTGCGGAAGATGCGGGGGCGCAGATGGATGGAAAAGGTGTCCAGCACATTGGCATCCTCGTCGATCTTTACGGCGCCGATCTCCACGATCTCGCCCCGCAGGGTCTGCTGCACCCCATGGTAGTTAAAGGTATACGGCTGGTAGCCGATGTTCCATTCCAGATCAAATAAAACCAAGTTACGCGGCATTGCTTTGTTAGTCCTCTCGTAAAATAAACTTCTCCACGGCCTCGGCCACGCCGTCGTGGTTGTTGTCGGCGGTGGTCACATAGTCGGCGCAGTCCTTTACCGGCTGCTCAGCGTTCTGCATGGCCACACCCACCCCGGCGTAGGCGATCATGGAGCGGTCGTTCAGGCCGTCGCCGCAGGCCATCAGGTTCTCGCGGGTCAGGCCCATGCGGCGCAGAAGCTCCGCCAGACTGCCGTCCTTGGCTACGCCCAGCGGCACCGCCTCGATAAAGAAGGGGCTGGAGGGGTACAGGTCGGCACGGCCCGCAAACTGCTGCTGTCCGGCGGCGCACACCGCGTCCCGGCGGGCGGGATCCAGCGTGATGAGCATCTTACACACGGGGTAGTTCACATAGGATGCCAGATCGTCCACATGGATCATGGGCAGCTTGGTGGTAAAGCACTCCTTGTTGGCCCACTCGTCCTTGTCCCGCTCACAGACGATGCCCTCGCGGTTATAGGTCAGGATGGCAATATCCTGCGCGGCGGCAAAGGCGCACAGCTCGGGCACAAGGGCGGGGTCCAGCGTTTTTTCCACCAGCGTCTCACCGGTGCGGCAGTCCACGATCTTGCCGCCGTTGTAGGACAGGATGCAGCCGCCTTTTTTGTCCAGACCCAGCTCCTCAGCCAGCGGCTGGATGCCGGCGGTGGGCCGACCGGACGCCAGCACGATGGTGACGCCTTTTTCAATGGCGGCGTCCAGCGCGGCGCGGGTGCGCGGGGTGACGAGCTTCTGGTCGTTGGTCAGGGTGCCATCCAGATCCAACGCCAGCACTTTGATATCAGACATATTTAAAAGATCCTCTCATTATAGAAGTATATCTCAGCTTGCTCTTTCTATTGTACAATGAAAAGCCCCCTGCTTGCAACCCTTGCAGGGCGGTTCGGTGCAAAAAGTGCCTCGGCGGCGGGCGTTACAGGCAGATTTTACCTGTTTTGCCCGCATTTTACACCGCCGCTCTTCCGTGCGCCAAAGGTTTACCTAAGTGTTACACGGGGCTGGTTTCGCCGCTGCGGGCGGTGCGCTACAATACAGGTGTTCCCACAAGAAATAGTAGAACCGCCCCAAGCCGGGCTGAAAAAAGAGAGGATATCTGTTATGAAGAATGCGAAAATTTCCCGCCGCAGCTTCCTGAAAGCCGGTGCCGTGGCATCGGCAGTGGGGATGCTGTCGGCTGCACCCGTAGCCGTTCACGCCGCCGAGACGGATGCTTCTGCCGCAGCAGACGAAGAGAACGGTCTGCTGGACGTGTTCAAAAAGCCCAAGTACGTTTTCCTGTTCATCGGCGATGGCATGGGCACTGCCCAGATCCAGTCCGCACGCTTCTACAAGGGCACTGTGGACAACAACGGCGCTGTGACCGAGGCTGACCTGAGCTTTACCAGCTTCCCGCAGGTGGGCAGCGTGACCACCTACGACAGCACCTCCTTCTGCCCGGACTCTGCTTCCACCGCTACTTCCATCGCCACCGGCCACAAGACCGAGAGCGGCGTCATCAATATGTGCCCCTGGACCCGCGATGTGCCCTACGAAACCATTGCCGAAAAGCTGCACGCCCAGAAGGGCTATAAGGTGGGCGTCATCTCCACCGTGAACATCGACCACGCCACCCCTGCTGCCTTCTATGCCCACCAAAAGACCCGCAAGAACTACTACGAGATCGGGGTGGAGCTGGCAAACTCCGGCTTTGAGTACTTTGCCGGCGGCGAGTTCCAGAAGGTGAACGGCGATGGCACCGGCCCCGACAACCATACCGTGGCTGCCAACGCCGGTTACAACGTGGTCACCACCCAGGCCGGTGCCGCTGCCCTGACCGCCGGTGCTGGCAAGACCCTGATCATTGCCGAGAATCTGGGCGATGGCAAGGCCATGAACTACGCCATGGACGCTGCCAACGGCGAGTGGCAGCTGACCGACTATGTCAAAAAGGGCATTGAACTGCTGAACAACAAGAAGGGCTTCTTCCTGATGACCGAGTCCGGCAAGATCGACTGGGCCTGCCACGCCAACGATGCCGCCGCTTCCATCCACGATGTGCTGGAGATGAGCAACGCCGTGCAGGCTGCTGTGGACTTCTACAACGCCCACCCCAACGAGACCCTGATCCTGGTCACCGCCGACCACGAGACCGGCGGCCTGGCCATCGGCTACAAGACCACCAACTACGACACCTTCCTCACCAACCTGACCCACCAGAAAATGTCCTACGCCAAGTTCGACACCGACTATGTGCAGAACTACATCGCCAACAAGACCCCCTTTGAAGCTGCCATGCAGGATGTGAAGGCAAGCTTCGGCCTGACCCTGCCCACCGACCCGGATGCCGCCAACGCCGGCAAGCTGCTGCTGACCGACTACGAGGTGGAGAACCTGCGCAAGGCCTACGAGCGCACCCTGCAGGTGGGTTCCTCCAGCCAGAGCAAGATGAGCCAGCAGGATTACGAGCTGTACGGTACTTACATCCCCTTCAGCATGGCTGTCTGCCACACCATCAACCACAAGTCCGGTATGGATCACACCACCTACGCCCACACCGGTGCCATGGTCAACGTGTACGCCATGGGTGTCGGTGCCGAGAAGTTCGGCGGTGTATACGACAACACCGAGATCTACCACAAGCTGGCTGAGCTGACCAAGGTTCAGTAAGACAGTAAGTAAGAACCCCTGATTTTCCCACCTCACTTCCTGTTCCACTTTTCCACAACCAAGCCGCAAAATGTGCAAAACCCTCCCGGCCGAAAGCGCAAAGACTGCGCCCGGCAGGGAGGGTTTTGTTGTAATGTCAATGCTGAATGCTTCAGGCCTTCATTTCGGGAAAGCCCTCCAGCTTGGAGGTGCAGTGGGGGCAGCGCACAGCCTTGATGGAGATCTCGCTCTGGCAGTAGGGGCACACCTTGGTGGTGGGCTCCTCCGGCTCGGCGGGCTCTTCAGGCTTTTTGTGCAGAGAGTTGACAAACTTGATCACAACGAACAACACAAAGGCCACGATGAGGAAGTTGATGATGGAGTTGACGAACTCGCCGATCTTGATGCTGGAGCCGCCCAGACCAATGACCACCTCGGAAAAATCCGCCTTGAAGAACAGGCCGATCAGCGGGTTGATGATGTCCTCCACCAGCGCGGTGACAATGGCGGTGAAGGCACCGCCGATGACAACGCCCACTGCCATGTCCAGCACGTTGCCGCGCATGGCAAACGCTTTGAACTCTTCAAAGAACTTTTTGATGCCGCTTTTTTTCTCTTCCATAGATAAGCTGCTCCTTCTTATCCTTTTTTACCGCAAGGGGTTATTTTATTTTTATAATAGCGTATTATGCAGCGATTTGCAAGAGTAAAGCAACCCCTTTTATAGAAAATAAAAAGTAGCCTCTCTCGTGAAAAAACGATCCCGGAAAGTCCGCAGACTTTCCGGGATCGTCCAATTCAAAAATATTTTTCCGCCGGTTTATGTGCTATAAAGATGCTTATGCCGCGGGCTGCTCTGCGGCAGCAGGCTGCGGGTCAGCAGTCACCGTAATGGTGCGGCTGATGGTACTGCAGGAGTAGTTGCCCCCCGCCTTGGCGGTCTGGGTGTAGGTGCCGGGCTCGGTGGGCACGCCGCTCATTTTGCTGCTGAACCACAGGAAGGTCTTTTTCTTGTAGGTGTAGCTCACCTTGCCGTTTTCAGCCACCTGTCCGTCCGAGATCACCTTGGCGGTCAGATCAGCGCTTTGCAGCTGAGAGACGGTCATGCTGGCCGGGGCATCCGCTGTCCAGCTCAGGCTGACGTTTTCGGTCTTGGGCTTGATCTTGAACATGGCAAACCCGGCGGCGTTGATATCGCTGCTTTCCAGCGCAATGGCACCGGCAAAGTACTTGCCGCTGTCCTTGGGCTGCTCGTCCAGATAGATGCGGCTCAGCGCACCCTCGGGCAGATACTTGCGGATCAGGCTCAGCGCCAGCTTCATGCCGTTGGAAACATTCTTCACCGTGGTCAGGTAGCTGGCCGGGACAAAGAAGCTGACGGTGTCCATCACCGACACTACTTCGTCCGCCACCCGCAGCAGCACGCCGACATCGTTGCCGTCGATCAGCTGCTTGAGGTAGCTGTATACGTTGAATTCCTCGGCCTGGTCCGGGGTCTGGGACATCTTTTTGGGCAGGGGGATCAGCTTGAGCAAAGTGCGCAGCTTATCCGAGATCATCAGGGTCACATAGCCGTAGGCTTCGCCGCTGGTGCCCAGCACCACGGCAATATACTGGGTGTTTTCGGGCCGGGTCTCCACCTCCAGCTTATAATCGGAACCATAGACAAGGTTTCCGGTCGCCCGGATGCGGATGTTGACGATATCATTTTCATCCTCTGCCGCGCTCAGCGCTGCGGCATCGGGCAGTTCCTCGCTGACAACAGCGGTGCTTTCCGGCTGCTGAGCTGCCGCCGAAGCAGGCATTGCCAGTACACCAAGCATCATGCTGACTGCGAGCAGGAGCGAGATCCATCGTTTGGCCTTCATACGAAAACCTCCTTTGTTATTTGGTATCATCCTCACATTTTGCCGCAAAATAATCCTAGGGTCAATAACGGGATTCAAGCCGGGCGCATCACTCCCCGATATAGGTAAAGCGGGGCTGGGTAACGCCGTCCCGGGTCACGGTTTCCAGCCACATGGCGGCGGGGCGCACCCACAGCCCGCCCTCGCCGTACAGGGCGCGATACACCACCATTTCCTCCTCGGTCTCGCTGTGGCGTGCCACGCCCAGCACCTGATACTCGTTGCCTTTAAAGTGGCGGTAGCGCCCGGGGCGCACCGGATATTGCAGTTCCTTCATAACTGTTTCCTTCTCTTTCTTCAAAAAAGGGCTGCTGCGCCGGGCGGGTGCAGCAGCCCACAAACCTTATGTTATAAATATTACAGTGTGCTGTCCGTTCCATCGCCGGGGGTCTGCTCGGCAGAGTACAGCAGCATCAGGTGGTTGGCCGAGGCTTCCAGCTGGCTCTTGGCCTGCCGCAGGGCGGCTTCCTCGGTCTCGTTCATCTTTTCGGGCTTATCCTTGCGCAGGCAGTGGCGCAGGTTGGCAAGGTCGGCCTTCACGCGGGCCTTTTCGTCCTTGTCCAACTCCTTTTTGCACTTGGAAAGCGCCTCGTCTACCTTGTAGGCCAGCACCTCGGCCTGATTGTGCAGGTCCAGACGCTCCTTGCGGCGGCTGTCCTCGGCCTCGTAGGCGGCGGCATCTGCCATGGCGCGCTGGATCTCGTTTTCGGAAAGGTTGGTGCTGCCGGTGATGGTGATGTTCTGCTCCCGCCCGGTGGCAAGGTCTTTTGCAGATACCTTCACCACGCCGTTCACATCGATATCAAAGGTGACCTCGATCTGGGGCTTGGACGAAAAGCTTGCCCGGATGCCGTTCAGCTTGAACTTGCCCAAAGACTTGTTATCCCGCGCAAAGTGACGCTCACCCTGCAGAACGTTGATCTCCACGCTGGTCTGCATGGGACGGGCGGTGGTAAAGATCTGGCTCTTGCGGGTGGGGATCATGCTGTTGCGGGTGATCAGCGGGGTGGCGACCCCGCCCAGCGTCTCGATGGACAAGGTCAGCGGGGTCACGTCCATCAGCACCAGCCCCTGCGCTGCCGCGCCGGTGGCACCCGCCAACTTGCCGCCGCCCTGCAGCAGTGCACCCTGCACCGCTGCACCCATGGCGACGCACTCGTCCGGGTTCAGGCTGTGGCTGGGCTCGCAGCCCAGCAGCTCCCGCACCTGGCGCTCCACGGCGGGCATGCGGGTGCTGCCGCCCACCAGCAGCACCTTGCCCAGCTGGCTGGCGGAGATCCCGGCATCCCGCAGGGCGTTCTGCACCGGGGTCACGGTACGGGCCAGCAGGTCACCGGTCATCATCTCGAACTGCGGGCGGGACAGCGACAGATCCAGATGGTGGGGGCCGTCCTTGCCCACCGCGATGAAGGGCAGGTTCAGCTGCGCGGAGGGTGCGCTGGACAGCTCCTTCTTGGCCTTTTCCGCTTCCTCCTTCAGCCGTCCCATGGCGGCGGGGTCGCGGGTCAGGTCGATGCGGTCAGACTTTTTGAACTCGGCCACAGCGTACTCCACGATGCGCTGGTCAAAGTCGTCGCCGCCCAGATGGGTGTCGCCGCCGGTGGCCAGCACCGTAAAGGTGCCGTCCTCGATCTCGATGATGGACACATCAAAGGTGCCGCCGCCAAGGTCGTAGACCAGGATCTTCTGCGCGGCTTCGTTGTCCAGACCGTAGGCCACCGCGGCGGCGGTAGGCTCGTTGATGATGCGCAGCACGTTCAGCCCCGCAATGCGGCCTGCATCCTGCGTGGCCTTGCGCTGGCTGTCGTCAAAATAGGCAGGCACGGTGATGACGGCTTCGGTGACCGACTCGCCCAGATAGCTCTCGGCGTCCCGGCGGATCTTGGCAAGGATCATGGCGCTGATCTCCTGCGGGGCAAGGTCCTTGCCGTCAATATGCGCCCGGTAGTCCGAACCCATGTACCGCTTGATGCTGGAGATCGTGCGCCCGGAATTCGTGGCGATCTGGCGCTTGGCCGCGCCGCCCACCAGACGCTCGCCGTCCTTGGTAAAGGCCACCACGCTGGGGGTGGTGCGCTCGCCCTCTGCATTGGTGATGACCACAGGCTTGCCGCCCTCCACCACTGCCACACAGGAATTGGTCGTACCCAGATCAATGCCGATCACTTTGCTCATACTGTTTCCTCTGTTTCTTGTCCGCCGTGTCTGCGGGCTGTTTTTTCTCCAGTCTATCTTACAGGACGGCTGTGACCATTTTTTAGTCCAATTGTAAAGATTCTATGTTGTATGCCGCCGGAGCCGTGGGCGGCTCGTGGGTCAGCGCATAGAGCAGCTGCTCGGTCTCCTGCAGCCAGCGGTCGGCGTCCGGCTCGTGCTCCCGCTGCAAAATGGTAAACGCCTGCTTTGCTTCTGCCGCCTGCGCCAGCGCCTTTTTGCGGGAGGTGTAGCGGGTCTCGTACTGCGCCAGCCGCAGGCAGACCCGGGGCGTATACTCGATATCCGGCATCGCTGCCGCGTTCTGCCGCGCCCGGCGGTACCACAGCAGTGCCTTGCCGTTGTCGCCCCGGGCGGCGCAGTCATCGCCAAGGTTCAAAAGGGCGATGGGCTCTCCGCTTTCGGCTGCGGCCTTCCACAGCTTGCGCGCCTGCGCAGCGCTTTTGGGTACGCCGCGCCCCTGATACAGGCACTCGCCCAGCAGCGAGAGCCCGGCAGAACTGCCCTGCTCGGCGGCTTTCTGGTAGCACTCTGCCGCTGCCGCCCAGTGTCCGGCGCGGGCAGCTTCTTTCCCGGCTTCGGCCTCCTCTGCGCCGGGGCCCTCCGGGGTGTGGCCTGCGTGCAGCAGACCGTTGAGCAGCGCACCGTCCAGCGAGGCGGAATTGCTCCACGGGTCCAGCACCACACCGTCGATGCCCGGGGTGTCCAGCGCCAGCTGCATGGCCTGCTCCAAGGTGCGGTCAGCCATGGGGCGGCTGCCGGTGCTGCGGTCCGCACCGGCCGCTGCCACCGAGGTGAACAGCGGCAGCCAGCAGCGTCCCTTATCGTTGCGCAGCGTCCACAAGGCAAGGCCGTCGGCCTTTTCCGCCGGGATGGGATGCTCCATCCACGGGGCGGGCGCACCCTGCGCCGAAAGCGCCGTCTGCAGCGGCACCAGCACATGGGTTTCCAGCTCCAGCGCGTAATTCAAAGCGCTCATCAGGGTCCAGAAGCTCTCCTCGTTCTGCCCCTTGTACAGCCCCTGCACCGCCTGCTCGATGGCCGGGCAGCCGGTGCCGCGCGGGCTGTACACCGGTGCGGTGCGGCTGCGGCTGCGGCCCACCGGGCGGAAGCGTACCCCGCCGTCTGTTCGTCTTGCCATTGTGTTCACCATACTTCCCTATCAATCTCAGCTCTAGTATAACAGGATTTGGCAGCTTGTACAATGCAAAACGCAGCTGCGGCACTGGATTTTCAGTATACATCGCGTTATAATAAGGTGTATTTTGACCCCGAAGGAGGAATTTTTTTGAACCGGATGCTTGGCTACCTGAAGGGCTACGAGCGCGAAAGTGTGCTTGCACCGCTCTTTAAGATGCTGGAAGCCACCTTTGACCTGTTCGTGCCGCTGGTCATGGCGGATATCGTCAATGTGGGCATTACAGCACATGACCTGCATTATATTCTGGTGCGGTGCGGCCTTTTGCTGCTGCTGGCTTTCATCGGCCTTACCTGCAGTCTGACCGCGCAGTACTTTTCCGCCAAGGCGGCGGTGGGCTACTCCACCGCGGTGCGGCACGCCCTGTTTGCCCATATTCAGAGCCTGAGCTTTTCAGAGATGGATACGCTGGGCACCAGCACCCTCATTACCCGCATGACCAGCGATGTCAATCAGGTGCAAAGCGGGCTCAACCTGTTTTTACGCCTGTTCCTGCGCAGCCCCTTTGTGGTGCTGGGCGCTATGGTCATGGCCTTTACGGTCAACGCCCGGGCGGCGATGATCTTTGTGGTCACCATCCCGCTGCTCAGCGTGGTGGTGTTCGGCGTGATGGTGATCACCCGACCGCTGTATAAGACCGTGCAGACCCGGCTGGACCGGGTGCTGGGCCTGACCCGCGAGAACCTGACCGGCGTGCGCGTGGTGCGCGCCTTTGATAAGGAGCAGAGCGAGATCGACCGCTTTGAGGACGCCAACGCCCTGCTGACCGGGATGCAGCTGCACGTTGGCCACCTTTCGGCGCTGATGAACCCGCTGACCTATGTGCTCATCAACCTTGCCATCGTGGCGCTGCTGTATGTGGGCAGCATCGAGATCAACGTGGGCGGCATGGCCTCCGGCGATGTGATTGCACTGGTAAACTACATGAACCAGATCCTTGTGGAGCTGGTAAAGCTGGCTAACCTCATCGTGCAGATCAGCAAGGCGCTGGCCTGTGCAGGCCGCGTGCAGGCGGTGCTGGATACCAAGCCCGGCATGACCTTCCCGGCAAAGCTTCTGGGCGAAGTGGCTGAGGACAAGACCGGCGATGCCGTGCGCTTTGACCATGTAGGCCTGACCTACGCCGGGGCGGGCGCACCCAGCCTGACCGATATCAGCTTTACCGCCAAAAAGGGCCAGACCATCGGCGTCATCGGCGGCACCGGCAGTGGTAAATCCAGCTTGGTGAACCTCATCCCGCGCTTTTACGATGCCACCGAGGGCAGCGTGGAGATCTTTGGCCGCCCGGTGGCCAGCTACCCCCGGGACGCCTTGCGCGGCAGGGTGGCGGTGGTCATGCAGAAGGCGCAGCTCTTCGGCGGCACCATCCGCTCCAACCTTTTGTGGGGCAACAAGGATGCCACCGATGCCGACCTGTGGGCGGCGCTGGAAACGGCACAGGCCGCAGACTTTGTGCGTGCAAAGCCCCTTGGGCTGGACGAGCCGGTGGAGCAGGGCGGACGCAATCTTTCCGGCGGACAGAAGCAGCGGCTCACCATCGCCCGTGCGCTGGTGGGCAAACCGGACATTCTGATTTTGGACGACAGCGCCAGCGCGCTGGACTACGCCACCGACGCCGCCCTGCGCAAGGCACTGGCGGCGCTGCCCGGGGCACTGACCGTGTTCATCGTCAGCCAGCGTGCCGCCAGTTTGCAGCACGCCGACCAGATTCTGGTGCTGGATGACGGCCATCTGGTGGGCATCGGCACCCACAGCGCCCTGCGCAGCAGCTGCCCGGTATACGAGGAGATCTACGAGAGCCAGTTCAAGAAAGGGGAGGCAGAAGCATGAGTGCAAAAGCAAAAAACAAGCTGACCCCGCAGCAGCGCAAGGCCA
>OLBS01000098.1_pt1 | contig 12910 bp, 9 predicted proteins | sample 1607371 | NCBI WGS metagenome assembly OLBS01 (sample SAMN02674597, study PRJEB24791) | human gut metagenome, SKBSTL013 | isolation source: stool | host: Homo sapiens | place: USA | reverse complement strand
GCAAACAAATAATGTGAATAACTCACAGAAAAAACGAAATACAGGAGGAAAACTTTAAGATGAAGAAGGATATCCGTGCTTATGGATATGAAGAATTACAGAAAGAGATGGCAACGATCGGAGAAAAAGCATTTCGTGCAAAACAGATTTATGAATGGCTGCATGTGAAGCTGGTAGATCATTTTGATGAGATGACGAATCTTTCAAAGGCTTTGAGGGAAAAACTGGAAGAGAATTATGAGATTCTCCCGGTTGTTATGCTGGAGAGACAGATTTCCCAGATTGACGGTACGAACAAATTCCTGTTCCGTCTCTACGATGGAAATGTAGTCGAAAGTGTTCTTATGAAATATAAGCATGGAAATTCTGTCTGTATTTCCTCCCAGGTCGGTTGCAGGATGGGATGTGCATTCTGTGCATCAACGATCGGAGGTCTGGTGAGAAATCTTTCTCCGTCTGAGATGCTTGGACAGATCTATCAGATTCAGAAGATAAGTGGTGAGAGGGTTTCGAATGTGGTGATCATGGGAACCGGAGAACCGATGGATAATTACGATAATTTCCTGAAGTTTATTCATTTACTTACAGATGAGCATGGATTGAACATCAGTCAGAGAAATGTCACCGTATCAACCTGTGGAATAGTTCCAAAGATGAAAGAACTGGCGAAAGAGCATTTACAGATCACACTTGCACTTTCACTTCACGGTTCCAATCAGGAAAAGCGAAGAAAATTGATGCCGGTTGCAAATAAATATGATATCACAGAAGTACTCGCAGCCTGTGACGAATATTTCAAAGAAACCGGCCGGAGAGTGAGCTTTGAGTACAGTCTTGTACATGGTGTGAATGATACGGATGAAGATGCACAGGAACTGATTCATTTATTAAAGCATAAGAACTGTCATATCAATCTGATACCGGTCAACCCGGTAAAAGAGCGTGATTTTGTTCGTCCAAGCCGGAAAAGTGCTTTGAATTTCAAAAATAAACTTGAAAAAAGCGGAATAAATGTTACTATAAGAAGGGAAATGGGCTCTGATATTGACGGAGCCTGCGGTCAGCTCAGGCGCCGCTACGTAGAAACTGAAGGAGAATAGAAGGTATGAAGACATTTTCAATTACAGATGTTGGAATGGTGCGACAGGTAAATCAGGACTACGTCTTTACGACGGGAAAACCACTGGGTATTCTCCAGAACCTGTTCGTGGTAGCGGATGGTATGGGTGGCCATCAGGCAGGAGATTATGCTTCCAAGTGTACTGTGGAAGTGATGATCAAAGAGATTGCGAAGAGCGAGGGCGAGGATATTGAACGTGTTCTTGTAAAAGCAATCAAGGCTGCCAATCGTGAGATTATCAAAGAAGCATCCGGTGACGAACATCTGAAGGGGATGGGAACAACGGTTGTTGCCGCTACTGTGAAAGAACAGATGCTGTATTTTGCCAATGTGGGAGACAGCCGTCTGTATCTGATCAATCAGGGGATCCAACAGCTAAGTAAGGACCATTCTCTTGTAGAAGAGATGGTACGTCTTGGTGGAATTAAGCCGGAAGAAGCGAAGCATCATCCGGATAAGAATATTATCACAAGAGCGATCGGGGCAAAAGCTGATGTGGATGTGGACTTTTATGAACACCGTCTGAAACGGGGAGACATCATTCTGATGTGTACAGACGGATTAAGTAATATGGTGGAAGATGAAGAACTTTTCCATATTGTGCAGGGAAGCCGGGATATCGTCGAGGCAGGTGAGATGCTGGTGGAAGCAGCAAAAGAGAATGGAGGAACAGATAACATCGGAGTGGTATTGTTTGAGCCATTTGCAGATGAGGTGAGTGTATGATTAAAGAAGGAGTATTTTTAGGGAAACGATACGAGATACTTGGCCGTATCGGTTCTGGCGGAATGGCAGATGTCTATAAAGGCAAGGACCATAAGCTGAATCGTTTTGTTGCGATCAAGGTGTTGAAGAGCACATATCGTTCGGATGAGACGTTTATTAAGAAGTTTTTAAGCGAAGCTCAGGCAGCAGCAGGATTGATGCATCCAAACGTAGTCAATGTCTATGATGTAGGACAGGATCGTGGCCTTTATTATATGGTCATGGAGCTTGTAGAAGGAATTACGCTGAAGGATTATATCGAGAAGAAAGGAAAGCTTTCAGCAAAAGAGACGATCAGTATTTCTATTCAGATGGTGACAGGCATTCAGGCAGCGCATAACTGCCATATCATTCACCGGGATATTAAGCCGCAGAATATTATTATTTCCAAAGATGGAAAGGTTAAGGTTACTGATTTCGGAATCGCGCGGGCTACGACATCAACGGCAACACAGGCAGTAACAACGACAGTGATGGGATCTGTACATTACACATCTCCGGAACAGGCCAGAGGCGGTATTGTAGATGAGAAGAGTGATATCTATTCAGCAGGTATCACGATGTATGAGATGATCACCGGGCATGTTCCGTTTGACGGAGATTCGACAGTGACGGTTGCTTTGAAACATTTGAATGAAGTGATTAAGTCTCCTGCAGAAGAAGTACCGGATATTCCGTACAGTCTGGAGTGCATTATTATGAAATGTACACAGAAACTGCCGAATAAACGATATATGAGCTGTGAGGAACTGCTTCAGGATCTGAAGCACTCACTGGTAGATCCGGATGGAGATTTTGTAGTTCTTGATGGTGTGACAAAACGTATGCCGGCAGCATCCCAGGATACAGGACGGACCACGGTTGTTATGTCACAGGATGAACTGAATCGTATGAAGAATCGTCAGAATTATAATGATGATTATGACGACGATTACGAGGATGACTATGACGATGATTATGACGATTACGATGACCGCCGCAGAAGCCGTTATGATGATGACGATGACTACGACGACCGCCGCAGAAGTCGTTATGATGATGACGATGATTATGATGATCGCCGCAGAAGCCGCTATGATGATGATGATTACGACGACCGCCGCAAAGACCGTTATGATGATCGCCGTAAGAAAAATGAAGTGAATAAAGACACGAAGAAGATCATGAAGATTCTTATGGTTGTTGCCGGTGTTGTGATCGCACTTTTGATCATGTTCCTTGTAGGAAATGCAGTGGGCGTATTTAAAGGTGGAAAAGGAACGACTACACAGCAAACAGATTCAGAGATGGTAAAAGTACCGGATGTGACAGGCAAGACATATGAGGAAGCACAGAAAGAACTGAACAAATATGATCTCGGAATCCATAAGTCAACTGCGCCTTCCGATACTGTTGCAAAAGGAAAGATTATCAGCCAGGATCCTGCTGATGGAAAGAAAGTAAAGAAGCATACAACAGTCAATGTTGTGATCAGCAGTGGTGAAGAAGCTAAGATGACAACGATTCCAAATGTTGTTGGAATGTCGGAAGCTGATGCAGAAAAAGCACTTCAGGATAAGAATCTTGTTGTGAAGAAAGGTGATCCGGTCTACAGTGATGATGTGGAACAGGGAGAAGTTGTTTCTGTCAGTCCGAGTGAAGGTGCAGAAGTAAAAGAAGGAACAACGGTTACTCTTGTAATAAGCAAGGGAAATCAGCCGACAAAAGTTCCTAAACTTACCGGAAAGTCCCAGTCGGATGCTGAAGCAGCCCTTTCACAGGCAGGTTTGTCCGGAAATGCAACTGAAGATTACAGTGATACTGTAGAAGAAGGAGTTATTATTTCACAGGACACAGATGCCGGAAAAGAAGTATCTAAAGGTACAACAATCGGATATGTGGTGAGCAAAGGACCAAAGATGACGGTGGTTACAGTACCGGATCTTTCCTATAAAGACCAGAATACAGCGGAAAAACTGTTGAAGCAGGCAGGACTTACACCGGAGTATATTGGTGAAGATTATAGTGATGAATATCCAGAAGGACAGGTATTCTATCAGTCTGTTAGCAGTGGTACGCAGGTAGAAAAAGGAACAACTGTCCAGTATATGGTCAGCAAAGGATCTCAGCCATCAGATCCGGATAGTGGAGATTCCGGAAATGATTCCGGGACAGAAGAGAACACGAATCAATGATAACAGAGAGCAAGTATATGCAGGGAAAGATAATAAAAGGGATTGCCGGATTCTACTACGTGAATGTAGTAGAATCCGGAATTTTTGAGTGTAAAGCAAAAGGTGCTTTTCGAAAAGACGGGATCAAGCCGTTGGTCGGTGATGATGCTGTGATCGAGGTACTTGATGAAAAAGAAATGACAGGAAATATCACAGAGATCCTGCCGCGTAAGAATGAGTTGATTCGTCCGGCAGTAGCCAATATTGATCAGGCACTGGTTGTGTTTGCGGTGACAAAACCGAAACCACATTATAATCTGTTGGATCGTTTTCTTGTCATGATGGAACGAAAAGAGATACCTGTCGTATTATGTTTTAATAAGACAGATATTGCAAGCCATCCTGAAATTGCAGAATTGAAAGAAGTTTATACCGGATGCGGATATCCGGTAATCTTCACAAGTGCGAAGGAAGAAGAAAATATCAGTGAGTTAAAATCACTTTTAAAAGGAAAGACAACTTCGATTGCAGGTCCTTCCGGTGTTGGAAAATCATCCCTGATCAATCTTCTGCAGTCTGAAGTGAAGATGGAGACAGGAAGTATCAGTAAGAAGATTGACCGTGGGAAACATACAACAAGACATTCCGAACTGATCGTGATTGGAGAAGATTCTTATATTATGGATACTCCGGGATTCAGTTCTCTTTACGTCAATGATTTCGAAAAAGAAGATTTAAAATATTATTTTCCGGAATTCACACCGTTTGAAGGACAGTGCAAGTTCAATGGCTGTGACCATATTCATGAACCCGGATGCGCTGTAAAAGAGGCAGTTGAAGAAGGGAAGATCCATAAGATCAGATATGAAGATTATACGGAGATGTACCGTGAACTAAAGGAAAGAAAGAGGTATTAAGTTTATGAAAAATATTTTGGCACCATCTATTCTCTCAGCAGATTTCAAGATTTTAGGAGAGCAGTTGAAATTAACAGAAGAAGCAGGCGCAGAGTATATTCATTTTGATGTGATGGACGGAATGTTCGTTCCAAGCATTTCCTTTGGAATGCCTGTTCTCGCATCAATCAAGGGAGCAACAACACAGATACTGGATGTTCATCTCATGGTGACAGAACCGATCCGTTATGTGGAAGAATTCGTGAAAGCAGGAGCAGATATCGTTACAGTTCATTATGAAGCATGTGAAGATCTGCAGGCAACAATTGATAAAATCCATGCAGCAGGAGCGAAAGTGGGAATTTCTATTAAACCAAAGACACCGGTTGATGTACTGCTTCCATATCTGGATCAGGCAGAGATGTTTCTGATCATGTCTGTAGAACCGGGATTCGGCGGACAGGCATTTATTCCGGAATCACTGGAGCGTATCAGTGAATTGAGAAACCTTCTGAATGAAAAAGGACTTACAACTGATATTGAAGTAGATGGTGGAATCTATCATAAAAACGTGGCAGAAGTACTTGCAGCCGGAGCGAATGTAATGGTCTCAGGTTCAGGCGTTTTTAAAGGTGATATCAAAGATAATACAGCAAAGTTTATGGAGATTTTAAACGGCAATGTGTAAGAGAACAGTTATTGTGAGCGGGGGAATGCTGGAAGAAGATTTTGTCCTTCCGATTCTTGAGGCAGAAGAGACAGAATTTATTATCGGAGTAGATAAAGGACTCGCATTTCTTTATGAACATAAGATCAAGCCGGATTACATTGTGGGAGATTTTGACAGTGTACCGGAAGAAGTGATCGATTATTATAGAAAAGAAGCAAGTGTACCGATCCGGGAGTTCAATCCGGTAAAGGATGCGTCTGATACGGAGATTGCACTTCGTATGTGTCTTGGACTCAGAAGAAAAGAAATCTGGATTCTTGGAGGAACAGGAAATCGTTTGGATCATTTCTGGGCCAATGTCCAGTGCCTGAATATTGCACTTGAAGCAGGATCTCAAGCGATGATCTTAGACAGTCATAATAGAATTCGTCTGCTTGATCATGGAATCGCAATTCGCAGAGAAGAAGCTTTCGGAAAGTATTTTTCAGTATTTCCGATGCAACTTCCGGTTGAGGATTTCTGTATCAGCGGTGCAAAATATCCATTGCAGAATCATTTGCTCTCATCAGGAGACAGCTTATGTGTGAGTAATGAGTTTGCAGAAGGTGAAGATGAAGTGAAGATCTCTTTCGTGTTTGGAAAAGTGATTTTGATGGAGACGAGAGATTGAAATTCAAGCCCCATTATAGTATAATATTAGATGCTATTTTGGGGCTTCTTTTTGTGAAAGAGTCACATAACAGAAAATAAGAGAAATAGACCTTGTGGATTTAGCTTTAGAAATCAAGGTTTTAAGGAGGAAATAGAGAAAATGAAACTTGGTATTGTGGGATTACCGAACGTAGGAAAAAGTACACTGTTCAATTCACTGACAAAGGCCGGTGCAGAATCTGCAAACTATCCATTCTGTACAATTGATCCAAATGTCGGTGTCGTAACAGTTCCGGATAAGAGACTGGATGTGCTTGGAGAGATGTATCATACAAAGAAGATCATTCCGGCAGCAATCGAGTTTGTTGATATTGCAGGACTTGTGAAGGGAGCATCCAAAGGAGAAGGACTTGGAAACCAGTTTCTTGCCAACATCCGTGAGGTTGATGCAATCGTTCATGTAGTAAGATGCTTTGAGAATACGAATATTGTGCATGTAGACGGAAGCATTGATCCGCTGCGTGACATTGAGACAATCAATCTTGAGTTGATCTTCTCGGATCTTGAGGTTCTTGAAAGAAGAATCTCCAAGACAGTGAAGCTTTCAAGAAACGATAAGATGGCGGCGAAAGAGCTGGATCTTCAGAACCGTCTGAAAGCGCATCTGGAAGAGAATAAGATGGCGAAGAGCTTTGTGACAGAGGATGAGGATGAGCAGGCATGGCTTGCAGAGTATAATCTTCTGACAGCAAAACCGGTAATCTTTGCAGCAAATGTATCTGAGGATGATCTTGCGGATGATGGTGCGAATAATGAAGGCGTTAAAGCTGTTCGTGAGTATGCAAAAAAAGAAAACTGCGAAGTGTTTGTTGTATGTGCTGAGATTGAAGAGGAAATTTCTCAGTTAGATGATGATGAGAAGGCTATGTTCCTTGAAGATCTTGGATTGGAAGAATCCGGACTTGAGAAGCTGATCAAGGCAAGCTATCATCTTCTTGGACTGATCAGTTATTTGACAGCAGGTGAGCCGGAAGTTCGTGCATGGACAATCAAGAAGGGAACTAAGGCACCACAGGCAGCTGGTAAGATCCATACAGACTTTGAACGTGGATTTATCCGTGCGGAAGTAGTAAGTTATGATGATCTGATGGCATGTGGAACTCATGCGGCAGCGAAAGAAAAAGGATTAGTTCGTCTGGAAGGAAAAGACTATGTCGTTCAGGACGGAGATATCATGCTGTTCAGATTTAACGTTTAACAGATATAGGGAATATGATTAAAAACCGGTTAGATTCATTGTTTTCTAATTGGAAAAGCAGTAAAAACAGGAATCAGGAACAACTGGATTTGTTCCTGATTTCTGTGGATATGAAAGGAAATAACATAATATGCATTACAATATCAGCTTTCCGAATTTAGGGATTTATCTGGATCATGTAGGAAAAAGCATCAGCATCTTTGGATTTTCAATTGCTTACTACGGCATGATTATCGGTGCGGCAATTTTGATTGGATTTTTGATTGCCACAGTGGAAGCAAAAAGAACAGGACAGAATCCGGAAGACTATCTGGATATGGGAATTGTCGGAGTAATTGCAGGAATTGCAGGCGCAAGAATCTATTATGTGATTTTCTCCTGGGATTTATATAAAGATAATCTTTTGTCTATCTTTAATCTCAGAGAAGGTGGTCTGGCAATTTATGGTGGCGTGATCGGAGCAGTGATCGCAGTTTTTGTGATGGCTGCTGTTAAGAAAAAATCACCATTTCAGATTTTGGATACAATTGCACTGGCGCTTCTGAATGGTCAGATGCTTGGACGTTGGGGGAATTTCTTTAACAGGGAAGCATTTGGAGAATACACGGATTGTCTGTTTGCAATGAGGCTTCCGGTTGATGCTGTAAGACCGGGAGATATCACAGAACTTATGCGCGAGAACATGCAGAGAATTGACGGAGTCAGTTATATTCAGGTACATCCGACATTTTTGTATGAATCATTATGGTGTGCCGGACTTCTTATTATATTGTTTCTGTATAGGAAACATAAGAAATATGAAGGTGAGCTCTTTCTTATGTACCTGTTTGGCTATGGGGCAGGACGCGTGTGGATCGAGAGGCTTAGAACGGATCAGCTTGTTCTTCCGGGAATCGGATTTCCGGTGTCAGAACTTCTGGCAGGTTGCCTGGTGATTGTGACAGGAATTATGCTGATCTATTGCAGAAGGCATTGCAGAAAAAGAAATGAGAAGAAAAAAGTGGATCAGTATGAGCCGGTGCCAACAAAGATCAAAGGGAAAAAACCACCGAAGTGGGATGACCGGTTGTTTAAAAACAGATAGAATGATAAGAAAAAAGTATAGTGATTCATAAGCCAGAAGAGTTAATGTTCAACAGAAAGTACTCTTTTGGCTTTTTTCATTTCTGCCTGTTTTAGTTAATAATCCCCAATAACAGCACTGATAACTATTCTCAAAATTATACTCTGTACACGAAAATATACAAAAGAGGATATTTATAACTCTAGACTTTTGTGACTTTTGGAGATATAATGAAACTACATGTGAATTAATTATACTTAACTCAGTGTAAAACCTATGTAACACCTAAGGAGGAATAAAAATGGCAAGAAAAATGAAGACCATGGACGGTAATCAGGCAGCAGCTCACGTTTCTTATGCATATACAGAAGTAGCAGCTATCTACCCGATTACGCCTTCATCCGTTATGCCGGAGCATATCGATGAGTGGGCTACTGAAGGAAGGGAGAACATTTTCGGACAGACTGTACAGGTTACAGAGATGCAGTCCGAGGCCGGAGCAGCAGGTGCTGTTCACGGATCATTAGCAGCAGGTGCTCTTACAACAACATTTACTGCTTCTCAGGGGCTCCTTCTTATGATTCCTAACTTATATAAGGTTGCTGGTGAGCAGCTTCCGGGAGTATTCAACGTATCTGCCCGTGCACTTGCAAGCCACGCACTGTCAATTTTTGGAGATCATTCTGACGTTTATGCATGTCGTCAGACAGGAGCAGCTATGCTCTGTGAATCCAGCGTACAGGAAGTAATGGACCTTACTCCGGTTGCTCATTGTGCAGCACTTGAAGGAAAGATTCCATTCATCAACTTCTTTGATGGATTCAGAACATCACACGAGATTCAGAAAATCGAGACATGGGATTATGAAGATCTGAAAGACATGGTAAGCATGGAAGCAATCGACGAGTTCCGCGCACATGCACTTAACCCGAACCACCCATGCCAGAGAGGTTCAGCTCAGAACCCGGATATCTTCTTCCAGGCAAGGGAGGCTTGTAACCCATTCTATGATGCACTTCCGGGAATCGTTCAGAAGTACATGGATAAGGTTAATGAGAAGATCGGAACAGACTACAAACTGTTCAACTACTATGGAGCAGCAGATGCAGAGCACGTGATCGTAGCTATGGGATCTGTTTGTGACACAATCGAGGAGACAATCGATTACCTGACAGCTGCAGGAGAGAAAGTCGGAGTTGTTAAAGTTCGTCTTTACAGACCATTCAGCGCAGAAGCTCTGATCGACGCTATCCCGGATACAGTTAAGAAGATTTCTGTTCTTGACAGAACAAAAGAGCCAGGAGCACTTGGCGAGCCACTGTACCTGGATGTTGTTGCAGCACTTAAAGGATCTAAGTTCGATGCAGTTCCGGTTTACACAGGACGTTATGGACTTGGTTCTAAAGATACAACACCTGCTCAGATCGTTGCTGTATACCACAACGATGAGAAAGCTAAATTCACAATCGGTATTGAAGATGATGTTACACATCTTTCACTTGATGCTGGTAAGCCACTTGTTACAACACCAGAAGGAACAATCAACTGTAAGTTCTGGGGACTTGGAGCAGATGGTACTGTTGGAGCAAACAAGAACTCCATCAAGATCATTGGTGATAACACAGACATGTATGCACAGGCTTACTTTGATTATGACTCTAAGAAGTCCGGTGGTGTTACAATGTCTCACCTTCGTTTCGGTAAGAAACCGATTAAATCAACATACCTGATCCATCAGGCTAACTTTGTTGCATGTCATAACCCGTCTTATGTTAACAAATACAACATGGTTCAGGAACTTGTTGATGGAGGAACATTCCTTCTGAACTGCCCATGGGATATGGAAGGACTTGAGGAGCATCTTCCGGGACAGGTAAAAGCTTATATCGCTAACCACGGAATTAAATTCTACACAATCGATGGTATCAAGATTGGTAAAGAGATCGGACTTGGCGGACGTATCAATACAGTTCTTCAGTCTGCATTCTTCAAACTTGCAGCTATCATTCCGGAAGAAGAGGCTATTGACCTTATGAAAGCAGCTGCTAAGGCTACTTACGGAAGAAAAGGTGACAAGATTGTTCAGATGAACTACGATGCAATCGATGCTGGTGCAAAACAGGTCGTAGAAGTAGAAGTTCCGGAAAGCTGGAAAGATGCAGCTGATGAAGGACTTGCTACACCACACATCGCAGACGGCGGAAGAACTGATGCAGTTGCATTTGCTAAGAATATCCAGGCAAAGGTTAACGCTCAGGAAGGAAATACACTCCCTGTATCTGCATTCAATGATTATGTTGATGGATCTACACCGTCAGGAACATCTGCATATGAGAAACGTGGTATCGCAGTAGATATTCCGGTTTGGAATCCAGATCAGTGTATCCAGTGTAACCGTTGTGCATATGTATGTCCGCACGCAGTTATCCGTCCGGTAGCTCTGACAGAGGAAGAAGTTGCTCAGGCTCCAGAAGGACTTAAGACACTTGATATGATCGGAATGCCGGGAATGAAGTTCACAATGACAGTATCCGCTTACGACTGTACAGGATGTGGATCTTGTGTGAATGTCTGCCCGGGCAAGAAGAATAAAGAGACAGGCGAAGTTGAGAAGGCTCTTACAATGGCTAACATGGAAGCTAATGCAGGAGAGCAGACATTCTTCGACTTTGGTAGAGAGATTCCGGTTAAACCAGAAGTTGTTGCTAAATTCAAAGAGACAACAGTTAAGGGAAGCCAGTTCAAACAGCCACTCCTTGAGTTCTCAGGAGCTTGTGCAGGATGTGGTGAGACACCATACGCTAAGCTGATCACACAGCTGTTTGGTGATAGAATGTATATTGCAAATGCAACAGGATGTTCTTCTATTTGGGGTAACTCTTCACCGTCTACACCTTACACAGTAACACCGGAAGGTAAAGGACCTGCATGGAGCAACTCCCTGTTTGAGGACAACGCTGAGTTTGGATACGGTATGCTGCTTGCACAGAATACAATCAGAGACAGACTGAAAGCAAAAGTTGAGAAGATCGCAGAGAAGACTACAGATGAGGCAGTTAAGGCTGCAGCAGCTGAGTATCTTGAGACATATACAGTAGGTGCTACAAACGGAACAGCTACAGACAAACTTGTTGCAGCTCTTGAAGCACTCGATTGCGATTGCGAAGAGAGAGCAGAAGTTCTGAAGAACAAAGATTTCCTTGCTAAGAAATCCCAGTGGATCTTCGGAGGAGACGGATGGGCTTACGATATCGGATACGGCGGAGTTGACCACGTTCTTGCAAGCAAGAAAGATATCAACATTATGGTATTCGATACAGAGGTTTACTCCAACACAGGTGGACAGTCTTCTAAGGCTACTAAGACTGGTGCTACAGCTCAGTTCGCAGCAGGCGGAAAAGAGACGAAGAAGAAAGACCTTGCAAGCATGGCTATGAGCTATGGATATGTATACGTTGCACAGATCGCTATGGGTGGAGACTTCAACCAGACTGTAAAAGCAATTGCAGAGGCTGAGGCTTATCCGGGACCATCTCTGATCATCGCATACGCTCCATGTATCAACCATGGTATCAAGAAGGGTATGAGCAAAGCTCAGACAGAAGAAAAATTAGCAGTAGATTGCGGATACTGGAATAACTTCAGATTCAATCCTGCAGCTGAAAAGGGAAGCAAATTCACTCTTGACAGCAAACAGCCTAAGGAAGAAGATTATCAGGCATTCCTTGACGGAGAAGTTCGTTACAACGCTCTTAAGAGAGCTAATCCGGAAAAGGCTGCAAGACTCTTCGCTAAGAATGAGGCAGAGGCTATGGAGAGATACGATTATCTGTCTAAACTGACAGACCTTTACAAAGTAGAGGAGTAATCATATCTGATTAGCAATAGAATAGTATAAATCATGACTCCCGCAGATTCGTAAGAATCTGTGGGAGTTTTGCGTTGCCATGCATTTGCCATATTGTATTGACAAAATAGATCAAAGATGATAAAAATATTATTATATGAATAATGAGACTAGATAGAGGCGCAGGTTTCATCAGTAAGGCAGAATAACAGATAAAGGGAAATCATTTCTGCCTGAAAGGGAAAACTGCCGAAGGAAGATATCATCCCTTATTATATTCGAGATATACTTCCTGGGACGCAGCAGAATATGCTGCGGACTGTCACTTCAGTAAGTGGAGCGCTATCGGAGTATATAGAAGATATAAGAGTTTAATTATGTAATTTGTATTTAGAGTTATATAGAGGACATAAATGAAGTGTTGAATGATCTGAAAATACGGACGTCCTGCTTATAAGATGATATATGCCATGAGCAATCCACGCAG
>OLBS01000096.1_pt1 | contig 12964 bp, 8 predicted proteins | sample 1607371 | NCBI WGS metagenome assembly OLBS01 (sample SAMN02674597, study PRJEB24791) | human gut metagenome, SKBSTL013 | isolation source: stool | host: Homo sapiens | place: USA | reverse complement strand
CTGATCACCCCCGTGTTCTGCGGCAGCGCCGTGAACATGCAGGCACTGGATATGCTGCTGTTCAATATGCACAAGCTGCTGCCCAGCCCGGAGCACGAGGCCAGCACGCTGGCTGAGGACGCCAACGGTGAGCCGGTGGAACTGCACTGCACCGAGGATGAGCCCACTGCCGCCTACGTCTTTAAGACCGTGGCCGACCCGTTCGTGGGCAAGCTGAGCTATCTGCGTGTTATCAGCGGCAAGGTGACCGCAGGCGAACCGCTGACCAACGCCCGCACCGGCGAGGTGGAAAAGATCACTAAGCCCCTGACTGTCCTTGGCAAGAAGCAGATCGAAAACGACGGCATCGGTGCCGGTGATATCGGCGCTGTGGCAAAGCTGGTAAGCGCAAAGACCGGCGATACCCTGTGCGATGCAGACCGCGTGGTCAAGCTGCCCGCCCCTGTGTTCCCCAAGCCCAGCCTGTTCATGGCGGTTACCGTGGCCAAGAAGGGCGACGAGGGCAAGATCTCCAGCGCACTGGCACGCCTGATGGAAGAGGACCCCACCCTGTGCTACATCAATAACGCCGAGACCCATCAGCAGGTCATCGGCGGCTTGGGCGAGCAGCATCTGGACGTGGTCAAGGCCAAGCTGAAGAACAAGTTCGGCGTGGAGATCGGTCTGGAAGCTCCCCGCATCGCCTACCGCGAGTCTATCCGCAAGGCCTGCCAGAAACAGGGCCGCCACAAGAAGCAGACCGGCGGTCATGGCCAGTTCGGTGACGTTATCATCAACTTTGAGCCCTGCGACAGCGAGCAGGTCGTGTTCGAGGAAAAGGTGTTCGGCGGCAGCGTGCCCAAGAACTTCTTCCCCGCCGTAGAAAAGGGTGTGCGTCTGGCTGCCGAAAAGGGCGTGCTGGCCGGTTACCCCGTGGTCGGCCTGAAGGCCACCCTGCTGGACGGCAGCTACCACCCGGTGGATAGCTCTGAAATGGCCTTTATCATGGCTGCAAAGTTGGCCTATAAAGCCGCTATGCCGGAGGCCGGCCCCGTCATTCTGGAGCCTATCCACACCCTGAAGGCCCATGTGCCCAACGACAACACCGGCGACATCATGGGTGATGTGACCAAGCGCCGTGGCCGTGTGCTGGGCATGGAGCCGGACGAGGACGGCTTGCAGACCATCATTGCCGAGGTGCCGCTGGCAGAGCTTGCAAACTTTACCACCTTTATCCGTCAGACCACGCAGGGCCGCGGCTGGTTCACCACCGAGTTTGCCCGCTATGAGACCCTGCCCGAGACGCTGGTGCCTGCTGTTGTGGAGCAGGCCAAGAAGCTGGGCAATCTGGACGAGGCCGCAGACGACTGAGCACTGAACCCCTGATTTGACATTTTCCTGAGCCCCCGCCGACACTTTTTTCCCTCTGTCGGCGGGGGCTTTTTTGCGTAAAAATGGAACACCGGAGCGTCCGCAGATGCTCCGGTGTTCCGAAATCATAAAAAGTTTTCTGCTGAAAAATGCTCTGGCGTTATACGCCGGAAGCACCATAGTTTGCCAGCACGCGGGCAGAGGGGTCGTTGACGTTGCAGCCCGGCCATGCTTTGTTTGGCATCCAGAAGCCCACGATGGTGCGGCTCTGGTCGTGGTAGTACTTCTCAAAAATTTCGCGGTAGAACAGGCTCTCCTTGGTAAAGGGCATGCAGTGTGCCGAATAGTTTGCCCGGCGCATCTGGAACTCCTCGTCGGTGTACAGGCTCTCGGCGTACTCCTTGATGTCGTCCACCATGCTGTGGCCCACGGCGTCCGAGAAGGCGGCCTTTTCGCGCCACAGGATCTCCGGCGGCAGCCAGTCGCCCTCAAAGGCCTTGCGCAGCAGGTACTTGCCCTTGCCGTAGCGGTTCAGCTTCTTTTCCGGGTCGATGGCCATGACGTAGCGCACAAAATCCAAATCGCCAAAGGGCACGCGGGCTTCGATGCTGTTGGAGGAGATGCAGCGGTCTGCCCGCAGCACATCGTACATGTACAGCTCTCGGATGCGCTTCTGGCTCTCTTGCTGGAAAGCATCGGCGGTGGGGGCGTAGTCGGTGTATTTGTAGCCGAACAGCTCGTCCGAGATCTCGCCGGTCAGCAGCACACGCACATCGGTCTGCTCGTGAATGGCCTTGCACAGCAGGTACATGCCCATGCTGGCGCGGATGGTGGTGATATCCCATGTGCCCAGAAGCCGGATGACCGCTTCCAAGCTGCTGAGCACCATCTCGCGGTTGATGATGATCTCGTGGTGCTCGCTGCCAAGATAGTCCGCAGTCTGCCGGGCGTATTTCAGGTCGATGGCATCGGTGTCCATGCCGATGGCAAAGGTGCGGATGGGCTTGCCCAGCTTCTTGGCGGCAATGGAGCACACCAGCGAGGAATCCAGACCGCCGGAAAGCAGGAAGCCCACGGGTGCATCGGCGTCCAGCCGCTTTTCCACACCGGCGATGAGCTTCTCGCGGATGTTCTGCAGGATGGTGGGCATATCGTCCTGCATGGGGGCGGGCACATCCGCAATGTCCTCGTAGCGCACAAAGCGGCCGTCGCAGTAGTAGCTGCCAATGGGGAAGGGACGGATATCATCGCACCAGCCGATGAGGTTGCGCATCTCGGAGGAGAAGGCGATCTTGTGGCTGGACTTGGAGTAGCCGTAGAACAGCGGACGGATGCCGATGGGGTCGCGGGCGGCGATGAGCCGATCCTTGCGGGAATCGTACAGGATCAGCGCAAACTCCGCGTCCATGTGGCGGAACATATCCAGCCCGTACTCGTAGTACAGCGGCAGCAGGATCTCGCAGTCGCAGTCAGAGCAGAACTTGTAGCCACGGCGCTTTAAGATCTCCTTTTCGAACCGGAAGCCGTACAGCTCGCCGTTGCACACCACGCAGTCAGCGCCCCGGTAAAAGGGCTGCATCCCCTCCGGGGTCAGTCCCATGATGGCAAGCCGCCCAAAGCCCATCAGGCCGTAGGGACCCTCCACCACTCGCTGGTCGTCCGGCCCGCGGTCCACGGTGCGCAGCAGATACTCTTTGAATTTTTCGGCACTCAGGTCGTGCCCCGTATAACCCATAACACAACACATACTTCTTACCCCTCTTAAAATAAAAAAATACGGCAGCCATTCATCCCATAGTCCTAGGACGAATATGCTGCCGTATCCGTGGTGCCACCTAAATTACCGGCATACGCAATACGCCGGTCACTTTTGTGCGCTCTCCCCGTTGAAAGCACTGCCGCGATAACGAGCGGCGCACGTCTGCCCCTACTGCTGCGCATGCAGGTTCAGGGAGCGGCTCACGGGTGTTCTTCGGGCTTCGTTTTCTGCGCGTTTTCCAGCACCCCGCGCTCTCTGCAAGAAAAACCTGAGGCCTTACTTTTCCCGGTCAACGCTTTTATTGTCTGCATTGTATCACGGGTTTTTGTCCGTGTCAACACAGCAGGCGCATTTTTTTGCAGGCTGTTCTTCCGCTGCGGACGGTGCCGCGTTCTGCGCGCAATGACGGCACAGCCCGTACAGCACACTGCCCTCGCATTGCAGGGTAAAGCCGTGCTCCGCCATCAGGTGAGCGCGCACCTCATCCATAAAATGGCAGTCCAAGTGATAGATGCGCCCGCACTGCACGCACTTGAGGTGCAGGTGCTCCCGGCAATGGCGTCCCTCGTCCACATACTGGAACACCGCCCGCTCGCCTTTATCGGCTACATATTTCATAATGCGCTGCTCGCCCGCCAGCTTATCCAGATAGCGGTACACGGTGGTGGGATTAGGGCTTGCGCCCTGCGCTTCCAGATGCTCCAGAATGTTGGAGGCGCTTACCGCGTGCTGGCAGTTGTTGATGAGGTAATCTAAGATGAGTTGCCGGGTGCGGGTGTTGTAGCCATCGCTTCGTGCCATGAGAGTTTCGGTCCTTTCCGGTGTAGATGTGTTGTTTTTTACCTCTATTGTAGCACAGTTTGCGCTTGGATGCAAAAGAAGCGGGCGGAAAGTGGGGCTGTTTGGCGACAAGCACAAAAAACATTGTAAAAAGTAGCAAAATCGAGGCGTAATCTTTGTATAAAACGGAAAACAAGCCAAAGTTAAGCAAAAAGTCTTGTAAAAAATGCCCTGATGTGAAATAATGTATTAGATAAAGTGGTTGGATTGCAGCCGGGATACAAGCTGGCTGAACATGAAGAAGAAACCGGCAGCGGTGGGTTTGCGCTGCCGGTTCGGACGTTTTGGAACGTTTTTTGGAGAAGAAGAATAGGAGAGTGTGCTTATGAAAGAGCAGGACGCACAGGCAAAGCTCAGCCTGAAGCTGCAGGCGTACCAGTACCTCAAAACCAAGATTTTGAACTGCGAGTACCGCCCCAACGAGTTTCTGAATGAGCAGAAACTCTGCGCCGAGATGGGCAACATCAGCCGCACCCCCATGCGGGATGCGCTGGGGCGTCTGGAGCAGGAGGGGCTGATCACCATTCTGCCCAAAAAGGGTCTGATGGTCTCCGGCATCACCGAAGAGGACGTGCACAGCATGTTTGAGATGCGTCTGCTGGTGGAGCCCTACGCCCTGCGTACTTACGGCAATGCCATCCCCCGGGAGCAGCTGGAGGCCTACGCCGAGCTGATGCACCACAGCGAGCGCATCGAGGACTTCTGCGAGTCGGACGATGACTTCCACGAGCTGCTGATGAGCACCCTGCCCAACAAGTATCTGCGCTCTGCCTACGACCGCATCACCGGCCTGAACACCCGTTTCCGCATCATGACCGGCAAGGTGAGCATGATCAATCAGGAGCAGACCTGTGAGGAGCACCTGCAGATCCTAGATGCCGCCCTGTCCGAGGACTGGGACGGCGCAGCCATGGCGCTGCAGCACCATCTGGAGCTGGCCCGCGATAAGGCCGAGGGCGTCATCAAGGTCATCCGCCTGTGGTAAAGGAATAAAAGTTAAAAAGGTCTGCTGCACCGCACGGTGCAGCAGACCTTTTGCCTTTTGTCAGCAGAACGATTCAGAATGGCCGCCGCGTGCGCTTTGGCCATAATCAGCGGAATTGTTATTTATAATATACGAACAGCCAAGCCTGCGGGCTTGGCTGTTCGACTTTTCACAAGAGGAGAAAAACGGCAGGCTTATTTCTCCACCTTGCTCAGCAGGATACGGTCATTATCCAGATTTTTGCCAGCATTCTCGCGGAACTTTTCCAGCAAGTCGTCCACGGTCATCTTGCTGCGCTCTGCACCCTTTACGTCAAACACGATGTGCCCGGCGTCCATCATCAGGGTGCGGTTGCCCAGTTCCAGCGCCTGATGCATATTGTGGGTCACCATCAGGCAGGTGATCTTTTTCTCGGCCACGATGCTCTTGGTCAGCGCCAGCACCTTTTCGGCGGTGGCGGGGTCCAGCGCGGCGGTGTGCTCGTCCAGCAGCAGCAGCTTGGGGGTGACGAGGGTAGCCATGAGCAGGGTAAGCGCCTGCCGCTGCCCGCCGGAGAGCAGCCCCACCGGCTGCTTCATGCGGTCCTCCAGCCCCATGTTCAGCAAAGCAAGCTTTTCGCGGAAAAGCGCCTTATCCTTGCGGGAGATGCGGGAGAAGATGGCGTTGGGCGCAGTGCCTGCCCGCAGGTAGGCCAGCGCCAGATTTTCCTCAATGGTCATGTTGGGCGCAGTGCCCTTGAGCGGGTCCTGGAACAGATGCCCGATGACCTTGCTGCGCTGGTGCTCCGGCGCAAAGGTAATGTCCTGCCCGCCCAGCAGAATGCTGCCCTCGTCGGCAATAAAGCCGCCGGTGATGGCATTGAACAGGGTGGATTTGCCCGCGCCGTTGGAGCCTACGATGGTGGCAAAATCTCCGGCTTCCATCTGCAGGCTCACCCCATTTAGCGCCACTTTTTCGTTGACGGTGCCGGGGTTAAAGGTTTTGTGCAGGTCGTTCAGTTGCAGCATTTCCATGTTACTGTCCCTCCCTGTTGGTCACGGTGCGGCGGGCACGGGCGGCGTGCCGGCGCTTTTCAAAGGCGAAGTGCTCCCGGATGGCGGGCATGGAGATGGCCACTGCCACGATGATGGCGGAAACCAGTTTCATGGCGGCGGCGGGCACGTTGAACCGCAGCGCCACGGCCACGATAAAGCGGTACAGGCAGCTTCCGAACACCACGCCCAGAATGCGGCGCAGCATGGTGCGCTTGCCCACCAGCGTCTCACCGATGATGAGGGAAGCCAGTGCAATGGTCACCATGCCGGTGCCCACGTTGATATCACAGCTTTTCTGGTACTGTGCCAGCAGCCCGCCGGACAGCGCACACAACGCACCGGATACGCACAGACCCACCGTGATGGTAAAGGCGGGGTTGATGCTGGAAGCCCGCACCATGGCGGCGTTATCGCCGGTGGCGCGGATGGAAAGCCCCAGCCGCGTGCCCAGAAAGCCCAGCATCGCCGCGCAGGCGATGGCAATGACAACTGCCGCCAGCGCCAGCTTGTACCAGCTGCCCAGAAAGCTCAGCGAAGTTTTTGCCATGGAGAAGATGGTAGGGGTCTTGACCAGCGACATGGTGGAGGAGAAGCCCATCACCGCCAGATTGATGGTGTACAGGCCGGTGTTGACGATGATACCGGCCATGATGCTTTCCACCCCGAGCCTTGTCTGCAAAAAGGCGGTGACAAAGCCGGAGCACACCCCCGCAGCCATGGCTGCCGCCAGCGCAAGGATGGGGTGGCCGGTCAGTGCTGCCTGACAGGCCACGGCGCAGCCCAGCGTAAAGCAGCCATCGGTGGAAAGATCGGCAATATTCAGGATGGAGTAGCTCAGAAACAGTGCCAACGCCACCAGTCCGTAGATGCAGCCCAGCTCCAGCGCTGTCTGCAAAACGTTGAGGGAAAAGATACTCGCCAGCATGGTGTATGCTCCTTTTATGTTATTTTGAATGCGCGCCGCATTGCTCTGCGGAGTGCGACAAACGTATTTTCACGGGAGAGGAAAACCACTTTCCCCAGAACCGCCAAAAGCTCTCCCTTGCGGGAGAGCCGGAAAAGCCGTCAGGTTTTGACGGAGCGGGGCGCTCAGGAGAAGTTCTCGGCGGTGGTCACCTCGGTGATTTCGGTGCAGTAGGGCTTGAAGGCTTCCTTCAGGGCAGCCAGATCCAAGCCCAGAGCCTCGGCAGTCTCGGTGTTGATGGTGACGATGCCGTTATCAAAGGTCTGGTAGGGCAGGTCTGCGGGGGTCTTGCCGTCGCACAGCAGCTGGCTGACCATATCGGCGGTAGCTTCGCCCAGCTGGACGTAGTCCACGCCGTAGCCCACCAGCGCACCGTTCAGCGCAAAGCTGTCGGCACCGGTGTAGTGCTGCACACCGGCCTCGATGAAGCTTTCGTAGATGGACAGCTCGGCGGTCATGATGGTGTTATCGGTGGGGGTGAACACGGCCTTGACCCCGGCGGCTACCAGTGCCTCGGCAGCCATCTGCACCTCGGCGGTGGTGGTGCCGTTCTTTTCCACCACCTTGATGCCGTTCTTCTCGCAGAAGGCCTTGGCGTCCGCAATGGCCTGGGTGGAGGCATCCTGACTCAGGTCATACAGCAGACCGATGGTATCAATGCCGGGGTTTGCCGCCACGATCAGGTTCATGATGGCGTCGGTGTTCAGGGCATCGGAAGTGCCGGTGATGTTCGGCTCGGTGTCAAAGCCTGCGGCGGCGGGATCGGTCACAGCGGAGTAGACCACCGGGATGTCGGTATCCTCCACGGCAGCCAGCATGGTAGCGGCGGTGGGGGTGGCCACGGCCACGATCACGTCCACGCCGTCGGCCACAAGGTCCGCGCCGATCTGGTTCAGGTTGGACTGGTCGGCCTGTGCGTTGGCGTAGTAATCGGCGTAGTCAAAGGTGACGCCCTTCTCCTTGCCGATGGCATCCAGACGGCTCTCCACAGATTTTACGATCTGGTTGAGGGAAGCGTGGTCCACATAGTTGACGATGCCCACCTTGAAGGTCTCGCCAGCGGCAGCAGTACTGCCGGAGGCAGCTGCGGAGGAGGAGACTGTTGCACTGGAGGCAGAGCCGGAAGCAGCGCCGCCGCAGCCGGTCAGTGCCATGGCAGAAACAGCGGAAGCGGTCAGAGCGGCCTTCAGGAAGCTGCGGCGGGAGATCATGTTCAGGTTTTTCATAGTGGTAACTCCTTTCCCGGAGCGGGCGGCAAATCAAAAGACCCGCTCCCTTTGCGGGACGGGTCTTAAAACAAAACGACCCTGTCCCTGTGTGTTATCCACAAGGACAGGATCGGTAAATACGATTCTGCGGTGCCACCTTGCTTGCTCTGCATCCAATACAGCAGAGCCACTCACGGAGAGCCAACACTCCCCTGTCCTGTAACGGAGACTTCCGTCCAAAGCTACTGGGGTTTGTGCCCGTTTGCCCGGCCCTCGGCGGCCCACGAAACTCTGCCCCGCTTTCGCCCGTTTGCACTGTCCGGGCTCACTGCAGATGCGCTGTGCAGGTTCTCTTCCGCCTCATCGGTTTGATTGCATTATACACTTTATCTTCGTAAAGTCAAGAGGGATTTTTAAATTTTTATTTTTTGGCCCGGTCAAAGTCATTCTTCTGCCGGGGCACCGGTGCTGCGGCGCTTGCGGCGCACAAAGTAGGCAACGTACACCACCCACACCGGGATGGCCACTGCGGTCACCACCCGGCTTGCGGAAAGCCCGGCGGCCTGATACACAAAGTCGATGCTGCTTGCGCCCGCCGGGCAGAGCACTGCCATCAGTCCCTCGTCCACACGCAGGATATCGGCCTTTTCGCCGTTGACATAGGCGGTAAAGCCGTCATCGTAGGGCACAGAGAAAAAGACGAGGTTTTGTTTTTCCAGTGTGATCTCGGCATGGAAGCCCGCGTTGTTCATCTGGAACACCGAGCAGCTGTGGGCGCGGCGGTCGGCGCAGTCCTGCGTGTAGCTGTCGTAGTGCAGGTCGTCCAGCATCGCGTCCGGCAGCTCGGTCAGGTACTGACCGTATGCCTTTACGTCCTCGTCCTCCAGCACCAGCGCCCGCAGCAGCAGATTGGAGCGCAGGGTCTTGACCGAGGCCTCATAGGTATCCTTGGTCACATAGTAGTCGTAGGTAAAACCCATGGGAACGTAGTTATCGTTGTGGTACAGCGTGTAGCCGTCCACGTCGGCAAGATAGGTCCAGCCCGCGTCTGCCTCGTCCTCAAAGCTTTCGCGCTTTTCCGGGGTGGTAATGAGGTACTCCACGCTCAAAAGGCCGCGCAGGGCGTAGTTTGCAATCTCCGGCTCGCTGCGCACGTCCCGCTTGACCCCCAGCCCCGGGTAAAAGCTGAGGATGCTGGGAGCCGCCGTGCTGCCGAAGTATTGCAGACAGCTCTTATCCAGCCACATCCCGATGTTGTCGTGGATCTTGTAGGTGTCGATGCGGTAGTCGCCCTCCGGCAGGTCGTTTTTCAGCTGCAGGGCGTTGGTATCCTGTTCCACAAGGTCGCTGTCGGTGTGCCACTGGCCGAACTTGCCAATGCCGATGTGCACCATGCTGAACACGCAGGCAAACACCAGCACCGCCGCCGTCATGCGCTGGGCAAAGCGGCTGTTCTGCCGCCATATGCCGCAGAGGTAGCGGTACAGTGCAAGCCCCAGCAGACCAAAGCCCAGCACGACAAAGAACTGTTCCGGGTTCTTCAGCACGCCGAAGGACCATGTCCCGGTGGCATCGTCCCGCACGGGCACCACCGCAAACACCAGCGTAGCCAGCATGATCCAGCCAATGCCCCGGGCGGGGGCGTCCAGATCAACATCCGGGTCCTCCAGCGCGTTCACGGTCATGGCGGCAAGGATAAGGGTGGGCATATAGTACCAGCGTGCATAGTAGCTGGAGTTGAGCGCGTAGAAGGCGCTGTTCAGCACCGGCACCAGCGCGCACACGGCGCACACTGCCACGATGCGCTTTTTGCTGTCGGCCTTGCGGCTGCGCCAGTAGGCCATGGCACCAGCCAGACTGCACAGGGGCAGGTAGGCCGTCATGCTCGTCCACTTGATCACGCCTTCCGACCACACCGAGGTAAGGTAAGGAGAGTCCGGCGGCAAGATCCAGCTGAGCAGGATAGCCAGATACTGCTGCACCTTGGCGTAGGTCAAAAAGCCCCAGCCGGAGGAAAGGTCAATGGTGCGCGGGTTCTGCAGCAGGCTAAGCACTGCCGGGAACAGCAGCAGACAACCTATGGCAACGCCCAGCACGCTCTCCCACAAAAGCTGCCCGAACTTGCGCCCGGTCAGCCGGAAGTCCTTGGCGGTCAGCTTGCACACAAAGTAGATACACAGGAAAATGACCTGTCCCACAAAGAAGAAGTAGTTGTTCAGCAGGTTCACCGCCACCCAGAAGGCGAACAGGCCGTGACGGTTTTCATAAATGGCCTCGTCCAGCGCCCAGAGCAGATAGGGGAACAGCGCCACCACATCCACAAAGTGGTTGAAGAACACGTTGTACACCGCAAAGCCGGAAAGCGCATACAGGCAGGCACCCAGCACCGCGTAGTTCTCGTTTTTGACGTAGCGGCGCAGATACAGGAACGCGCCGCCGCCCGCAACGCCGAACTTGAGCACCAGCAGCGGCACCATCATATAGGGCAGCCAGCTCTGCGGCAGCAGCACCGACAGCCAGAAGAACGGCGAGCCGTACAGGTAGAAGGAGTAGGCGTTCATCACCCCGCTGCCAAGGTCGGTCGCCCACGAAAAGGTATTGCGCGGCGCACCGGCAAAGGCACTGTCCGGGTAACCTGCGCCCTTGACGAAGCCGTTCATATACCGGTAAAAGGTGATCTGCTGGCTGTTAAAATCGCCTGCATAGTGGAAAAAGCCACCGTCAAGGATGTAGAACGGCAAAAAGAAGATGGCCGCCGTCAGGGCGCACAGCCCCACCGCCTGCCAGAATTTTTTATGGCTCTGCCCCCTTGGGGTGAGCAGCCGTGGTTTTTTGAACTTTTCCATAGCGTTCCTCTTTCTCCGCGCACCGGCGCGGAAGTGGATTTGATGTCACCTTGTAGTATAACACGGCGGCGCGCAAGAAAAAAGGGCTTGACAAGCGCACGCGGGGCGGGTATGGTGAAGAAAAGGAGGCGTATTGCCATGCTGTATCCCTTCAGCGCCCTGCTGGCGCGCATGAAGTATATTACCCGGTGGAGCCTGATGCACTCCACCCGGGCGGAATCCCTCAGCGAGCACACCTGTGACACCGCACTGCTGGCGCACCTGCTGTGTCTCATCGCCAAGCACTACACCGGCACGCCCTGCCGCCCCGAGGTGGTGGCAGTGGCGGCGCTGTACCACGACGCGCCGGAGATCATCACTGGCGATATGCCCACGCCGGTCAAGTACCACTCCCCGGCGCTGCGGGACGCTTACAAGGCACTGGAGACTGAGAGCGTGCGCTCCATGGCGGCTCTGCTGCCCGCAGAGCTGGCCGCAGAGCTGACCCCCTGCATGGACGGCAGCGTCCTGACGGCAGAGGAGCATCGTCTGCTCAAGGCTGCCGACCGGCTGAGCGCGCTGATCAAATGCACCGAGGAGCAGCGCAGCGGCAACCACGAATTTGATGCCGCGCTCACGCAGCAGCGCGCCGCGCTGCTGGCCATGCACTGCCCGGAGGCCGACTGGTTTTTGGAGCACTGCCTGCCATGCTATACCCAGAATCTGGACGAGCTGACGAAGCTGTAAAAAAATACAATGCCGGACAGCCCACAGGCTGCCCGGCATTGCTCTGCTTCGGGTCAAATTACGGAAACGGTACTTCCCGCACATCGTCGGGGTCCAGCCCGGCTTTGCGCTGCTCTTCAAACACGGCGGCGATCAGCTCGTCCAAGTCCTCTAAATGGGTCAGGGTGCAGCAGTAGCGGCGCAGGGCGGCAGCGCCCTTCAGCCCCTTCATGTAGTGCATGGTCTGGGCGCGCGCCTGCGGCATAGCCACAAACTCGCCCTTCTGCTCTACCATCTCCTCCACCTGACGGCGCAGCGCGTTCATCCGCGCTTGCAGGTTCGGCTCCTTGGGGGCGGGCAGACCCTCCAGCGCGGCGTTCACCCGCTCAAACAGCCACGGGTCGCCCAGTGCGCCCCGGGCGATCATCACGCCGTCGCAGTTTGTCTCCCGCACCATGCGCAGGGCATCCTCGGCGCAGTGGATATCGCCGTTGCCCAGCACTGGCACCTTTACCGCATCCTTTACCCGGGCGATGATCTCCGGGTCGATGCCCGGGGTGTACATCTGCTCCCGGGTGCGGGCGTGCACCGCCACCAGTGCCGCGCCCGCCTGCTCGCAGGCCTTGGCGCATTCCACGGCGGTGATGTGGTCGGCGTCCCAGCCCTTGCGCATCTTTACGGTAACAGGGCGCTTGGTGTGCGCCACCACCTGCTCCACGATACGCCCGCAGCGGTCGGGGTCCAGCATCAGCTTGCTGCCCGCCCCGCCCGAGACAATCTTGGGGGCCGGGCAGCCCATGTTGATGTCCAGAAAATCGAACGCGTACTGCTCCACGGCGGCAGCGGCCTGCCCCATGATCTCGGGCACTTCGCCAAAGATCTGCACGCCGTAGGGGGCACCGTTGGGTTCGGCCTTGAGCAGGCTGACGGTTTTGTGGTCGCCGTATACCAGCGCCCGGCTGGACACCATCTCACTGACGGTAAAACCGGCTCCGTGCTGGGCCATCAGCCGCCGGGCCGGGGCATCGGTAAAGCCCGCCATGGGGCCGAACACTGCCCGGTGGGGCAGGGAGATCTCCCTGATCTTCAAAGGGGTGTTGAAAGGTTCCATGATACTCCTTAGCGCTATCTGATTTAGTTGATAACATGATAAAATTTGGATTATAAGTATACCATATTTCCGGCGGCAGAACAAGAAGCGGAACATCTTTCTTGTCAGCGCGGGATTTTTCCGGTATACTGGGGACAAAAGGAGGAGCAGCTGGAACACGGC
>OLBS01000091.1_pt1 | contig 13128 bp, 13 predicted proteins | sample 1607371 | NCBI WGS metagenome assembly OLBS01 (sample SAMN02674597, study PRJEB24791) | human gut metagenome, SKBSTL013 | isolation source: stool | host: Homo sapiens | place: USA | reverse complement strand
CCGTCTGACACACAGCATTGCATTTATAATATAAGGAAACTTTATGGAAAAACGCAGTACACCCTCTTTGCAGATCACCGACCGCTTTGGCGCGCAGACGGCCTATGCCAGCCTGCGTTTGCCGGACGGCACCGAAGCCACCGTACCGGCAGAGCACGCCGCCGCTATCTATGTGAACGAGCAGCCTGCCTTCCGGGTGGTATGCACCCCGGCGCTGCTGCCGCAGCTGGCCTTGGGGCGGCTGCTCACCGAAGGATGGATCGCGTCTGCGGACGAGGTGGAGCAGATCGCCGTCTGTGCCGAGGGCGCAAAGGTGCAGGTATATCTGCGCCACCCGCTGCCTACCCGCCGCGCCGCCGCGCAGGAGGTGGCCAGCTGCTGCACCGATAATATCGCGCTGGGCAGCCCGGTGGAACTGCAGCCCCTGCGCCCTGTGCCGGGGCTGGCCTTGCAGTCGGAATGGGTGGAGCGCCTGACCGCCGCCATGCACGCCGGGCTGCCGCTGTACCGCGCCACCCGGGCGGTGCACAGCTGCTTTGTGCTGCACAAAGGGGAAATTGTTTTTGCCTGTGAGGATCTGGGGCGGCACAACGCGCTGGATAAGGCGGTGGGCTGCGCGGTGCTGGCAGGGCTGCCGCTGGCAGAATGTGTGCTGTACACCAGCGGCCGGGTGCCGCTGGATATGGTGCGCAAGGCCATCCGCGCCGGGGTGCCGGTGCTGGTAAGCAAAAGCATGCCCACCGTGCAATCCGCAGAACTTGCTGCGGAATACGGCCTGCAGCTGGTGTGCGGACGCAAAATCCCTAAAGTTTAAGCAAATATTACAAAAACAATAGTTACAAAACGGAAAAGCCTGTCTGTTTCTGTTGACATACTCCGCGCACGCATGTTAATATATTATCGAAGAGACCGCTCCGCTGTTGCAGCAGCCAGAGCGGCCTCAATTGTTGTCCGGGGTTACCCGGCAAAATAAAAAACAGGCAGGTGATAACATGAAGCAGGCAACCAACCCGTTTGCGCCCGTACCGCTGTGGCGCAAGCGGCTGCCGGGCTATGCAGCCATGGGCGTTGCGACCATCGCCTTGGCGGTCGGTCTGACCACCTTGCAAAGCGCACGCACCACGGTTGCCGGTACCCTGCTGCCGGTGTCGGAGGCGGATGCAGCCGCCTACGGCATCAGCGCAGTGTACCAGCTCGACGATGGCAGCTACCGCGTGGAGGGCTCTCAGAAGGGCTTCCAGAGCGATGTGCAGGCTGCCGTGACCATTGACGCCGAGGGCAATGTTTCCGCAGTAGAGATTCTCTCTCAGGACGAAACGGAAAGCCTTGGCGGCCAGTGCGTCAACCCGGAGTTCACGTCCCAGTATCAGGGCGCAGCTCCCTTCACGCTGGCGGGCAAAAGCTACACCGTAACGGACCCCGTTACCGGTGCCGCCTATGCCGCTGCCGGTGCAGCGGAGGAGCAGCCCGCTGCTGCCGGGGATTTTGACCCCGCACAGTGGCGCACCTTCGATACCTCTCCCGAGGCCGAGGCTACCCGCAAGATGTATGCTGCGGGGCTTACCTTCTCGGCGTTGAAGGGCGAGGCACTGGGCGATGAGCTGGCTCCGCCGCTGGATTCCAGCGCAGAGGCCGTGGCACGGCGCAAGCTGTACGCAGCCATGCTCAGCAAGAGTGCACTGGACGGCGAGCCGATGGCGATCCCCTTTGCGGATCTCTCGGCAGAAGAGCAGTCTAAGGCGCGTCTGGAGCAGGCCAGCCTGACCACCGCCGGCAATGCGTCCGGTGCCGTCAGCGCAGACCTCACCGAGGTGGACGCCCTTTCCGGCGCGACCATCACCTCTTCGGCTGTGACGACCATCGTCAACAACTCGTATTTCTATGTGACCGGGGTACTCTGCGCAGAGTGACCTCAACGGAGGAATGGAACCTATGGCAAAAACTGATTTCCTGACGGCTGACATGACCCGCCGTCAATTCATGAAGATCTCGGGCAAGAGCCTTGCAGGGCTCACCCTGTCCGCTTCCATGCTGTCCCTGTTCGGCTGCTCTCAGCAGCAGGTGGATTCCGGCGCAGTGGCCACTTGGGCACTGCCGCAGGGCCTGTTGGTGGTCAACGCAGACCTGTGCACCGGCTGCCAGCGCTGCGAGATCAACTGCACCCTGACCAACGATGGCGTGTGCTCCTCTTACATCAGCCGCGTCAAGATCCAGCGCCGTCTGAATCTGGACGGCGCAGGCAACGGCCTGCTGTCCGGCACCGATAACTGCTTTGTCTACTTCCCGGATACCTGCCGCCAGTGCGAGGACCCCGCCTGCGGCAACGCCTGCCCGCAGAAGGCTATCACCACCGACGACCGCGGCATCCGCGTAGTGGATACCGACAAGTGCATCGGCTGCGGTGCCTGCCATGATGCCTGCCCGTGGCATATGCCCACCGTCAACCCCGAGACCGGCAAGTCCTCCAAGTGCATCGCCTGCGGTGCCTGCGTGGCAGGCTGCCCGTCCGGCGCATTGTCCATCGTGGATTGGGATGCCGTTACCAGCGCAGCACAGGCTGCATACTTGGATCTGTAAGGAGGAACTACAATGGCTGAAAGTTATGGCTGGGCAGGCAAGATCCTGCGCGTCAACCTGACCACCGGCGAGATCACCACGCAGGATGACGAAAAGTACCATAAGTATATCGGCGGTATGGGCATGGCCTACCGCATTATGTATGAGGAAGCTCCCATGGAGCTGGACCCCTATGACGAGAAGGCTCTGGTCATCTTTGGTGTCGGCCCCCTGACCGGCGCAGGCGTGCCCTGCTCCGGCCGTATGAACGTGACCTTCCGCTCTACCTGGTCCAAGGGCCACTCCATTATCGATGCACACATGGGCGGCCACATCGGCTCCATGCTGAAGTATGCCGGTTACGATGGCATCGTGATCAGCGGCATCTCCGAAAAGCCCGTCTACCTGCGCATCGAGGACGGCAATGTCTCTCTGGAGGACGCAAGCGAGATTTGGGGCAAGGGCACCTTTGCTGCCAATAAGTGGATGGTAGAGCAGAACGGCCGCGAGTTCGAGACCGCTTCCATCGGCCCTGCCGGTGAGAATCTGGTGGACTACTCCACCCTGAACACCAGCTTCGGCAACTCCGGCGGCGCCGGTCTGGGCGCTGCCATGGGCAACAAGAAGCTGAAGGGTCTGGCCATCCGCGGCACCGGCAGCGTCAAGGTCGCTGACCCCAAGAAGGTGCTGGAGCTCTCCAACTACATGATGGGCAACCTGATCGGCGGCAACAACAACCACAACGTGCCCGCACAGCCCCAGAGCTGGGCAGAGTACAGCGCCACCTCCGGCAAGAACCGCTGGTCCGGCGCTCCCGGTCGTATGTGGAAGAAGGCTCCCGGCGGCCCCGTGGATACCGGCGAGCAGCCCTACAACGATATCAACAAGGTGGCTCTGCGCTGCTTCAAGGGCTACTTCGACTTCGGCGCTCCGGCTGCCGAGTACACCGTGAAGAACGGCGGCTGCTCCTCCTGCCCCATCCGCTGCTACACCGAGTATGATGTGGATCCGCTGGCAGATTACGATCTGCCCACCCACAACTCCAACACCTGCATGCCCGTGCTGTACGGCACCCGCGTCTACCCGGATGGCGTGCACGACTTCAAGTACGAGGGCGATGGCACCATGGTCATCAATCTGGCATGGTCTCATGCAGTGGACGATATGGGTCTGTGGGACAACTACGGCAACCTGAACCGCGACCTGCTGTGGATCCTGCGGATGCCGCGTGAGGAAGCCACCAAGTACATCAGCGAGGCTGAGTACGACTCTCTGCCTTGGGAGTGGGAGAAGGCCGGCGATCCCCGCTGGGAGGTCGAGCTGATCCGCCGCATGGCTTACGGCGAGGGCGACCTGTCCGTCATCGCCAAGGGCACGCTGGCTATGATGGAAAAGTTCGGCCTGCCCAAGAGCTGGCTGGACCGCGACGACGGCGCTACCAACTCCAACCTGATCTACAACGGCTTCCCCAACCACCACGGCCCTGCTGAGGCATGGCAGGTTGGTATGCTGTACAACCTCGTCTATAACCGCGACTGCATGATCCACGAAATCGTCTGCGAGACCGGTTCCGGTGCTCCCTATGAGGTGACCAAGAAGGTCATGGAGGACTTCTTCGGCGAGGGCTGCTACGATAAGGCCAAGGCCTACACCCCCATCAACGAGAACAAGGCAAAGCTGGCTGCATACTGCGTCAACGATAAGAACTTCCACGACTCCGCTACCCTGTGCAACTGGATGTGGCCCATGACCCAGTCTCCCTCCAAGGAGCGCGACTACCACGGCGATCTGGATCTGCAGGCAGACTTTATGACTGCTGTTACCGGCGAGACCTATACCCAGGCCGGTCTGCAGGAGGACGGTGCCCGCATCACCCAGATGCTGCGCGCGATGACCGCCATCAGCTTCCAGCAGAACTGCGGCAGCGCAAACCTGCGTCAGGAGCACGATGCCATCTGCGATTGGGTGTTCGATAAGGATCCCGACTTCAAGGCATTTGAGGAAGGCACCACCAAGCTGGACCGCGCCGACATGGAGAAGGCTAAGGATCTGTTCTACGACATCTTTGGCTGGGACCGCACCACCGGTGTGCCCACCCGCGAGACGCTGGAGAAGTATGATCTGGCTGACATGGCCGACGATCTGGAAAAGCGCGGCATCTACGCCCAGAACACCGCAGCAGCTGAATAAATCCCATAGAAAGAGGAAAGACCGTCATGTTGTTTGGCAGACGTAAACCCGGCTACACCACCACGGTGGATGGCAGCGTAGACCCGGAGCAGGCCGTTCTGGAACTGCAAAAGGCAGAACTGGCCGCCAAGAAAAAGCCCAAGGCAGAGGTGTTCGACATCGACGCCGCAAGCGAGACTGCCCGCCGCCTGAAGGAGACCGGCAGCACCTTTGACGGCAGCGCCGCCAAGACTGGCGAGGACGTGATCGCCGCAGTGGAGCGGGAGACCGCCGAGCTTGCCGCAAAGCAGGCCGCCGAGGCCGCACCCGAAGCCGCCGAAACTGTGCAGGACGAGGCCGCAAAGCCTCAGCTGCTGGATTTTCTGGCCGCCGCGCCGGAGGCAGAGGGCGACCCCTACGCCGACCAGCCCACCGTCACCGCGCCGGAGCTGCCGGAGCTTACCCCGGCACAGGAGCTGGCGGGTTACATCCGCTCCCGCTCGGCGGCGGCGCTGGTCACATCCCACGCCCTGCTGGTGAGTGAGGTGGAAAACGCCGATGAGCTTCTGGCCCAGATGCCGGAAGACCCCCAGTGCGCAGACATCGTGTCCCGCACCGGCGCAAAGGATGCCTACTACTACTCCAGCGCCAACATGAGCGACAACTACGCCATGATTGCGCAGCTCATCGAGGACAAGGACCTCTGCGCCATGGTGGCCGAGATGGTGCGGTTCAACGCCCGCATCTACCCCAGCGCCACCCCGCTCAAGTACTTCCAGCGCTCTCCCTACGGCCTTGCGCCGGAGGTCATCGAGCAGACTTGGAAGGCCATGCAGGAGAACCCCGCCTATGCCGATATCGAGGAGCTGACCAACAACCAGAACGAGCGGTTCCTCTTTTCCACCAAGCACCTCACCCGCCGCTACGCCAAGGCTATCAGCGACGTGGACGATTTCTGCGATTAAACCAACCTACAATTGAATCAGGGTATAAGAGCTTCTTTGAGCAAAGGTGTCTAAACTCTCACAAAGAGCAGGACACCGCGCCGCAATGCTGCACCCGCAAGGGCGGGCATTCAAGGGTGGCGGGGGAAACCCCACCGCCTTCCCGCAGAAGAAACGCTGCAATTTGAAAAAAAGAACTCCTCCCATCTTCACAGGTGCTTTTTGGCTGTGTGCTGCCGCTGCAAGGGCGGCGCATAGCCAAAGGCTGCCACCGGCGGAGCAGACTGCAAACTGCCGCAGCCGGTTTTGTGGGGATATTCTGCGGAGGCGTTTTGATTTTCCGGTCAAGACGTCTCCGCTTCTTTTTCACCTGCCTTTTTGAAAAAAGAATACCCCGGCCGGTGTCCCTGTCTGAGCCATAGCAGAAGGGGAGAGCGGCGGGTCTATGGAGGAAGTTACAATGAACCAGCCTTTCTGCTCCCCCGTCAAGGCGCTGCGCAGCGTGCTGGACGCGGCAGCACTTCTGCCTTCTCCGTCCCCGGAGACCATCCCGCTGGAAGCCGCCTGCGGGCGCATTGCTGCCGCCGACCTCTGCGCCCGGATGGACCAGCCCCCTTTTGACCGCAGCCCGCTGGACGGCTACGCCCTGCACAGCGCGGATACTGCCGGTGCAAGCCGGGAGACCCCGGTCACCCTGCCGGTGGTGATGAAGCTTTACGCGGGCGATGCCCCGGCTGCGGCGCTGCCCGCAGGGTGCGCTGCCCGCATCATGACCGGAGCTCCCCTGCCAGAGGGCGCGGACTGCATCCTGATGCAGGAGCTGACCGACAGCGGCGAAGAGACCGTGCAGCTGTACGCTGCCGTAAAGCCGCTGCAAAACGTCGTGTTCCGGGGGGAAGATGTAGCCGCCGGTGCGGTCATTGCGCCCGCCGGGACGGTGCTCACCCCCGCCCATCTGGGTGTGCTGGCCGGGCAGGGCTACGCCGAAGTAGCCGTCTGCCGCCCGCTGACTGTGGGCATCCTTTCCACCGGCAGCGAGCTGCTGGAACCCGGCGCACCGTGGGCACCCGGTAAAATTTACGATGCCAACGGCATCCAGAACGCCGCCCGGCTGCGTCAGCTGGGCTTTGCCGTGGAACGGCAGCAGTGCTCCGACGACCCGGAGGTCATCACCGGTAAAATGCAGGAGTTGCTGACCCGCTGCGATGCCGTCATCACCAGCGGCGGCGTCTCCGTAGGGCAGAAGGATTATCTGCCCCTTGTGCTGGAAAAGCTGGGCGCACAGCTGGGGGTGGAGGGCGTAGCCCAGAAGCCCGGCAGCCCCATGCTGGCGGCAACGCTGGGCGGCAAGCTGGTGTTCTGCCTGTCCGGAAACCCCTTTGCCGCCGCTGCCACGCTGGAGCAGTACGCTATCCCCGCGCTGCTGCGCGCCGCCGGACGCCGGGAGGAGAGCTGCATCCCCGCCCGCACCGTCTGCACCCTGACCAATGGCTTTTCCAAACCCAGCAAGGGCAACCGCTACCTGCGGGCGACTGCCTGCGGCGGCAAGGTGACCCTGCCCGGCGCGGGCAACACCGAGGCACACTCCTCCGGTGCGCTGTCTGCCATGATGGGCTGTAACTGTCTGGTGGAGATCCCCGCCGGCAGCGGGCCGGTAGAACCCGGTATGGAAGTGGAGGTGCTTTGCTTTGTACAGTGAACAAAAACAGGCGCTGGCCGAAACGCAGGCGCTCAAACGCCCGGCGGTGCTGGCGGTCAGCGGGGTGCACAACAGCGGTAAGACCACCCTGCTGGAAAAGCTGCTGCCCGTGCTGCGCAGCCGTGGGCTGAAGGTAGGCGTCATCAAGCACGACGGCCACGATTTTACCCCGGATGTGCCCGGCACCGACAGCTACCGTCTGCGGGAAGCCGGTGCTGAGGGCGTGGCGGTCTACTCCGGCACGCGCTATCTGCTGACCGAGGAATTCCGCCTGACCGAGCAGGATCTGCTTGCCCTGTTCGAGCGTCACGGCTACGACCTTGTGCTGCTGGAGGGGTTCAAATCCAGCGGCTGGCCGAAGATCGAGGTGGTGCGCAGCGCCATCTCGGATGCGCCCGTCTCCTTCCAGCCGCTGGCGGTGGTGGGGGATATCCCCGGCGCAGATTTTGACCTGAACGATATTCCGGCACTGGCAGACTGGATCGAAGCCCAGATGCCCGCGCTGTAAGGAGAATGCCATCATGAAACTGATCCGTACTGTTGACGCTGCAGGGCAGGTGCTCTGCCATGATATCACCCAGATCATCCCGGGCGAGTACAAGGATGCCCGCTTCCGCAAGGGGCACGTCATCCAGCCCGAGGACATCCCTGTGTTGCTTTCCATCGGCAAGGAAAACCTCTACGTCTGGGAAAAGCACCCCGGCATCCTCCACGAGGACGAAGCAGCCGCCCTGCTGTACAAGGCCGCTGCGGGCAAAAATATCCACGGCACTGCGCCGAAAGAGGGCAAGATCGAGCTGATCGCGGACTGCGACGGCCTGTTGAAGATCAACCGCAAGGCGCTGATGGCTGTGAACAGCACCCCGCAGATGATGATCGCCACCATCCACGGCGACCTGCCGGTGAAAAAAGGCCAGAAGCTGGCCGGTACCCGCATCATCCCGCTGGTCATCGAGCAGGAGAAGATGGACGCCATGCAGGCCGCTGCCGGGGCAGAGCCTATCCTGAACGTGTTGCCCATGCAGGCCAAGAAGGTGGGCATCATCACCACCGGCAGCGAGGTGTTCAAGGGACGCATCGAAGATAAATTTACCCCCATCCTGCAAAGCAAGCTGGCGGTTTACGGCTGCGAGATGGTTTTCCACAAGGTCTGCGATGACGACCCCGCCGGGATCACTGCCGCCATTTTGGAGGCCAAGGCCGCAGGGTGCGAGCTGATCTTTACCACCGGCGGCATGAGCGTGGACCCCGACGACCGCACCCCGCTGGCCATCAAGAACACCGGGGCGGATATCATCACCTACGGCGCCCCGGTGCTGCCGGGAGCCATGTTCCTTGTCAGCTATCTGGACGGTGTGCCGGTGTGCGGCCTGCCCGGCTGCGTGATGTACGCCAAGCGCACCATCTTTGACCTGCTGCTGCCCCGCCTGCTGGCCGATGACCCCATCACCGCTGAGGATATCGCCCGCTTGGGCGAGGGCGGCCTGTGCCTGAACTGCGAAGTGTGCCACTGGCCGAACTGCGGCTTTGGGCACTGCTGAAACCCTCTCAGTCAAAGCCTTTCTGCTTTGCCAGCTCCCCCGAAGGGGGAGCTTTACTAAGGTGAAAAAATAATATGAGTGAAAATAATCTGACACATTTTGATGCCGCCGGCAACGCCGTGATGGTGGATGTGAGCGCAAAGCCCGTCACCGCCCGGGAAGCTACTGCACACGGCATTATTACCATGAACGCCGAGGCCTTTGCCGCCGTGCAGAGCGGCACCGTGAAAAAGGGCGATGTGCTGGGCGTGGCGCGCATTGCGGGCATCATGGCCACCAAGCGCACCAGCGAGCTGATCCCTCTGTGCCATCCGCTGCCCCTGACCAAGGCGGGCATCGAGTTCCGTCTGCTGCCTGAGCGGCAGGCGGTAGAAGCCCTGTGCACCGTAAAAACCAGTGGTGTGACCGGCGTGGAGATGGAAGCCCTGACCGGCGTTTCCACCGCGCTGCTGACCATCTACGATATGTGCAAGGCCGTGGACAAGGGCATGGAACTGGGCGAGATCCATCTGGTGGAAAAGACCGGCGGCAAGAGCGGCCACTATATCCGGGCGGAGGGCGGCTATGTTTGATCGTTACCAGCGCGAGATCCATTATCTGCGCCTGTCGGTGACCGACCTGTGCAACCTGCGCTGCCGCTACTGTATGCCGGACGGTGTGGAAAAGCTGGAGCGGGAAGCCGTACTGACCTACGAAGAATTTCTGCGCTTGGCTGCGCTGTTTGCCCAGTGCGGCATCGACACCGTGCGGGTGACCGGCGGCGAGCCGCTGGTGCGCAAGAACGTGGCGCAGCTGGTGGCCGGGCTTAAAGCGACCCCGGGCATCCGCCGGGTCACCCTGACCACCAACGCGGTGCTGCTGGCAGAGCAGCTGCCCGCATTGCTGGACGCCGGGCTGGACAGCGTGAACATCAGTCTGGACACCCTGCGCCCGGAGGTGTTCCGGCAGATCACCGCCCGGGACGATTTTGCCGCCGTGCAGGCGGGCTTGCAGGCGGCGCTGGAAAGCGACCTGCCGGTCAAGCTGAACTGCGTGCCGCAGGCGGGCGTCAATGAGGGTGAGCTGGAAGCGCTTGCCGCGCTGGCAAAGGACAACGCCATGCAGGTGCGGTTCATTGAGATGATGCCCATCGGCTACGGCGCTGCCATGCCCTGCATCTCCGGCCCGGAGCTGCGGGCGCGGTTTGCCCGGCGCTGGCCGGAACTTGCGCCCCTTTCTGCTGCGCAGGAGCACGCCTTGGGCGACGGCCCGGCGGTGTACTACACCGTGCCGGGCTGGCAGGGCAGCATCGGCTTTATTGCAGCGGTGCACGGCAAGTTTTGCGCTTCCTGCAACCGGGTGCGGCTGACCAGTCAGGGCTTTTTGCGCCCCTGCCTTGCCAGCGAGACCGGGTGCGACCTGCGCGCACTGCTGCGCAGCGGCGCAGACGACGCACAGCTGCTGGCCGCTATCCGGGAGACCATCTGGGCAAAGCCCCGGGAACACCATTTTAACGATAGTTCCATGCCCGCTACCCGCGGGATGTATCGCATTGGAGGATAAATAACTATGGGTAAGCTTCTGGCAATCTGCACCAGCCCCAAGCGGGGCACCGTAAAAACCGAGGTACCCAGCGCCGTTTTGACCCCGGAATGGGGCATCGTGGAGGACGCCCACGGCGGCAACTGGCACCGTCAGGTCAGTATGCTCAGCGCCGAAAAAATCGAGGCCTTCCGCAAGAAGATCTGGGTGGACTACGGTGCCTTCGGCGAAAATCTGGTCATCGAGGGCTTCGATTTCCGCAATCTGCCGGTGACCAGCCGGTTCGCCATCGGGGATGTGGTGCTGGAAATGACCCAGATCGGCAAAGAGTGCCACAATGATTGCGTCATCAAGCAGCAGACCGGCGAGTGCATCATGCCCCACGAGGGCGTGTTTGCTCGGGTGCTCACCGGCGGCGAGATCCATGTGGGGGACGAGGTGACCTTGCTGCCCGCACTGGAAAACCCGCCCCTGCGCGCTGCCGTCATCACCCTTTCCGATAAAGGCAGCCGCGGAGAGCGGGAGGATAAAAGCGGCCCGCTGATCGTAGAAATGCTCACCGCCGCTGGCTATGTGGTGGAAGAGACCATGATCCTGCCGGACGAAGCCAAGGCGCTGAAAGCGCAGCTCATCCGCATGGCAGACGGCCGTCAGGTGAACCTTGTGCTCACCACCGGCGGCACCGGCTTCTCCCCCCGGGACATCACCCCGGAAGCCACCTGCGCCGTTGCCGACCGCAACGCCCCCGGCATTGCCGAAGCTATGCGCTACCACAGCCTGAGCATCACCCCGCGCGGGATGCTGAGCCGTGGCGTCAGCGTGCTGCGCGGCAAGACCCTGATCGTCAACCTGCCGGGCAGCCCTAAGGCAGTGCAAGAGAACCTCGAGTACATCCTGCCCAGCTTGGAGCACGGGGTACGCATTGCTGCGGGTCTGGACGGCGAGTGCGCCCGCAAGTAAGGTTTCTCTGCCCTGTTTTCATTTACGAGGCGTAGAAATATACTATTTTTTACTTGAAGTAAGGAGAAACAGAGATGAACGACCATCGCATTTCCCGCCGGAGCTTTCTGGCCGCTGCCGGTATGGCTGGTGCAGCCGCTGCCCTCACCGCCTGCGGCGGCGCTTCCAGCGCAGCATCGTCCGTGGCTTCCTCTGCCGCCGCTTCCTCGGAAGCAGCCCAGAGCGTGGAGCTGATCGTGTTTGCCGCCGCCTCTCTCACCGAGACGTTGAACGCTATCGGTGAGTGCTACACGGCAGAGCACCCGGAGGTGACCTTCCGTTTCAACTTCGACTCTTCCGGCACCCTCAAGACCCAGATCCAGGAGGGCGCGGATTGCGATCTGTTCATCTCTGCCGGTCAGAAGCAGATGAACCAGCTGGACATCACCGCTTCTGCCGATGTGAACAAGGACGGCCTTGACTTTGTGGATGCCGATAGCCGTGTGAATCTGCTGGAAAACAAGGTAGTACTCTGCGTGCCGGAGGGCAGCGACAAGGGCATTGACAGCTTTGACGCACTGGCCGAGCACCTGAAGGCGCAGGATATCCTGTTCTGCATGGGCAACAGCGATGTGCCCGTGGGGCAGTACACCCAGAAGATCCTTACCTACTACCAGTTGGACGAAGCTGCACTGGCTGCTGCGGGCGTGATCACCTACGGCTCCAACGTCAAGGAGGTGACCACGCAGGTCACCGAGGGCAGCGTGGATGCCGGTGTCGTTTACTGCACCGATGCGTACAGTGCCGGTCTGACCCCCGTGGACGAGGCCACCAAGGAGATGTGCGGTCAGGTCATCTACCCTGCCGCCGTGATGAAAGCCGCTCCCAATGCCGACGCCGCCAAGGCTTTCCTCGCCTATCTGCAGACCGAAGAGGCCATGACGGTGTTCGAGGGCGTCGGTTTCCGCGCTGTGGCGCAGTAAAACGGTGCAGATCGGAAACAAATCCAGTATACCCGGCGCATCCCTGCAGATCAACCGTGATTTCCCCCTCCGCCGCCGGACGAGCCGCCAAAGCTGCGGTTAAAGGCCGTCATGTACTGGGCATAACCTGTGGAACCTTTGCCGAAATAGCCGTAATCATCGTTTGCCATTGCTGTTTCCTCCAACCTCTTTTTTACACCTTTTACCTGACCTTCACTTTTGCAATCAAGGCTTTGTCCGGCCCCATTCCACAAAATACGGTGTCCCATAAATATCTCTTTCACGCATTTTCCGGGACAAATGCACTATTTTTTGCGGTGTTCCCGCGGCGTCAGGCCGAAATGCGCCTTGAACGCCCGGTTGAAATAGGAGAGGTTCTCGAACCCGCAGCGGGAAGCGATGCTCAGCACCGTGTCATCCGTTGTGTGCAGGGCTTCGGCAGCGGCATTGAGCCGGTATTCCTTGAGAAAAGCAATGAAGCTCTGCCCGGTCATCTGCCGGAACCACCGCATAAAATGGCTCTCGCTGCAAGGCACCAACTGTGCTGCATCGGAGATATGCACCTCTTCGCCATAATGGTCCGCCACCCATTGCAAAATCTTTTTCAACCGCCGGGAGTCGGCGGTCTCCATCGGCGGCAGGTTCTTCCCCTGTGCAATGAGCAGCGCCAGAAAGCGCAGCAATGCCCCTTTGATAAACAGCTCATAGCCCGGCTCCTTGGCGCGGTTCACATCCTCGGTCTCCCGCAGGCAGGCGGCGGCACGAGCATAACATGG
>OLBS01000086.1_pt1 | contig 13282 bp, 7 predicted proteins | sample 1607371 | NCBI WGS metagenome assembly OLBS01 (sample SAMN02674597, study PRJEB24791) | human gut metagenome, SKBSTL013 | isolation source: stool | host: Homo sapiens | place: USA | reverse complement strand
CATCGGCGTGGTTGAGCTGATCGCCGGGCAGGACGTAGCCCGCAACCCGCTGCTGTTCGGGGTGGACAAGGTGAAGGAGTTCCTGACCAGCCTGTACCTGAAGGTGGTGCTGGTGCTCAGCCTGATTGCCGCCCTGATCTATGGGCTGTGGTTGCTGTGCGCCAACTGGAACCGCCGCAAGCCCACCAAAAAGATCCACCGCCGCTATTAAGTAAAGCAAAAGCCCTGCACCGGATGCAGGGCTTTTTTCTGTATTGCAGCGCCTCAGGCGCGGTTTTTCAGAAGTTCTGTCAGGCTGTGGAAGGTTTGGCCATGGTTGCCGGTAACCGTCTCGGCGTGGAGCAGGCTGCTGAGAACGCTTTCCTCCACGCACTCTGCCACCGCCCGGAACAAGGGGTTGATGGCATCATCGTGGAGCAGGGTCATGGGCAGCAGGGCTTTCTCCGAGTAATGCGGCACCCGGTTGGCGGTGGTGAAGGCGATGACGATCTCGCCGCTGCCGTTGCCGCAGTAGGAACCTGTGCGGGAAAGCCCCACCAGCGCCCGGCGGCACAGCCGCCGCAGCTGCCGCTCGCTCAGGGGGATATCCGTGGCCAGCACCGTGATGATGGAGCCTTTATCCTCGTGGGGCGGGATGCTGTTATTCAGCAGCGTATGGATAGGCGTGCCCGCCACGATGAGGTCATCGAACAGCGCATGGTTGGAGAGCACCAGTGCGCCCATGGTGTAGGGTTTTCCGTCCAGTTCCACCACCCGGGAGGCGGAGCCGATGCCGCCTTTCAGCCCGTGGCAGCGCATCCCCCGCCCGGCACCTACGGCACCCTCGGCAAAATCTGCCTTGCAGTCTGCCAGCGCGGCAAAAACGTGCTGCTCGGTCACATGAAGCCCCCGGATATCGTTCAGGCCGCAGTCGTTGCACTCGCAGACCACCGGGTTCACGCTGCCGGTGGTCTCGCAGATGTCGGGGTTTTTCTCCAGCATATACTTTACCAGCGCGGTCTGTGCCGTGCCCACGCTGAGGGTGTTGGTAAACAGGATGGGCGTTTCCAGCGTGCCCAGCTCGTCGATCTGCACAAGGCCGGTGGTCTTACCAAAGCCGTTGATGACATAGCTGGCCGCCAGCACTTTTTCGTGGAAAATATCCCCTTGGTGCGGCAGCAGCGCCGTTACGCCCGTCTGCACCACGCCATCTGCCAAGGTGCAGTGCCCTACCGTCACCCCCGGCACATCGCTGATCTTATCCCGCGCACCTTTGGGCAGCGTGCCCACCTGAAAACCCCATTCGTTCCCTGCAATGCCCATTGTAGCTCCTCCTTGCTTTTTTTCTAAGGTGTATCATAGCATTTCCGCTGCCAAAAGTAAACCACTGTAACAAGCCGGGGCAGGCGCAGAAAAAAGGCTCCCGCGCTGCACAAAATCATTGAGGTGCCGCTGCATTTTCCGTCGGCCACGATCTTCTGAGCGCCGCATAGGAGACCAGAAAGTTTGCCAGCCACCCTGCCGGGACGGCAAGCCAGACAAAGGCAATACCAAAGCGCGGTGCACAGATCAGGGCAACGGACAGGCGGATGGCAAGGTTTACCATGTTGGCAATGAGGAACGGGCGCATGATACCAAGCCCGCGCAGCACGCCATCGGTCGCCATCTTGATGCCCATGAAGATGAAGAAGTAACCCAGCCACCGCATATAATCACCGGACACCTGATAGGCCAGCGCCGTTCCGTCCTTGCCCAGAAACAGCGAGGAGATCTGGGTGTGCAGGGTTTCAATGACCGCAAAGGCAATGACTGCAAAGCACAGGTCCAGCACCAGCGCAGCGTGGTAGCCTTTTTTGAGACGGTCGATCTTCTTTGCACCAAAATTCTGGGAGATATAGGGCGAGACCGCATTGCCGATGGAGACAAAGATCAGCGAGAAAACATTTTCTACCCGCATCGTTGCTGCATATCCGGCAAGCGCCTGTGTGCCAAAGGGGTTTACCACCGCCTGCACGATCATCATGCCGATGGACACGGTGGACTGCTGCAAGACCGACGGCACCGCAATGCGGAGCATGGAATACAGCTCCTGCCGATCGAACTTATTAAAGGGGCTTTTATATTGCCGCATCCGGTGCAGGAAGATCAAAAACGAAAACACCGCAGAAATGCCCTGTGCGATCAACGTGGCAAGGGCTGCGCCAAACACGCCCAAGCCAAGCCCCGCCACCATCCAGAGATCCATAAAAATATTCAGGATGGAGGAAAAGATCAGCAGACCCAGCGGGATCCTAGACTCCCCAATGGAGGTAAACATGGTGGAAAGAATGTTGTACATGAACAAAAACGGGAAGCCCACAAAATAGACCCGCAGATACAGCACCGCATCCTCCAGAATGTCGGCGGGGGTCTGTAAGCCGCTCATCATAGCACGGGAAAAGCTAAAGCCAAAAACGCCAAGGACAACGCTCAAAACCAGAAAGCTGAGCAGGGACGTTGACACGATGGTTTTCATTTTGCCATAGTTTTTAGCGCCAAAATAGCGGCTTACCAGCACACCGGCACCCACACCGGCACCCAGTGCCACGCAAATAAAAACATTGGTCAGCGCAGCACAGGCACCGACAGCCGCCAGTGCCGAGGAGCCGACAAACTGGCCGACTATGATGGAGTCCGCCATATTATAGACCTGCTGAAAAAAGCTGCCCAGGATCATTGGCATTGCAAAAACCGTCAGCGCTTTCAGCGGCGCATCTGTGATCAAATATTCATCTTTCGACATGATCTATTTCCTTTCAAGCTGTGTTTCTCTCAATTTTTTTAAATTGCTCTGGCCAAGTATACCACGCTTTTTCCCTACTGAAAAGCTCCCGCTTGCATTCTCGCAAACTGCTTTTATAACGTCCCGTTTCCCTTTCTCTCGTCTTGACAAGCCCTTTTCTTCCGATTACAATACCAAAAAGAGCCGGCGGGCGGTCTTTTTGCTGCCTGCTGCCACAATCTTCCGGGAAAGGAACTTTTTCATGGAACCAAAAACAAAACAATCTCTGCTCGTTACCGTGGTAGGGGTAACGCTTTTTGTAGCGCTGCTGCGGCTTTCTGACGTTCTGGCCTTTGCCGCAAAGCTGATAGATCTGGTACTGCCCATTCTGGCGGGCGGCATTCTGGCGCTTTTTATCAACGTGCCCATGACCGGTCTGGAAAAGCGGCTGAACCGCCTGTTCGGCAAGGCCAAAAAGCAGCCCTCGGCGAAAGCCATCCACCTTCTCAGCTTTTTCATCACCCTGCTGGGCGTTGTGCTGGTGCTGGTATTGGCGCTGACTTTGCTGATTCCGGAGCTGGTGCAGTCCTTCCACAGCCTGTATGTGCAGATCGAGGCCAATATTCCCCGCTGGACTGCCTATCTCAACGCACAGGATGCTGACATGGGCTGGCTGATGAACTGGCTGGAGGGCATCAACTGGGAGCAGCTGCTGCACAAGGTCACCGCAAGCATCGACACGGTGCTGGTCAATGCGGTAGGGGCTGTCTCTGCCACGGTGAATATCGCGATCACCGCCTCGTTTGCGCTGATCATCTCCGTCTATATGTCACTTAGTACGGAGAGCCTCGGCCACCAAGCCCGCACGCTGGTGTGCGCCTACCTGAAGCCCGCCCACGCCGCCGGGGTGCTGAAGTTCTGCCGGCTGTTCCGGCAGTCCTTTGCAAACTTTTTAACGGGACAATGCAGCGAGGCAGTGATCCTTGGCGTTCTGATGGCTCTTGCATTTTCCGTTTTCAAGATCCCCTACGGCAGTCTGGTGGGCGTGCTCACCGCCATCTGCGCCATCATCCCCTATGTGGGTGCACTGATCTCCTGCGTGGTCAGTGTGTTCCTTGTGCTGTTGGTAGACCCTGTGCTGGCGGTGCGCTGCCTGATCGTGTACCTTGCCGTGCAGTTTGTTGAAAACCAGTTCATTTATCCCCGTGTGGTGGGCAAATCCGTGGGGCTTTCGCCGCTGTACACCCTTATTGCCGCCATGATCGGCGGAAAGCTTTTTGGCATCATCGGCATTATCTTCTTTATCCCCCTGACAGCGGTGGTCATCGAGCTTGTAAAAGAGGACACCTTTCGGCGTCTGCGCGCAAAAGAGCCCCTGCAATAAAACAGCGTGCCCGGAATACCATAACCCCTGATACCCTTCCCCGGTGTCAGGGGTATTTTTATGCCGTGCAGCTGCAAAGCACGCGGTTGTTCGCCCTTTTCCATGCAAAATCCTTCAAAAAACAGCTTGAAACACTTTTGTTACAATGATACAATATGATTGTTATTTTATGGGAAAATCGGCGTATGCCCCGTGCGGACAGGCCGCGAGCGTAGGGGTTCCTGTGGGGTGTGTAAGAATCGCTAAGGTAGCACTGCGCTCCTGCACTTGCGCAGTACTGCCTTCCGAAAATGTGAGGAAAGTATATTTATATGATAAAAAAGATCTCCCGCCGCTCCTTTTTGCAGGCTTGCAGCGTTGCAGCTGCCACGGCAGCGCTGACCGCCTGCGGCGGCGGCAAGGCTGAAAGCAAAACAGCAGATGCGCACGAAGCCGTCACCTTTATGGCACCTTATAAGGAGATAGAAGCCTTTATTGAGCAGGTGCACAGCGTTTACCCGGAAGTGAACATCGAGGTCGTGCCATACAGCGGCGATAACACCACCACCTGTTTGCAGAATATGTTTGCGGCAGGCGACCTGCCGGACGTCTGCACCTTGACCTACTACGACCCCCAGATCGATCTGGTCTCCGACAAACTGCTGGACCTTTCCGGCTACGATTTTACGGATAACTATGTGGAGTCCCGTCTGCAGGACGTGTTCGACAACGGTGCCATCTATCTGCTGCCCTCGGTTTACAACTGCTACGGCATCACCTACAACAAGACCCTGCTGCGAGAACACGGCTGGGAGCTGCCCAATTCTTTCGCTGAGCTGGAAGTGCTGGCTGCAAAAGCCAAGGAAGCCGGGGTCGATCTCTGCCTGTCGCAGATCCAGTATCCGGGCTACGGTTTCCAGTATCTGTGCAACATTGCAGATGCCGATTTCCTCGGCACGCTGGATGGCAGACTGTGGCAGAAGGATTATCTTTCCGGCAAGGCAAACGTCAGCAACACCCCCGGCATGATGCAGGCAATGGCGTATGTCAAAAAGTGGAAGGACATCGGGATGCTGAACGACTCCGGCGATGCTCTTGACGACAATGTGACCCTGCAGAGGATGGCCGAGGGGAATACCCTGTTTTTGATCGGAAACACCAACGGCATTGTGGAGGCAGACGGCAACGCCGATAAATTCGGGCTGATGCCGTTTCTCTCGGAGGACGGCACCCAGAACGTTTTTGTGCTGAATGTGAACCGCTTCTACGGTCTGAATAAAAAGCTGAAGCAGAACCCCCAGAAGCTGGAAGATGCGCTCAAGGTGATGCGTGTGCTTTCCACCGTTGCAGGCACCAGCGCTCTGCAGCCCGCAACGGCGCTGAAAAGCAGCCTGTTGCCCTTCAAGGGTGCAAAGGCAGACGGCACCTACTATGCCGACATCGCCGATACCCTGAACGCAGGCAACACCGCGCCCTTTATCTATTCCGGCTGGGAAAACACCTTCGTGACCACCGGCCTTAAAATGCTGGACTTCATGAAGGGCAACGCCACCATGGAGGATGTCATCCGTCAGCTGGACGAGGATCAGGACAGTGTGGTGAACAACACCCCGGATGTCATCACTACCGTTACGGAGGAGCTTTCGCAGCAGGACTGCGCCATGCTGGTGGGCCGCTGCTTTGCACAGGCTACCGGCAGCGACCTTGCGCTGGTCTCGCTGAGCACATGGATCCCCGGCAACCCCACCGAGCAGAACCACCACGGCGTAGCCGCCAAGCTGTACGCCAAGGGCATTACGGATTACGACCTTTCGGTCATCCTGCCCACCGGCTGGAACCGCACCATCCAGACCGTCACCCTGACCGGGCAGCAGATCAGCGACCTGCTGGCTTCTGGCTACGATGCCTACGGCAACGGCAAGGGCTACCCCTATGTGCTGGTAAGCCCGGTGCAGCCGGAGGCGGGCAAGACCTATCAGGTTGCCATCTGCGGTGTGAGCGACCGGCTGGCTGCCGAAGCAACGGTGACAGACAGCGGCGTGGTGGGCATGGATGCCGCAAAAACCTTCTTTGGTGCTTACACCACCATCAGCCGGGCAGACACCGCATGGAGTTGAATAAAACGGACAGGAGATACTGGATGTGAACAACAAAATCTATAAAAAGCTGTTTGTGGGCTTCGGCTTTGTCAGCATCGTGTTGATCCTGACCCTTTTTGTCATGAGCCAGACCTACATCCAAAACCTTGTCTACCACGAGCGTCTGAGCCAGATGGAAGAGGTCACCCACCAGATGTTCCACAGTCTGGAGGATGTGATCGACAACCACTGGGACGAGGTGGATGTGCAGTGTAATTATTTATACTACACCCCGCTGGAGACCGATACCGATCTCTACCGCTATCTGAAAAAGCTGTCGGAGCTTTCCAATTACCATGAAAAACAGATCGAACTGATTGCCGTGGATGCTGCCGGGCGTTATTATACCGAGTATGGCCGCACGGGTCTGCTGCGGGAAATGAACTATCTGGAAAACGCGCCGCAGCGGGTCAGCTATGTTTCCAATTCGCTGACCGTGGACGACTCCCGGATGGTGTTTCTGGAACAGCTCTCCACCCCCATCACACTGCAAAGCGGAGAGAAAGAGATCACCCTGCGCTACTTTGGTATTTCGCAGAGCATGACCCAACTGAACGATTATTTCCGCTGCGACGCCTACGAAAATAACAACAGCGTCTATGTACTGGACAACAACGGTTTCAAGCTGTTCAACGCCAATGATACCGAGCTGTTGAAGGGGCACAACGTATACACCGTGCTCTCCCAGATGTCCTATCTGCACGGTTCTTCCTTTGCAGTAGCAAAGGAGCGGCTTGCCCGCACAGGCTCCTGTTATTCCAACGCCGTGCTGGACGGGACTGAGTATTACTACGCCCTGAAGCAGATGGAAAACGCCCAGTGGACGCTGGCGTTCCTTGTTCCGGCAAAATATGTGGCCGTGAATACGCAGAAGCTGGTCAATATCGTCATGGTCGTTATTGTAGGCTTTGCAACGGTGTTTTCGATCATGGCAGTCATTGCTGGCTTGTTCCTCCTGCGGGAAAAGCAGCAGCGGGAGCTGCGGGCCGAAAAAGAGACGAACCTCCGTCTGGAGCAGTATAACATCCAGCTGACGCAGGCCAACGACGAGATGCGGCGGGCGCAGGATGCTGCCGCCGAGGCGTTACAGTCCGCCGAGCGTGCCAGCAAAGCCAAGACGGACTTCCTTTCCAACATGAGCCACGATATCCGCACCCCCATGAACGCCATCATCGGCATCACCGCCCTGATGAAAAACGAGCTGCACGAGCCGGAAAAGCTTGCCGAGCATCTGGGCAAGCTGGAAAGCTCCGGTCAGCTGCTGCTGGGCATCATCAACAATATTCTGGATATGAGCCGCATCGAGAGCGGCAAGACCACCCTGCATGTGGAAAAAATGAACCTGCCTCAGCAGGTCAGCCAGCTGGACAGCATCATCCGGCAGCAGGCAGGCCAGCGCCGCCAGAGCTTTACGGTAAGCACCAATCTGCAGCACGAAAACGTGCTGGGCGACCCCAACCGCTTGAATCAGGTGCTGATGAACATCCTCTCCAACGCGGTCAAGTATACGCCCACCGGCGGGCACATCCGGTTGGAGGTGGAAGAGCTGCCCCGGAACGAGCACTACGCCCGGTACCGCTTTGTGGTGCAGGACGACGGCATCGGCATGAGCGCGGACTACCAAAAGACCCTTTTCGACCCCTTTACCCGTGAGGAGCGCTCCGGCACCAACAGGGTGCAGGGCACCGGCCTTGGCATGGCCATCACCAAGAGCATCGTAGACCTGATGGGCGGCTCCATCAGCGTGGAGAGCGCCACCGGCAAGGGCACCCGCTTTGAGGTGGTGCTGGAATTTCCCATTGATACCGAAGCGGACGCGGTGCAAAAGGCGCAGGCGCTCCCGGAGGAAGCGGAGGCTGCTTCTCCCCTGTCCGGCATGAAGTTCCTCTGTGCCGAGGATAACGCCATCAACGCCGAGATTCTGCAAATGCTGCTGGAAACAAAAGGCGCAAGCTGTACCATCTGCCCCAACGGTCAGGAGATCGTGGATGCCTTTGCCAGCGTAAAGCCCGGCGACTATGATATGATTTTGATGGACGTGCAGATGCCGGTGATGGATGGCCTGGAAGCCACCCGCCGCATCCGCAGCGGCGAAAACCCGCTGGGCAGGATCATTCCCATCCTTGCCATGACCGCCAATGCCTTCCTTGAGGATATGCAGAAGAGCAGGGAAGCCGGTATGGACGAGCATCTGTCCAAGCCTGTGGACATCAGCGCTCTGGAGCAGACGGTGAAGCGCTTCCGTGTTACCCCCCCGAAAATAAATAGCGGCACATCACGCTTTCGCAGACAGTTAACACACGCATGATATGGAAGAAGGTCAGAACTTGAACGATCATCCAACGACACTTTCCGAAGTGGAACACTACTACCAGGAGCGTGAGCAGCAGCTGTTGAAAAAAATTCATCAACAGGAAGCCGCTCTTACTGCAGCGGAGCAAACGCTGAAACAGTTGATCAAGAGTCAGAAAGCCAAGCTGGACGAAACAAACCAGCTGCATGCCACACAGGAGCGAGCATTCAAAGAAGAACTTTATCGGGATTCTCTGACAGGTGCGTACAACCGCCGCTATTACGAAGAAGTTGTCCGTAAGTCCATCGGCCCGGCAGGAATCGCATTGCTGGATGTGGATGATTTCAAGATCTGCAACGATACCTACGGCCACCACGCCGGAGATCTGGCACTGGAAACCGTTGCAAAGGCCATCCGCAGCTGCATCCGGGAAACAGATCTGCTGATCCGCTACGGCGGCGACGAGTTTTTGCTGGTGCTGCCCGGCATCCCGGCGGATTATTTCAAGGTAAAGCTGGAGCAGATCCGCACCGCCGTGCAGCAAACGGTGGTGCCGGGCTACCCCCACTTCCGGCTGTCGCTGAGCATCGGCGGCGCGATGCAGACCCTTGCCGACCCTATGGAGAACGTGGTGCGCCGGGCAGATTTTATAATGTATCAGGCCAAAAACCACAAGGACGCCGTGGCGGTGGACACACAGGACAGCCGGTTGGCTGCACAGAAGGATGTCTTAGGGGAAAAGCCCGTGATCCTGCTGGTGGACGATTCCATGATGAACCGCATGATGCTTGCCGGCATTCTGGGCGAGGACTACCGCATTCTGGAAGCCGGGAACGGCAAGCAGTGTCTGGAGCTGCTGCGGGCAAACGCCGGGCAGACCTCGCTGGTGCTGCTGGATATCAATATGCCGGTCATGGACGGCTTTGAGGTGCTGCGCACCATGAACACCAACCACACCATCGAGGACGTGCCGGTGATCATGATCTCCAGTGACGACTCGGAGGAAGCCATCCGCAAGGCCTACGAGCTGGGTGCCAGCGACTATGTCAACCGCCCCTTTGACGCAAAGATCGTCTACCGTCGGGTGTCCAACACCATCAAGCTGTACGCCAAGCAGCGGCGGCTGGTGCAGATGGTGTCCGACCAGATCCGCGCGCGGGAAAAGAACACCGATGTGCTGGTGGGTGTGCTGAGCCAGATCGTGGAGTTCCGCAACGGCGAGTCCGGCTCTCATGTGCGACACATCCGCATCATCACCGAGACGCTGCTGCACCGGCTGATGGAGCTGACCAGCCGCTACGACCTGACCCCCGAGCAGCAGGATAATATCCCGCTGGCGTCGGCGCTGCACGATATCGGCAAGATCGGCATTGACGAAGCCATCCTGAATAAGCCCGGCAAGCTGACCGCAGAAGAATTTGCGGTGATCAAGACCCACAGTATGCTGGGCGCAGAGATGCTGCAAAAGACTGAAAGCTTTGCAGACCAGCCGCTGTTGCAGACCGCCTACGAGATCGCCCGCTGGCACCACGAGCGCTGGGACGGCAGGGGATACCCGGATGGGCTGAAGGGGGACGATATCCCCATCAGCGCACAGCTGGTCTCCATGGCGGATGTGTATGACGCGCTGACCAGCGAGCGATGCTACAAAAAGGCTTTCCCGCACGAAACGGCTGTCCAGATGATCACGAACGGCGAGTGCGGCGCCTTCAACCCGCTGCTGCTGCAGTGTCTGCTGGACGTGCAGGGGGAACTGAAGCAGGAAATTTTACAATGGTAATGTGAGGGCAACTACGCGTGACAGAACAGCGATTCAACCATAAAATACCCCGCCGTACCTTTTTAAAGGTGTGCGCGGCGGCAGCGGCAGCCGGGCTGACCGCCTGCAGCAAAACGCAGGCGGCGGCAGCACTGCCCGAGCTTACGGTGGGCAGCGATAACTACCCGCCTTTTATCTACCTGAACAATGACAGCACGCCCACCGGCATTGATGTGGACATTGCCACCGAGGCCTTTGCCCGCATGGGGTATGCGGTGCGGTTTGAAATCATTGACTGGGAGCAGAAAACAAACCTTGTGGAAAGCGGTGCTATCGACTGCATCTGGGGCTGCTTTTCCATGGATGGGCGGGAGCAGCTGTACCGCTGGGTAGGGCCGTATATGGTCAGCCGTCAGGTGGTGGCGGTCAATGCCGATAGCGGCATTGAAACGCTTGCCGACCTTGCGGGCAAGACCATGATGGTGCAAAGCACCACCAAGCCGGAGGAAATCTTCCTCGGCGGCACCGACCCCCGCATCCCGCAGTTTGGTGAACTGCTGAGCGCCGAGGACCGCAGCGTGCAGTACGCCATGCTGAACTGCGGCTATGTGGACGCCATTGCCGCCCACGAGGCCGCCATTTTGCAGTATATGCAGGATTGCAATGCCAATTTCCGCATTCTGGAGGAGCCGCTGCTGGTCACCGGCATCGGCGTGGCCTTTGCGCTGAACGACACCCGCGGGCTGGACGAAAAGCTGACCGAGACCTTTGCCGCCATGCGCGCCGACGGCACGATGAAGCAGATCGTAGGCAAGTATCTGCCGGACCCGGAAAAATATCTGGAGGTGGACGCCCTTGAACCGTAACAAGAAAACGTTCACACCCAATATGCGGGTGGCGGCGCTCTACCTGCTGATGGGTGTGCTGCTTTTGCTGGCAGTGACCCTCTTCCCCGGGCGGGAGTCCATGCGCGCTACCGAGGAATACTTTGACCGCACCATCAACTTTGTAAAGGTGCAGTCCACCAGCTACGAAAAATATAACGATACCATCACCGCAAAGTCGCTGCGCCGGATGGCGGTGTCGGTGCGGCAGCTGGCCGAAAATGACGCTTTGGATATTTACGACCCCGAAGCCCTCCGGAAAGAAACGGAATCCCTCTGGCTTACCGGCATTGCCGTACTGGACGAAAATGGAGAATCACTGTGCGAATATACGGATGGTAATATCGATTATGCGCAGTTTGCGGAATCGCTGCGAGAGCAAGCCGCGCTGAACGTGCTGCAAAACCCGCAAAAGACCTATCTCAAGCGCATTCTGTTACAGGATGGTACAGCGGTGGATGTTGCCACCCGCCGCGCCGCAGCAGGGGACGCTGTGCTGCTGGCGTACCGGGTGACCCCGCCGGAGTTTGTGGAGGGGACAGCCCTGTCCATCCAGAGCGTGCTGGACGGCTACCCGAAGAACATCAGCGGCACCATCTTTATCGTGCAGGACAACAAGGTGATCGCCGCAAACGACCCGAGCCTCATCGGACTGTACACCACGAACAGCCCGCTGGTGCAGGGCATCCGCAAAGCAGGTGCGCCCGATACTTTGACCCACACCCGCGACTGGGCAAATTCCGGCTGCTATTTCGGGATGTACAGCAACGGACAGAATTTTGACCTGTATCTCTATATCAACGAAAAATCGGTGTTCCGCAATTTCAGCAGCGCACTGCTGACGGCACTGATCTTCTATCTGATCTGTGTGGCAGTGCTGCAAACGCTGCGCCGCCGCTCCATGAAGCTTGCGGAGCAGCAAAAAAGGGAGCAGGAGCAGAAGTATCACGCCCAGCTGGAAGAGCAGAACCGCAAGCTGGAGCTTGCCGTCCGGCACGAGGCAGCGGCAAACCGCGCCAAGCGGGAGTTCTTGTTCAACATGAGCCACGACATCCGCACTCCGATGAACGCCATTATCGGCTTCACCTCGCTGGCGGCGACCCATGTTGATAATAAAGAACAGGTGCTGGACTATCTGAAAAAGATCTCCACTTCCAGCCAGCACCTGCTCTCCCTCATCAACGATGTGCTGGACATGAGCCGCATCGAGAGTGGAAAGGTGAAGATCGAGGAAAAGGCGGTGCATCTGCCGGATCTCGTGCACGATATACGCTCCATCATCCAGCCCAACATCAGCTCCAAGCGCTTAGCGCTGTTCATCGACACCATGGATGTGGTGGACGAGGATATCATCACCGACCCGCTGCGGCTGAATCAGGTGCTGCTGAACATCCTTTCCAATGCCATCAAGTTTACCCCCACCGGCGGCATGGTGAGCATCCGCATTGCCCAGAAGCCCGGCGCGCCCAAGGGCTGCGGCAACTATGAGTTCCGCATTAAAGATAACGGCATCGGCATCAACAAGGAGTTCCAGAAGCACATCTTTGAGGAGTTCACCCGGGAGGAAAGCTCCACCGTCAGCGGCATCCAGGGCACGGGTCTCGGCCTTTCCATCACCAAGAACATTGTAGACCTGATGGGCGGCACCATCGCCCTTGAAAGCGAGCCGGGCAAGGGCAGCGAGTTCATCGTGAACCTCTGCTTCCCCCTCAGCGGGCAGAAGGCGGAGATCAAGCAGCTGCCCCAGCTGGAAGGGCTGCGGGCGCTGGTGGCGGACGACGACACCAACACCTGCCTGAGCGTCAGCACCATGCTTTCCAAGATCGGCATGCGGCCGGAGTGGACCATCTCCGGCAAGGAAGCAGTCATCCGCACCAAGTACGCCGTGGAGCAGGGCGATGCTTTCAGCGTGTATATCATCGACTGGCTCATCCCGGATATGAACGGCATTGAGATCGTGCGGCAGATCCGCAAGGTCATCGGGGACAGCTGCCCCATCATCATCCTGACCGCCTACGACTGGGCGGATATCGAGGAGGAGGCGCGCGCCGCCGGTGTGACCGCTTTCTGCGAAAAGCCGCTGTTCCTCTCGGAGCTGCGCAAGG
>OLBS01000084.1_pt1 | contig 13335 bp, 10 predicted proteins | sample 1607371 | NCBI WGS metagenome assembly OLBS01 (sample SAMN02674597, study PRJEB24791) | human gut metagenome, SKBSTL013 | isolation source: stool | host: Homo sapiens | place: USA | reverse complement strand
TGCCGTGAAGTGTTTCACGGCAACGTGTAAAATCTGCTGAAGAATCGGCGTTCGGTACACAAAACCGGCGTACAGAAGCGTACAGAAGGCGGGCTTGCCGTATCAAGCCGTACACCGGCGGCTCAATTTTGCAGCCCCAAAAACAATCCTTGTGAAATTCATGAAAATTTTCACTGTAAGCCGAACGCAATGTACCGCCCGGTGATTTACCGGAGCGTGAAGCCGATGCACCGGAATGTGGTATATCCAACCGTTCCGCATGACCTCACGCAGAACAGTGAAGCCGGTAGGGCGCTGTTACGAACAGAGCATCACGGGCGGAAATCTGAGCGGATTTGCGGCACGGCAGATTTTTCACTTGCAAACGCACCGGGATCACCGATAAGAAAACCAATTACACGAAAAATGGAGGTAAAAAGTTGATGAAATCCAATCTGAGAAATGAGATCAAGTCGTACATCGTCCGTCAGGGCATGACCATGCAGGAGGTGGTCGATCTGCTGCATGACGAGCACGGCTGGTCTGACAGCGTATCCAACCTGTCCAACAAGCTCCAGCGGGAATCCCTGCGCTATGTTGAAGCCGTTCAGCTTGCCGATGCACTGGGCTACGAGATTATCTGGAAGAAACGAAAGTGAGGCGGGATTTTTATGACAGATGCAGAAAAGAAGTTGATTCAGGCGCAGCACCGCTTGGAGGAAGCACAGGCGCGGAATCGAGTTAAGGAGCGAAAGGCTCGCACCCGCAGGCTCATTCAGGAGGGTGCGATTCTGGAAAAGGTGCTGCCAGAGGTACGGACGATGGAACTGTCTGTACTGGAGGATTACCTGATACAGAAGCTGCCGCAGCTCGATTGAATCCGTTGGAAGGTCTCCGGGAAACCGGGGACCTCCTCTTTTTTCTCCCGTAAGGGCGCACTTACTCACCACCCTGAAGGGCAGTGGTATTTCCTGCGGAAATCGTGCGCTCTGCGAGGCGAATGCGGCTGCTGCGGCAGCCTCCAGACAATGCCACAACACCTGCGGGTGCTGCTGCCATCGTCTGCGCAGACGGCAATTCCCTGCGATGAACGCAGTGAAACAGGGGTAGATATTCTCTACCCCTGTTGCCGCCTGCCTGCGCAAACCTGCCACCGGCAGCTTTGCCGCAGAGATGGACGGGCCTCCTGCCCGTCCATTTTCTCTTTTGCGAAAGAGAAACAGAAAAAAGGAATCGAGGTAAACGAGACATGGCAATTTATCATCTGGAAGCGAAGGTGGTCAGCCGGGGCGCAGGACGCTCCGCAGTGGCCGCCTCCGCTTATCTGAGCTGTTCCCGCCTGTATAACGATTACGATGGGATACAGCATGACTACACAAAAAAGCAAGGGCTTGTCTGGCAGGAGGTGTTTCTGCCGGAATACGCCCCGCAGGAATGGAAAGACCGGGAACAGCTCTGGAACGCCGTAGAGGAAGTGGAGACTGCCAAGGACAGCAGACTTGCCCGTGAGTTCGTCGTGGCGCTGCCCATAGAGCTAAGCCGTGAACAGCAAATTGAGCTGCTGCAAGACTTTATCCGGGAGCAGTTTGTGGCCGATGGAATGTGCGCCGACGCTGCCATCCATGACACCGATGGTCACAATCCTCATGCCCACATTCTGCTGACGGTGCGCCCGCTGGATGAACGAGGCAAGTGGCAGTACAAGACCGAGAAGGAATATCTCTGCATGAAAAACGGCGAGGAACGGGGCTTCACCGCTGCTGAGTTCAGGACGGCAAAAAACGATGGATGGGAGAAGCAATATCCCTACAAGGTCGGCAAAAAGAAGGTGTATATGACACCTTCTGATGCCGAGGTGCAGGGGCTTGTTCGGGCTGACAAGCATCCCAAAAGCACCCGCTACGGCAGGCAAAATCCTATCTCCGAGCGCTGGAACAGCGAAGAACAGCTTACAGCATGGCGGGAGGCATGGGCAGATGCGTCCAATCGCTATCTGGAACGCGCCGGGCGGGAGGAACGCATTGACCATCGCAGCAACGCTGCACGGGGTCTGGATGAGATTCCTACCATCCATGAGGGCGTAACAGCGCAGGCGTTGGAGCACAAGGGAATTATCTCTGACCGCTGTGAAATCAATCGACAAATCAAGGCAGACAATGCGCTGCTGCGGGAGCTGAAAGCTGAAATCAAAAAACTGGCCGCACTGGTCGCCCGCACTGTACCGGCCATTGCGGAGGGGCTGGAGAAACTGCGCAGCCAGGTGCTGATCTTCTGCTATCAGCTCTCTCATATTCGCAACGGCAAATCGCATATTCAAAAATCCCTTGCCGTATGGAAGCCGGAGCTGGAGCGTTACACCGGTCTGGTGCAGCAAATCAAGGAAAAGAGCAAGGAACGCATAACATTGGTTGCCGAGAAAAAGGCATTGCCAATATACCATGTGAAACGCCACAAGGCGCTGGCTGTCCGCATTGCAGAGCTGACGGAAGATTTAGAGGAACTGCGTTCCGAAAAGGCACTCCTTTTGCAAAAATTTGAGTATGCGGAGGATGCAGGCGCAGAGGCGTTCCGCAAGGATATTGCTATTATGGAGGCTGGCCTGAAAAAGCTGGAGGCGCAGGAGCAAAAATACTCTGCCGAGTTGGATAAGGCTTTGGATGAATACGCTGAACTGAAAGCGCAGGCTGCGGATTTTGACTCGGTAGAGCTGTACAAAGCACGGCAGGTCCTCCGTCCTGCGCAGGAAAAGGCAGCGGAAAGGCAGTTGGAGGAAACCTTGCAGAAGAAGCCTTCGTTCAGTCTGCTGCTCAGCGCAAAGCAGGAAGTATCCAGACTGCTTGGAGAGGACACAGAAGAGCGGCAGGCACGGCAGATGGTTATTCGTCGGCAACGGTCAGACCCGCAAAAGCCCAAGCACTTCCAGCGCTAAGTGATAAAAATGCACATTTTCCCTATTGACTTTCCAACTCTAATCCGTTAGAATAATACTAACAGATTAGAATGAAAGGCCGCTAGAATGAGTACACCAAAAGTTTTTGAAAGCGAATACCGTTTTTGCCTGATCCTTTGGGATCATGAACCCATCAAGAGCAGAGATTTAGCTCAACTTTGTGAAGAGCAACTAGGCTGGAAGGTTACTACCACTTACACGGTAATAAAGCGTTTGTCGGAGCGTGGCGTGATAAAGAATGAGAATACAATCGTTTCTTCGCTGGTATCCAAGGAGCAGATACAGACAGCTGAAATTGAGGAATTGGTCGAGAAAAAATTTGCCGGTTCGATTCCGGCCTTTTTGACTGCATTTACCAAAAGCCAACAGCTCACAGCCGATGAAATTCAGGAGATGCAGCAGATGATTGACCGCTTTCGGAAGGAGCATCCGGATGACTGAATTGTTTATGAAGCTGCTTAATATGAGCATCAATGCCGGATGGCTCGTACTGGCTGTCCTACTTGTTCGCATCATATTCCGCAAGGCTCCCAAATGGCTGTTTCCCTTATTGTGGAGCTTTGTTGGGATCCGGCTTCTCATGCCAAACGCATTGGAAAGTCGCTTGAGTGTCATTCCTGATATAAGTGGCTTTTCGGCATCCGAGCAGGGCCTGCTTTCTGCTAAAGGTTTCACTGCTCCTGTTCCTTATGTTGGAATCGTCTGGTGTACTGGTATGGCAGCAATGCTTCTGTTTGAAGCATTAAGCTATGTACATCTCCGCAGCAAAGTAAAAACTGCTGTCCAGCTCTCGTCAAACGTGTATCAAAGCGAGCATGTGAATGCTCCATTTATTCTTGGCCTGTTTGCGCCGCGCATCTATATTCCGTTCCATATAAAGAGCAAGGAATTGGATAGCATAATTGCACATGAACGTGCGCATATAAAACGCCGCGATCATTGGCTAAAGCCCATTGCGTTCTTAATTCTTTCTCTTTATTGGTTCAATCCTTTGATTTGGATTGCGTATTATTTCCTTTGTAAAGATATTGAGTTGGCATGTGACGAATACGCTATCAAGGATATGAGTGATTCTCAGCGCGCTGCGTATTCGCAGACGTTGCTCTCCTGCACTGCAAACCAGCGTATTTTTGCGGCCTGCCCGCTGGCCTTCGGCAGTAAGAATGTGAAAACACGAATCCGTGCTGTACTCTCTTATCGAAAGCCTCATACTTGGATCATAACCGTGACCGCGATACTTGTTTTGGCAGTTGTCGCCTGCTTTATGACAAACCCGAGACAACCAAAAGAAAGTACAGCTCAGGGTAGCAACTATATTGATCTAAATCAGCCTCCAATATTGGACGTGATTCAAAATGGACAAACTATTTCGGATAGAAGTAGTAGCGAAGATCGGCAACGTGAAGTAGAGCTTGAGAGCGCTTTGTTGGGAGAAGCGATAAAGAAGCAAGAGTCTCTTACTCAAATTCAAACAACTGATTTTTACAGATGAAAAGGTCTACGTTATAGGATATTGCATCCTGCCCCAGTCTGTTTTCCCGGTTTTGACAGATAAGTAAGTGACAGCTGAGCAGCGGCATGGGTGAATATTTCTCCCATGCCGCTGCTTGCATTATTGGAGTGCAGTTAAATGATTGTTTTCTTTTACGAAAAGGTGCGCTTAAAGCGCGGCGTTTGGCAGACGGTGAGCATTGTATTGCTGATAGCTTTCCTTTGTGCATTTTTTACTCTCTTTGATGGCTTCATTTGCCAGAAAGAACAGGATATGGAGAGCGCCTACGCAGTGATTCCCGTAACTGTCGTCGTATCCAATCTTACCGGCACGAAAACCGATGACCTGAAAATTACAGACTATATTATCAACTACTTTCTCTCTGACAAATATGCTTATGGCGGGGAGCTTCAGGAAAAAGCATTTTCCTCCTATGTGAAGGATGTTTGCCTGAAAGCATCTGTCTATTACAGCCAAGGGACGGGTTTTTCGAGTCGGCAAAAGCTGATTGGCATTACTTCTGTTGATGCCGCATCGGAATTGGCACCCGTTTCAGGAAATTCGATTACTTATTTTGAAGGATACGACGAATCAATTTTTACCTCAAATAAAGCAGCGTGTCTCGTTTCGACCGCAGCGGCAGAAGAACTGTCGCAAGATACTGATAATAATGGTAATGTCATATTGACGGTTCAGATGTCGCCTGCTGCGACCGGTGAAGCGGCCACACAGATTTCGCTCGAAATTGCTGGGACGTATTCGTCGGAATCTCAAACAATCTATTGCCCATTCAGCTGCGTTGCCGCAGTGCAAACAGAACTGGACGGGAAGATTACGGGGGATAGCTTGAGCGCCACAGTGCGTGACAATCATGATCTGGACGAATTCCGGCAAATACTGATGCGTCACTTTGCAAATGTAGACCCCTCTGGGCATCAGGAAGAAATCAATAATTCTCCAGCTCTCCGATATCAGCAATTTGCCATAACGGTTCATGACGAAACACTCCGCGAAACTCTGAATGCTTTGAATCGAAATTTGCAAACACTGTATCGACTAAAACCAATTTTTGCCTGCACAGAGGTCATGATTGGCACCGCCGCAGGTTTTTTCTATATTCATATCCGAAGGCGGGAATTTGCCATTGCACGATCTCTTGGTACAAAACGCATTGAAACGGTCATTATGGTATTCGTCGAGATATGTCTGATGTTTTTGGTTGGCGCAGCTATTGGAACAATTCTCATTCTGTTTGTCCAAGAGACTGCCACCCAATATGTCATGGCCGCAGCACTCTTTTTTGCTATGAATGTCGGGGCAATTACAGCTTGCTTGATGGCAACTGGAAAAAGCGGAATCCGATTACTACGGGAGGTTGAGTAGCATGTCCGTATTATCTGTGCAAAGTGTTTCTTATTCATACAAAACAAAATACCAAACTGTTCAGGCTGTAAAAGACGTCTCCTGTGATTTGAGTGCTGGAACTCTTTATGCGTTAGTCGGCAAAAGTGGAAGTGGGAAGACAACACTGCTTTCATTACTGGCAGGACTGGATACGCCGCAGAGCGGAGACATAATGCTCAACGGCCAGAGTTTGCGGGAAATAGACGTGGATATCTACCGCCGCAAGCAGGCGTCTGTGATTTACCAAAGCTATAATTTGTTTCCACTTATGACTGTTTGTGAAAACGTCATGTATCCCTTAAAATTGCTGAGGCATTCCGATGCCGATGCAAAAAAAGAGGCGCAGATTGTTCTTGAAAAAGTTGGTCTGGGCGAAAGTTATTGGAAGCGACTCCCTGCCATGCTGTCAGGCGGCGAACAGCAACGAGTCGCAATTGCCAGAGCATTAGCCGTTCATGCGCAGATCATTCTCGCAGATGAGCCTACGGGAAATCTGGATACGGAAAACAGCACACAAATTATTCAGCTGCTTTCCAGACTGGCACATGAAGAGAATTGCTGTGTAGTGGTTGTCACACATGATCTGGAGGTAGCCAAAGCAGCGGATGTTGTATTCCGTATGGACAGCGGCAGAATCAAGGAGGAAACTGTATGACCCCTTTGAAACAGCTCTTTCGACAACCGGTTCGTTTGTTTGCAGTCTTCCTACTGGTGGGAATGGCTTCCGCTTTTATCTGTCTGAGCGCAGGCGTATTTTCATCTGCAAAGGCAACGCTTGCGCAAATTGAAGAACGCTATGTGACAATTGGCATCCCCACAACGGAGACAGAGGGTGTGACAACAGAGTACAACGGGCTGACGCTCCATCATGAAGAAAGTATAATTAGTCAAGATATGTGGGCATATATGGATCAGCTTGCTGCTGATGGAAGGATCATAAAAGGCGCGTACCAACAAAAATATATCAGTGCATATTGCCCCTCTATTCAGACCGTTACCAGCGGAAATGAAGATGGCACATATGCCCCCAGCCTTGATACGCCATATGGTCGAGCGATTTTGGTAGTTCGTATCACGTCAGTAGATGAGATAAATCTGCCTGAGTTTGCTGAAATTGCGTCCGTATCTGTTACCGCTTCGATTGAAAACGTGATTAAACTTCATCAAGACTATGCTGTTCGCAGCACGCTATACCTTACTATAGGGTGTAACTCTCGGGAAGAATTGGACGCACTTGACATTCAGGTTGGGCGACGCTACTTGGTTTATGGATCGGAATATATAGACCGAGACCTAGAACTGCGCACGACATTAGCAGAATCGCACCGGTGTTCTGTAGAAGATATTGATTTGTCTCGTATATCATATGACTTGACGGCAGATGAAAAGAAAACCGCTTCACAAGATTTCATACCAGTAGCAAAATACTCTTCTGGTGAAAAAACGTCTATTTTGGGACAGAACATGGTTGACGCAATAGATTCCTGTGCAATGACTGTTACACACTGGCACGGACTGTACCCAGAAACACAGCCAGACTATGCAATTGACGGTTCTGAAACGGGTGTACTGCTAAACGACCAATACCTTGATGTATACATGACCCCGTTGGAAACTGGTCTGGATGTCTTTCTAAGCTCAAATGCGGGAATTGAATGGCGGAGCGCAGCCCAAGAATTGGATACGCAATATCATACTGTCAGTGTGATTGGTACAGATCTTCTGGAAAGCATGTATTGTTTCCATCAAAAGGACTCTTTCGTAACAGAAGGACGGAGTTTTGGGGCGGACGATTACAAAAATGGCTCTAATGTCTGCCTGATTTCTGAAACAACTGCCATTGCAAGCGGACTTGGTACAGGAGACTGCATTGATTTGTCGTTCTACTGGGGTCCAAATCCTCTTGCCGATTTAACAGCTCCGGAATGGAAGGTGCAGCCACAGCTTTTTTCCCAAAAGATTGGGGTTTCAGGTGATACGAAAACGTATCAGATTATAGGAATTTACCGACAGTCGGACTTATGGGATACCGCAGACTATCGCTTCCTTCCGAATACCGTCTTTGTCCCTAACGCTTCTCTGCCAGAAAATTGCTATAGTAGTCGAAATGGCGTTTTCTTTACATACGTCTTGCAGAACGGGAAGGTATCTGCGCTCCAAGATGCGCTGGAATCACATGGATATCCGGCAAACATTCTGTTTTGCTTTGATAACGGGTACACCGAAATTGCTGAAACCTTGCATGGATTCTATAGCAGTGCGCAGCAGCTTCTTTTCGCTGCCTGCACAACAGCGGGCGCGGCTCTGTTCGTATTTCTTGCACTGTTTGTAAACCGTCAACGGCGGACGCTTGGACTGATGCTCTCGCTTGGTTCCGGCAAAAGGACCGCTGTGATGTTTAGCTGGGAGATAGCCGCAATACCTATCATCCTTGCGACAATAACTGGGATCATTGTTGGAATCCTTACAATGAATGCTACGACGCTAAGCCTGTTTTCCTCCGTTTCAGAAGTGCTTAATACAAGTTTGAGCGGTGCAGCCACGATTGGGTATAACGATATGATAACGGAAGTCGTATCAATGCCAATTGCGGTTATTGTGGCAGGGATCCTGCAACTGATTGTTTATATTGTGGCGACTTACCTGCATTTGCAGCGGTTGGCGCAACGATCCCCGCTTGAGTTAGTGCGGAAAGGCTAAGCTTGAGTATTAACAAGAAAAGCAAACTTGATTGGTTATCAATTCCAATACTTCATTTAGAGAGCGCCCTGTCATGATTTTGTGCAGGGCGCTCTCTTATGAGGAAAATACCCTTGACAAATCTCTTCTCAAAAGAAGATTCTGGAACGCTACTGCAAGGATCATGGGATCACTGCCTACCGCCATTATGACGAGGACGACGGTTACTCCGGCACGAACTTCAACCGTCCGGGCTTCCAGCGTATGCTTGCAGACATCAAGGCTGGGCGGATCAAGCGTGTCATCGTAAAGGACATGAGCCGCTTCGGGCGCGATTATCTCCAAGTGGGAATGTATACCGATGTTGTTTTTCCGGAGTTTGGCGTTCATTTCATTGCCGTCAATGACGGCGTGGACAGCACACGCGGCGAAAGTGAGTTTACCGCGATCCGTAATGTGTTCAACGAAATGTATGCCCGCGATACCTCTAAAAAGATTCGTGCTACATGGCAGAGCAAAGGCAAGTCCGGCGAGCATTTGACGACCATTCCGCCCTATGGGTATATGAAAAGCCCGGAGGACAAAAAGAAATGGATCGTCGATGAAGAAGCCGCAGCCGTCGTACAGAAGATATTCTCCCTGTGCGCGTCCGGCAAGGGACCCACGCAGATTGCTAAATGGCTCAAACAGCAGCAAATCTTGAATCCAACCGCCTATTGCTATGCGAAAGGTCTGCCGACCAGCAACAAGCCGACAGCTGACCCGTACAAATGGACAAATGAAACGGTTTCCCGCATTTTGGAGCGCGTAGACTATCTGGGGCATACCGTAAACTTCAAGACCACAAAGAAGTCCTACAAGAGCAAGAAGAAAATCTGGAATGACCCTGAGAATTGGGTGATCTTCGAGAACACCCAGCCGCCGATCATCGAGGAAAGCGTGTTCCTGATTGTTCAGAACATTCGCAAGGCGCGTCGCCGTCCTACCAAGATGGGTGAAATGGGTATGTTCTCCGGGCTTCTGTATTGTGCAGAGTGCGGCGGCAAAATGTATCAATGCCGCGCTACCAACTTTGCGGAGAACCAGAAATACTTCATCTGCTCCACCTACCGCAAGGGCAAGGATCTCTGCACGACCCATTCCATCAAGAATGTCGTGCTGCATGAAATTGTTCTGCGAAATCTGCGGGAAGCTATCTCCTATGTTTCAGAGCATGAAGCGGAGTTCATTCAGGATGCAGCCGAGAGCGATATGCGGGACAGGGATGCAGAGTTTGTTCGGAAGCGTGAAACACTGGCAAAGGCAGACACGCGGATTGCCGAGCTTGACCGTATTATCTCCCGACTGTATGAGGACAACGTGATCGGCAAGCTGTCAGACGAACGGTTTATCAAAATGTCCCATGACTATGAGTTGGAACAAAGCAACCTGAAATCAATGGCAGAAGTCTTGCGCAAGGATCTGAAGCAGCAGGAGCAGCAGAAAACCAATGTCAAGGCGTTTATCGCTGCCGTGAAGAAGTACACGGATTTGCAGGAGCTTGACGCGGCTGTTCTCCGTGCTTTCATTGACAGGATTGAAGTTTCCCATGTTGACAAGAAATCCAGAACGCGGGAAATCACCATCGTCTATAACTTCATCGGTGCATTTGACTTCACACGGGCAATCGAAAATGCCCGCAACACAAGTAAAAAAGAGCAAAGAACGGCATAGCCGTTAAGCTACACCGTTCCTTGCTTCAATGTTTTCCTAAGTCACCGCCGCATTGGCAGGTGGTTTTGTTTATGCCGGCATGGCACTCCGGATAAAGCGTTTTCCCGATTTCCGGGCATAGGTCGAATGGTATGCTCTTGCGAAGGCGCACAGCTTCGCGGTCATACTTGGAATATGTATTTCCTCAATGAAGTTGAAGATAACTTTTATCTTCTTGGTATTCCTATGTTTGCTGAAAATAGAGACGATTCACAACAATCCAATGACGAACTTTTAAAGCTATTTTTATCGGCTAAGCAAGTAGAAGGCTGCTCAGAAAGATCATTGAAATATTACAGAACTGCTCTATGCTAAGATGATTGTAAAAATAGATAAATCTGTAAGACAAGTTGAAACTAATGATATCAGAGCGTACATTGCGGATTACGAAAATGAAAGTAATGCCGGAAAAGTGACACTTGATAATATCAGAAGAAACATTTCAAGCTTTTTTGCATGGCTTGAGGATGAGAATTATATTGTGAAAAGTCCTGCAAGAAGAATCCATAAGATAAGAGTCAGTATCCAGACGAACAGCCTGCATGGCGGCATGGCCTTCAGCATTGCAAGCTCACAGGATAGCTTTCCCGTTATGGGTTTTTGCGTTTACCCTCGGTTTTCCAACAATCTTTCCAACAAATGCCCTAAATCCACGCAAAACACCCCGGTATGTAATAAAACGCACTAAAACAAGGAGAATCTCCAATCCCTTGTAACACAAGAGATTGGAGGGGGTTATTCGGTATGAATGGGCACGCCGCAAAAGCGTCCACGGCTTTTTGGTAAGGATGAGGTCGGCGGTTCGAATCCGCCCAGCAGCTCCAGTGAAAAGCCTTGATTTTCAAGGCTTTTTTCTTTTTCCCCGAAATCCAAATCCCGCTCCAAAAAGCCATTTAGTACTATTTGGCTGCTGGGGCGGGTTTTTTGCGCTCATGCCTCTTTTAGTGGTCGAGGTTTGCGCATGGCCGAGTCTGCTTGAGGCGGTTTTCACGTCCTGACGGGAGACAATCATCAGCGTTGCTGACGTGTGACGGAGTGTGCGAAAGCATACGCGCTCCAGTCCGCATTCCCGTGTATACTTTTCCGTTCTGTATTGCAAAAGCTGCGGCAGACTGCAAGCCTTTTGTTCAAAAAGGGCTTTGCCCTTTTTGAACACTTATGTGTTGTCCCGGCTGATGGGGCGGCGGTGCAGCAGGGAGCGCAGGTCCCGGCCGTTGAAGGGGATCAGGGGATAGAGATACCCCTTTCCCACCAGGGGACGGGTGGAGGCGATCAGGGCTACCACGCCGATGATGCCGCCGATGAAGCCCCACCAGTCAAAAAAGTAAATCAGGATCAGCAGGGCCATGCGGCACAGCTTCACGGCGTAGCCCATTTCATAGCTGTGCTGGGCATAGTTGGCGATGGCCACAAAGGCCATATACACCAGCACCTCCGGCACCAGCCACCGGGCCTGCACCGCGAAATCTCCCAATATCAGCGCCCCCAGCATACTGAAGGAGTTGCTGAGCGCATCCGGCGTGTTCAGCGACGCCAGCTTCAGCACGTCGATGATCAGCTCCACCAGCAGCAGCTGCAAAATCAGGGGCACATAGTATTCATCCTCGATCAGCAGAAAGTGCAGGCTCTCGTGAAGCCCTGCCGGGTCCTTTACCAGCAGATACCACAAGGGCGTCACAAACAGCGTCAGAAGCAGGACGATCATCCGCACGATCTGCAAATACGACCCCACCAGCGGGGGAAAGTAATAGTCGTTGATCTCCTCGGCGAACCGGAAAATGGTGCAGGGAAACAGCATCACCGACGGGGTGTTGTCGATCATCAGCACCACGTCCCCCTCCATCACCGAGGCCGTGGCCACGTCGGGCCGCTCGGTATACCGGGTCTTGGGGAAGGGGTTCCACCACTGGGCCGGGGCGATGGCCTCGGCGATGCTCTCCTGGCTCATGGAGATGGAATTGATCTGCATACGCAGGAGCTTCTCCCGCAGCTGACGCAGAAGCTCCGGGTCGGCCTTGTCCTCCAGATAGCACAGGGCCACGTTGGCGTGGGACCGGCCTCCCACCTCCAGCCCCTCTAAGGTCAGCCGGGGGTCCCGGATGCGGCGGCGCAGCAGGGCGGCGTTTTTCATGATGCTCTCCACGAAGCCGTCGTGACTGCCCCGCAGGACCTTGCTGGTGTCCGGCTCCTCGATGCCCCGCAGGGGAAACTGCTTGGCGTCCATCAGCACGCCGCCGGGCAGGCCGTCGATGACCAGCAGGGTCTTTCCCGCCAGCACCGCCGTGACGGCCTTGGCCATATCCTGCTCCGCCGCCGCGTCCGACACGGTGACATACCGGGCCGCAAAGGCCTCCGCCGTGTTCACCCCGGCCAGGTCCCGGATGGCCAGCCACCCGGCCACGGCCCGCTCCAGCACCGCGTCGTCGGCGTAGCCGTTGACCACCCAGAGCCGGGCCCGGCGGCCCCCGATGGTCAGGCTCCGGCCCACCATGTCAAAGCTCCGGCCCACCCCCAGCCGCCGGTCCAGCTCCTCCGTCCGGCGGAGGAACGCATCCTGCACGATCTTCACCTGCTGCACCCCCAGAATACGGAAAAATGGCTTGCCCAAAAGGCCTTGACTCTCCCTTTGGGAGAGCTGTCGGCGCAGCCGACTGAGAGGGCCTGCAAGCCTTTTATTCCAAAAGGGCAAAGCCCTTTTTTGGCAGGTATATTATCCCGCATTTTTGCGGGATTTATTCTTGCGATAGGGGCCGCCGCGTGGCATAATAGGAACAAATCCAATTATTCCCGCAAAGGGGGCCTTGCTATGACGAAAAAACGCATCCGCCAGATGAACGCCGCGCTTCTGCGGCGGCTGTCCCTCCGCCCGGCGGCGGAATACCTGGCCGGACGGGAGAAGACGGCGGCGCAGCTGGTGGGCGAGGGATATTTCCAGCGCTTTGCGCCGCTGATGGACCGGCGGCTGTGCTGCGCCCGGGTGCTGGACCTGTGCCGGGAGGACCTGGAGCGGCTGGACGGGCCGGAGCCGGAGGAGGGCTGGCTTCCGTACTGCTATGACTTCGCCCGGCGGCTGCTGTTT
>OLBS01000060.1_pt1 | contig 15771 bp, 14 predicted proteins | sample 1607371 | NCBI WGS metagenome assembly OLBS01 (sample SAMN02674597, study PRJEB24791) | human gut metagenome, SKBSTL013 | isolation source: stool | host: Homo sapiens | place: USA | reverse complement strand
CTTCTGCGACCCGGACGGCCACGGCCCCTATGTGCAGTGCCGCGATGCCATGCCCGTGGACGAGTACACCCCCAAGCTGGGCAGCCTGACCATGGAGGACATCGTCGCCACCGACGCTCAGTTCGCGGGATGCTACTTCGACGGCCTGCCGGAGCAGCCCATTGAGCGCGTTTCCATGAAAAACGTGACCATCACCTTTGACCCCAACGCCGAGGCCGGTCAGGCCGCCATGGCCGACAACCGCCCGCTGGTGAAGAAGCTGGCCATCTACGCCGAGAACGTCAAGGAGATCGACCTGCACAACGTGAAGATCGAGGGCTACGAGGGCGAGCGGCTGCACTTTGCCAACGTAGGACATTTTGAGGAGGACTGACCCATGACCCATGAAGAGATCCTGTCCATGCTGGGCGACTATGTGGACTACCTGATCGCCAATTCCAGCGCCGAGGCACCGATGTGGAACATCGAGAAGGTGCGCAGCGGCAAGCCCAACAAGTGGAACTACATCGACGGCTGCATGATTACCGCCTGCCTGAGCCTGTACAAGACCACCGGTGACGAGAAGTATCTGGAGTTTTCCAAGGAGTTTATCGACTACTTTGTGCAGCCGGACGGCTCCATCAAGACCTACGACCCCAAGGAGTACAATCTGGACAACGTGAATCAGGGCAAGAATCTGTTCATTCTGTATGACATCTACGGGGACGAGAAGTACCGCAAGGCCATCGACACCATCCGCAGCCAGCTGCTCACCCAGCCCCGCACCAAGGAGGGCAACTTCTGGCACAAGGACATCTATCCGTGGCAGGTGTGGCTGGACGGCACCTATATGGCACAGCCCTTCTACATGGAGTACGAGACCCGCTTCAACAAGATGCAGGGCTGCATCGACAGCTACAAGCAGTTCATGAACATCAAAAAGCACATGCGGGACGAAAAGACCGGCCTGTACTACCACGGCTACGATGAGAGCCGCCAGATGTACTGGGCAGACCCCGAGACCGGTTGCAGCCCCAACTTCTGGCTGCGCGCCATGGGCTGGTTCCTTGTGGCAATGGTGGATGTGCTGGAGCGCATGGACGAGCAGCTGTACAACGAGTACCGCGGCATCATGGCCATGCTCAAACAGGCTGTGGAGGACATGCACAAGTTCCAGGACGAGCAGACCGGGATGTTCTGGCAGGTCATCGACCACCCGGAGGCCGAGGGCAACTATCTGGAGACCAGCGGCACCGCCCTGTTTGCCTATGCCGTACTCAAGGGCGTGCGTCTGGGCTATCTGCCCAAACGCATGGCTGCATGGGCGGAGAAGGCTTTCTACGGCACCTGCGACCGGTATCTGTCCAAGAACCCGGACGGCAGCTTGCAGCTGGACGGCATCTGCCTTGTGGCGGGTCTGGGCGGCAAGGATCACCGCGACGGCTCTCTGGCCTACTACTTCAGCGAGCCGGTGGTCTGCAATGACGCCAAGGGCGTAGGCCCGCTGGTGCTGGCCTATACCGAAATGATCGCGCGCAAGTAACCAAAAACGGGATACAGCAAGGCTGAGCAGCTGCAAAAAGTGGCTGCTCAGCCTTTTTGCGTGTCTTTTTTGCCCCCTTGCATAAACTGCCCGCCGCTGTCCCACACTAAGCCCAGAAAAGTTCCCGTATACAAAACGAACAGATGGGAGTAACAAGCATGGAGCAGATCAAAAAATTTCTGCACGGCAAGGGCTTTGCTCTGCTGCTGACCGCAAGCCTGCTGGCTGCGGCTGCGGCAGGGGTGTGGGCGGTGCGTGCCCTGCGGGCAGAACTGCAAAAAAGTCTGGATGGACTAAACGCCCCCGGCACCACCCAACAGACCACCCCGGAAACAGAACCGGACTGGGACGCACAGGAGGATACCACATGGCAGCAGCCCGTGACCGACGTTGCAAACAGCAAGACCGATGTGCCGCAGCAGACGCCCTCTGGGGCATCCTCTGGTGCGCAGTCTGGCTCTGGTTCGCTGCGCGAACCCTCGGCACTGCAAGGCGCATCCTCGCCTGCCAGCAGTTCGGCGCAGCCTGCCGCCGCGCCCTCTATGCCGGGGCGTGTGCTCAACGCCTTCAGCGGCGATGAGCTGGTGTATAACAAGACCCTTGGAGACTGGCGCACCCACAACGGTGTGGACTATGCCTGCACGCAGGGTGCTGCGGTGGCGGCACCCGTGGCGGGCAAGGTGGTCTCTGCCGGGGCAGAGGGCAACTGGGGCACCGTGGTGGTGCTGGAAGATGCCGCTGGCCGCTGCTGGCGACTGTGCGGCGTGGCAGACCCTGCCGTAAAGGCCGGGGACACCGTGACCGCCGGGCAGAAGCTTGGCACGGTGGGCACTGTCGGCTGCGAGTGCGCCGAGGAGAGCCACATCCATGTGGAGGTAAAGCGGGGCGAAAGCTACCTTGACCCGGCAAAGCTACCGGAGTAAGCAAACCATAAAAGGGGCTGCAACAGCGGCTCCTTTTTTGCTGTGTCAGACGGTACGGCGCGTTTGCAGCAGCCAGAGAACCAGCGCCGAAAGCACCCCGGCTGCCAGCAGTACATCTGCGGGGTGTGCGGCCCAGTGCTGGAAGGCAATGCCATAGGCTGCCTGCCCGATGGGCTGGGTCAGGCAGGCCAGCACGGTGCAACAGGCGGTAGTTTTGCCCAGCTGTGCCTGCGGCACCAGCACTTGCAGCTGCGCAAAGAACCATACATTGAACAGCGCTGCCACGGCCATAAACACGGCCCCCAGCACCAGAATGCTGCCGAACTGCAGCACTGACACCCGGAGGGCAAGACCCAGCGCGGCGCACACGCCGCTGAGCGCCGGCAAAAGAGGTGTGCCGCTGCGGATGGGATAACGGACAAAGACGGTTCCGGCCAGCACGCCGCCCAGAATGCCGCCTGCGCTCAGCACCGCCTGCACAAGACCGAGGGAGGCATCACTTTTCTGCAGGGTCTGTACCACCAGCACCGGAACACCTACGGTGAGGGCGGGGACTTCCAGCAGGTTTACAGCCGCCATGGCGGCAGCTAACCGCAGCACCGCAGCCTGCCCGGTGAGGAACTGCGCACTTTCCCGCAGGTCGGCCCACAGAGAACGGACGGAGAGCTTTGTGTCATATGGGACATCCTGTGGGATGCGCAGACAGAGCTCCATCCCGGCAGAAAGTGCAAAGCAGCAGCCGCAGAGCACCAGCAGACCCCGGATGCCGAGGTGCTCCAACAGAACAGCACCCAGCAAGGGACCGAGAAGCTCGTCCACGGTATCCACCAGTTGGATGACTGCGTTGCCGCGCAGCAGCTGGGTGCCGTTCAGTAGCAGAGGCAGGCAGGCGCGTACCACGGGCTGGTAAAGCCCCTGAATGGCGTACAGACTGCCCAGCACTGTCAGGACCAGCGGAAGCAGGGGCAGATGCGGCAGTCCGGCAGCGGCTGCAGCCGCAATACCGGCGGTCACCAGATCCAGCAGTGCCATCAGGCGGGCTTTACGGCAGCGGTCTGCCAGTGCGCCGCCGGTCAGCATTCCAGCAAGGGCGGGCAGCATGGCCAGAGCGGTGATGCCGCCGTACAGCGCGGCAGAACCAGTCTGCCGCAGCAGATACAGCGGCAACGCAAACCGCAGGGCGGCATTGCCGAACAGGGAGACGATCTGTCCAAGGACGATAAGGATAAAAGTGTTCATGGAAACCTCCTGCTTTTTTATTTACAGACTGCTGGTCTGTATTTACATACAAAAAAAGGCGGAGCGTTCCGCCCGGGAAATTCAGTCTTTGACCGGTGTGCACAGCTGCACCAGCTGTTCGGCCTGTGCATCCGTCAAAAGATCCAGCCCAAGTGCATGGGTCATTTGCTGAAACACGACGTTCCGCGCCCGCTGCTCGGTCGGTGTGGTGGGGCGCGTCTGGGGAGAAAGCCAGATGTCTGCCAGCACGAACAGCGCTTCGGCCAGCGCATTGGCATCGGTGGTGTGGATGGAGCCGTCCGCCATGCCCTGCCGGATCATGGGTGCAATACACTCCGGGGCTAAATGCGCTTCAATGTTGGTCAGCTCCATGGCAAGGAACTGCGGGTTGCTGCACAGGTGCGGCAAAGTCTGCGCGATCTGCTGCTGCCGCTGCCCGGCAAAGGATGCTGCAAACACCGCCTGCAGCTTCTGCAGCCCGGTCAGGGCCGGGTCGTCCCGGATATGGCGCAGCGGCTCCCACATCTGGTCGCCCAAACGGTCACCGACGCGCTGCGCGATCTCCTCCTTGGAGCGGAAGTGATGGTACACCGCCCCTTTGGAAAGCTTTGTGGCATCAATGATGTCCTGCAGGGTGGTATTCTGGTAGCCCTTCTGGATGAAGAGCAGGGCGGCGGCGTCCAGGATCTTTTCAACGGTCTGTTCCGGGTATTTGTTGCGCGGCATGGCGGATACTCCTTTTTACAAACTAATGGTCTGTAAAAAGAATACAGCAGCCCGGCGGCTTTGTCAAGAGGGTGTGGAACCGAAAATCCATTCATTTCCTGCGGCGCTGCATTGCTTTTGCGCGGGGTTTCTGGTATGATACAATAGAATCAACAGGCGATTTTGGGAGGATGACAGATGGCAAGGGTTTTGATCGTGGGAGCCGGGGCAGCCGGACTGATGGCGGCGGGTGCCGCCGTGCGGCAGGGACATCAGGTGACGGTGCTGGAGCATACCGAGAAGCCCGGGCAGAAGATCCTTGTCACCGGCAAGGGGCGTTGCAACGTGACCAACGACTGCCCGGCAGAGGAGTTTTTGCGCCATGTGCGCACGAACCCGCGCTTTTTGTACTCCTCGCTGGGGGCGTTCCCCCCGGCAAAGACCATGGAACTGTTCGAAGGCCTTGGCGTGGAGCTGAAGGTGGAGCGCGGCCGCCGGGTGTTCCCGGTATCGGATAAGGCTGAGGAAATCCGGCAGGCGCTGCTGCGCTATGCGCAGGACGCCGACATCGTCTACGACGGCGCAAAAAAGCTGCTGCTGGAGGACATCGTGCCGGAGGCGGAGCCTGCCCCGATGGCAGCGGAAAACCCGCGCCACCCCAAAAAGAAAAAGGTGGGCCCGGCGCTGCGCTGCGTGGGCGTGCGGGGCACCTCCGGCAGGGAGTACCGGGCGGATGCGGTGCTGGTGGCCACCGGCGGCGTAAGCTACCCCACCACCGGCTCTACCGGCGATGGCTACAAGCTGGCGCAGCAGGCGGGGCACACCCTTGTGGAGCCGGTGCCCAGTCTGGTCAGCCTTGTCAGCCGCGACCCGGACTGCAAAAAGATGATGGGTCTGGCGCTGAAAAATGTTACCCTGACCCTGCTGGAGGACGGCAAGGCCATCTTTGACGAGCAGGGCGAGATGCTGTTTACCCACTTTGGCATCAGCGGGCCGCTGACCCTGAGCGCGTCCAGCCATCTGGGGGATATGAAAAAGCACAGGTACATCGCGGAGATCGACCTGAAACCCGCCCTGAGCGAGGAGCAGCTGTACGACCGCATCACCCGGGACTTTGCCCTGCTGGCAAACCACGCGGCACAGGGCGCGCTGGTCAAGCTGCTGCCCTCCAGTATGCAGCCGGTGATGGTGGCGCGCTGGGGCATTGACCCCGCCACTAAGGCAAACCAGATCACCCGGGAGCAGAAGCGGGAGCTGGTGCAGCTGATCAAGCACTGGCGGGTGACCATTGACGCCCGGGGCGACCTTGCCCACGCAGTCATCACCAGCGGCGGCGTATCGGTGCGAGAGGTGGACCCCAAGACTATGCAGAGCAAAAAGGCGCTGGGGCTGTACTTTGCGGGCGAGGTGCTGGACGTGGACGCCTATACCGGCGGCTACAATCTGCAGATCGCTTTCTGCACCGCACAAAGCTTTGCGAATAACCTGTAAAAAACAGCGCAGCCAATTTCCTGTGTACTATATATAATAAGGAGAACATATCATGGTATCTGTTGCAATTGATGGGCCTGCGGGTGCAGGCAAATCCACTCTGGCACGCCGTCTGGCGGCAGAGCTGGGCTATATCTATGTGGACACCGGTGCAATGTACCGCGCCATCGGCCTGTACGCCCTGCGCGCGGGCAAGGATCCCAAGGACAACGCAGCGGTGGACGCCCTGCTGCCCGAGATCGAGCTGCGGCTGGCGTCCATTGCGGGCGAGCAGCACATTTACTTGAAGGACGAGGATGTGAGTGCCGCCATCCGCACCGAAGCCGCGGGCATGGCAGCCTCTGCCGTGGGCGCAAACCCCGCGGTGCGGGCATTTCTGCTGGAGCTGCAGCGCAGCATGGCAAAAAAGCAGGATGTGCTGATGGACGGCCGGGATATCGGCACGGTGGTGCTGCCGGGCGCTACGGTGAAGATCTTCCTGACCGCCAGCCCGGAGGCACGCGCCACCCGCCGCTGGAATGAGTATCAGGCCAAGGGCATCGACACCCCCTACGAGGAAGTGCTGGCGGATGTGAAGCAGCGGGACTATCAGGATACCCACCGCGCCGCCGCCCCGCTGAAGCAGGCAGAGGACGCCGTGCTGCTGGACACCTCGGAGCTGGATTTTGAGCAGAGCCTTGACGCCATGAAGCAGATCATTGCCCAAAAGATCGGCTGATAAAACAAACAGGACAGGAATAAAAAATGGTACTATATTATATTCTGGTGCCCCTTGCGTGGCTTGTGTGGCACATCGGTTTCCGCATCCGGGTGGAGGGGCGTGAAAACCTGAAAAAGGTGCAGACGAAGGGTTATATCCTTGCGCCCACCCATGTGTCTGCCATCGACCCGGTGTTCATTGTCGTTACCCGGTGGGGCAGGCGGATGGTGGTGTTCGCCAAAAAGGAACTGTTCGAGATCAACGCCTTCCTGACGTGGTTCTTCCGCTGCTGCGGCGGCGTGTGCGTCCGCGGCACCAAGGACGAGATGGCGGTCATCTCTCAGACGGTGGAGGCCTGCAAGCAGGGCAAGACCCTGCTCATCTTCCCGGAGGGCACCCGCGAAAAGGAGGGTAAGCTCCTGCCCCCTAAGAGCGGTCTGTTCGTCATTGCCGCCGAGGCAGGGGTGGACGTTGTGCCCTGCCGCATCCTGTACGACACCCCGGACGGAAGGATGCACCTGTTCTGCAAAGTGCGGGTGATCTACGGCGAGCCGATGCCCGCAGAACAGTTTGCCATGGAGGGCCGCCGGGACACCAAAAAGCTCCGTGCCAACAAGCAGGCACTGCTGGAAGCATGGGAAAAGATGGGAGCGTAAAAATGGAGATCCGTTTGGCGAAAACGGCGGGGTTCTGCTTTGGTGTGAACCGTGCCGTGGAACTGACCTACGGCCTGCTGGCCGAGGGGCATAAGGTGGCAACGCTGGGTCCGCTGATCCACAACCCGCAGGCGGTGGAGGATATGCGGCGCAAGGGCGCACAGGTAGTGGACACCGTGCAGGATGTGCCCGCCGGGTGCGAGGTGGTCATCCGCAGCCACGGGGTGCCCCGCAGTGTTTACGATGAACTGGAAGCGCGCGGCATCCCCTACCATGACGCCACCTGCCCCTTTGTGCAGAAGATCCAGCGCATTGCCGCCGAGGCCGAAAAAGAGGGTGCGGTGCTGCTGGTGGCGGGCGATAAGACCCACCCGGAGGTGCAGGGCATTGTGGGACACACCCGGGGTGAGGTGTTCGTTTTTGCCGATTTAGCCGAGTTAGAGGCGTGGAACGGCCCTTCTGACCCCCAAAAACCCCTTTTTGCAGTTGCACAGACCACATTTCAGGTTACAAAATGGAAAGAAAGTTCGGAGTTTCTCAAAAAAGCCTATACAAACGCCCGAATTTTTGATACAATATGTAATGCGACGTGGGCGAGGCAACAGGAAGCGGAAGACCTCAGCCAAAAATGCGACATCATTGTTGTCATTGGCGGTCATCATTCTTCCAATACCCAAAAGCTGGTACAGGTCGCCGCAAAACACACGCGTGCCGTAACGGTCGAAACAGCGAGCGAACTTCGGCCGGAATGGTTTGCAGATGTTAAAGTGGCGGGCGTGACAGCCGGGGCTTCAACGCCATCGTCTATTATTGAGGAGGTACTTAACAGTATGAGCGCAGAAATCAATGACAACATGAGCTTTGAGGAGATGCTGAACGCATCCGAAGAAAAGCGAGTTCATGCAGGCAGTATTGTGAAAGGAATCGTGACCAGCATCTCTGCCAACGAGATCCAGGTGGATATCGGTGCGAAGCAGACCGGCTTTGTCAAGCTGAGCGAGCTGACCGATGATTCCTCCGCCAAGGTCGAAGACCTGGTGAAGGTTGGCGATGAGCTGGACCTCATCGTCGAGAAGGTTATGGATCAGGATGGCGTCATCCAGCTCTCCCGCAAGAAGCTCGCATCTCGCAAGGGCATGGAAGAGATCGCCAAGGCAGCAGAATCCGGTGAAGTCGTCGAGGGCGATGTTACCGAGTTCAATAAGGGCGGCGTTGTCGTCAACGTCAAGGGTGTCAAGGTGTTCGTTCCCCGTTCTCAGGCCACTATGCGCCGCGACGAGGACTACACTGCTCTGGTCGGCCAGCACGTTCAGCTGGTCGTCACCGAGTGCTCCGGCCGCAAGATCGTGGGCAGCATCAACAAGGTGACCGCTGAGCAGAACAAGGCAAAGCGTGAGGAGTTCTGGGCAAACGTTGAAGTGGGCAAGACCTACACCGGCGTTGTCAAGAGCCTGACCTCTTATGGTGCATTCGTTGACATCGGTGGTGTTGACGGCCTGTGCCACATCAGCGAGCTGAGCTGGAACCGCATCAAGCACCCCTCCGAGGTCGTCTCCGTTGGCGACACCATCGAAGTGTATGTCAAGGACATCGACACCGAGAACCACAAGGTCTCTCTGGGCTACAAGAAGTCCGAGGACAACCCCTGGGAGCAGCTGAAGAACAACTACCCCATCGGCAGCACCTTCCATGCTCCGGTCGTGTCTCTGACCAAGTTCGGTGCATTCGTCCGCATCCTGCCGGGTGTTGACGGTCTGGTCCACATCAGCGAGATCAGCAATGACCGCGTTGAGAAGGTCTCCGACGCACTGAAGGTCGGCGATATGGTCGATGTGAAGCTGCTGGATGTTGACTTCGACAAGAAGCGCATCAGCCTGTCCATGAAGGCTCTGCTGAACAACGACGCTGAGTAATCAGCCCTTCGTGCAAAAGCATAGCTTCTGACACAATGCGATCTGCAGCCCCGTTGCCGGGAAAACGGCGGCGGGGCTGTTTTTGTTAAGATAGTCATGATGAAATTTTTCAAAAAGCACTGGGAAGTGCTTAGTTACCTAATCTTTGGCGTGCTGACCACCCTGCTGAATATTGTGCTGTATGCGCTGTTCAGCCGCCTGTTCGGCTACACCGCCGCCAACAGCTGGGGCAATGTGCTGGATAATGCTTTGTGCATCCTGTTTGCCTACTGCACCAACCGGGCGTTCGTGTTCCGCAGCAAGACCACCGGCAAAGCCATGGCAAAAGAGTTTGGCACCTTTGTCACCTGCCGTCTGGGCACCATGGTGCTGGATGCCGCTATCATGATCGTGGGCGGCAATCTGCTGGCTGCGCAGGGCGCGGCGCTGGTGGACACCGCCATGCAGGGTCTGCTGGGCGCCGTGGCGGGCTGGCTGGGTCCGGATACTACCCTCTACATGGCAAACAGCTTTGCCGGGAGCCATGCCGCCGTGGCAGATGGCTCCGCTGCCATTGCCGTCATCGGCGGGGCGGACGGCCCCACAGCCATCTTCGTCACCAGCGCCTACGATGCTCAGGCAATGTGGGGCCTTGCCGTGAAGGTCTTTTCCAATGTACTGGTGATCTTGCTGAACTATGTGTTCAGCAAGCTCATTATCTTTAAAAAGAAACAATAATTTTCAGGAGGTACGGTATTATGAAACGTGGTCTGAAAGGGTTCGCATTCCTGGTTTCCGGTCTGGTGCTGGGCATCATTGGTGCAACGGCATCGGTGACTGCGATCGCACTCAGCGCTGTGGGCATGGCAAAGGTGCGCCGTGCCAGCAAGTAAAATAACGGAGGAACGAACATGAACCGCGAAGAGATCCTGTCCCATGTCGATCATACCCTGCTGAAGCCGGAGGCCACTTGGCCCCAGATCCAGCAGCTGTGTGACGAAGCCATTGCAAACCACACCGCATCCGTCTGCATCAACACTTGCTACGTCAAACAGGCTGTGGAGTATATGGCAGGCCGCATCCCCGTGTGCTGCGTGGTGGGCTTCCCTCTGGGTGCCATGGATACCGCCAGCAAGGCCTTTGAAGCCAAGACTGCCATCGAAAACGGCGCAGCCGAGGTGGACATGGTCATCAACATCGGCCGCCTGAAGAACAAGGAGTACGATGCTGTCCGTGAGGACATCCGTGCCGTGAAGCAGGCTGTGGGCGATAAGATTCTGAAGGTCATCATTGAGACCTGCCTGCTGACCGAGGAAGAAAAGGAAAAGATGTGCGACATCGTCTGCGAGGCCGGTGCCGACTACATCAAAACCAGCACCGGCTTTTCCACCGCAGGTGCCAACTTCCACGACGTGGAACTGATGGTCAAGGGCGTGCGTGGCCGCTGCAAGGTCAAGGCTGCCGGCGGCATTTCCACCGTGGAGGATATGGAGACTTTCCTTGCACTGGGCGCTGACCGTCTGGGCACCTCCCGCGCTGTCAAGATCCTGAACGGCGAGCAGGCAAAGGGTTATTAAGTTTTCTGCAAAAAATGTATTTCGGCAAAGCTCTGGGCTTGGCTGAACTGCAAAGGATGATCTCTCAAGGGCTGCTGCACAAATTGCTGTGCAGCGGCCCTTTTTGCGCCCAAGCCTTGCAAGCAGGGCGCGGCAGGGTGTATAATACAGATAGGTATTGTATAAAATAGGGGCTGCTCGCTTTATGGGGCAAGGCGGGCAGAGGAGGAAATGCAATGAATATACCCGAGATCCTTGTGGCCAATGGCACAGGGGCGGTGCTGGTAAGCTTTCTGCTTTTATTGCGGGTGCGCGGCGAGAGTAAAAACAGCGTGGGAACAGAGCTGTTTTGCCGGATTCTGGTGGTGACGCTGCTGGCACAGGCAACAGAGACGATCAGCTTTCTGCTGGACGGTGTGCCCGGCGCGGCAAGCCGGTTCTGGCTGTACCTCACCAACACCGTCTGCACCGGCGCTACCGTGTGCGTGGGCTATGCGTGGTGTTTGTATGTGGACTTCCGGGTCTACCGCAGCATTGGACGCCTGCGCAGAAGGCACCTGCTGCTGGGCGCGCCGCTGCTGGCGCTTTTGGTGCTGCTGGTGGCAAACCTTTTTGGCACGGGGTGGATCTTTTCCATTTCGGCGGACAACGTTTACCATCGGGGCCCACTGAACATTTTGCTGTATCTGCTGCTGTTCGGCTATTATGCCGAGAGCGTGTGGCAGGTGCATAAGGCCAAGCGCGATGGCATTACGGTGGAGTTCTTCCCGGTGTACTACTTTGTGGTCACCTGTGCGGTGGGCACGCTGCTGCAGGGCGCATTCTACGGTATGGCCTTTGGCTGGCTTTCGGTAGCTATCGCCTTTGTGCTTGTGGACAGCCAGACCCGCAGCCTGCGCGGCTATACCGATGAGCTGTCCGGCCTGTTTGGGCGCAAGTACATGAACTACTGTCTGGACCGCATCCACGCCACGCAGGAGAAGGACGTTTACGGCATCATGATGGACGTGAACTGCTTCAAGGAGATCAACGACACCTACGGGCACGCCGAGGGTGACCGCGCCATTCAGGAGATCGGGCACATCCTGTCCGGGGCGCTGGTGGCAAACTCGGTAGCCATCCGCATGAGCGGCGATGAGTTCATGGTGCTGATCCGTCACGGCTCGGAGGAGCTGCTGGACGAGATCTGCACCGCCATCGAGCAGCGGGTGCAGCACTATAACGAAACCGCTCCGGCGGGCAGCTTTCAGCTGTCCTTCTCCACCGGTGTGGCAAAGTACGAGGGCGGCAGCGTGGAGAAGTTTCTGGTGGAGCTGGATCAGCGGATGTACGCGGAAAAGCGCGCTTTCCACGCCGCCCGGGACGGCCACGCCGTACCGGAGCAGGGAAATGCTCCATCAATTTAAAAGGAATGTCTAAAATAAGTGCGACTTATCTTGACAATCTGACGCTGCAATGATAGAATATGTGGCGTACCAATTGAATACCGACTTATCAAGAGCGGCTGAGGGGACAGGCCCTGTGAAGCCCGACAACCTGCGCGAGAGCGTAAGGTGCCAAATCCTGCGGGAAACCGGAAGATAAGAGTGCAACGCTCAGAGCTTTCGGCTCTGGGCGCTTTTATTTTTTCATGGTACATGGCTTGATGAATGGTAGAAGCTGCAAGATACACACCCTGTTGTAAAAACTGTTTAGGAGGCAAAACCAATGGCAAGACACCTGTTTACTTCTGAGTCCGTCACCGAAGGACATCCCGACAAGATCTGCGACCAGATCTCGGATGCAATTCTGGACGAGATCCTGACCCACGACCCCAACGCCCGCGTGGCCTGCGAGACCTGCGCATCCACCGGCCTTGTGCACATTATGGGCGAGATCACCACCAGCTGCTATGTGGACTTCCAGAAGGTCGTCCGCGAGGTGGTGGCAGATATCGGCTACACCCGCGCAAAGTTCGGCTTTGACGCCGACACCTGCGCCGTCATCTCCAACATTGACGGCCAGAGCCCCGATATTGCACTGGGCACCAACGATCAGGTGGGCGGTGCAGGCGATCAGGGCATGATGTTCGGTTATGCCTGTGACGAGACCCCCGAGCTGATGCCCATGCCCATCAGCCTTGCCCACAAGCTGGCAAAGCGCCTGACCGAAGTGCGCAAGAGCGGCGAGATGGATTACCTGCGCCCGGACGGCAAGAGTCAGGTGACCGTGGAGTACGACGAGAACAACAAGCCCGTGCGCGTGGACGCCGTGGTCATCTCCAGCCAGCACAGCGAGAGCGTGAGCATGGAGCAGCTGCGGGCAGACGTGATGGAAAAGGTCATCAAGGCCACCATCCCCGCTGAGCTGCTGGACGAGAACACCAAGTACTACATCAACCCCACCGGCCGCTTTGTGGTCGGCGGCCCCCAGGGCGACACCGGCCTGACCGGTCGTAAGATCATTGTGGACACCTACGGCGGCTACGCACGTCACGGCGGCGGCGCATTCTCCGGCAAGGATCCCAGCAAGGTGGACCGCAGTGCTGCCTATGCGACCCGCTGGGTGGCCAAGAACATCGTGGCTGCCGGCCTGGCCAAGCAGTGCGAGGTGCAGGTGGCTTACGCCATCGGCGTGGCAAAGCCCGTGTCCATCATGGTGGACACCTTCGGCACCGGCACGGTCTCCGATGAGAAGATCGAGCAGGCTGTGGAGAAGGTCTTTGACCTGACCCCCGCCGCCATCATCCGTGACCTCGACCTGCGCAAGCCCATCTACCGTCAGCTGGCCGCTTATGGCCACATGGGCCGCGAGGATCTGGGCGTGAAGTGGGAGAACACCGACCGCGTGGATGCCCTGAAGGCTGCGGTTGCTGCCCTGTAAGCGGAACACAAAGCACCTATCGCAATCATATAAAATAAGAAGGCATCTGCAACGATCGCTTCTGAGCTTCTGAAGCTCAGCAAATTTGCTGCAGATGCCTTTGTTTTTGCGGCTCTGCCGGGGAGGGCGAACGAGCGAAAACAGCAGCATCTCCGCTGCCCGGCACACTGCATTTTTATCTCCCGGAAGAGCGATCCCGGCAGACTGCTCAGGCAAAGAAAAGTCTTACTTTTCCACGAAAATCAGCCGAAATTTGCGAAATGGCAAAGAATCGGCTGTCTTTTTGTCGAAAACACACAGTCTCTTTTTGAAAAAGGTAAAACAGATGTGCAAGGCGCAGAAAATCAACAGGTGAAACAAATTGATATGGCACAAATGTCAAATTGTGATAAAATAAAAGTAGATATGCGCATTTGTACGCAGATCGTTCGGATTGGAAAGCAGCAATAAGGAGTTGTGATTATGTCCATTGAAATTTCCCCCAAGTCGTTTTTCCAGCAGCCCAGTGTGGCAGACATGCGGCTGATCGCCTGCCCCGGTGCCGAGGAGCTGACCGGCCTGATCGACAAGCACCTTGTCCGTTGGGCAAAGGCTGCCGGAATTGAAAAAGACACCTTCATTATTTCCTGCGACTGCCCCCGCTTCCAGAGCGGCGACGCCAAGGGTCTGGTCAAGGAGTCTGTCCGCGGCGACGATATCTTTATCGTGGTGGACCCGGGCAATTACAGCGTCACCTACAAGCTGTTCAACTACGAGAACCACATGTCCCCGGACGACCACTTTGCAAACCTGAAGCGTCTGATCCAGGCTGTGGCCGGTAAGGCACACCGCGTTTCCGTCATCATGCCCAGCCTGTACGGCGGCCGTCAGCACCGCCGCGTGGTGCGCGAGAGCCTAGACTGCGCTGTGGCCCTGCAGGAGCTGCAGACCATGGGCGTGCGCAACATCATCACCTTTGACGCACACGACCCCCGCGTGCAGAACGCAGTGCCCCTGATGAGCTTTGATAACGCCATGCCCACCTATCAGGTGCTCAAGAGCCTGCTGAAGAAGGACCCCACCCTGTCCTTCGATAAGGAGAAGTTCACCGTGGTCAGCCCGGACGAGGGCGCTATGAACCGCAACATGTACTTCTCCAGCGTGCTGGGCTGCAACCTGGGTATGTTCTACAAGCGCCGCGATTACACCCGCGTGGTGAACGGCCGCAACCCCATCGTTGCCCATGAGTATCTGGGCGAGAGCGTGGAGGGCAAGACCGTCTTTATCGCAGACGATATCATTGCTTCCGGCGAGAGCATGCTGGAGGTCGCCAGCAACCTGAAGGAGCGCGGCGCTGCCAACATCATCGCCAACGCCACCTTCCCCCTGTTCACCAGCGGTCTGGAGAAGTTCGACAAGGCTGTGGCCGAGGGCAAGCTGACCTATGTTGTGGGCACCAACCTGACCTACCGTATGCCCGAGCTGCTGACCCGCGACTGGTATGTGGACGTGGACGTTTCCAAGTACGCTGCCTACTTTGTGGTGGCACTGAACCACGATATGTCCGTTTCCAGCATCATCGACCCCCTGAAGAAGATCGAGAACCTGCTGGCAAACCGCAAGTAAGAAGCTGTTCCAAAGCCCCTGCACCCTGCGTGCAGGGGCTTTTTGAATTTTCATAGAGAAAAGGAAGTGTATCATTAGAAACAGCAGTGGTATAGGGGACTTTCGCTGATCAGCACTTTTTACAAAAAATGATATACTAATATATTAATTGAAACAAAAAACACTAAATACTATTTACAAATTGTGATATAAATGGTATTCTTTGTACAATGTTGAAGCAGGAAGGCACCTGCCGTGAGAAAAAATCGGAGAAAAAGCAAGAGAGTCCGGCCTTCAAAGCCGGGCATAACAAAGTGCGCAGGCACTTACAAAAAGGAGAAAACACTATGAAACGCCGCGATTTTATGAAGCTTTCCGCCGCTACCGCGCTGGGTGCTACCGTAGCCGCTATGGCACCCTCGGCTCTGGCTGCGACAGAGCTGGACCAGACCAACGGAGATCTGCACACTACCGTAGATCGCAAGACCGCAGCTATGGGTCTGGGCGATGGCAAGACCTTTGCTTATGACCCGGAAAACCCGTACCTGAACGTGAATGTGGGTCTGTTTCATGATGCGCAGGTAATGGTGGGCGGTCAGAATGTTGGTGCTGCTACCTATTACCTGCCCGACGGCATGGAT
>OLBS01000045.1_pt1 | contig 17274 bp, 15 predicted proteins | sample 1607371 | NCBI WGS metagenome assembly OLBS01 (sample SAMN02674597, study PRJEB24791) | human gut metagenome, SKBSTL013 | isolation source: stool | host: Homo sapiens | place: USA | reverse complement strand
TGGATTATTTGATTTTCTAAATTGATCAATTTTTGATGTGACAAAAATATAGATAAAAATTTATTTGTGCAACATTTGATAAATAAAATCAAAGAAAAAATATCAAAATATTTGATTTTGTGAATTAAATATGTGTAAATGCTTATTATTTATTGTTTTTCATAGACTTAGCGATAGGAATAAATACCAAAGCTCCTGAAATGAGAAGCATTGTGATAAGCGGTCCGTCAATACGTGGAGAAGAAGTCAGGACTACAAAACAAAGAGCTGCCCAAAACAGGGTAAGTATGACACTTTGAGTTTTTGTTAGTGGTTTTCTCATTGCTTTTGTTTATGGATAAAAAAGGAAAAGCTGAAATCAGAAAATGAAGTAATTCTTCTGTGAATTTTAATTCGTCATTTTCCCGATTTCAGCTTTTCCTTTTATAAAGGGTTTAACATTGTTTCTTTTTTTTATCTACTATTGCATCGATGCAGGCAATAGCGGTGATATTCACGATATCACGTACAGAACTTTCTATATCGGTAAAGTGGATAGGTTTGTTCAATCCCATCTGAATCGGACCGATAACCTCTGTCTCACTCATATTTTGTATAAGCTGATAAGTTGCATTTGCCGAACTTAAGTTAGGGAATACAAGCGTATTGACTTCTTTTCCTTTCAGGCGTGTGAAAGGATATTTTTCATCACGCAATGCATTGTTCAAGGCAAATTTTACCTGCATTTCTCCGTCGATAGCCAGTTCCGGATATTCGTTGTGCATGTAGTTTATTGCTTCGTGTACTTTTGCCGGGCTTCCTTCAGTATCTGAACCAAAGTTAGAGTATGAAAGCATGGCCATAACCGGTTCCTGATTGAAGAAACGTACTGCCTTTACAGACAATTTTGCTATGTCGATGAGTGTATCGGTATCCGGATGACGGTTGATCAATGTATCAGCGATGAAATATGTTCCTTTCTTGGAATTCAGGATGTGCATTGTTCCGAAATGGTTGTATCCCGGCTGTATACCGATAACTTCCTTGGCTACCTTGATAGTATTTGAATATTTGGTGTACAGACCTGTAACAAATGCATCGGCTTCTCCTGTTTCCACCATCATCATACCGAAATAGTTACGTTCGAACATCTTGTCGTTTGCTTCGGCAAAGTTTGCTCCTTCGCGGGCACGTTTTTCACACAGTATGCGTGCGTAACGTTCGCGGCGTTCTGCTTCACGGTCGTGACGGAGATTTACGATTTCTATTCCATCCAGATTCAGGTCGAGTTCTTTGGCAAGCTTAGCTATTCTTTCTTCATTACCTAACAGGATTGGGTTACAGATACCTTCGGCCTTGGCTTCTACTGCAGCTTTCAGCATGTTGGGGTGAGTTCCTTCGGCAACATATTTTTCACCGCCGTCACGGGCTTCATCGTACCAATAGCGAATACGTGTCATTTCCAAATCGCATTTGCCCGGTTTGCAGGTCATAAGGAGCTGGTAATAAATGCGTGTTCTGTCTAATGACAATGCTGAAGAGGTGAATACCAGATATTCTTCTCCACCGGCTGCTATCGTACCCTCTTCTTTATTGGTATAAAGAACCCGGGCATTAAGTTTGCCTTCGGGCTTGAAGTATGTATTGGCCCAGTCAAGCAATGCATCATACAATTGTTCTTGTGAGAGGGCAGGAACTTGCATTTCTGTAGTAAAAGAAACTTTTCCATCAACAACGGGAATAGCTCCCGCCAAATATTTCTCATCGGTTTGTGCCTTGGCTAATAAAGGCAGACAGATGAGTACTGAAAGTAGAAACTTCTTCATAGTAATAATATTAATTGTTTTTAATAGTAAGCAAAGATAGAAATAAAAAAAAAGAGAAGCTATAAAGCCTCTCTTTTTTTACTTTTATTATTATAGAGTGAAATTTACTTCACAGGTATCTTCTCTATACGTTTTTGATGGCGTCCGCCTTCGAAATCGGTTGAGAAGAATTCGTTCATGATTTTGTCTGCCATTTCATTGTCGATGAAACGTCCCGGCATTACCAGAACATTGGCATCATTGTGTTGGCGTGCAAGATGAGCAATCTCGGGCATCCAGCACAATGCGGCACGAATACCTTGATGCTTGTTCAATGTCATGCTGATACCTTCACCACTACCACAGATAGCAATACCCGGATAACATTCTCCGGCTTCGACTGCCAGTGCCAGCGGGTGTGCAAAATCAGGGTAGTCACAACTGTCTGTGCTGTATGTACCAAAGTCTTCAAACGGATAGTTCTTGGCCTTCAGCCAAGTTTTTACATATTCTTTCAATTCAAATCCGGCGTGGTCGGATGCCAAACCTATTTTTTTCATGCCAGCATTTCTTTTACCTGGTTATACACATTCTGTGCCGTGAAGCCCAGTTTTTCATCCAATACTTTATAAGGAGCAGAGAATCCGAATGATTCTAATCCCCATACTTTACCATTTGCACCAACCAAACCTTGGAGATTGACAGGCAGACCGGCTGTCAGACCGAATACTTTGGCATCGGCAGGGATTACGCTGTTTTGATATTCTTTGCTCTGATTGCGGAACAGACCTTCTGAGGGCACTGAGACAATGCGTACTTTGACACCGTCTTTGCGTAGTAGTTCAGCACCTGCCACCAAAGTAGATACTTCGGAACCGGATGCTACAAGAATTACATCGGGGTCAGTATCTGAACCGGCAACAATGTAAGCACCTTTTTCTACTTGACTGTAGTTGTTGCCTGTGGGCAGGTTGTTGATGTTCTGACGTGAGAAGATCAATGCTGTTGGAGTAGAGGTATTTTCCATAGCCAGTTTCCATGCAACGGTTGTTTCTTCTACATCAGCCGGACGGAGTACCAACATGGAGTTATGTCCTTTGTGGTTCTTCAATTTTTCCATTAGGCGGATTTGTGCTTCCTGTTCTACCGGTTCGTGGGTAGGTCCGTCTTCACCTACGCGGAAAGCATCGTGTGACCAGATGAATTTAATGGGGAGTTCCATTAAAGCTGCCATACGAATAGCCGGTTTCATGTAGTCTGAGAAGACAAAGAAAGTAGCACATGCGGCGATAATACCACCATGCAGAACCATACCCAAACAGCAGCATGCCATGGTTAGCTCGGATACGCCTGCTTGTAAAAAAGCACCGCTGAAGTCACCGTAAGTGAATGCATGGGTTTTCTTTAGAAATCCGTCTGTCTTGTCAGAGTTGGATAAGTCGGCAGAAGAAACAATCATATTTTCTACTTCGGTAGCCAATACTCCGAGAACAGTAGCTGATGCGGCGCGGGTAGCGGCATTGGCTTTCTGTTCGATAGCATTCCAATCGATTTGGGGAATTTTTCCGGAGAACCAGAAATCCATTTTAGCTGCCAATTCGGGATTTGCTTTTGTCCATTCGGCTTTGTATGCATATCGTTCGGCAACAATTTTCTTCAATTCTTCTTTGCGTTTGGCATAGAGCTCTTTTACTTCAGTAAAAATCTGGAATGGATTTTCAAGGTCGCCACCCAAATTTTTGATGGTATTGATATATGCCTCACCACCCAAAGGAGCACCGTGAGTACCGCAGTTGCGTTCATAGCTTGAGTTATCCGCTTTACGTGCACCTTTACCCATAACAGTTTTACCGATAATCAACGTCGGTTGTCCGGTTACAGCTTTGGTTTCAGTCAATGCAGCACGGATAGCATCAGGGTCATTGCCGTCAATGGTCATTACTTTCCAGTGCCATGCTTCATATTTTTTAGCAACATCTTCGCTGGTAACAGCATCCGTTTCAGTAGAAAGCTGAATATCGTTTGAATCGTAGAACATAATGAGGTTGTCCAAGCCTAAGTGACCTGCCAAACGACCTGCTCCCTGAGAAATTTCTTCCTGGATGCCACCATCGGAGATGTAAGCATATATAGTCTGATTCATCACGTCTCCCAAACGGGCTTTCAAGAACTTGGCTGCGATGGCTGCACCTACCGCAAATGTATGTCCTTGTCCCAAAGGACCGGATGTATTCTCAATACCACGCATAATATTCACTTCGGGATGTCCCGGAGTGGGGCTTCCCCATTGGCGGAATTCTTTTAGTTCATCTATAGTGAACTTGCCACTCATAGCTAATACGGAGTAAAGCATCGGTGACATGTGGCCCGGGTCAAGGAAGAAGCGGTCACGACCTTCCCAACACGGATTTTCCGGGTCATATACTAAGAACTCTGAAAAGAGTACGTTTATGAAATCAGCGCCACCCATGGCACCGCCGGGGTGACCGGAGTTGGCTTTCTCTACCATCGCTGCGGCTAAAATACGGATATTATCGGCTGCGCGATTCATTAGTTTCTTATCATTCATAGCGTAAAATGTTATTTATGGTGCAAAGATAATTAAATCTTTGATAATGTCATTCCTAACTCTATGAAGAATATTCTATAGAATATATTTTCATATTTCGGTTTAACAAACTTGTATGGTTTATGGTTTGTTTCCTTTATAAAAGTTCCAGCAATTGTTTTTTTACCGTATCTACTCCCGGGAAGCCGGTAAACTTATTTTTGATGCCTCCTTCTTTGTCAATAATCATATAAGTGGGCACTCCCTGAATGCTGAATTGTTTGTTGATGTAAGCCCATTGTGCATTGGTGAGGCGATAATGTTCTCCATGGATGTCTGAAATCATGTTCTCCCATGTTTCTTTTGGTGAGTTCTCACCGGCAATGAATAAATATACTATGTCCTTGTCTGCCAATTCTTCTTTCATTGGTTTCATATCTTTCATTGCTTTTTGGCAGGGGCCGCACCAAGTTGCCCAAAAATCTACCAGCATGACTTTTCCTCTGAATTTGGAAATGATGGAAGCGAATAAATCTTCATTTGCTACTTCGCCGGTTTCGTTGATGGTGAAGCCTGTTTTCTTTTTATTGGCTTCAATCGTTTCTATCAGCTTATTATTCATCGAAGTCAGTTTTTCCAGATAGTAAGGGTTTTCCATCAGGCGAATTTCCTGAAAATCGGTTTCAGTCAACGGACAGAAGTCGGTGATTTTTTCGGCATATTTCATAGCTTTGCGTATATCAAAGAAAAGGCCTTTATCAGCACCCATATAGTTGGTTACTACTTTCATGCCGGCTTCTCGTACTTTCTTGCTGTATTCCATGAACAGCGGGTCATATTTCTTTCTCAAGTCTTGCATCTTTCCGGCTAATGCTTTGGCGCTTTTTCCTGCATCAATACTGTCTTTATATGCTTTGATGACTGCTGCATCTTCGGCTGAAGTCCGGTCTGACGAAATAATATAGCTGAATATGTCTTTCATATTGCCATCCAAAGGGACACGTATTTCATAGCCTAAATATTTTAGCATTCTGGAATAGCCGTTGCAGTAAAGCATTTCATTGCTGTTCAGTGCTCCTATGGTTCTTATATAGTCATAATAATTGGTGGGCAGGTCGGGGGCTTTATAGCTTTTGAATGCTTCTCTTTCGGGTAGTCCGCTATAATATATATATGCATTCATCAGATTTGAGTTGATGCTGTTGAGTGCTGCGGTACATTGAAATTTATTGTCTATCAGCAATAATTGGCGGGATGCATTATCCAGTTCTTTGGCATTTTGTATGATTGAATTTCTGTTTTGGTATTTGTTCAGGCAATAGGCTTTATATTCTTCTGCCGACATATTATATATTTCTTTTAGAAAATCTTTTCCTTCCCATTCGGTTGCCCATTTGCTGTTCAAGGTTTTGTTGAGTTGCGCCATTGTGCCTGAGAAATATAGTTTCTCTCCTTCCGGTTTGTTCTGTTTCAATAATTTGCTTTGTGAACGGCTGATTTCCCGTAAATTAATGATTATTTTGGTGTCTTCTCCGGGAGTCATAAACAATGTACTGATTTTCTCTCTTCCCATCACTAAATCAAGGCTGGTCGGAGCAGAGAGGTCGATTGCTGTGCAGAAGCTGCCGTCTTCTTTGATTTCTATGGGAATTTCGTTTTCATTACCGGTCAATAACTCACAAAGGTAGGCATTTAGGTTGAGTTGATAGTTATGTTTATAGTCCAAAAGTTTTCCACTCAGTGTAGCCTTTCCCATTGTCAATTGAGGAGCCGGTAATATTTCTACAGCATTTGTTTTTTGTTTTACCTCTTCCGGTAACACTAATTCGGGTAATTTCCCATTTAAAGAAATTCCCCATATTTTGAAGCAGTCTTCGCAGTCACTTTCTATAAAGTCTATCGTTTTTACGGTAGCCGGCAGGGTAGGAAATATCAGACTGAAAGTAGCCTCACCGCTGTCGGGCATCCAAAATTCTTTGTCAAGGGTAATGCCACTGCCCGAACGGATGGGGTATTTTTTACCGTTATCAGCTAACAGATAGCTTTCTCCGCTGATTCTAATCCAATTGTGTGGGCGATAATATGCTTTGATATCCAAAACGGTAGCGGTGTCGGAAAGTGTGATTTGGTTGATCTCCACTGTGGATGTGTTGCGAACAATAAACGGAGGCTGGTTGACTTTACGTTCTTGGGCTTGTATGGAACATATGGTTCCCAAAGCCAATAATAATGTGCATAAGGTTTTCATAATATAGTTTTGTTTTGGAAAAAAGCCGCCATTGATTTTTGATTGGTCAATGGCGGCTGATTAAGTTTATTTTGACTTTTGTGTTAAGTTCACATATCTGTGAGTTTAGATCAATTTACGAGAACCGTCGCTGATAACTACATCGTAAACTTTCGGACTGCGACCAAATTTTTCTTTGAATCTTTCTTTTGCAGTAGTGATGAATGTTTCATAAAGTTCATTCTTCACTAAGTTGATAGTACATCCGCCGAAGCCACCGCCCATAACACGTGAGCCGGTAACGCCACAATCGAATGCGATATCATTTAAAAAGTCAAGTTCTTCGCAGCTAACTTCATATAATTTGCTCATGCCATTGTGTGTTTCATACATTTTCTGGCCGACAGTTTCATAATCACCTCTTTCCAATGCATCACAAACATCAAGTACACGTTGGATTTCTTCGATGACATATTCTGCGCGCATGTAATCTTCTTCGCTGATGTCAGCTTTAGCTTCCTGCAACATTTCCATTGTACAATCACGTAAAAACTCTACATGTGGATGTTTCTTTTGAATAGCGGCAACAGCAGCTTCGCAGCTCTGACGACGCTTGTTGTATGCAGATGATGCCAACTCGTGCTTAACTACGGAGTCTACCAATACTAAACGATACCCTTCCGGTTTGAATGGGAAATATTGGTATTCCAATGAACGGCAATCCAAACGGATTAAGCTACCTGCTTTACCGAATACAGAAGCAAACTGGTCCATGATACCGCAGTTTACGCCACAATAATTGTGTTCAGTTGCCTGACCTATTTTAGCTAATTCGAATTTATCTATCTTGTTGTCGCCAAACAAATCGTTGATAGCATAAGCATATGTGCTTTCCAGTGCAGCCGATGAAGACATACCGGCACCCAAAGGCACATCACCTGCAAATGCAGTATCAAAGCCTTTTACGTTTACACCGCGCTTAATCATCTCACGGCAAACTCCGAAGATGTATCTTGCCCAGCTGGCTTTTGGAGCATCTTCTTCGTTCAAACCGAATTCTACATAGTCTTTCAGGTCGATAGAGTAAGCGCGTACTTTATCTGTTCCGTTAGGTTTGATTTCAGCAATCATACCTTTATCTACAGCACCCGGAAATACGAAACCACCATTATAATCGGTGTGCTCACCAATGAGGTTGATACGACCGGGTGAAGCATATACTGAACCTGTTGTGCCATCAAAATGTTTGATGAAGCGACTTCTTACATATTCTATGTCCATGATAATTCTATAATTTAAAGGTTAATATATCGCATTTATTATTATTCTGCTTCTCTTCTTGTAACCTTGCTGCCGATAAGGGCGTAGAACAGCAGGTAGACAGCGCAAGCTACTACACACCAGAAACTCTGAATGTAGCCTACGAGGTCGGCAACTGTAGCTTGGATAAACATCATCACAGCGCAACCGAATACCATTGTCATAAAAATACCGGAAGCGATGGCTGTATATTTGCCAAGACCTTCAACTGCCATATTGAAAATAGCTCCCCACATTACTGAAGTACAAAGACCTACCAGTAGGAATGAGAAGATGCCCAAAGGAATTTCTTCCCAAATAATTTCGAGTGTACCCCAATTCACACCCGGAAAAGCTACCGTGATGGTAGGTGCAAACATACCAAACAAAACGAGGATGATAGTAGCTGATGATACAACGGTAATCATGGTGCGGCTCGATACTTTTTCACCAATACTGGCACCTACGAAACGACCAATCAGCATCATAAACCAATAAACGGCTACAATCATACCTACTGTGCTGGCGGGGAGTCCGTAGTCACTGATGAGGTACTGTTGTACGAAGTTAGGTACACCTACTTCGATACCCATATATACGAAAATACCCAAAGTACCCAATGCAAAATGACGGTAACTCATAGCACCTTTGATAAGGTCTAGCTGTACAGGAGCTTGTTTAGGTTCTTCAATTTTAGTGAATGAAATTACGATGAAAGCCACAACGAAGATAGCAAGTGCAATCATCAAGGCAGGTGTTGCATCGGAAATTTTGGCTTTTGCAGCATCACCGATGAGAGCTCCCATCAGAATATAACAAGCTACAGCTGCGGTAGAGTTGAACACACCGCCAATCTGAATTAGCTGGTTACCGCTGTTACCACCACCTCCGAGAAGGTTCAGCATGGGGTTAACCACGCAGTTAAGGATACACATACACAGACCGGCGATAAAAGCACCAATCAGGTAAACAGCAAATACAAGACCAAGATTATTATCTACATCCATCAGACCGCTGATCCACTGGATAAGGATACCCACACTACCTACGACAAGACCGATAAGGGCGGTTTTTTTATAGCCATACTTAGAGATAAGCATACCGGCGGGAATACCCATTACGAGGTAAGCGATGAAGTTACCATAGTTACCAATCTGTGCAAGCACATTTGAAATTGGTCCTTGGTTTTTGATAATTGTTGCCATGGGTGTACACAGGTTGGTCACGAAGGCAATCATTGCAAAAAGGGCAATCATGATGATGATAGCACCCCATTGTTTTGTTTTTTGAGCCATTGTTAAATCGTTCTTTATGTTTATTTTAAAATTGTTTTGCTTATTTTTCTACGCCGAATTTGTAGATGGTTATCTGTTGGTATACCTCTTCCGGTTTTAATACACAAGAAGGGAAATGACCTTTATTCGGAGTATCAGGGAAATGTTGTGCTTCAAAGCAGATAGCGCTTCTGGCAGGGAAAGTGGCACCGTGAGCGCCTTCAAAGCCATTGTGCCAATTGGCTGTATATACTTGGACACCCGGTTCAGTGATGTAAACCTCCATGCTGCGTCCGCTTTCAGGTTCAACACATTTAGCAGCAAAGCTAAGGGTTCCTTGTTCGCGTTTATTGAGTACATAGCAATGATCATAGCCGGCACCAAACTCTAGTTGTTCAAATTTGTCATTGATGCGGCTACCCACAGCATGAGGAGTACGAAAATCCATCGGTGTACCTTCTACTTTGGCTATCTCGCCGGTGGGGATAGATACATTATCCATTGGAGTGTAAAAGTCTGCATTAATAGTTACGATGTTGTTTTCAACGCTTGCTGTAGGATTGGCAATACCTGAAAGACTGAAAAAACCGTGGTGAGTGAGATTGACTAATGTTGTTTTATCTGTTACTGCTGAGTAGGTTATGATGAATTCATTTTGATTACTCAGTGTATAAACTACTGTTACATCCAAATTTCCGGGAAAGCCTTCTTCGCCATCAGCCGATAAATAATGTAGCTTCAAACTTTGCGGAGTTACTTGTTCGGCATCCCAAACACGTGCGTGGAAACCGGTTGGTCCACCGTGTAGTGAGTTTGGTCCGTTATTGATTGTCAGTGAGTATTCCTGCCCATCTAAAAGAAATTTTCCGTTTGCGATACGATTACCGTAGCGTCCTATTAACGTGCTCAAAAAAGGTTCATGACTGTTGATTACATGGTCTATACTATCATGTCCTTGGATGACATTAGCAAATTTGCCGTTTTTATCGGGAGCCATTATAGCTAAGACAGCACCACCGTAATTAGTGACAGCTATTTCAACTCCATTTTCATTCTTTAGTATGAAAAGGTCTGTTTGTTTCCCATCTACTGTTTTTTGAAAGTCGGTCCGTTTCAGACCGCACAAATTCTCATCGGAAGTTGATGTGTTTATCATATTATTGAAAATCTTTTTATAGTAAGTACAAAACTATTGCAAATAAAAAGATTTTCTTCGGTATTCCCAAACTTTTTGTGGAAAAGTGAACTTGCTAAACGTGAAATTTTAATAAATCAGCTACGATAAAGCTGCTTCCGCCGACAAAAATAAAATCTTTTTCACTGGAATGTTGTTTTGCTGCTTCAACTGCTGCTTTAACATTGGGGTAACTCTGACCTTGCAAACCGACTTGTTGTGCTAACGCTTGCAACTCATTTTCCGGCAGGGCGCGTTTTACATCGGCACGGGTAAAATAATAGATGGCATCTTTGGGCATCATGCTAAGCACTCCGCTGATGTCTTTATCATTCACCATGCCCATTACAATGTGCAGGCGGTCATATTTTTGATGTTTCAGTTGTTCCACAATGTAGGAAATGCCTCCTACATTGTGTCCGGTGTCGCATACCAATGCAGGGTGCTCTTCCAATTTCTGCCAACGTCCCATCAGTCCTGTCAGTTTTGAAACATGGGCAAAGCCTTCGCGCACATTTTCTTCGGTGAGGTGGTAGCCTATCTTTTTTAGTTGGCGAATGGAAGAAAGCAGTGTGTTGGTGTTTTTAAGTTGGCAAAGTCCTCCCAATTCTCCTTTTAGTTCGGCGAAGTCTGTTGTTTGATAAATTCGTTCACCGGTTTCGTTGACAGAAGAACTTTGTAAGAGATGTTCTTCTTCGGCAAATAGGATAGGGGCGTGAACACTCTGTGCGCGTTCAATAAATACAGGTTTGGTTTCGGGAGTTGTTTCACCAATAATGATCGGTGTGTTTTCTTTGATAATACCGGCTTTTTCTCCGGCAATTTTTGCCAGCGTATTACCGAGAAACTGTATATGGTCAAAGCTGATATTGGTAATGAGACAGAGATCGGGATGAATAATATTGGTGCAGTCCAAGCGTCCGCCCAGTCCCACTTCAATAATGGCTACATCCACTTGTTGAGTAGCAAAATAATGGAAAGCCATAGCGGTGGTAAGCTCAAAGAAAGAGGGGTGCAGCGGTTCGAAGAAGGTACGGTGCTTTTCAACGAAGTCAATTACGAACTTTTGAGAAACCGGAGTTCCGTTGATGCGGATTCGTTCACGAAAATCAATTAGGTGGGGAGATGTATAGAGGCCTGTTTTATATCCTGCAGATTGTAGAATTGCTGCTAATGTGTGTGAGCATGAACCTTTTCCATTGGTGCCGGCTATATGGATGGTATGGAATTTGCGATGAGGATGTTCGAAATATTCATCTAAAAGATAAGTGTTTTCCAATCCTTCTTTATAGGCATCCTTTCCTATGTGTTGGAAGAGGGGGGCACTATTATATAAATAATCCAGTGTTTCTTCGTAAGTCATAATCGTAAAAGTTATTGTCCGTTGTGATAGTATATGATAAAAATGGGCAGATATAAGAGGTAAAATACACTTTCATCCACTGTAAAGATGAAAACATTTTCTCTATAGTGGATGAAAGTAACTTTTTGGTCATAGCACAACGGCTATGAGATAGTTAATCAAAGAAGTTTTTAAACTTTTTGAATATCTTTTCCTTGATGCTCAGGTTAGGTTTGAAGTTGTCAGATTCCTGCATCTTCTCCATTATTTGCTTTTCTTCTTTATTCAGTGTTTCGGGTACGTATACACTGACATTAACCAATAAATCGCCGGTACCTGTACTATATCCATAGCTGTTTACATTTGGCAATCCTTTACCTCGTAATCGTAGCACTTTGCCTGGTTGAGTTCCTGCTTCAATTTTTACTTTTACTTTACTGTCGATAGTCGGAATTTCTACAGTTCCACCCAATGCAGCTGTAGGAATACTCAATAGAAGGTTGTATATCAAATCATTTTCATCACGAATCAGGTCGGGATGTGATTCTTCTTCAATGACAACAAGTAAGTCACCCGGTACTCCGTTGTGCTTTCCGGCGTTACCTTTTCCGTTTACTGTCAGTTGCATACCTTCGGCTACTCCGGCAGGAATTTTAACTTCCACCACTTCTTCGCCATATACGATGCCTTCACCCGAACAAACCTTGCATTTGTTTTTGATGATTTTACCTTCACCGTTACATTGGGGGCATACACTTTGTGATTGCACCATACCAAAGATACTTTGTTGAGTACGTGTCACGCTACCTGTTCCATGACATGTAGGACAAGTTTCCGTACCTCCTTCACCTTCGGCGCCTGAGCCGTGGCAGTGATCACATGCTACATATTTCTTCAGTTTGAATTTTTTTTCTACTCCCGTAGAAATTTCTTTTAAGCTCAGTTTGACCTTAACACGTAAGTCCGAACCACGGAATTTGCGTTGAGAGGCACGTCCGCCTCCACCGAAACCACTGAATCCTCCGAAACCTCCACTACGTCCTCCGAATATATCGCCGAACATAGAGAAAATATCGTCCATAGACATACCTTGTCCGAATCCTTCAAAACCGCCACCGGCAGCTCCACTCATACCGGCGTGCCCGAACTGGTCGTAGCGGGCACGTTTGTCGGGATTGCTTAGCACATCGTATGCTTCGGCTGCTTCTTTGAATTTCTCTTCAGCTTCTTTATCTCCCGGATTTTTATCAGGATGATATTGTATCGCTTTCTTGCGGTATGCTTTCTTTATAACATCAATAGTGGCTGTCTTGTCCACTTCCAGCACTTCGTAATAGTCTCTTTTTGCCATGTTGTTTTATGATACTATTTTATTGAGCCACTACAACTTTGGCGTGGCGGATTACTTTATCATTCAGCTTATAGCCTGTTTGAACACAGTCCAGAATTTTTCCTTTTTGTTCTTCAGATGGTGCGGGAACCAATGCAATGGCTTCATGGTAATCGGTATCAAAATCTTTGCCGTCAGTTTCTATCTTCTGAAGTCCTTCCTGATTTAATACCTTTAAGAATTTGTTATAAATCAGTTCGATACCTTCGCGCATTGCTTTTACATCGTCCGAGGTCTCTGAAATATTCAAAGCGCGTTCCAAATCATCTAGAATAGGCAGGATGGCAGAGATTGTTTTTTCACCACCGTTTTTAATTAACTCTGCTTTTTCCTTCATGGTACGCTTGCGGTAATTATCGAACTCGGCAGAAAGACGTAAATACTTATCATGTTGTTCTTCTATGGTCTTTTGAGCGTCAGCCAAATCCTTATTTACCTTTTCTTCGGCAGATAGCTCTTCTGCTGCTTCCTTCTGAGTCTCTTCGTCAAGAGCAGCTTCTTCTGTCTTTTCTTGTTTTTTCAAAACTTCCTCATCCTGAGGTTGGTTTTTCTCTGTTGGGTTCATATTCTTATTAAACTTTTTGTTTTTCTTATTCTTACTCATAATCAGTCAGGGTTTTTAGGTTAATTTATTGCTAACAAATTTCGTGCCTAGTTGTTTCCCTGTCTCAAATATTTTGCAAAAGTAGGGAAAATATGTCACACTGGCATACTTTTCTGAATTAAAATGCCTACCTTTGCACTTTCAAAAATCGAAATAATATATAAACTAAGGTATATAAGGATGATTACAGTTTCAAACTTAGCCATTCAATTTGGTAAAAGAGTATTGTATAATGATGTGAATATGAAGTTCACCAATGGCAATATTTATGGAGTAATCGGTGCAAACGGTGCCGGAAAATCTACTTTTCTGAAAGCAATTTCAGGTGAACTGGAACCGACTAAAGGGTCTGTGACACTGGGGCCGGGGGAACGCCTGTCCGTATTGAGTCAGGACCACTTCAAATTTGATGAATATACTGTAATGGACACGGTTATGATGGGGCATACAGTATTATGGGATATTATGAAGCAGCGCGAAGAACTGTATGCCAAGACCGATTTTACGGATGAGGATGGTTTGAAGGTATCCGAGTTGGAAGAGAAATTTGCTGAATTGGATGGCTGGAATGCCGAAAGCGATGCGGCTATGCTGTTGAGCGGACTTGGTATCAAGGAGGACAAGCATTATATGAAGATGGGTGACTTGAGTGGTAAAGAAAAGGTGCGTGTTATGTTGGCACAGGCTCTTTACGGAAATCCGGATAACTTGTTGCTTGATGAGCCGACCAATGATTTGGATATGGACACAGTGACATGGCTGGAAGAATATTTGTCCAACTTTGAGCATACCGTATTGGTGGTGAGTCATGACCGTCACTTCCTTGACTCTGTTTGTACACATACGGTTGATATTGACTTTGGCAAAGTGAATATGTTTGCCGGTAATTATAGTTTCTGGTACGAGTCCAGTCAGTTGGCACTTCGTCAGCAGCAGAACCAAAAGGCAAAAGCCGAAGAGAAGAAAAAGGAATTGGAAGAGTTTATCCGTCGTTTTAGTGCGAATGTGGCAAAGAGTAAACAGACTACCAGTCGCAAGAAGATGTTGGAGAAACTGAATGTAGAAGAAATTAAACCGTCTTCTCGTAAATATCCGGGTATTATCTTTACTCCCGACCGTGAACCGGGAAACCAAATTCTAGAAGTGTCGGGGTTGCGTGCCGAGACAGAAGATGGAGTGGTCTTGTTTAATGACGTGAACTTTAATGTTGAAAAAGGGGATAAGATTGTATTCTTGAGCCGTGACCCTCGTGCCATGACTGCTCTTTTTGAAATCATTAATGGAAACCGTAAGCCGCAAGCCGGTAAATTCGACTGGGGAGTAACAATAACCACTGCTTATTTGCCGTTGGATAATACTGATTTTTTTGAATGCGATTTAAATCTGGTAGACTGGTTAAGTCAGTTTGGTGAAGGAAACGAAGTCTATATGAAAGGTTTCTTAGGGCGTATGTTGTTCTCGGGTGAAGAAGTGCTGAAAAAAGTGAATGTTCTTTCTGGAGGCGAGAAGATGCGTTGTATGATTGCCCGTATGCAGTTGCGCAATGCCAACTGTCTGATTCTTGATACACCTACCAACCACTTGGACTTGGAGTCTATTCAAGCTTTCAATAATAACTTGAAGAGTTATAAAGGAAATATATTGTTCGCTTCTCATGACCATGAATTTATCGAAACGGTTGCCAACCGTATCATTGAATTAACTCCGAACGGTATTATCGACAAGATGATGGAATATGATGAATACATCACTTCGGATCATATTAAGGAAATGCGTGCACGTATGTATGGAGAATAATATGTCTCCGAGATAATTTTTTTCAAGATAGAGGTATAAAGAAGGTGTGTCGTAATGAGCGAGGATGCTGAAAAAGTGATTTTTTTTAGTATTCAATCCTTTTTTGGCACTATAAAATATTTTGTGTAAATGTGAAATACGGGATTCAGCTTGAGTTCCGTATTTTTTATTTTATAGATTTGCAAAATGAAGAAAATTATGAAAGCAAAGAATCAAGCAGTGCCTGATGAGGTATTAAGCAAGGAGTTCCTTAGCCGGTTTAAGACGGAAGCCGATGTAAGCAATTTCCTGGAGCAACTACATGCCCAGGTATTGGAGAAAATGCTTGAAGGTGAAATGGATGACCATTTAGGGTATGAGAAAAATTCCATGGCAGGAAACAACACCGGCAACTCTCGGAATGGCAGTTATCCGAAAAAGATTCATACAGGACATGGAGAATCTGTCATCTCCATTCCGTGTGACCGCAACGGTCAGTTTGAACCGATAGCAGTCCCCAAGCATGAAAGCCGGGGCTTTCTATAGAGAACTTGTTATCTCCCTATATGCCAAAGGGATAAGTATTTCCGACATAGAGGAAGAGATGCGTGAGATTTATGAAATAGAGCTCTCTACATCGGCCATTTCCATCATTACCAACAAAGTCAATCAGGCTGCCCAGGAATGGCAGAACCGTCCTCTTGATCCTGTTTACCTGATAGTCTGGATGGACGGTATCGTCTTCAAGGTACGGGATAACGGTAAGATCATAAACAAGACTGTTTACCTTTGCGTCGGACTGAAACAGAACGGCCTGAAGGAAGTTCTTGGCATGTGGGTCGGCAAATCGGAAAGCTCTTCTTTCTGGATGGGCGTCCTGACCGACTTAAAAGCCCGTGGAGTGCAGGATATCCTGATTACCTGTACCGACAATCTGAATGGATTTACAGATACCATCCGCACCGTATTCCCTCAGTCATCCACTCAGATCTGTGTGGTACATCAGATCAGAAACTCCTGTAAATATGTCGTTTATAAGGATAAGAAAGAGTTTACAGCGGATATGAAGAATATCTATAATGCACCCAACAAAGAGGTTGCTGCTGCAGAACTTGACAATCTGGAAAGGAAATGGGGAGGAAAGTATCCTTACGCCATACTTTCATGGAGAAACAACTGGGATGATCTGACTGTTTTCTTCCAGTTCCCGCTGGAAATCAGAAAAATAATCTATACTACAAATCTCATTGAAAACCTGAACGGAAAAATCAGAAAGTACATGAAATCAAAGCTTTCATTCCCTTCCGATGATGCAGTCAAAAAGACCGTGTATCTTTCACTTATGGAGATTGAGAAGAAATGGACACAGCCGATTCATAACTGGGGCTTGATTATGAATCAATTTATGCTTATGTTTGAAAACAGAATCCAGATATAAGAACAAACTTACAACTGAATCCTGTTTCCATTTACACAAAATTCTAGACAGTGTCTGTTGAACAGCCTGAACCCGTCTATCGTCTCAACCGTCTTTTCCTTTTTTTCTTTTCAACTCTTTCCTTGGAATACTCGAAAGTCTCCTTCATCAGGAAGTTCTTTCCAGACACCTCACCCCCACTGATCATGTTCCCATATTTCTGTTTGGAACCTTTTGTCGGACCTATCCCTTCCTCTTCGCCTATCTCCACTCTGTACATAGACTGGAGTAGCCTTGCTTTCCTGGTGAAAGCATTGTCGCTTTCACACTGATTTCCGTATATATTTATGCTCTCATTATTACTCATAAAACTTCTTTACAAATTTCATTATCTCGGACTTCATACCTTCTATAATCTCTTTCCTTCTTTGTGGTAAAA
>OLBS01000042.1_pt1 | contig 17482 bp, 9 predicted proteins | sample 1607371 | NCBI WGS metagenome assembly OLBS01 (sample SAMN02674597, study PRJEB24791) | human gut metagenome, SKBSTL013 | isolation source: stool | host: Homo sapiens | place: USA | reverse complement strand
TAATTGCTCCCGATACCGCCCCACGTCGAAGGGGATGCTCCCCTCCAAGGGCGACTCCCCGCAGAGCAGCGCGGTGACATGTCCCAGCCGCTGCATCTGCAATACATCGGCGCAGGGTTCCTCCCCGATGTACACCATATGCCCGCACAGGGCGTCCGGCCGGGTCTGCACCAGAAGGGACGCGCCGCCCACGCCACTGCTCCGTCCTGCGGCACGCAGCAGACTGGGGATAACGCCGACCAAATCCTCCATGGCGCAGATCTCATGCAGAACACAGACGTTGCCCTCCGTATCGTTCCATCCCAGCATGAACTGGACGCCGCCGTCCGCCAGGCTCCGGCACAGGGACACCACCGTTTCCGCCTGGGCGTCAATGCGTCTGACATTGCCGGACTGCCCCGTTCTCTCCCAGAACACCAGCACATTGCGGGTGATGGGCAGCGCCGGATCCCGGACGATCAGCCGGTCAAATTTGCCGCTGAGCTTCCAGTGGATCTGCCGGATGTCGTCGCCGGGTCGATACTCCCGAAGCTGATACACCTCGCTGCGGTCCTCACCCCGTCGATTGGAAGCGCCGTCGTCAGCATAGGCCGGTCGGGCGGTCATGTCCGCCTCCATGGGATAGAGGTCCGGGAGGATGGTCAGACGGGCATCCGCTTTCACAGGGGACTTCATGGGGAGCAGGCCCAGGTAGTCCAGCAGGGTAAACCGGCTGATCTGCACATACACTCTGCCGCAGAAGCTGCTTTGCAGCAGGATGGTTTTGCTGCTTTCGCCCTTGGCTCCGATGCTGCCGGTCAGCGTCACCGTCTGCTCTTCCTCAGTGAGATCATTGCGGACAGAGACCTGACAGCCATAGCGCATTACGGGAAGAAACGCTCCGTTGCGGATACGCACCCGACAGCTGGCTGCCGTGCGTTTTGCCGCTGTGGCCGGGGTCAGAATGTCCGCCTGCAGGTGCCTGCGGACATAGATATTGACTGTCCAGGAGGCCAGCGGCAGCAGGAGCAGCAAGCAGAGTCCGGCCAACGCCCAAAAGGAGCCACTTGTAAGAAGCAGTGCCGCCAATGCCAGCAGCAGGAGCAGATAACACAGGGCACTGCCTAAGATCGTTTTTTTCATTTGCTGGAAAATTCCCGGATATCCGGCTTTTGAACGGAGGTAAGTACATTTTGCAGGATCAGTGCCGCTGTATATTCCTGAAGCCGTGCCTTGGAGTTGAGGATCAGACGGTGGACGCACACATCCGGGAACACGGCACACACATCGTCGGGGATCACATAGTCCCGGCCCTCCAAGTAGGCGTTGGCCTTGGCCGCACGGGTCACAGCCAGAGCGCCACGGGGACTGACGCCCAGGGTCACATAGGCATTGGAACGGGTCAGATCCACCAGTTCCGCAATATAGTCATAAATTCGGTCTGCCACATGGATATTGCTGACCTCTGCAATGAGCTTTTCCAGCTCGGCAGGAGAAGTCACCGTCTGACAGGCAGAAAGCGGGTCCACATGATGGCGGTCCTTCAGCAGCGCCGCCGTGCTGGCCCGATTGGGATAGCCCATGCTCAGCTGGAGCATGAAACGGTCCAGCTGGGATGCGGGCAGCATCTGCGTACCCGCAGAGCCCACCGGGTTTTCCGTTGCCAGCACGATAAAGGGCTTCGGCAGGGGCCGGGTCACGCCGTCCACGGTGACCTGCAACTCCTCCATAGCCTCCAGCAGAGCGGATTGGGTCTTGCTGGAAGTACGGTTGATCTCGTCCGCCAGCAGCAGATTGGTCATAATGGCTCCGGACTGATATTTCAGCTTGCCGTCTGCCTTATCAAATACGGAGAAACCGATAATATCCGAGGGCAGGGTATCGGAAGTGAATTGGACACGCTTGGAGTCCAGACCCAGGGTCTTGGAAAACGCCTTGGCCAGCGTCGTCTTGCCCACGCCGGGCACATCCTCCAGCAGCACATGGGCCTGGGCCAGGATGGCCAGCAGCACCTTGCGGACGATGTCCTCCTTGCCCAAAACGACCTTGTTGACCTCTGCCTGAATTTGATCTGTCAGCTTGTTCATGCCTTTTTCCTCTTTCTGCCGATGATGTAGATCGCACCGGCGGCGATTACGACTACCGCACCGATCACGGCGCAGATGATGATTCCATTTGTGCCGGATGCCTCACGGGGCGCTTGAGTGCCGTCAAAATGCAGCACCCACGGCTGCCCGTCCCGCACACGCTGCACAGCCACTAAGGCCAGGACGGATTGGGCCGTTGCCAGGCCGTCGCCGGCGCCCTCCAGCACATGGCGGTAGGTGCCGTCCGCTTCCCGGAACTGGGAAAGCTCGGTCAGCAGGGTGTGCTCGCCCTTGACAAACCGGCTATCCGTCTCCGGGTCAATGCCCAGGGCGCACAGGGCCAGGATGACCTGGGCGGTGCTTTCCGCGTTCTCGTCCCCATAGGCGATATACCCGCAGGTGTCCGTCAGCTGGCTGGAAAGATAAGTAAGCGCTGCGTCGATCTCGGTCTCCAGCTGGTCCCGATAGGGGGCCAGTGCCTGCACCGCCATAGCGGTGATGTCCACATCCGATTTTCCGGAGATCAGGCCAAAGCCGCCGTCCGGCTCCTGAGCAACGGAAATGGCATTTACCATGTCCTCTCTGGAATACCGGGCATCGTCCGGGACCTCCGTATCCTCGGCATCCAGAGCCAGCAGCGCCCATATCCAGCCATTTAAGCCCTGAGCGCCCGGATCACGGGCATAGTTGTAAGTACCCTCTGCGATCAGGTCGATGGCCGAGCCGTCGGGCTTCGTGCCGAAGTGGGTGGGGTCGCCGCCCAGAGCCAGCACCGTTAAAGCGATCCGGTGATACTCTGTGGCCTTGTTGCGGTCCAGGCATCCGTTTTTGGCGTATGCGTCCTCCACATGGGCCTTCAGGGCCGCTAAATAGTCGGAATAGCTCTCCCTTGTGCCGGACAGTGCCATAGCTATGGCCAGCCAATCGCAGACGGAATCGCCTGCGGGAAACAGCTCCCGGTCCTTCAGCAATTCACCCTTCTTGCCGCCCAGAGCGGACATTCCCTCCGCACTCTGTGCGATCTGTTTTTTCAAAGAGGGCTGCGCTTCCGCAAAGACCACCATTGGGAGCAGAAGCAGCACACAAAGAAGTGCCGCTAATATTCGTGTTGCTCTTTTCATGCTGCTGCCTCCCAGGTTCTATGAAATTTGTTTTGATAAGGGGTAAGGCCCGATCCCCGCCGCAGGAGCAGGGCGGGGGCCGCCTGTGCGGCGGTGGGGGATGGCTCCGTGCCGCCGGTGGCCGGGAGAATATCTGTTTTCTCCTCATGGCACTTGGAGCAGCGATAGTGGATGTAACCATCCTCTGTTTCGGTGGGTTCCAAACGATCCGTCTCCACGAAGTCGTGGCCCAGAGCTTGGTAGCCGCCGTTGATCCATAGGCCGCAGTAGCTGCTCAGTGAACCGTAGCCGCCTCCGGTGGAATCGTAGCCGCCGATGTCCTTGCCATAGGACAGGGTGAAGCGCACATAAATGGTAATGCCGTTGCGAACCTTGTAACCGCTCATGCCGGTACCCTCATACAGGGTGCCGTTGATGGAGTACATCCAGCCGGAGCCTTGGGTATAGTCAAACTCCCCGATGCTGTCCCGGTCATAGTTATCATTGGTGGTGATGCCGTCCCGCAGGATCAGCTCCCAAAGATGCTCCGGGACATTGGCTCGGTAGGCAATGTCGCCCCGGCTAATCCGGCGCAGATAGAAGTTCATGGTAGCAGACCCCTGGTAATCCGGCTCATAACCGCGCTCCTGCAGGAAGCGCAGCAGCACGGACGCCGCCGTTTCGCCCTCCACGATGTCCAGCGTTCCGGTATCCAAAATGCCCAGGCCGATGGTAGTCGCGTCCAGCACCACATCCACCGAGCCCGCCGGGTCGCCCTCGCTGATCTGGTGGTAGGTGACGGCATAGACCTTCATGGTGGAGTTTCCGTTTCCGTCCCAGGCCAGCACCCGGATGATGTGGGTCTCCTCATCGCCCAGTTGAGGGGGCTCGAAATACAGCTCATAGGTGGGCTGGGAATCGCCGTAGCTCTTTTCCACGGTCTTGCCGTCCAGCGTGACCCGGATCTGATTGGAGTAGATCACACCGGCCCCCAGCTCGGCGTTGGCGCGGGCGATCACCGTCAAGGGGAAGGTTTGGGAGGTCATGTCCAGGCTGGCCCCGTCCAGATTGGTGACGATGGAGGGAGGATAGTCCCCCATCGTCGGGTGGGTGTCGTCCGCGAGATTCGCGTAATAGCCCACCCGGTACTGAACAAGCCCCAGGAAGGTCTCTCCATCATAGAGGGACAGCACAAAGAGGTTATCTGCGTTGAAATCCAGCTGTGCCTCGTAGTCCTGGTTATTCTGAGAAGTAAGCAGCAATCCGTTCCCGGAGTTGGTCTCATTTTTCAGCCGGACACGGATATGCAGATCGCCCTTACCCAGGGGATAGGCCACAAAGGTCAGTTTCCCGTCGGGCAGCTCTGCCTTGGTGAGCTGCTGGGTTTTCAGCGTCGTATAAATGCGGGGGGTATCATCCTCATCACCGCCGCTGCCGTGGTCACCTCCGCTGCCGCCGTGGTCCCCGTCGTCTCCGCCGGTGCCATCACCATGGTCACCGGAATCCTCGGAACCGCCTTTGTTATCGTCTGACTTGGAGCCGCCCTGGTCGCCCTTGCCGGGGTTATCCGTGGGGTCTGTGGGACCCGATGGATCCGGCTTGGTGTCGTCGGGTTTCTGCGTGTCATCCGGTTTCTGCGTGTCATCCGGGTTCTGTGGCTCATCCGGTTTCTGTGGCTCATCGGGCTTCTGTGGCTCATCAGGTTTCTGCGGCTCATCGGGCTTTTGTTGCTCATCGGGCTTCTGCGGCTCTGATGGATCCTGGGCAGTATCCGTATTCTCTGTATTATCCTTGTCGGAGCTTTGCCCGCAGGTGCTGCCGGATCCTTGCAGCGACTCCGCCTGGAGCCGATCCGGCTGAGTGCTGATGGGATTGTCCGGCCTTGTCCGACCGGAGGAGAGAAGTGAGAGGCTGATCCCTGCCACCAGCACAATGACCAGCAAAATACTTACGGCGCTTAACAGGCCGCTGCGTTTTTTCATACGGGTATCCTCCAAATAGCGGTTTTGGATTCTTATCATTGTCTCCTAAAACAAGAGGCAATGGTAAAGCCCCAAAATATGGCGAATTGCCTCCCCTCCCAAAAGGGAGGGGAAGCCATGGATTCGCCTTGGTTTACTTGGAATTTTTGACGACCGCAACGGCGTCGGCGGAGTTGACGGCCTTGTCAAGGTTCACATCCGCGCGCAGGAACTTCCGTACAGAGACCTTCTCAAAGTCGGTGTACTTGCCGCTGTAGATGTCATAGGTGAGTTGAGCATCGTTGATGTCCACAAGGCCCGTCTCGTTGACATCATAGCTCTGCTTCACTTCCTCGGCAGTGGCGCTGGCCTGCATAATATTGGCCTCAGCCATAGCCTTGTCGAATGCCTCTCCCTTGTCCACGATCACCAACCAGCTGTAAACATTCTCGCCGTAAGCGGTAGTCTTATACATGACATTATCGCCGTAGGCAAACGCCTTGCCCTCTTCGGGGGTGCCGGTCACGGTTACCAGGAACACGGTCTTGTTATCCATCTGCACATACTCGGAAACAGCGACCTCCATGGTCAGAGTGGATTCCTTCATGACGGTGATGATCAGATCGCCGGTGACATTGGCAATGGTGTAGGTGTTGTTAGCACCCTCGGTGACAGTCACGGCCTTGCCGCCCATAGTGGCAGTGATGGTGTACTCAAAGTTCTCCTGCTTGGCCACGGTGAAGGTGTAGTTGGTGTTTTCCTTGACGGAGCTTTCGCCGGTGGCATCGCCTGCGCCGGTGCCTTCAAACTTGACAGTAAAGGTCTCCGGCTGCTTCTCCGTCTTGTTGCTGTTGATGATGATGTCGCCGGTCACATCCGCACCGGGGATGGTGTAGGTGGTAGTGCCGTCCTCATTCGATACAGCTTTAAAGCCGGTGTAGCCCTTGCCGCCGATGGTCACGGCCATGTTATAGGTGTAGCCCTCCGCAGGAGTCAGCTTGAAGGTGTAGACCTTCATGTAGGTAGCAGTTGCTTCACCGGTGGTATCGTCGCCCAGGGTGACATTAAAGCTCTTGGGGGTCTTGGTGCTCTTAACAACAACATTGCCGTTGACATTCGCCACAGTGTAGATGCCATTCTCGTCCGGGCTAACTGTCGTTGCCTCGCCGTCGCCGACGGTGACAGTCACGGTGTAGTCATAGTTGGGGTCTGCGGGCTTGAAGGTCAGAGTGCCGCCTGCTGCGATCACGGAGCCCTCCGCGTCGGTACGGGTGAAGCCATCCGGCAGAGTCACGGTGTAGCCGCTGACGGTCACGGTGGTCGTATCCTTCAGCACGATGGCGGCGGGGGCATCAAGCTCGATGGCATTGGTATTGGTATCCACATACGCCGCCGTGACCTTGACAGCAGACTGGCCCTGACCGGCTGCGGTGAAATTCAGAGTCAGCGCATCGCCCAGCTCGGCGGCTTTACCGTAACGCACGATTCGCACGGTGCCGCTGCCGGGGATCACGCGATAACCCTCGATGCTGGTGGCTTCCATGTTCAGCGTCAGAATGGCTGGGTCAAAAGAGAAGGTCATGTCGTAGGCGTTGTAGGTGGTCTTGCCGTCGTTGTTGCCGATGGTCACAGGGATCTCCACGATCTGGCCGGAGGCTACCTGCTTGTCCGCACCCAAGGACACGGTGTAGCCCTTGGCTTCACTGGACTTCACTGTGACATCAATGATGTTGCCGGTTAATTTGACATCGTTGTCTTTAAGCGTATCATAGTCAGGCAGCGCTTCGGTTTTGACCTCAATGCGAGCGTTTTCTGCCGTGATGTTCTCCGTTGCCGTAAAGGTAACAGTGGCAATCTTGCCGGCGTTAAGAGTGACAGGGTCGCCTGTAGTGCTTAGGCCGGATACCCGGATGGCATTTTTACCAAGGATATCAACATTATCTCCCACTGTGCCAGTAGTGCCCGTGCCCGACATACATCCAGGTTCAAGCTCGCCGCTGGTTTTGACATAAGCAGTCTTGTCAAAATAAATTGCCCACTCCCAGTTATTCAGGTTCGTAATGGTCTTGTCGATCGACAGTGTAAGCGTAATCGTATCACCCGGCTGAACCTCTGTCTTATCAACTGTTGTTGACATCGTCGGAACATCAACAGCAAATACAGCAGGGATAAGGCTGATAATCATGGCGATTGTCAACAGAATGGAAAGAGTTCTTTTCATTTTGTGTTTAACCTCCTTATGGTATTTAGGATTCTGCGGGGAATTTACTCATTTTCCCGTTTGTATAACGATAGATCAACGCAGCATCTGTGGAGTTTACAGCACCATCGCCGTTAACATCTGCCGACAACTTCTGAGAATCTGTCAGTGTGTATCTTCCATTAACCGAGCGATAGACGATTGCTGCATCCGTGGAATTTATGATGCCATCTCCGTTCACATCCCCATATGTCACATCCGGCTTCGTGTCTGCCTTTGCATACTCAAAGGTGAACAGGGCGACGGGCCTAAAATTATTAGTGCTGCTGGATTCCAGCGTGACCGCCATGGCTGTTCCGTCCGCATTGCGGATATAGCGGGTGACGGGGGTGGTGACGGTCTGGGTGCCGTCACTGTTGGCCTTGTAGCTGTTTTTCAAGGTAACAGAGCGGATAGTTGCCGAGGACACCACATCTACAGCAAGGTCCGTCTCGTAGCCGTATGCAGTAGCGTCTGCGTGGTAAATATCCACGCCCTCGTTGTAGGTAATGTCAACGCTCTCCGTTCCTTCCGGAACGATCACATGGTACTTGGGAATCTCCTCGTAGACATTTTTGAACTCCTCGTTGTCCTCGCTGCCCAGGGTAACGATGCCCTCATAGGAAATGTTCTTTGCATTCAGCTTCGTGCCGTTGACAGAGATGGACTGGAAGGGGCGCTCCAACTCAGCGGTAGGAGATACATTCAAGATGGCTGTGGCCGGTGCGATCTTGGCATAGTCCGTGCCGCCAGAATCATCCGTGGCAATCTTTCGGTTGGGATCCATGCCTACAAGGTAGTAGGTGCCCTCCTCTGTGGGGGCGGTGAAGGAGAAAGTGCTCTTTCCGTCAGCCGCTTCCTTGTACTGCTCGATTTGCTCCCACTTGTCGTTATACAGGAACACATCCAGGTTCGAGAAGGGATAGAAGTCGCTGCCCTCGAAGGTGGTACCGTAGGCCCGGGTATTCACTGTCATCTGTGTGCCGGGACGGACGCTGTATTCGTCCTGGTCGAAGCAGGTAAATGCACCGCCGCTGGACCAGAAGCTCCAGTTGCTGTACATGGCCACATCCCAGGTATCTCCGTTGGACAGCAGGATGTAGTCCGAGGTGGAACCCCAGCCGGGACTCATGTAGGGATAGCAGTGATTCCTGTAATACATTAAATTCTCGTCATGGCCCCAAAAATTTGCCATGTAGAGGCTGGTGGGAGAGCCGGTGATCTTCAGCGCAGCCAGTGTGTCCGCCGTATAGGCAGTCTCCTCGTCCATGTAAAGAACATCGTCTCTGAGGATGAAGCCCTCCAGGTCGCTGCGGGTATATTTCCCCTTCCCGCATTCCTCCTCCGGCAGGCCGATGAAGTAGCGCTCCAGCAGGTAGAGATACAGGTGCAGGCCGGTGGGCCGCTCCACGATGTTCTCATCCACATACTCGCCTTCACCGTTTGCCGTATGGAAGCGGTAGAACTCGGGCATGTCGTACCGGCTCAGGTCGAAGTAGGGAACCGTGATGGCCTTGTGGCAGAGAATCGTCCCATCCTTGCCCCTGATGGGTACGCCGTCGTTGGAGATGGTCACATACACCGTGACCTCCTTGGCGGGGGTCTCATCGTAGTTATACTGTGCGTCCAATCCGTGAGGAGCTTCCTTGACCGTGATGGTAAAGGTCGCTGTAAGCTCTTTGCCGTCCGAGCAGGTCGCCTTGACCTTTGGCTCATAGGTGCCGGGGTCTTTCTCTGATACATAGAGTGAGCCGTCCTTGACCTTGGTTTGGACGCTGAACTGCGCTGCGTTGGTCAGCGTGTAGGTCAGCGTATGGCCGTCTGTATCTTCAAAGACATCTGCCAGCTTGATCTCCAGCAGGCTGCCGGCCACAACCTCGCCGGTGGTGACGGCATCCGCCTTCACGGAAACGCAGGAATCCGCAGCCAGCGCCGGTATGACGCCGAATACGCCTGCCGACAGGACCAAAGTCAGTGCCAGCAGCAGAGATAGTATGCGTTTTCTCATGTTTGTTTACCTCATTTATGCGTAGGTTACATCCAGCGCGCGTAGAGCGTCATGTTGCTGCGCACCGGGTCTTTCTGTGTATCCCAGGGCTTGGTGTGCGCCTGATCTGCATACCAGCCGCCGAACACGGCACCGGGCTTCGTGGGCGTCATGACTTCGCCAATGACGCTGCCCCGCTTCACGGAAACGGCCTCCAGCTCTGTGCCGCCGCTGGTCTCAAAGCGGACCTTCTTCTTGCCCAGCAGGGCCAGCAGGATCAGCAGCAAGGCCAGCAGGCCCACACCACCGATGATCCACCAGGTGGCGCTTCCTGCGGCGGCACCCTCGGCCCAGTTGGCGTAGAGGGTCATGTTGCCCTTAACGGTGTCCTTGTGGAAGTCCCACTTTTGAGTGCGGTCCAGGTCTCTGTACCAGCCCTCCAGGTGGTAGCCCTCCCGGATAGGATCCTCGGGCTTTTTCACCTTTTCACCGTACTGGACGGTCTGGGAGGGGACCTCCGTGCCGCCGTTGCTCTCAAAGGTAACGGTGCAATCCGTGGTGACGATGACGGACACGCTGTTATCCTTCACGGCGTATCCGGCCATGCCGTCCTGGGTGGAAACCAGGGTGTTGGTGGGGATAAGCTGCGACACACCCTTCGTGCCGATGACCTTCATCTGAAAGCTGCCGACTACCACCTCCGGCTCCCATGCCTCGCCGCCCTTAAAGGACACGAAGTTCAGATAGAAGGCCCGCCCGCCGGTGCGGCGGCCTAAGTCGCTCCAGCGGATGCCGGGAGAGGTCATGACGCTGCCCTCCACCAGCTGGAGGAAGGTGTCGTCGTACTCGATTTCCGTCTGCATACCGTACATATCGGCGCTTTCCTGGGCATCGGTGCGCTTGAGCACCAGGGTCACGGTGATGGTCTCGCCGGTGGTGGCCCGCACCTCGTATGCACCGCCTACGGACAGGTCAAAATTGTAGCTGCGGCTCTCGTCCGTTTTGCCGCCCGTCTGCGAGGCAAAGGCTGCGGTGGGCAGCAGGCACAGCAGCAGACACAGGGCTGCCAATAGTGTAAAAATGCGTTTTCTCATGCTGATCTCCTTCTCTCTCCGACCGGTTGGGCCGTTTTTTGCCCGGACTGGCCGGTGCGAAGTCCCCAACGAGGGAAAGCCTCCCCTCCCGCTGGGAGGGGAGGCTGACAGGGCCTTAGTTAAACTGATTTACGATGGTCACGGCGTCGGTGGCATCCACCGTCTTAGTGGCGTTTACATCGGCCCGCAGGAACTTCTCCACGGAAACCTGGGTGAAGTCACTGTATGCGCCGTTATACATATCGTAGACCAGCTGTGCATCGTTGACATCCACTTTCCCGGTCCTATTCACATCGAAGCTCGGGGTGATGGTGACCACATTGTCTGCGGCGGAGATGGCGACCTTGGCGGCGGCCTCCTCCTGGGTCAGGGTCTGATTCTTGTCCACGATCACCAGCCATGCGTACTGATCCGTGCCGTAGGCATTGACCTTATACATGGTGTTGCCGTCATAGGTGAATGCCTTGCCGCCCTCCGGAGTACCCTTGACCGTGACCAGCATCATGGTCTTGTCATTCAGCTCCAGGTAGGTGGATACGCTTACCTCCTCCGCCTTTTGGGAAACCTTTTCCACCTTCACGACCAGGTTCCAGCTATTGGCGTATCTATACAGATAGTCGTTATAATTCACGGCCTCGACCACATATTTCCCATTGCCAAGGCTGCGCACGGTGGCGGGCCTCTTAGAAGCTGTGGGAGTGTTGAGGGGCTGATAGTAAGCCGTGACGGTGTAGTCGCAGCTCTCGTGCTGGTTCAGCGTGAAGTAGTAGGGCATATTCTTGCCCATAGAGCTTGCATTCCCGGAGGCTGCGTCCTCAGCGCCGTTGCCGGTGAACACGACCGGAATACCAGATTCTGTGTTGGCGGAGATCCATATTTTCACACCTCCAACGATTTCTTTTCCAGGGATCGTGTAGGTGAGGGTGCCATCGTCATTGGCAGTGGGGACCGCTATGACTGTATGGACAAAGGGATCCCCGTTGTCTACATTGTAAATTACACTGTAGGAGTAGCCGGCTCTCGGGGCGACGGTGAAGGAGTAGTCATTCAGATAGGTGACTGTCTCCGGGCCCTTGGTCACATCCTGCTCCACATCTGTGTCAATCTTGTATGTCACATCGTACTGCTTGGGGGTCTTGCCGGTGCAGGTGACCTCCACATTGCCGGAGATATTCTCGATGGTGTAGGTGTCATTTGCGCCGAAGGTCAAGCCCTCGTTGACGGTGTCGCCCATCTTCACAGTGAAGGTGTAGGTATAGTGGCTGTCCACGGGCTTGAAGGTGAAGCTGCCGCCGCTGGGGACCAGGCGGGTCTCTGCGTCGGAGGTAAACTCATCCGGCAGGGTCACGGTGAAGTTATTGGCGTTGACCACGGTGTCGGCGTCGGAAATGGCGGCATCCGGGGCGTCGAAGTTGATGGAGTTGGCATCCAGATCAAATTTGGCGTTGATCAGCTTCACGGTGGAGGTGGCAGTCGCCTTGGCGGTGAAGTCCAGAGCCAGAGCTTCGCCCAGAGCCAGGGGAGCACCGTAGCGGCGGACCCGAACGGTGCCGTTGTTGTCCTCCACAGTCAGGTTGGCGGCAGCATTGGAGGTGGTGTTCAGGGTCAGGGCCGCCGGGTCGTAGGTAAAGGTCATGTCATAGGCGTTGAAGCCGGTGATGCCCTTTTCAGAGGAGGCGACAGTCACAGGAATGCGAACCTTCTGGCTTGCAGCAACCTGCTGGTCAGCACCCATAGAAACAGAGTAGCCGGTAGCCGTGGCAACAGGGCCGGCCCCATCGGGTGCGATAGTCACCCTAAATGGGTTGCTCTCGCCGTGGTCAAATCCACCATTTGTGGTATCGTATTCTTCCCAATCAATCCATAGGCAAGAATCCATACTGGTTTCACCGGTTTCATCATTATTATATAAAAGAACCTCTTGTGCCTCCGTTATATTTTCTAAAGCGACAAGAGTAACTTTACATAGTTCACCTGCGGGGACAATAATACCTTCTCCCGAACCATCATCGCCCCATTCAAGCATACTAAATACGCCGTACGCTTTCATGTTTTCTGTAGTCGGTGCCTTAAAAAACACACTATTAGTATAGTCTACGCTTTTATATTCAAAAGCGCTTTTGTCATATTTTAATGCAATTGTAATATTGTTGACCGGACTTAGCTGTTCACTCAATGTATATGTAACGGTAATCGTTTCACCAGGTTTAACGGAGTCTTTGTCAACAGAAGTAACAATCTTAGGGCTATCGCCCTCCGCCGCGAATGCGGCGGAGGGGATCATCCCTAAGACAAGAAGCAAAGCGAGCAGTATAGAACAAATTTTCTTCATTTCTTGCCTCCTAACCCTGGATTAAGTATTCGATGTGAAACTGGTAATTTGGCCGCTCGCGTATTTCTCAAGCAAGGAGAGGTCAGTTGAGTCAACCTTTCCATCCTTATTTACATCAGCTTGAGAGAGTTGTGCTCCGCTGAGTGTAGTCTTGTTTGCCAAATAATCCCGCAACAATTCAACATCGCTTTCGTCCACATATCCAAAGGGATCCAGGTCTACATTACCCTTGTCGGGAGTTGCCAAACCAATCAATTTAGTCTGCCAAAGCAATGCAGGACTATATCGACTGGCACCAAATGCGGCTTCATCCAACCCACTGTTCATTGTGTTTACAAAGGCAGTAGAGGTCATGCGCGAGAGTGCTACCGCAGTAGCCTTTTGCGAAGTGCTCTTAGCACTGCCGATACCCTGGGCGCAGGTGAAGTTCAAATAGTACAGGTTGGACATTGCGGCGGAGGCGTTGTTGGTCATACCGACCACAGCGCCCACATTGCTGCCGGGGCTCTTTACATAGGCCCGGTTGAAGCAGTTCTTGACAGAAGCAGACGCACCGGAAGCGAAGGCCACGATACCCGCCACATAGTTGCCGGCACCGGTGATGCTGCCGGTGTTGTAGCAAGCAGTGACGCCCTTGGTAGTCTGACCCACGATGCCGGCCACATAGCCGTTGCCGGTGATCGCACCGCCGTTGTAGCAGCCGGTAATGGTACCGGTAGCGTAGCCGGTGATGCCGCCCACATACTGATAGGCATGGATGGTGCCTTCGTTGCCGCAGTTGGTGGCGTTGGAATTCACCAGACGGCCTGCAACGCCGCCCACGCTGCTCCAGTTGCCATTCACGCGGGTAACCGTGATGTCAACATCGGAGACAACGCCGGAGATGTTGGTATAGTTGGCGTAGGCCACCACGCCGCCGGAATAGGCGTTGGCAACGCTGCCCGTGGAGGTCAGGTACATCTTGCCGGTCACCTTCAGATTCTGAATGGTGGCGTAGCTGCTGCTGGTGCCGTTCACATAGCCGAACAGTCCCTTATACGGAGCCGAGGTAGTGGTGGCACTATAGTAGATGCCCATGTTCTTCACGGTGTGATTTTTGCCGTCAAAGCTGCCCTTGAAGGCCGTGCTGGCGGTAGTGCCTCCGATGGGCGTCCAGTTGTAGCCGGCCAGGTCAATATCACCCGTCAGCGCACCGTTGATGGCATAGCTCCCGCCGTTGACTTGCGCCGCAAACCAAGCCAGCTCCGCTGCGGTACCAATCTGATACACGCCGTCGGTCAGAGTGGGCTGCGTCTTGGTGGTGCCGTCCCATGCGCCGGCAGCAGAGGCCGTCAGCGGAATGGTCTTGGTCAGCACACCGCCGGACACATTGGCCTTGTCTGCACTGCCCAGGTAGAAGCTGCCGTAGACATAGTCGCAGCCGGCGCAGAGCACCGCATAGGTGTAAGTGCCGTAGGGCAGATTCTCATACTCGCCGTTGCTGTTGGCGGTATGGACATTGCCTGCGGCATCCGTCAGCGTCACAGTGGGCGTGGCGGTGGTGGGATTGGTAATATTCAGCTTCAGCTTGAAGTTATAGCGCGGAGTGACCTCCACATTCACATTGGGGAAACGGTTCAAGCAGAAGTTCACCGTGACCGCATTGAAGTTCGTGCCCACGCCGGTATCCGACATGTTATACAGGGTGGCAAACGGGTTCGCCGCCGAGTACATGGACCCGTAGGTATAACCGTTGGTGAGCTGAACATTGGCGGTGCTGCCGGAGCCAAAGTCCACATTCGTCGGGATTGTCAGCTCCAGCTTGGCCTGATCCATCTGCTGATACTGGGCGACATTGGTCTTATAGGCCGTATCGCCGATGGAATAGAACAGGTTGTAGGTAGTGGGGTTGAAGATACCACTGTACTTGTAGATGCCACGGTAGCTGCCCTCGAAGGTGAGAGACACCTTATCGCCGGGCATGATCTCCGTCTCCTGGGGATTGGAGGCGTTGGTGACCGTGGCGGTCACTTCGGCCACACGAGCCAGACTGTAGGAGGTGCCGGTGCTATCATGCATCTTGATGATCACAGTACCGCCAGCCAGCCCAGCTTCGCGGAAGCCCAGGAGACTTGCGTGATACTTGCCGCTGGAATCCGCCGTCAAGGTGGTCCAGCCGGAAAGATTGCTCACCATAGTGTCCTCGTCCGTGGTGACAATGGCGTACTGAACCGTCGTTGTGCCGCTGCTGGACACCGAGAAGTCCAGAGTGGGAGCGGTGTCGTTACTCAGATAGAACCAGTTGTCGTAGTTATAATCCCACGCCGTCGGGCGAGAAGAACTCAAGCCGTTGGAATTATAGGCGATATTGGCTTTTGCATTGCCGTTTTCGGTCGCATCATTGGTAAGCACGAACACACTGGTGCGCGCGGGATTGGTGGCCGGGTAGAGGCCGCCGTGGGTGCCGTGCTCGTCAGCGGTCGTGTAGACATCCAGTGCCTTATACTTCACGGCAACGATAGTTGTGCCATCGGGCTTGACATCCAGCCAATTGCCCTTGGCGTTGCCGCCGGATGCCGCCTCGACAGAACCCTTCTCGCTCAGCACCTGGGCCTTGAACTCGGGCTCGATCATGATGTTCATGGCATCGCTGTCAATGATCTGCCACAGACGGTAGGCGCGGACACGCTCAGAATCCTTTTCCGTGTACTTATAGCCGGTGGGATCCAAATACGCCTGGATCTCCGCCTCGTCACGGGTCTTGGTAATGGTGCCAAGGTTGCCAAACCCGTGATAGTACTGATCCGTGCAATCTCCACTGTTGAAAGTGAAGGTCTTGGAGAAGTTGGCAGAATTGCTCTTGAGCCAACCGGCCTTGGTGACATAGTTCGTTACACCAGAGCGATTGTCCTCCAAACGCCAGGTGTAGTTGGAGTTGCTCTTGCTGATCTTGTAGGTCAATTCTCTTGTGCCGACAGTTCCAGCATCTTTGCCAGCGATCGCGTTCCCGGTCGCCGGGGTGATCTCTTGCGTATTAAAGTTGTTGAACTGGAAATATAGATGGAAGTCCGCATAAATGGGGACTGTCACCGTCATCGTTATCGCCTGGGAGAGCGACAGATTCTTGGTAACTACCGAGTACCCCGCAGCAGTCGTATTATTGATAGACTGCGTGAAGATGAAGCTGTTAGCGGCCTCATTGATAGGATCCACATAGGCGTTCCAAAGAGCCGCGTTGCCGGCAGCGTACATCATGAAGGGATAGTAGGTGTAGTTACTGCCGGTGGGAGTATAGGGCGTTCCGTGCTGCACATCACCACCCATGATGGGCATGACCACACGAGCCGTATAGTCATCAGCGGTAAAATAGTCGCTGCTGTTCTTTTTGCTCGTGGTATAGATGGAGTGCAGGCGCAGATAAATATCCGTGCCGCCGCCGGTGCCGCCGTCCACATTGGTCTCAGTGGGCAGGGTCAAGCTGTGGCCGCCCAGGTAAACATTTGCGCTGGTTTCCGAAGCTTTGTAGCCATAGGCGCGGAAGGAATATCTGCCGGCGGCCAGGCTGGCATAGAAATTGTTGTAGTTATCTGCCAGCGTGCCGGTAGAATCGGGCGCAGCCGTGGTAAAATCACTGGCCTTAAAGGTCAGAGGGCTGTAACCTTTCAGCTCATAATCCTGCCCCTTGACAGTGATCATGTATTTGCCGTTAACCACGGCGATGGACTGGTCATGGTCCTCATAGATGTACTGGGTCTTGCCATCAACTTCATAGGAAGCCAGGTAGTCAGCGCCCTTATCGTCAAGACCAGCCGTCTTGTAGAGCTTGATCAGCGGATACTTGCTGCCATTGGTGGAATAGTTCATATCCTGACCAACATGGAAAGTATAGTGCTGCTTGATCGAGTCGTCTACGGTCAGTGTCAGCGTCCAAGTGTCCGTGGACAGACCGGCAGAGTTCATGGCATGGAACTCATAGACATATGTACCGGCGGTGTTCTCCGTGATTTGGATCGTAGTAGCACCGAACAGGGCCGTGGAGAAGTAGTACGGCCCCTTCTTTTCGCCGGTTCAGACCGCTCTGTAATAGAAATAGTCGGTGTAGCTCAGAGAAGAACCGTCCGGATTCTCGAAGATATTGCCCGCCTGCAGATCGGACAGGTTATAGGCGTATCCTACCGAAACGGTTGCACTTGCGGTGACCGGGACGCCGCTCTTCAGCCGCGGGACCTGTGTGCCCTCCGCAGCGGTCAGAACAATGGTGTGGGTAGCCGTGCCGCTGTCGTCGGTAGCGGTAAGCACGATCGTATACTCACCAGCCGCAGTAGGGGTATAGCTCAAGGTAGAGCCGTTCAGCGTTTGCGCAGCGCCGTTGACGGTTGCCGTATAGGTCAACGCATCGCCATCGGCATCCGTAAACATTTCAGCCACGTCCAGCGCCCAGGCATTACCGAGTGTTACATTGGCTGTGGTAATTGCACCGGGAGTGACCGCAGGTGCCGACTTGCCTTCATAGGTGAAGGCGAGGAAGTGGACGGGCGCATAGCTGGCGCTGCCGTCATACTCCGGCGCATAGGCAGTTCCGCTACCATCTGCACCCAGCACAAAGCTCTTTTGGACCGTGGTCCCATCCTCGGCGGTACGGTATTCATAACTGCTGTACCGTATCCATGGGGAACTGGTATGTTCAAATAGATTTTTCATGAAAAGCCTCCAATCTGATTTCA
>OLBS01000037.1_pt1 | contig 17888 bp, 13 predicted proteins | sample 1607371 | NCBI WGS metagenome assembly OLBS01 (sample SAMN02674597, study PRJEB24791) | human gut metagenome, SKBSTL013 | isolation source: stool | host: Homo sapiens | place: USA | reverse complement strand
CTAGCACCCCTGAATCTACAACATAATTGTTTTCTGCTTCATGGAAGAGATCGAGATAATACTTATACTTCCTTGAGTCAAACGCTTCCGAGCTAGTAGACGTACCTACATCTCCTCGATGCATAACCGCAGGATGCTGAAAATAGTTGATTCTTGTATTGCTCAAGACAATACGTTTCTCCATTGGCATATCTTCTAGCAAAATATATCTTTCGTCGTAGTATCCAAGCTGTTCAAAGAAGGTTCTACGGAAACAGCACACCTGTGTGGCAAGCAATCCCAATTCTTTAAGCACTAAATAACGGTATAGTTTCTTCCGACTACCATTTAGCGGATTATTTTTACAATAAGAGAACCCTACTCTATATCTTTCATTCATTTTATCGTCACAGGAAATCGTATCTCCAGCCACAAATAGTCCCTCGTTATATTGTAAATACGCAACCTGTTTTGAGAAAGTATCACTGTCTGGATAGGCATCATCCCCCGCAATAATTTTCACATATTCTCCTTGAGATGTGCGGAGCGCCTTATTTACATTTTTCACTGTGCCAAGATTGGGAGAATTTGAATATATAACAAAATTCTCCAGGTTCTCTTTTTTATTCTTCTCAATATATTTTTTTATGGTTTCTGCATTAAAGTCTGAGGCACCATCTTCTGCGACAATAAGTTCAATGTGCGGATAGTCTTGCATCAGAATGGAGTCTATGGTTTCAAATAGAAACTCACCGTTTCTATATGTCAGAACAATACATGTCAACAACCCATTTTTCATTTGTTTCTCCTGCAATTGATATATTCGATGAAATCCTTATAGTCTCTGATGTAATCATCCACTTTATAATAATCCGAGGCCGCAACACATAAAACAGAATCCTTCTGCAACCACAGCATCTCTCTCCATGTTGGCCTATCAATTACAACTCCAATTGAGGGGTCACTAAGTTCAATTTCTTCACGTCCCAGTTCGTTTTCCAGAATCAGCTGTATTTTTCCATAAGGGCAGAACAGCAACTGTCTGAGTTCTTTATGCGCATGAAATCCACGCCGAACTCCCTCCGGAACCTTTGAAATATAATAAATCCGCTTTATATCGAATCCAACATCATGATTTGCCTCAAAGAACGACAACTCTCCGGCATCTACTGTAGGAATTGTTTTAATCCTGATGACATCACATCCTGCGACCTTTTTCCTGTTATCAAGCACATCACCTTTGAGGACTGAATACCACTTTAAATCATCTTCTCCTGTATACCTTTTGAGAACCTCAGCAGGAATATCCAATGCCTCATGAAAATTATGCTTGTCATAAAAACGAACAGCTCTTTTATTCTTCCGAGATACGCACCAATAAACACTCTCCAACCCGAAATCAGAAAATGCCTTCTCCAAAATTGCTTCCATTCCAAACCATGAATACCCGCGCCCCATAGACTCCTTGCGCACTGTTATTGCAAACTCTGCTGTTCCTCCGTCTCTATCAATGTGCTTTAGACTTACCGTACCCATGTACTCATCTTCGTCAGATGCTATTGCAAAGTGTGCATCATTCTCCATATTCTGTGACGCAACAATAAACTTTTCACAATCCGCCAAAGACTTAGAAGCAAAATCCGTATGTAAATAACCCACAACACTTTCATCATGCATCCAAGAAAGCATTGCCTGCGCATCTTTTAACTCAAGTTTTCTCAAATACATTTCTGTTGCTCCTTATTTAAAATCATTGATCGTGTCAATTACATACTGAACTTCAGCATCAGTCATTCCGTAATACATTGGAATGCTCAGCTCAGTTTCACTGATTTCTTCTGCAACTGGAAAGTCACCTTTCTTAAAACCGAGAGCTTTATAACATTCTTGGAGATGCATAGGAATAGGATAATGTTTATTTGTTCCAATTCCTCTCTCATTCAGGAAAGTTTCCAATTCCGTTCTTCTCTTACAGCGGATGCCAAAAATATGCCAAACTGGAGTAGTGTACTCCGGAACAAATGGAAGCACTACTTCCGTATTCGTAATACCGCTTAAATACTGACTAGCAATTTTTCTCCTCTCCACATTGATTTGATCCAGATGGGGTAGTTTCGCTGAGAGGAATGCTGCTTGCATTTCATCCAATCTTGAATTATTTCCCAAATAGATGTGATGATATTTATAGTCTGAACCGTAGTTGCCTAAAGCACGAATTTTGTCCGCCACTTCTTTATTATTAGTCACCGTTGCGCCTGCATCGCCAAGAGCACCAAGATTTTTCCCTGGATAAAAACTGAAGCCTGCTACATCACCAAAGGATCCAATTTTCTTTCCCTTATACGTTGCTCCATGTGCTTGAGCACAGTCTTCAATTACATAAAGATTATGCTTTCTAGCAATCTCCATAATTGGATTCATATCACACGCCTGCCCGTAGAGATGTACCGGCATAATTGCTTTTGTCTTATTTGTAATCGCCGCCTCAATTCGATTTGGATCGATATTGAATGTTCTAATATCGGGTTCGACAAAGACGGGCTTTGCGCCAACATATGTAACTGCAAGTGCTGTTGCAATGTATGTATTCGAGGGTACAATAACCTCGTCATCAGCGCCAACGTTCAATGCCTTTAACGCAAGCATCAAAGCATCAAGACCGTTGCCAACACCAACACAATATTTGGTATCGCAATACTGTGCAAAAGACTTTTCAAAATTCTCGTCTTCCACACCTTCAATATACCAAGACCTAGTGTATACACGATCGAATGCGCTACGCAAGTCTTTGTCCAGTTCATGTTCCAACGGAAGGAAGCTTACAAATGGTACTCTCATTTTTGTTATCTCCTTTATATCCGGTTAATTTTATTTCCGCAGTCCAAATTTATCCAAAAGAGCGACAATATAGAGCCGATACTTTTTCAAAAGGAAGTCCTGTGCAATCTGCTTGACTCTTGTCTTTTTTACAGTCTTCCACGGCTCCTGATCTTCCCTATCGTAATATTTGAAGATTGTCGCTTCCGCCATTTCCTTTTTCCACTGTTCTTTTGAAATGACACCTTTTATTACGTTCTCAACATCAAAGACCTCATCAATAAACCAAGCCTTCTTGGAAGTTTTTACCGGGATCTCTGAATAGTCCTTACCAACGCAGCTATACACGTAGGCCAAGGGAATATTTGCACCAGCTTGGAAGAAATAATGTGAGGTTCCGTCATTTCTCAGATTCACTTCAAAGAAATAGGCTTTGTTTCCTATCATGCCATACTCAAAACTGAACAGACCATAATAGTCAATCTTTTCTAGGAATTCAGCTATCTTTCTGGTATCTGCACATTTAGGCACGTCACAAGTAATATATCCGTGTGATGATGAACCACTATCCGCCAAGCGATCGCGAATCATAGCGCCTGCAATAACGGTTTTGCCATCATACAAACGTCCGCCATATACCAAGAGGTCCTTTTCTTTTTGGATATACTGCTGCAAAATAAACACCGACTCATGCCGTACAAACCGCAGTGTCTGCTTCAGTTCCTTTTCATTTTGGCAAATCTTGAATTTAAACTCATTATAATGACCTTCTGTCTGATGGCTTGGCTTAATCAGACACGGATATTTCACGCCTTCTATTGAGGAATCCCAACGAACTTCTTTAGACTGTGGGCAGAGAATCCCAATATCTTCAGCTAAAGCCGTCATGGTATTCTTGTCGATATACTTTTCAATGTTCCCCTGCTCTTTTGTCCCCGGAAGGATAAAGAGCGGTTCCATTTCTTTACGATGCTGATCAACAAAGGTAATGATTTCATCACTTGCAACAATAAGAACCGGCTTAAAGTCTGCCGATTTATATGTTGCCATTAGATATTCGTAACCAGCCTGTATGGACTCGGTTTCTACATAGTTCACGCAGTACTTACTTTTAGAGGCATAACCTGCTTTTCCTTTTATAAGGAAAACTAAGTCAAGTCCGCTCTGCCCTAACTCACGCAGTAAGCCTAAAGTATTAAAATCATCAATGCTCCACACGATGACTGGGTTCTTTATCGTTTCCATCCCCATACCTCTTCATCTTCCCAATTTTCCATTTACAATTTGCTCAAGCGTTGCCACTCGGAGCTTATCAGCATTTCTTAGCTTGTCAATTTTTTCGCAGAACCTTTCAAACCGCACAAGGCTCCAGTTCCACGGATCCGTTCCATAGTACTGACTATCCTCCGGCAGAATGCTATGGAGCATTAGAACCGCACAAGTATTATCCGGCATTTGCTCAATAAACCTTGCAATCATCCTAGGATCATCCTTGTAACGAACAACAACGGAATATATTTGCTTCCTGTCGATAGTCGTCAATTCCGTCAAATTTTCGTTATTGAAACGATTATAGGCCCACTGCATATGCCCGTATGTATATAATGCAAACAGAATCTTTGCAGAAAGACTCTTTGTGTCAATCTTTCTTCCTGCCCGGATGTACAGCAGCTCCGATTCTAAATAAGTATCAACAACTGCATCGAGCTTTTCCTTGCCAATATTTGAATTAGGCATGGAAAAGCCAATCGGTCGAGTTGAAAATCCCCACTGCGTCATCTTCTGAGATGCACACAGCAAATCATTAACTTCTGTTGTATGCTTGTCTCCATGAAGAGCAAGTTCCCATCCATTTTGTTGAAGTTCTTTCAATTCATCCACATGAATTGCTTCGCCTGCACTATGCCAGGATTCATCCTTCTGCCAAGTTCCATCTATATAACCGGTTGTGCAAAACAGCGTGCCGGGGATACCATACTTCTTCATAACAGGGTATGCACAGGTAAAGTTATCTCTTCTGCCGTCATCAAACGTAAATGAAACGTACTTCATATAAAAACCTCTACTTACAGGTAGTACTTGACTACACCCTTCACAGCATATCTCACAAACGCCCACGCACTTGTTACGGCATTGAGTTTTAATGCCTTACGATACGTGTTCCACCGTTCCTTTGCCGCATTGCTCTTTTTGTTTGATCTCGATCCAGTAACCTGACGGTAGTGCATCAGCACTTTCGGATCACCGTATGCAGTTGAGCAAACCCGGAGCAATTCCATCCACAGGACATAATCCTCATGATAAAAGTCTGAGTTGAAAGGATGTGCTTGCATCAGTTCTGTCTTGATAAAACTTGTGGAACAGCTAATAACGCTTGATGCCAGCATTTTATTAAAGTTCGTCTGCTGTGGGACAATAAATGGTTTCTTTATGGATTTGTTTTGCTCATCAATAAAGTCATACGAACAATAGACAATATCTGCGCCGCTGTTCGCAAGTGCAAGCTGGCGCTCCAGCTTGTCTTCGGTCCACAGGTCGTCATTATCCAGAAGGGCGATGTATTCTCCCCTTGCCTCTTTAATACCGACATTTCTTGCATTTGCCACGCCTGCATTATGTTCCAACGCAATGGCCTTAATTCTTTTATCGTTCTGCGCCTTATGCTGGATGAGACTTAATGAATCATCTTTCGAGCAATCATCTACTACCAGCAGCTCAAAATTGGGATAAGTCTGATTAAGTACACTGTCGATTGCCTGCTCTACAAAACGGTGACCATTGTAGTTCGGCATCACAACAGTAATAAGTGGCTGCTTCGTAGTTTCCATCTTCTCTTCCTCTCCGCATATCAAAGATTACAGCCCAGACTCAATCTCAAAGAGTCTGAGCCGTTTTATTTCATTCCCGTTGCTTCCATTGACCCTTGCGTTTTGGCACAGGGGCATCCAGCAGGCAAGAAATCAATGATTTCCGCCGCCCATGGCAGTTGTCTGTCCTTCCTCTACCCCCTCTGTACTCTCCGGCATAAACAAAATCTTCACGGTTGCCAGCATAATTTTCAGATCCTCGATCAGACTGGGATGTGCAATATACATCAAATCCATTTGCAGCTTATCGTAGGGGGTGGTGTTATACTTGCCATACACCTGCGCATAACCGGTCAAACCAGCCTTTGCCTGAAGCCGCAGTGCAAACTCCGGCATTTCCTCACAGTACTGTGCGGCGATCTCCGGGCGCTCCGGACGAGGGCCCACAACAGACAAATCACCCTTCAGGATGTTCAGCAACTGCGGCAGCTCGTCCAGACGGCAAGCGCGGATAATATGACCGACCTTTGTAATACGGTCATCCTTGTCGCCGGTGGAAAGACGTGCCACGCCATCCTTTTCTGCGTCCACACGCATAGAGCGGAATTTCAGAATCTCGAACTGCTTGCCGTCTTTGGTCAGACGCACCTGCTTATAGAAGGCGGGACCACCATCGGATTTGACCGCAATGGCCGTAATCAGGAACAACGGGCTTAGGATGATCAGTGCCACCAGCGAGATCACAATGTCCATCGCGCGCTTGATGAACAGGAATTCCGGACTTGCCATGTAGCGACCGACGCGCAGCATCGGCAGGTGGAACATATGCATCGGCCAAGCGCCACTCATAATAACGTCGCCAACACGGGGAATGACGAACATATTGATGCCCTTCCCTACGCAGTGCTTCAGGATAATATTTCGTTCATGGCTGTGAACACCACTGACAAAAACAGTCTCCATGCCGTCCAGAATGCTCAGGTCTGCCAAGCACTCCGACACGCTCAGGGTGACCTGCACATCGTATTTCTGGCTCAGACCGTACTCGTTGATGAGCTTTTCCATACCGTGTCGCACATCGTAGACCACCGCGGTCTTCTGCGGCGGGAAGGTCTTGTAGTACCATTTATGTGCACAAGATGCCCAGATCGCAGCCATCGCCAACTGCCCCGCAATTGCCGCAATACCCGGCAACAGGTTGCAGAGCTTTGCGGACATCAGGCAGATCACGATGTACAAAATACCATCGGTTGCCATCGCGCCAAGGATCTGGCCATACACAAGCTCTGAGACCCGCTGCATCGACATCCAGAACGCATCGTAGATTTTACCGAGTACAATGTACAGGATAAAAAACAGGCCTAAAATCGCAAAATGCCCCTCCCATGCCAGATTTGCATAGGTCTGGTGCGAGTAGTACAGGAACCAGCAGACCGCAAACGGCAGCTCGATCATCAGAACATTCAAGATCTTTACAATCCGCAACATTACATCATGCTGAAACTTTGACATAATCCTCTCCAATAACTCCTTTAGATTTTCTTTTTACGACTCACGTAACTTTTCCGACCCAAATTGCAGCAAGTGCTTTGGATCGCGCTATCAACTACACAAACCAATCTCTTCCCCCGTTTTGTGGTTAGCTGAAACATTCAGTTTTTCGCTTTCCCTATGAGGTCCTTGTGCCAACTCCAACCGGCGCGGTCTCGAATCCGCTTTCTCCCACCGCATCCCAATCTCATCCAGCTTTGCAATACGCTCCTCTGTCAGCACAGCGCAGCTTTTTTCGGGATTCTGTCGGGTATAGCGTTGCCGCTTGACCCAATTCCCGAGGTTGTAACCGCCCGGTGACACATATTCTGCCGGGACGTTCAGGTTGCCGTGGGCATCAAAGTAGCGCTTGGCTTCCTGATACCCTTCGTTCCACTGGCGGTCATTGCGGTTGCCCCAGTACATCCCGATTCTGTTCAGCCGCTCGACTTGTTCGTCCGTCAGTTTTCCTTTCGGGTACGCCCATTGCTGGCTTGCAACCCATTGCCCCAGCCGTTCACCAGCCGCTGTCACATAGGAACGTGGGATATTCAGGTTGCCGTTTTCCTCATAGTAAGCTGCAGCCAGCGCATACGCCTTTTCCCACTTGGCATCGAAAATGTTCCACACCATGCCGATCTCATCAAGCTGTGCGATGCGTTCTTCCTTCAAGCGGCCGTTCAGCTTTTGCTGCCGGGCCTTGATAATCCACTGTCCCAGTGGGTAGCCGTCCGGGTCTACATATTTTCCGGGCACCATCAGGTTCCCGTAGGTATCGTGGTATTTCTTGGCAACCTCAAATCCGTGCTGCCACGCAATTTCCTTCCGGTTGCCCCAGACCATCCCGATGCTGTCCAGCCGCGCGATCTGCTGCTCGGTCAGATTTCCTTGAATTTGTCCCTCGCGCACCCGGCGCTGGGTCACCAGCCACACGCCAAGGCTCAGACCACCGGGCGTGGTATACAGTTTCGGGACGTTCAGGTTGCCGTGTTCCGCATAGTAGATACTCGCCTCAGAGAAGTAGTGCTCCCAGCCGGAAGAAAGGCTCGCCTGCAGCTGTTCGAATAGTACCCGGCAATCGTGCACCTGCTCGATGACCTCAAACCGCTCGGTCACGATCTTGTCGCCCTCACCGTTGGCATAGAGTCGGTGAACTGCTTCCTGCATCTCACTTTGCAGACCGGAAATGCTGGTCAAACCCTCAAAGTTGTTGACCACATCAAGAATCAACGGGGCTGCGGTGTCCCCGGCGGTCAGGGCACGTCCGATCTGCTGCTTGTAGATGATGGGTGAAATCGTTGGTCGGAACAGAATGACGCCGGAAATGCCCTCCACATGGACGCCCTCATTGAGCATATCAATGCAGAACAGCAGCTTCAGCCGGTCACTGGTGTCCGTTTTGAAGTCTGCAAACGCCTTGTCAGTGTTCGGATCATCCGAGTAGGCTTCGTAAACCACAACATCCGGGTTGACCCCTGCAAACCATTCGGGCACATGGGAAACCATTTCGTCCATATGCTCTTTGTTTGCGCAGAATACGATGTATTTTCCACTTGTCTGCGTGATATGATGTTGAAAGACAAGATCAAGTCCGTCTGCCTGTTCCAGTGCCCGGCGCAGAGCGTCCAGATATTTCTGATTCACATCCTGAATGCCCGGTGCCCGCAGGTTGTCCACTCGTGCCTGATACTTTGCAAGCGTTTTCTGGTATTGATAAACAGTGGTCACATATTTCGGGGCAGGCAAAATGCCCCTGACGACTGCTTCGCCAAGGGTCATGTCGCTCGCCGTATGCCCATCAAAGAGTTCTTCGGCCATGTCACGGTTATTATCCAGATACCGGATGTTTGTTGCCGTCAGCCCCAGAAGCTTTGCCTCCGGGCATAACTTTAATAAAGCCACCGTGCTTTCGCCCCAGCATTCCGCACCGGCACGGTGGAATTCATCGAGTATAATATAGGCAGGCTTCTGCGCTGCTATTTCGTCCAGCTGCGCCTGCGTGCAGCACATCAGTTTGGCATAGGTATAAAAGTGAACGTTTGCCAGCGGAAAATCCGGGTCGTTCCTCTTTAGGCTTTCCAGCTGGGTCTTGAAGATATATTCACTGGGAGAAAGCCAGATCACGCCCTTCTCCGGGTTGTCCTCGATCAGCTTGAACGCAATATAGCTCTTTCCGGTGCCGGTCGGATGAACAATGGCAGCCTTGCCATACTGGTCCATCATCCGGACTGCCGCATGATATGCCTTCTCGTTGTGTTCAAACAGACATAATGCCACCTTGTTCACCCCTTCCCGCATAAAGGGGTATCCTCCACATGGAAAATGGAGGATACCAATCTTTCGACATCATTGTTTGATTCTCCCTATTATTCTATCATGGTTATATCTGGGAATCAATAGAAAGCCATACAAATGTATCCCACCTGACCTTAGAAAAAACCTCGCAGAAGCCGAAAGTTTTTTGCACTTTGCCCAGTTCTGCATGAAAAATCCGGCTAAAAACGTAGGTGGACAAAATAAGTGGTCAAATGGGTGTCCAAGCCGTAGGAGGAAACAAAATGGCACGACGGGGAGAAAATATTCGCAAACGCAAGGATGGCCGGTGGGAGGGCCGCTACATCAAAGCGCGTACACCGGAGGGGAAAATCCAGTGGGGCTACGTCTATGGCACGGTCTATGCTGAGGTCAAACGTGTGCTGATTCAAAAGAAAGCAGAGGCAGGCTTCTACAATCTAAAGAGAACCGACCTGACCTTTGAAGCACTGGCTGAGGTGTGGCTGCACTCCCTGCGGAACAGCATAAAAGAATCCACCTATGCGCATTATTCGTACACGCTGCACAAGTATCTTCTTCCGGTTTTGAGTAAAGTGCCAGTCGCATCCCTTGAGGAAAGCTTTCTGGAACAAGCTATGCAGCAGATCATTGCGCCTATGGATGCCACACACAAGCCGCTGGGGAACTCCTCTGCCCGGGAATGCCTCTCCATACTGCGCCGCATCTGCAAATATGCCGCGCATTTACGCCTGATCCGTCCGATGGAGTTGGAGGTGGCGCTGCCAAAAGCTATCGACAAAATTTCTGTGCCCCTCTCCCCGGCGGAGCAGCAGCGACTTTATCAGTATGTACAGGAGAACCCTACGCCCCGCAAAATCGGCTTATTATTAGGGGTGGAATTGGGACTGCGTATTGGTGAGATCTGCGGCTTACAGTGGGGCGATTTCGACCTGAAACTTGGAACGCTGAAAATCAACCGGACGGTCTGCCGAATTTCCTGTGAAAATGGGCATACAAAGGTGGTCATCCAAACGCCTAAAACCCGCACCTCCCGCCGGGAAATTCCAATCCCGAAGCAGCTGCTTATTATGCTGAAAAAACTGCGTGGATGTGTCAGCAATGCCACATGGTTTCTGTCCGGTAACGAGTCCAAGCCCACCGAACCCCGTTGCTACCGAAAAAGCATCAAGGCATATCTGAAGCAGTCAACTGTCCGGCAAGTACGTCCGCACGCGCTGCGCCATACCTTTGCAACGACCTGTCTGCAGGCGGGGTGCGATGTAAAGACCCTCAGTGAATTGTTAGGACACGCTAACGCCAACATCACCTTGCAGCGCTATGTGCACTCTGACCTGACCCGAAAGCGCCGGGAGATGAACCGAATTTTCTCCCATCAGGTGTCCGTGAGGGGTAGGAACACGCTAAATATGACGTAGCAGCGCATGATTTCTTTTCCGTTCCTCCATTTTCCATGTGGAGGATACTTTTTTGTTAAATATATTCTTTGCATCATGAAATACTTTTGCGTACACAATACTGCACGAACTTCAGCACCTCATATTGAGTTGAACTTTATCCATGACTGTAAAAGATGCCGTTGCCAAACGCTTTAAACAGCTCTGCGACCAACGGGGGATATGTCCCAACAAGTTGGCGACCCGTCCCGGTGCATATTCCAAAATTGATTTATTGTTTATATATTTTTATTCTACAAACTGCACCTCTTGCGAACACAAAAAACGCGTGTTATACTGAAGCCATCAAAAAACATTGGAGGTGTCCCCTATGCCCCGTCCCAAAGGAAGCAAGAACAAGACCAAGACCGTAAAAGCAACCGTTGACTTTGCTGCACAGATCGCCGAAAAGCAGTCTGCAAAGGAAGCCGCTGCCGCTGAAATCGAATCCATCACTGCGAACATCGATGCGCTGAAAGCTGACCTGAAAGCCAAGAAATCTGAGCTGAAATCTATCGACAAGGAAATCGCCAGAATCGAAGCTAAAAAGGTCAAGGCTGAAACCAAAGCAGCGGAATCCGCAAAGAAAGCCGAAGCAGAGGACGTGCTGAAAAAGCTGCTGGCAAGCGGCGTGAGCGCAGACGATATCCTCGCAAAGCTGAAGTGATCTGAAAATTTCTAACGCAGTAGTTGACGGAAGCATCTACGTCGCAAGCAGTGCAACTTGGTACCAACTTGCGATTTTTGAATCGGATTTTTCAAAATCCAAATTCAAAACGCTTGTTGGGCTGTGCCCAAACCCCTTGTGTTCTGCATCCGGTGGATGCAGGCTGCGCATTTTTGCAAAACGCTTTTTTGATCTGAGTGCCGATGCCTGTGGTATCGGCACTTTTTGCACAGATGGATTCCGGGAAGCAGAAAATCGTGCTATGCAGCACATCCGGAATTGTGCTATACTTGATTTATATAAACCTGTTTGTCCTAAAAAGTTGGAGGTGTTCATGGCTACACGAACCATTTGTTTTCCCATATCCGGCTACCCCTATTGCAAAGAACAGCCGGTGACGTTCACATGGATAAACGGTAGCAAGCGGCAGAATATCCGTGCCGTCCATGATGCCGTCCATACAACAGACCCTGATGTTTCGATTCTGGAAGTCAGCTCTGCATCCGTTCAGCCGGAGGGTGAGGCTGTTTCTTCTCTGCGGCTTCTGCTGCGTCTGGATTCTGTTGCGCAGGATGTGCCCATCAGCACGGTTTTTGAAGCGGCCAAGGTATTTGAACATGGTGGGCCATTCGTTGACCTTCTGACCTGTGCGCCATCCAAAGTCCATAAGGACACTCGGCTGCGCACCAATGGAAAGCTGCTGCGCTACTCTCTGGAAGGAAGTGAGTATCCGATAGAGCCGCACCCGGATTCATTTTTTGAGTGGCTCTACTGCCGTGCGTTGAAGCAGTTCCCGGAAAAGGCTGCGCAGCTGAGCAGATATAATGCCTTTTCTGATATTGCTGCCGCAGCGGATTCTAAAAAGTATTATGGCGATTCCTCGCGGGCGGCTGCAATCTATGTAGGACTTGCAGCGGCTGGAAAACTTCCGTGCATCGATTCCTATGAATCATTCATTGCGGAAGTTTACACGGAGCCAAAGCCCTTGCCCAAATCTGGAAAGTCTGAGACTGCTTCAAAAAAGACACCCGAGGTTTCTGCACCAGCAAAGGAGATTCCGGCAGACGAATCGTCGCAGTCCGATAATGCAAATATTCCGGACGGTGCGCAGATGGAACATATCCTTGAACTGCCCAAAGCGACCTGTCTGCTCCTCTCTTTGGCAAAAAATGCTGGTCTTTCTGCAAATAATTCCAGTGAGCTGGCGTATAAGGGAAAGGAATTTTTTCTTGACGCTTATCAGAAAGCACTGAAAAACAAAACGCTCCAAACCAATGTTCATAAGAACAAGTTCACTTTTCCGATGGAAGATCATGACAGCGGATTTCATGCGGTCGGAGTACTGACCCGTTCGCCTGCTTGGGAATACGGATGGAAGTTCAACTATCTGACCGAGAATACACCCGGCGCAGAAAAGCCCGAAGTCAAAGCAAAAATCCAGAAGCCTTTGACCGCATTGGAGCATCTGGAACGCTGTGGGTATAAAATCGTTCAGCAGGTCGTGCCGGAAAAACTCCCACCGATTGCTGTTCAGCGGATGGCATGGAAAACAGGCGAGGCTCTTTGCGACCCGGTGGTGGTGGATTTCTTGCAGTTTATCCGAACACATATGCAGAGCGACGGCTCTTTTTCGTTCCGTATCCCAAAGGGTGCGTCCAAAAAATCGTTTGTCACACTTTCAGAGATCGCTCAGACGTGGGACAAAATGGGGCTTTTTGCGGCCATTGTGATTTATCCGCAGAATATTGTCTATGAACTTGCGCAAAATGAAACCGTCCGGCACTTTTTGAGCGGAAAGTGGCTGGAGCTTTTTGTAGAACATCAGGTTCAGCAGATCCTGAACCACTATCAGGAGGAGCAGGGCGCAGAAGTTTCGGTTTGCTCCAATGTGGTCCTTTCAGAAACGGCATCCGTAGGGAGCACGCATGAGCTGGATGTCGTGTTCTCCATCAATGGGAAATTTTTCTGGGTAGAAGCCAAATCCTCCAGCCGAAGCATTGATTATGGAAAATATGCTTCTCTGTGCGAAAAGCTGAACGTGACACCAGAAAGCTTGCTTTTGGTCAACAGCGATTTGTCCGTGGAAGAGTGCGAAGGTGTTTCTTATTTCTGGAATTACCGTGTTGCAAACTGTGCAACGATCACGCAGGAACTGGAAAGCATGATTGCTAAACAAATCGAAAGCACCGGAAATGCTGCTCTGAGTACAGACTGAGCAATAAGCAAAAAAGGCCCTGAGAACCCTGCCGGATAAGCGGCAAAGTTCTCAGGGTCGTATTGTTTATCTGGAATGTTCGGTTTGCTCTGGCTTCTTTTCCTCATCGAAGAAAAGCTCAATATTTTTCTGTGCTCGAAGAAGCTCCTGCATTTCTTCTTTCGCTTTGCGATAGTCCGGGTAGCGTGCTTTCTTTTCTGTCAGCAGCTTGGAATATTCCGCGTCCAACTCCTTGACCTTGGGGAGTTTTTTCAAGTTAGCTTCATTAAATGCCACTTTCGCTGCCTTGTGCAGGGTGATCTCCGTGCGGTGCGTTTCCAGAAAACGCTTGCTGTATCCGGTCTTGCGGTAGGCGTCATAGACCGGACGTGTCTTGGCGTAGTTGATGATGTGCGCTTTCAGCACCGCGATTTCTGCCAGCCGCTTCTCTGATGCTTTAATGGAATCGCCCAGTTCATGATAACGGGCAGTGGCAGCGTCCACACGCTCCTGCATTTCCTCAATGCTGCCGATTTTGTTTTCCTGTAAGAAAACCAGCGTCCTGGACATCTCTTTTAAGTTGTGCTGCTTTGCCCAGCGGGCAAAGCCCGCGCCTTTTTCCTTGGCAAGTTTTGCCTGAATGTCCACCAGCATCTGAAATTTCTGCTCCGGTGCCGGGCACTTTTGCCGAGGCCGATGCTCCGCTTCTCCGGCAAGGACAGCTTTCAGTTCTTCCTCGCTGTACCCTGCTCCCAGAGTGCGGAACCGGATGAATCGCTTCTGCCGTGCGCCCTTGACGGAGGTGTACTTTCCGCGTTTGACTTCATAGCCCTGCTGCTCCAGCTTTTGCAGAAAGTCCTCGTAGTCCTTGGGCTTTTCAGCCAGAATGCTGTCGATCACGCTGCATAGCCGGTCACGGTTGCTCTCTTTCGGCGGGTAGAGCGTGCGCTTCTGCCGCTCCCGGTAAGGCTTTATCTCAATGACGGAGAGCTGATGTTCTAAGCAGATCAGGTCACTCAACCGCTGAACTGCCAATGCCGAAAAGAAAAAATCCCGGAATTTTCGTGTTCCATCCAGCGCAGTGGAGTTATAAATAATGTGGTTGTGGATGTGTTCCCTGTCCGTGTGGGTGGCAACGATAAATGCATATTTGCCTTTGGTAAAGCGCATTGCCAGCTCGTAGCCCACCTTATTGGCTTCCTCGGCGGTGATCTCACCGGGGCGAAAAGACTGCCGAATCTGATAGGCGATCACATCATTTTTCTGTCTGCGCCCTGTGGCAAGTTCGTATTGCCGCTTGGACAGCATAAATTCTTCGTCTGCGGTCAATGGGCTGCACTCGTAGCTGCTGACCAGCTCTCCCCTGTTCGTTTTGTCAGGATTCTTCGCATAGTCCGTGCGGCTTTTCAGGCAGGCCGCAACCGACTTGCTCTTGTTTTTGTGCAGCGCGATCAAACGTGTTGCAGCCATTCTGAATCACCTCCCGTGTGACAGGCAATACTTGAGCCACTTTGCTAACGAACACTTGAGCCACTTGTAGCGTTCGCAGCCCCAAACAAAAAAGCCGCCCGAAGGCGGCAAAGATAAAAATACTTACAGTTCTGCAAGCCATTCGCTGAACCGTCCGATGCCCTCTGTGATGGCAGTTGCACCGAAAAAGAGAACGAAGCAGATAAACTCTGCCACCAGCAGAATGAAAAACTGATCCCAAGTCTGGCGGTAGGCGGTGTAGATGCCGCAGCCGAAGATGTAGAGCATCAGCGGCGCGACCACATAGCTGGACAGGGTCAGCAGCCATTTTGCCATCAGAGCCAGAAACGCCACAAAGAGAGAAATCGGGAAAAGAGCAATTTTCTTCAGCGTAAACATCATATCGAACACCAACCTTTCTTTTCGGCTCTATTATAAAGGTATCAGCTATTGCGTTGCAAGGATGTCAACCCATATGTACCCCCGCAGCCCTCCAACTGCGGGGAAAAATTTAGAGTTCTGCCAGCCGGGAAAGGATCTGCCGACCAATCTCAATCAGTTCATCCAGCCGCTGCCGCAGGTCCTCCATGTCGGCGGCATAGACCCGACCATTTTCATTGGCGGCTTTGGCGTACTGGTTCAGGTTATTGCTGCACATTTGCAAAAGATACGCCATGCGCCGCAGTTGCGGCAGGTCAAGATTCAGGCAGTAGCCATCCAGAGCCATTTTTCGGATATAGGCGCTCAGGCTGCGGATGCCCATGCCCAACATCTTTTCATAAATGCGGCTTTTCTCAGCTTTTGTGGTTCTCAGGATAATGATTTCATCCCGCTTTTCCCTCACCGGGCATCACCGTCCTTGTCGTAATAACTGCGGAAGGGCTTCACCGGCTCCGGTTTATCCGATTTTTCTTCCAGTGCTGCCAGTACCGAGGGGCGGCGAGGTGCGTCCTCCTGTTCTTCCTCATCCTGTTCCGGGTCGTGGCTTTTTTCGTCCACATCCAACTGAGCATTCAGTTCCGCAAGCCGTGCAGACTTTTCTGCCAGTTCTTCCTCCTGTGGGAAGGGCTTTTCCACCTCGATTTGCGCTGCTGCCTGCTGCTGATGCAGAGTGGCTAGTTCATTCTCAGCAGAGTTAATGCGCTCCGGGAAGTTGTTCAGCGAATTATCCAGACGGATAATGTTGCCCAGAGGGTCGGTGCCCAGTGCTACCGGGTATCTCCGTTCGCCCTTCAGAATAGCCTGATACTCACTGCGGAAGGTATCGAACCGCAGAGACAACTCAAAGCCCCGGTAGCTGCCGATCACTTTTTCTTCGGCGTTGGGCAGTTCGGAACAGGCAAGCACCAGACGCTCACCGGCGGTCTTTTTCTCATCGTAGGTCACGCCCTTGATGGTCATGCCGCAGAAACCCTCTTGCACCTGCGGGTGGGCAGCGGCAAGCTGTGCATCCGCTTTCAGCCCGGCGATGTGGGCGTTCGTTTCCTGAATGTCAGCCGGGAATTTTGTCAGCAGCTTGTCTTGCAGACGGAATTTCTGGCTCTGGTGGTCGGCTTTCAGAACCTTGAGTTTTGCGACCTGCACATCCAAATCCATCTTCTCCTTGATGAGCGGATTTCCGGCGCACAGTGCCTTGATCTCCGCATAAGAAAGTGCCTGCTCGTCCACATCCTCGCAGGAGCGCACCGGGGATTTGCTGGTCATAATCTGGCTGATAAATCGCTGTTTATTTTCAAGGGTCTGAAAGAGGTAGCTGTCAAATGTCCCTTCCGTAACGTAATTGAACACCTTGACTTCCTTATTCATGTTGCCCTGCCGGATGATGCGACCATTGCGCTGGGTCATGTCGCTGGGCTTCCAGCCAACATCCAGATGATGCACCGCCACAAGTCGGGACTGGACGTTGGTGCCCGCTCCCATTTTTGCAGTGCTTCCGAGCAAAACTCGCACATCGCCGGAGCGCACTTTGGAGAATAATGCCGCTTTTTTTGCTTCGGTATCGGCGTTGTGGATAAACTCGATCTCATTTTCCGGTACACCAACGGCAATCAGCTTTTTGCGAATATCCTCGTACACATTAAAGTTGCCGTCATTTTTCGGTGTGGAGAGGTCACAGAACAAAAGCTGTGTCAGCTTCTGGTCTTTGCCATCTTCCCAGATTTTCAGCACGTTCTGCACACAGACGTTCAGCTTGCTGTTGGGATCGTCCGGCAGCATGGGGTTCATCAGGCGAACGTCCAAGCCAATCTTGCGCCCATCGTTGGTGACGCAGAGCATATTGTCCACGGATGCATCCACGATGCCGGAGTGGATATCTGCGGCACGTTTGCTCAGTTCCTGCACCATTTCCTTTTGAATTTCGGACGGCTTTGCCACCACGGTTTCAAACTTTGCGACCGGCACCGGCAGATGAAGCTGGTCGCTAGTTTTAATGTCCGCAACCTCCTTGAACATGGACATCAGTTCCGGGAGGTTGAAAAACTTGGCGAACCGGGTGCGGGCACGGTAGCCGGTACCCTCCGGGGCAAGCTCAATGGCCGTGGTCGTCTCACCAAAGGTGGATGCCCAGCAGTCGAAGTGCGTCAGCTTTTTCTGCTGCAAGGTGCTGTACTGGAGGTACCGCATGACCGTGTACAACTCGGTCATGGAGTTGCTCACCGGGGTGCCGGTAGCGAACACCACGCCACGCCCGCCGG
>OLBS01000021.1_pt1 | contig 21557 bp, 9 predicted proteins | sample 1607371 | NCBI WGS metagenome assembly OLBS01 (sample SAMN02674597, study PRJEB24791) | human gut metagenome, SKBSTL013 | isolation source: stool | host: Homo sapiens | place: USA | reverse complement strand
GTTCAGACGTGTGCTCTTCCGATCTATCGCGTCCCGGGGCTATTTGTTGCTTATGGGAGAAAAAGCGGTCCGCTCAGGCGCTTTTTGCGGCCGATGGTCAGGGCCATCAGCAGGGCGGCCGGGATCATCTCATAGCCGCATGCGCAGGGTGAGCAGTATGCTCAGGACGCGTTCTTTCATAGCTTCGTTTTCTTTTCTTTGTCCTCCGGGGCCGCCGGGGCGGCGGCCTGTGCTTCCTCCGACAGGGAAAACTCATAATGCATGGCCAGGGCCTGGAACAGCTTCTGCATCACCTGCTCCGCCACGGTGCGGATGTCCAATCCCTCCACAAAACGCAGAATCTGCTGCACCTCCTCCTCCGGGACCTTATAGCCCCGCAGGCTCAGGGTCAGGAACATCCGCAGCTTCTTCTCCAGCGTCAGCGTCCCATCGCAGGGGCGGACCATGTAGCCCCGCATAAGGCCGGCGGAGCCAAGCTCCAGGGTGTAGAAGTCCTCCTCCGTCAGCTCCGGCTGATAGGAGCCGAAGATCCGGTACAGCTCCCGGGCGGTGGCCCGGAAAATAAACTCGGACACCTCGCTGTGGGTATAGCTCTCCACATAGATCTCCCGCAGGTTCTCGTTCAGCTCCGTCAGGGTCATCTGGATGGCGGTCTCCGCGGCGTAGACATAGGCGGGGGGCAGCTGCTTCCCGGTGACGTCCCGGGCCATGGAGAACTGGTTAGAGAACATGAACTCCGCCAGCTCCGTCAGGACGCCGTCCTTGGCCCGGAAGATATTCTGGAAAATGCTGTTGGACACCGCCGCCTTGTGAACGATCTCCGCCACGGTGGTTTTTTTGTAACCCTGCTCCAGAAACAGCTTGACGCAGACCGTCAGGATCCGTTTTTTGGCGGGCAGACTGGCGCTTGTGATGGTCGTAATACGCACTTCCTTCCCTATATTTGGCATGCATGCCATGATTGTAACAGAGATTTTCGGAAAAGGCAAGGGGAATTTGGAAAAAGCCCCGCGCCCCGGACGGGACGCAGGGGGCGGGTCAGAACAGGTCCAGGGTGTTGTCCAGATACAGGGCCTCCCGGACGTGAATGTGGTACTCCGGGCGGGTCAGATAGTGCAGCAGGAACTCCAGCAGCAGGGCGGTGCCCAGGCTGCGGCCCTCGATCTTGAACTGGGAAAAGCCCATGGGGAGATAAACGTCCCGGATATCGTTCACGCCGATGAAGCCGGGGTTCTCCATGGCCCGGGAGAAGCGATAGCCCCCGGCGGCGTCCGGGGCGGTGCAGCGGTGGACGGGACCCTCCAGGCCCAGGTTCTCCCGGCTGACGGACCGGTAGCAGGCGGCCCGGTCCCGGCAGCCGAAGGCGCAGCACTCGTTGCACAGAAGCTCCGTCTTGTCCCGCAGGACCTGGGGCAGGGTGTCCAGCTGGCGGAAGGCCCGGTTCAGCCGGAAATCCGCCACCACATAGCGGAACTCCGGCCGCTCCAGCTCCCGGCGCAGCAGGGAAAAATCCGTCAGCACCTTGGTGGTGGAGGAGACGAAGTACAGCCCGGGATAGGTCCGGCGCAGATGGTCCAGCAGCAGGTCCGAGTGGACGATGACTCCGTTCTGCGGGCCGGGGCTTTCCGCCAGCAGGCGGCACAGCCGGTTGCAGCGGGGGTCCGACAGGTGCTCCGGCCGCAGCAGGGAGTTGCTGAAGGTCAGCCGGGCGGAGATGCCGTATTCCCGGGTCAGGGCCAGCACCTCCCGGGGGTCCCGGTCCCCGGACCCCACCCGGCCGCCGCCCCAGATGCAGTCCGCCGGTGCGCCATACAGGGAGGCGATGCGGCACCAATCGTAAAAATACTCCCGGTGCTGCCGGAACAGCGGCAGAAACACCCGGTAAAAATCGTAAAATTCAAACAGGCCCGGCAGATGATAGCAGGCGGCGGATGCGGACATGGCGAAACGGCTCCTCCCTTGTGCGGATACCCCTACTGTACCACGCCGCCGGGAAAAAGGCAAGAAAACAGCCCCCGGCGGGAATCCGCCGGGGGCTGCGTAACGAACCGTATATGCCCGGAGTCGTCTTACTCCTGGTCCTGCTCGTCCTGGCCGGGAGTTTCCTCCAGCACCTGGGCGGCGTCCTCCTGCAGGGCCTCCACGCCGGTGGCCTGCTCTTCGGGCTGCTCCTCCTGAAGCTCCTCCTCCGTCACGGGGACCAGCTCCTCGGCGAAGTGCCGATAGGCGTTCAGGCCGGTGCCGGCGGGGATCAGCTTGCCGATGATGACGTTCTCCTTCAGGCCCACCAGGTGGTCCACCTTGCCCTTGATGGCGGCCTCGGTGAGGACCTTGGTGGTCTCCTGGAAGGACGCGGCAGACAGGAAGGAATCCGTGGCCAGAGAGGCCTTGGTGATGCCCATCAGAAGCTGGGTATAGGTGGCCTCCTGCAGAGGCTCGCCGTCCTCCCGGACCTCGCCCGCTTCGATGCGCTGGCGGACGCGCTCGTTCTCGTCCTCCACCTCCAGGACGTCGGCCATGGCGCCGGACAGCAGGCCGGTGTCGTTGGCGTCCTCCACCCGGACCTTGCGCATCATCTGGCGCACGATGACCTCGATGTGCTTATCGTTGATGTCCACGCCCTGCTGGCGGTACACCTTCAGGACCTCCTGGATCAGGTAGTTGTGCACGGCGGAGGCGCCGCGGATCCGCAGCACGTCGTGGGGGTTCAGGGCGCCGTCCTGCAGCTGTTTGCCCTTTTCGATGACGTCGCCGTCACGGACCTGCAGGCCGGTGTGGGGCACGGAATAGGTGCGGGTGTCGCCGTCGTCGGCGGTGACGATGATGTTCAGCAGACTGCCCTTGGTGGCCTCCTCGAAGCGGACCTTGCCGCCGATCTCGGCCAGAGTGGCCATCTTCTTGGGCTTGCGGGCCTCGAACAGTTCCTCCACGCGGGGAAGACCCTGGGTGATGTCGCCGCCGGCCACGCCGCCGGTGTGGAAGGTACGCATGGTCAGCTGGGTACCGGGCTCGCCGATGGACTGGGCTGCGATGATGCCAACGGCCTCGCCGGGGCCCACGGGCTTGGAGGTGGCCAGGTTCATGCCGTAGCACTTGGCGCAGATGCCGCTGTGGGCCTTGCAGGTCAGCACGGTGCGGATCTCGGCGGAGTGAATGTCGAAGCTCTCCAGCAGGGCGGCGTCGCTCTCGGTCATCATGTGATCCTTGGAGATCAGCACCTCGCCGGTCTTGGGGTCGGTGATGTCATGCACCGGGAAGCGGCCTCGGATGCGCTCGGAGAATTTCTCGATGACCTGGCCGTTTTCGCTGATCTCGGACACCAGAATGCCCTTCTGCACGCCGCAGTCATCCTCCCGGATGATGACATCCTGGCACACGTCCACCATGCGGCGGGTCAGGTAACCGGAGTCGGCGGTACGCAGAGCGGTATCGGCCAGGCCCTTCCGGGCGCCTCGGGAGGAGGTGAAGTAGTCCAGCACGGACATACCCTCGCGGAAGTTGGCCTTGATGGGGATCTCGATGGTCTTACCGGCGGTGTTGGCCATCAGGCCGCGCATACCGGTCAGCTGACGGATCTGCTTCATGGAGCCGCGGGCGCCGGAGTCCGCCATCATGAAGATGGGGTTGTAGCGGTCCAGGCTGGCGGTCAGGGCGTCGGTAACGTCGTTGGTGGTCTTTTCCCACTCGCGGACCACCAGCTTATAGCGCTCCTCGTCGGTGATGAAGCCCATGTTGTACTGGTCCTCGATGTCCACCACCCGCTGTTCGGTCTCCCGGATCAGCTCATACTTCTTCTCGGGGACGGTCATGTCCGCGATGGAGATGGTGATGGAGCCCCGGGTGGAGTATTTATAGCCCGTGGCCTTGATGTTGTCCAGCACCTCGGCGGCGGTGGTGAAGCCGTACTGCTTGATGGTGCGGTCCACGATCTTGCCCAACAGCTTCTTGCCGCAGGTCTCGGTGATCTCATAGTCGAAGAAGTGCTCGGAACGGGTGCCGTCGTCGTTATACCGCTTCACAAAGCCCAGATCCTGGGGGATGTTGCGGTTGAAGATGATGCGGCCGGCGGTGGCCCGGACCACATGGGACAGCTTTTCGCCGTTCACTTCCTTGGTGACGCGGATCCACACCGGCTGGTGCACGCCGATGATGTGCTCGTTATAGGCCATGAGCACCTCGTCCTCGTCGCGATAGATGTTCATGTGGACGTTGGCCCGCTCCTGGTCGGTAAGCTCGTCATAGCTCTTGCCGGCCAGGGAGAAATCCACGCCCTGGGGCCAGTATTCGTCGTTGTCCATCTGGCTGACGCCGTTTTCAAACCGCTCGAAGGTCAGGTAGTAGGAGCCCAGCACCATATCCTGGGTAGGAACGGTAACGGGACCGCCGTCCTGGGGCCGCAGCAGGTTGTTGGCGGACAGCATCAGCAGGCGGGCCTCAGCCTGGGCCTCGGCGGACAGGGGGACGTGGATGGCCATCTGGTCGCCGTCGAAGTCGGCGTTGAAGGCGGTGCAGTTCAGGGGGTGCAGCTTCAGGGCGCGGCCCTCCACCAGCACCGGCTCAAAGGCCTGGATGCCCAGGCGGTGCAGGGTAGGCGCGCGGTTGAGCATCACGGGGTGGTCCTTGATGATCACGTCCAGAGCGTCCCACACCTCGGTGACGCCCTTGTCTACCATGCGCTTGGCGGACTTGATGTTGTTGGCGGAGCCGTCCTCCACCAGCTTCTTCATGATGAAGGGGCGGAACAGCTCCAGGGCCATCTCCTTGGGCACGCCGCACTGATAGATCTTCAGCTCGGGGCCCACGCAGATAACGGAGCGGCCGGAATAGTCCACGCGCTTGCCCAGCAGGTTCTGGCGGAAGCGGCCCTGCTTGCCCTTGAGCATATCGCTGAGGGATTTCAGCGCCCGGTTGTTGGCGCCTGTGACGGGGCGGCCCCGGCGGCCGTTGTCGATGAGGGCGTCCACGGCCTCCTGGAGCATACGCTTTTCGTTGCGGACGATGATGTCCGGGGCGCTGAGCTCCAACAGGCGCTTGAGGCGGTTGTTGCGGTTGATGACCCGGCGATACAGGTCGTTGAGGTCAGAGGTGGCAAACCGGCCGCCGTCCAGCTGGACCATGGGCCGAAGCTCCGGGGGGATCACCGGCAGAACGTCGATGACCATCCACTCCGGCTTGTTGCCGGACAGGCGGAAGGCGTCCACCACCTCCAGGCGCTTCACCACCCGGGCCTTCTTCTGGCCGGTGACGGTTTTCAGCTCCGCATGGAGCTGGGCGCTGAGCTCCTCCAGGTCGATCTGCTGCAGGAGCTTCTTCACGGCCTCGGCGCCCATGCCGGCGTCGAAATCGTCCTCATACTTCTCCCGCATGTCCCGGTATTCCTTCTCGGACAGCAGCTGGTTGCGCAGCAGAGGGGTCTCGCCAGGGTCGGTGACGATATACGCCGCGAAGTACAGGACCTTCTCCAGGATCCGGGGGCTGATGTCCAGCAGCAGGCCCATCCGGGAGGGGATGCCTTTGAAATACCAGATATGGCTGACGGGGGTGGCCAGCTCGATGTGGCCCATGCGCTCACGGCGCACCTTGGCCCGGGTGACCTCCACGCCGCAGCGGTCGCAGATCTTGCCCTTGAAGCTGATCTTCTTATACTTGCCGCAGTGGCACTCCCAATCCTTGGTGGGCCCGAAGATCCGCTCGCAGAACAGGCCGTCCCGCTCGGGCTTCAGGGTGCGGTAGTTGATGGTCTCGGGCTTCTTCACCTCGCCGTAGGACCACTCGCGAATCATTTCCGGAGAAGCGATTCCGATTTTAATGGCGTCAAAAGTGGGATAACTCATGCTCTATGCTCCTCCTGTTCCTTAAAATTCATCGTCCGCGCCGTCGTAGGAGGCCTCCACCTCTTCCTCGGGCACATAGTCGAAGCCTGCGTCCGCCAGCTCGCTCTCGTCGGCGTAGCGGCTGCGGCGGTCGTCCTCGGCGTCCATCCGGGCCAGGTTGAAGGAATCCGGGGCGTTCTCGTCCTCCTTCAGCTCGATCTGGTTGCCGTCCTCGTCCAGCACCTGGATATCCAGGCACAGGGACTGCAGCTCCTTCACCAGCACCTTGAAGGACTCGGGCACGCCGGGGGTGGGTACGTTGTGGCCCTTGACAATGGCCTCGTAGGTCTGCACGCGGCCGGTGACGTCGTCGGACTTCACCGTCAGGATCTCCTGCAGGGTATAGGCCGCGCCGTAAGCCTCCAGCGCCCAGACTTCCATCTCGCCGAAGCGCTGGCCGCCGAACTGGGCCTTGCCGCCCAGGGGCTGCTGGGTCACCAGGGAGTAGGGGCCGGTGGACCGGGCGTGGATCTTATCGTCCACCAGGTGGTGCAGCTTCAGGAAGTACACATAGCCCACGGTGACCTTGTTGTCGAAGGGCTCACCGGTGCGGCCATCGTACAGCACGCTCTTGCCCTCAGGATCCAGGCCCGCCTGCTGCAGCAGCTCCTGAATGTCGCTGTAAGACGCGCCGTCGAAGATGGGGGTGGCTACCTTCCAGCCCAGCTTCTGGGCGGCGTAGCCCAGATGGACCTCCAGCACCTGGCCGATGTTCATACGGGAGGGCACGCCCAGGGGGTTCAGCACGATGTCCAGGGGGGTGCCGTCGGGCAGGAAGGGCATATCCTCCTGGGGCAGGATGCGGGAAACAACACCCTTGTTACCGTGGCGGCCGGCCATCTTATCGCCCACGGAGATCTTTCTCTTCTGGGCGATATACACCCGGACCACCTGGTTCACGCCGGGCCCCAGCTCGTCGCCGGCCTCCCGGGTGAACACCTTGGCGTCCACGATGATGCCGCTTTCGCCGTGGGGCACCTTCAGGGAGGTGTCCCGGACCTCCCGGGCCTTCTCGCCGAAGATAGCCCGCAGGAGACGCTCCTCGGCGGTGAGGTCGGTCTCGCCCTTGGGGGTGACCTTACCCACCAGGATGTCCCCGGCGTGGACCTCGGCGCCCACGCGGATGATGCCGCGCTCGTCCAGGTCCTTCAGGGCGTCCTCGCCCACGTTGGGGATGTCCCGGGTGATCTCCTCGGGCCCCAGCTTGGTGTCGCGGGCGTCGATCTCATATTCCTCGATATGGATGGAGGTGTAAACATCCTCCTTCACCAGCCGCTCGTTGAGCAGCACGGCGTCCTCGTAGTTGTAGCCCTCCCAGGTCATGAAGCCCACCAGGATATTGCGGCCCAGGGCGATCTCGCCCTGATCGGTGGCGGGGCCGTCGGCCAGCACCGTGGGATCGTCGCCGCCGTGGACCCGCTCGCCCACGGAAACGATGGGCTTCTGGTTGATGCAGGTGCCGTGGTTGGAGCGCAGGAACTTGATGAGCTTATAGTCCTTGCTCTCGCCGCTGTCATACTTGACGGACACGTTGGTGGCGTCCACCTTGGTGACCACGCCGTCGCCCTCGGCCAGCACCACCACCTCGGAATCCAGGCAGATCTTGTGCTCCATACCGGTGCCCAAGATGGGGGCCTCCGGCCGCAGCAGGGGCACGGCCTGCCGCTGCATGTTGGCGCCCATCAGGGCGCGGTTGGCGTCGTCGTTGGGCAGGAAGGGGATCATGGCCGTGGCGATGGACACCATCATACGGGGGGAGATGTCCATATAGTCCACGTATTCCGGCTCCACCTGGATGGTCTCGTCCTGGTGGCGGCAGGTGATACGGGGGCCGATGAGGCAGCCGTTCTCGTCCACCGGCTCCGCCGCCTGACACACAACGTACTGATCCTCCACGTCGGCGGTCATATAGGTGATCTCGTCGGTGACGCGGCCGGAGGGGCGCTCCACCCGGCGGAAGGGGGCCTCGATGAAGCCGTACTCATTGACCCGGGCATAGGTGGCCAGATAGGAGATCAGGCCGATGTTGGGACCTTCGGGGGTCTCGATGGGGCACATGCGGCCATAGTGGCTGTAGTGCACGTCGCGGACCTCCATGTTGGCGCGCTCGCGGCTGAGGCCGCCGGGGCCCAGGGCGGACAGACGCCGCTTGTGGGTCAGCTCGGCCAGGGGGTTGGTCTGGTCCATGAACTGGCTCAGGGGGCTGGAGCCGAAGAACTCCTTGATGGCTGCGGTGACGGGCCGGATGTTGATGAGGCTCTGGGGCGTGACGATGTCCAGATCCTGGATGGTCATCCGCTCCCGGATGACCCGCTCCATGCGGGAAAAGCCGATGCGGAACTGGTTTTGCAGCAGCTCGCCCACGCAGCGCAGGCGGCGGTTGCCCAGATGGTCGATGTCGTCCTTGGACACCAGGCCGTGGGCCAGGACGTTCATATAGTTGATGGAGGTGAGGATGTCGTCGATGATGATGTGCTTGGGCACCAGGCGGTCCGCCTGCAGGCGGCACTGCTCGATAAGCTCCTCGCCCTGATACTGGCCCATCAGCTCCTGCAGCACGTCAAAGCGCACCCGCTCCTTGATGCCGCACGCCGTCTTGGGGTCAAAGTCCACATAGCGGCTCATATCGCACATGCGGTTGGTGAAAATGCGGATGACCTCGCCGTTTTCCAGCCGGACCTTCACCATACCCACGCCGATGGCGTCCAGGGTGCGGCAGTCGTCGCCGGAGAGGACGTGGCCCTCCTCCAGCAGAAGCTCGCCGGTGGCGGGGTCGGCCACGGGCTCGGCCAGCTTCTGACCCTTGGCCTGGGCCCACAGGGTCAGCTTCTTGTTGAACTTATATCGGCCCACGGTGCTCAGGTCATACCGCCGGCGGTCGAAGAACAGGCCCTGCATCAGGTTCTCGGCGGAGTCCAGCGTGGGGGGCTCGCCGGGGCGCTGCTTGCGGTAGATCTCCAGCATGGCCTCCTCATAGGACTTGCAGGTGTCCTTTTCCATGGTGGTCACGATGCGGGGATCGTCGCCGAAGCGGTCCAGAATCTCGCCGTCGGTCTTCAGACCCAGGGCCCGGATCAGGCAGGTGATGGGGAGCTTGCGGTTCTTGTCGATGCGGACCCAGAACACCTCGCTGCTGTCGGTCTCATACTCCAGCCACGCGCCCCGGTAGGGGATCACCGTGGACGTCAGCAGGGGCAGGTCGGTTTTCAGGTCGATCTCCTTGCCGTAGTAGATGCCGGGGGAGCGGACGATCTGGCTGACCACCACGCGCTCGGCGCCGTTGATGACGAAGGTGCCGGAGTGGGTCATCAGGGGGAAATCGCCCATGAAGATCTCCTGCTCCTTGATTTCGCCGGTCTCCTTATTGTGCAGGCGCACGCTGACCTTCATGGGGGCGGCATAGGTGGCGTCCCGGGCCTTGCACTCCTCCACGTCGTACTTGGGCTTCTCGTCCATGCTGTAGTCGATGAAGCTCAGCTCCAGGTTGCCGGCATAGTCGCCGATGGAGGCCACGTCGGCGAAAACCTCCCGCAGGCCGGTGTCCAGGAACCACTGATAGGATTTCTTCTGGATCTCCAGCAGGTTGGGCATCGCCATGACCTCTTCGTGTCTGGCAAAGTTCTTGCGCAGGGTCTTGCCATAATACTTGTCCTTGGCCATCTTCAATACTCACGCCTTTCTTTTCGCATTTTCTCCGTGCTTTTCCTTGGGAACCGCTCTCCCGGGATTTTGACACGCTCGGCCCGGTTGTTTGTTTTCGCCCGAGCCCACTTGTAATTTTGGGGGAAAGCTGGTATCATAACAGCAGATTGAAATGGGGCATCAGGCCCCATTTTCTCAATATAGCGTCTTATTGTACCACAGGCGCGGCCCCTTTGTCAACATAAAACCCCGCCGGGAGCCCGATTTTTTCGGACTCCCGGCGGGATTTTTCGCAGGCGCCGTATTTTTATGCTGCGCAAGGGATTTTTCGAAATTGCGGGCATTTCCCGCGCGATCCGTCGGACGGAGCCGCGGACGGTCCGCAAATGCGTAGCCTTGCAGCGCGCCGGAAAGCTCCATCCCCGGGTGTCTGGCCCGGGGCCGTTTTTTTGACTGGAGAATGCCGGAAAATTTGGAAAATATTTTGGCATTTTATGCCGATACGTCATTGCATTAAAGCCCAAAAGCTGGTATAATATGTAAGTCGCGCTGAGCTTTTATGCAGCGGCGGACAATATATTTTATAGGAGGAACGAGATGACAGCTATCAAACGGTGCTGCGCACTGGCTCTGGCGGTTCTGATGATCCTGACCGCCCTGCCGGTGACGGCATTCGCCCAGGCAGCTGAGCAGGAGGTCAACGCCTCCCTGCAGGAAACCACGGTCAGCGGTATCGCCAACGATATCGCCCGCCAGGTCCTGCGCAGCGGCCAGAAAAACGGCGAAAAAATCCAGATGGAGAACACCGCGAAGCTCGACGACAGCGACGAAGTCGAGATCATCGTGGTGGTCAACGACTCCGTGGCCGACCCGGATTCCCGGGCCCAGGTCAACGCCCTGCTGCGCACGCAGAAGAGCGCCCTGGCTCAGATCAACCGGGCCATTGACGGGCAGGTGGAGCCCCAGCGGCAGTATACCACCCTGCTCAACGGCTTTTCCGCCACGGTGACCTATGGCCAGTACAAGGCCATCCGGAAGCTGGACTGCGTCCAGTCCGCCTTCATTTCCCCCACGTTTGAGCTGCTGCCCGACACCGCCAACAGCAACCGGATGATCGGCGGCGGTATCTATAATACCACGGGCTTCACCGGCGAGGGGATGCTGGTGGCCATTCTGGATACCGGCGTGGACATGAGCCACGAGATCTTCAAAACCGCCCCCAAGAGCCCTTCCCTGACCCGGGAGAAGCTCCAGTCCATGCTGGAGACTTATGATTTCCAGGTGGAGAGCATCGTCAAGGGCATCAGCGTGTCCGACCTGTATTACAGCGCCAAGATCCCCTTCCAGTTTGACTACGGCGACAAGGATAAGGACGGCAATCCCGGCGAAAAGGGCAGCCACGGCACCCATGTGGCCTCCACCGCCGCCGGTAATGTGGGCGTCAACGATGCCGTCATGGGCGTGGCTCCCCAGGCCCAGATCATCAACATGAACGTGTTCAAGTCCACCGGCGGCGCGTCCTATGCGGACATTCTGGCCGCTCTGGAGGACTGCATCCTGCTGGGCGTGGACGTGGCCAACCTGAGCCTGGGCTCCGACTGCGGCTACATCGACTATGACAGCGAGGACGCCTTCACCAAGAGCCTGCTGGACGTGTTCGAGCGCACCGGCGAGAGCGGCGTGTCCCTGGCTGTGGCCGCCGGCAACGCCTATAACGCCGCCTATGGCGACGCCTTCGGCGGCAAGGCCCTGGCCTCCAACCCCGATTACGGCCTGGTCAGCGAGCCCTCCACCTATGGCGAGTCCCTGTCCGTGGCCGCCGTGTCCAACGGCATGGTCAAGGGCCCCTATGTCACCGTGGGCGGCAAGGACCTGGCCTATCAGGACAGCGCCACCATCAGCGAGGACGAGAACGCCAAGCCCTTCCGCAGCCTGTCCGCCCGGGGCTCCATCGAGTATGTGGTGGTTCCCAACTACGGCGCGGAGGAGGACTATGCAGGCCTGGACCTGACCGGCAAGATCGCCCTGGTGCAGCGGGGCGGCGGTATGTACTATGAGCAGAAGGAGCGCAACGCCGCCAACGCCGGCGCCATTGGCATGCTGGTGTACAACAACGTCCCCGGCATGCTGTACATGTCCATCACCGACTGGAAGATCCCCTGCGCCTTCATCTCCCAGGCCGCCGGTGAATACATGAAGCAGCAGGAGACCAAGACTCTGTCCGTGGCCTCCGCCGACGCCCTGGTGGAATCCCCCACCTATGGCATGGCCGACTTCTCCAGCTGGGGCGCTACCCCCGAGCTGACCCTGAAGCCGGAGATCACCGCCCCCGGCGCGGGCATCTATGCCGCCGTGCCCGGCGGTTATGAGAGCATGGACGGCACGTCCATGGCATCCCCCCACGCGGCCGGCGGCATGGCCATCGTCCAGCAGGCCCTGAAGGCCCGGGGCAACAGCATGACCGGCGCCCAGCGCAAGCACATGACCGACACCCTGCTCATGAGCACCGCCCATGTGATCTATGACGACAACGGCGTGCCCTATTCCCCCCGGAAGCAGGGCGCTGGCCTGATGAGCATCAACGACGCCGTGAATACCCGGGGTTATCTGTCCGTGGAGGGCATGGAGCGTCCCAAGCTGGAGCTGAAGGACGATCCCGCCATGAAGGGCGTGTACACCATGACCTTCACCGTCCACAACACCGGCAGCGACACCCTGTATTACGACGTGACCCCCCTGGTGCTGACCGACACCACCGAGGCCTATGTCAACGGCAGCGGGCAGGAGTTCTCCACCATCAGCGGAAGCTCCCGGCTGCTCCCCCACACCTTCACCACCAACTGCGAGAATAATCGGGTGGCCGTGGCTCCCGGCAAGACCGCCGATGTCACCGTCACCGTCACCGTTACCGACGAGGGCCGGAAGATGCTGGCCCAGTTCCCCAACGGCAGCTATGTGGAGGGCTTCGTGACCCTGACCCAGGTGGCCGCCGACGGCAGCGCCCTGACCGATCCCATTGATCTGGGCCTGCCGTTCCTGGCCTTCTACGGCGACTGGACCAAGGCTCCCATCATGGATTCCACCGATTACTGGGAGACGCTGGACGGCTCCGCCAGCCAGGCCCAGGCGTACATGAACACCGCCTTCTCCTCCTCCAGCGAGAACACGGTGGACACCTATCTGGGCGACAACAACTACACCACCGTTCCGTATCTGGCGGACCGCAACGCCATTTCCCCCAACAACGATGACTTCATGGACAGCCTCACCGGCATCTACACCGGTCTGCTGCGCAACACCAAGAGCCTGAGGTATACCATCACCGGCGCCAACGGCCAGGTGTACTACAGCAAGGACTGCGAGTATGTGGGCAAGTCCATCTACAGCTACGACTATTACCGCATTGTGCCCGCCGGTGTGGACGCCGAATATGACGGCATTGAGCCCTGGTACGGCACCGACGCCCACAACGCCAAGCTACCCAACAACACCAAGGCCACCGTGACCATCGAGGCCACCCTGCCCTATGGCGACGGCGTGGGGACCAACCAGAAGCACTCCTGGTCCTTCCCCATCACCATCGACACCGAGGAGCCTCATGCCGACAACCTGAAGGTCACCGAGTCCGAGGGCCGGTACTATCTGAGCCTGGACGTGTCCGATAACCAGTATGTGGCGGCCGTGGTGTTCTACAACATCAAGAACAGCGAGATGCTCTATGGTATGCAGGGCTTCGGCGAGGACAAGCCCGGCGTCACCAGCCACATCAAGGAGTATGACATCACCGGCTTCGGCGAGACCTTCGGCATGATCGTCCACGACTACGCCGGCAACTCCAAGGTGTATACCGTCCGTGCTCCCGGCAACCCCGACGATCACGGCACCATCACCCCCACCAACATCCTCTGGACCGAGAACTTCAACGAGAAGTGGCTCCCCGACGACTGGAGCGTCCAGAGCAAGGGCGGCTCTCTGAACACCTGGTACCGCGACGAGGACTACATGGCCGCCGTGGATCATGACGACGACAACCAGCAGGACGAGTGGCTGATCTCCCGCACCACCGATATCAGCGGCGTGGATACCGAGGTCCACATGGTCTTCGATTTCTACACCACCTATTGGTACACCGTGGAGTATAAGCACTGCAACCTGCAGGTCATGGCCTCCGGCGACGGCGGCGAGAACTGGCAGGAGATCTGGAACCTGCAGCGGGATTCCGGCCTGTTCACCGCCTGGACCAAGACCCAGGCCAAGGTGACCATCCCCGAGAGCCTGCAAAGCAGCAAGGACCTGCGCTTCGCCTTTGTCTACACCGGTAAGGGCGGCTCCACCCTGTCTATGGACAACGTCCAGCTGTACGCCGAGGAGCGGGACAACTATGTGTCCGTCACCGCCACCGCCGGTGAGGGCGGCACCATCACCCCCGCCGGTCAGACCCTGGTGAAGAAGGGTACCAGCAAGACCTTCGACATCGCTCCCGCCCAGGGCTATGAGATCGTCAACGTCAACGTGGACGGCGCCGATCTCGGCCCCATCAGCTACTACACCTTCCAGCGGGTGGGCGTGGACCACACCATCTCCGCCACCTTCCAGAAGGCCCAGCAGTCCGGCGACACCGTGACCCTGACCACCACCGCCAATGAGGGCGGTACCGTGGCCCCCGCCGGTCAGACCACCTATGTCTCCGGCCAGGCCGTGGACGTTACCTTCACCCCGGACCAGGGCTATCAGCTGGCCTCCGTGAAGGTCAACGGCCGCACCGTGGACGTGACGGACGGCGCCTACACCCTGGTCATGGACCAGAGCTATGCCGTGTCCGCCGCCTTCGAGAAGATTCCCGACGTCCCCGTGGTGATGTTCCAGAACGACTTCGAGGACGTGGCCGGCGACAGCTTCCCCTTCCACGGTTGGACCGTGAAGGTGCAGGATACCAGCAGCACATGGAAGCAGTATACCTATTACAACTGGAAGAACGAGGGCAATGATTCCAAGCACGCTTACATCAGCAACGACTGGAAGGGTGCACAGGATGAGTACCTGATCTCCCCGGTGGTGGACCTGTCCGGTACCCGTGACGGCGTGCTGACCTTCGACTTCGCCTACGGCGAGTACGGCATCAAGAACAAGACCTTCACCGCTACGGTGGAAGCTTCTACCGACGGCGGAAAGACGTGGAACGCTATCTGGAACTTCCAAGACAGCTATACCGGCCAGCAGGCCAGCAACTACATCATTTCCGGCAGCGCAGAGGTTCCCGTGCCCGCCGAGTACAATGTGGACGGCGTCCAGTTTGCCTTCCGCTATGTCCATCCCAATGAGGACACTACCGGCCAGCTGGCCATCGACAACGTGAAGCTGATGGCGGTGGAGGACGGCCCCGTGGCCCAGAAGTACACCATCACCGCCACCGCCGGTGAGGGCGGCTCCATCACCCCCGCCGGTGAGGTGTCCGTGAAGGAGGGCGCGTCCCAGACCTTCGCCATCGCCGCCCAGGAGGGCTACGCCATCGCCGATGTGCTGGTGGACGGCCAGAGCGTGGGCGCGGTGGACAGCTACACCTTTGAGAATGTCACCGCCAACCACACCATCGCCGCCCTGTTCACCAAGACGGCCTCCGACGTGCAGTTCGACAACGACTTCGAGTCCGAGACCTTCCCCGGCCACGGCTGGACCCTCCAGTCCACCCGCAGCGACAGCCCCTATACCTGGTACCAGGGCACCAACAGAAACCTCAACACCACCAAGCAGGCCCGCATCGACATGGATTACTATGAAGATCCCTGGGGCGGCGGCTGGAGCGTGGGCAGCATCCGCAAGCCCCTGCTGCCTATGGCAGGCGGCAGCGACAAGCTGCAGGATGAGTATCTCATCTCCCCGGTGGTGAACCTCACCGGCAAGACGCCCACGCTGAGCTTCGATTACCTGCTGTTCAAGTCCGTCATCGGCAACTACTGCTCCGTGACCGTGGAGGCCACCACCGACGGCGGCCAGACCTGGACCACCATCTGGAATGCCGCCGATCTGGAGCCGGTAAGCGGTTATTGGTTCATGGGCACGGCCAACGTTGCCGTTCCCGCCGCCTTCTGCACGGACAATGCCCAGTTCGCCTTCCACTTCTATAAGAAGGCCAACCGGGGCTATGACGATACCGACGCCATGTTCGCCATCGACAACGTGACCATGACCTACGGCGCCACCGATCCCTGCGCCGATGGTCATACCCTCACCGCCGTGGCGGAGGTCCCCGCCACCTGCACCGAGACCGGCGTCAAGGCCCACTGGGTGTGCTCCGTCTGCAGCAAGCTGTTCAGCGACGCCGATGGCAAGAACGAGACCACCCTGGAGGCCCTGACCATCGGCGTGCTGGGCCACGACTATGGCGAGGCCGCCTGGACCTGGACCGGCTACGAGTCCGCCAAGGCTACCTTCACCTGCAGCCGTGACGCCAGCCATGTGGAGGAGGTCACCGCCGCTGTTACCAGCGAGATCACCACCCCCGCTTCCTGCGAGAGCACCGGCGTCCGGACCTATACCGCCACGGTGACCTTCCAGGGCAAGAACTACACCGACACCCGCACCGAGACCCTGCCCTCCCTGGGTCACAAGACCCAGCTGGTGGGTGCTAAGCCCGCCACCTGCACGGAAGACGGCTACACCGGCGACGAGGTGTGCACCGTGTGCCAAGAGGTCGTGAAGAAGGGCGAAGTCATCCCCGCTACCGGCCACGATTACAAGGACGGCAAGTGCACCAACTGCGGCGAGACCGACCCCAACTACAAGCCCGCTGAGCCCGAGAATCCCGGCGTCAAGACCGGCGACGAGGCTCACACCGCTCTGTGGCTGGCTGCGGCCTCCGTATCCCTGCTGGCTGCCGCTGCCCTGCTGCTGAGCAAGAAAAAGCACCTGAGCTGACCCTAAAAAGTCAGGTAATAGCAATAGCCCCGGGATGCTATCGCGTCCCGGGGCTATTGCATAGAACCTTTGATTCTCTGCACTCCATAAAAAATCCGCAGGGCACAGCCCTGCGGATTTTTTTACTTGATTCGGTTACAGATACTTGCGCATGCCCTCGGTGGCCACGGAAGCGTCGGCGGTGAGGGTCACGGTGAACTTCACGGTGTTGGCATCGCTGAACTTGTCCAGCCAGTGCAGGAACTTTTCCACGGCGGCGAAGTCCTCGCTATGTACGATCTTGCACAGGTTGTCCACATAGACGTGGGAAATATCGTAATTGCCCGCATACAGACCGCTGATGAAGCCCCGCAGGCACTCAAAAGAATCCAAGTGGTATTCACCGGCGTTGACCAGGCGCACAGAGGACTTGATGTCGTAGGTCATGTCCGCGCCGGGCTCGATGCAGACAACGCAGCCGCCCTCCTCGGCCACGGAGGCATGAACCAGCTCGATGAGCTGCTTGGTCTTGCCTGCGCCGTTGTCGCCCATAATCAATCTAACCATAAGAGATCACTCCTTTTGCATATATGTATACCATACCATAACTTGACGGAAATGGCAATGGGAAAATATACGGTTTTTTACCGGCCCAGCTTTTCCCGCAGGGCCTGGCCCATGTCCTCATAGCCGGGCTTGCCCAGCAGGGCGAACATATTCTTCTTATACGCCTCCACCCCCGGCTGGTCGAAGGGGTTCACGTCCAGCAGATAGCCCGACAGGCCGCAGGCATATTCAAAGAAATAGATCAGCTGCCCCAGGGTGTCTGCGTCCAGGGCCCCGCAGCGCAGGATGATGTTGGGCACGCCGCCCTCCTCGTGGGCCAGCAGGGTGCCGTCCATGGCCTGGGTGCGGATAAAGTCCATGGTCCTGCCCGCCAGGAAGTTCAGCCCGTCGCCGTCGGCGGCGTCAAAGGGCACCGTGCTCTCCTGCTTCTCCGGGTCGAAGCGCACCACCGTCTCCAGCAGATGGCGCTCCCCCTGCTGGATATACTGGCCCATGGAGTGCAGGTCCGCCGTGAACTCCACGCTGGCCGGGAACAGGCCCTTGTTCTCCTTGCCCTCGGACTCGCCGTACAGCTGCTTCCACCACTCGGACATGAACCGGAAGGACGGCTCATAGGAGGCCAGGATCTCGATCTTCTTCCCGGCGCGGTAGAGCTGGTACCGGGCCCCGGCATACTGCCAGGCGGGATTCTGCTCCATATCTCCGGCGGTGCAGACCTCCTGCATCCGGGCGGCCCCCTGCATCAGGGCCCGGATGTCGATGCCCGCCACGGCGATGGGCAGCAGGCCCACGGCGGTGAGGACGCTGTAGCGCCCGCCGATGTCGTCAGGCACCACGAAGGTCTCATACCCGGCCTGATCGGCCAGGGACTTCAGGGCCCCCTTCTGCCGGTCGGTGGTGGCGTAAATGCGCCGGGCCGCGCCGTCGGGGCCGTATTTCTTCTCCAGCAGCTCCCGGAAGAACCGGAAGGCCACGGCAGGCTCCGTGGTGGTGCCGGACTTGGAGATGACGTTCACGGAGAAGTCCACCCCCTCCAGCAGCTCCATGGTCTCCCGCAGCTGCCGGTCGGACAGGCCGTTGCCCACAAAATAGATGTTGGGAGTGTCCTTGCGCCTGAGGTTATAGTTGGGGGAGCACAGGCACTCGATGACGCCCCTTGCCCCCAGATAGGAGCCGCCGATGCCGATGACCACCAGGGCCCGGGAATCGCTCTGAATGCGCCGGGCCGCCGCCTGGATGCGGTCGAACTCCTGCCGGTCATACTCCTGGGGCAGGCGGACCCAGCCGGTGAAGTCGCCTCCGGCTCCATCGTTCTTCTGCAAGTGGTTGTGGGCGATGCGCAGGCGGGGCGCCAGCGCCGCCTCATAGGGCAGGGCGATAAATCGCCGCATATGGGTCAGGTCCACCTGGATCATAGGGATTACCTCCTGTGTAAATCGGATTTTTCATCACACCGTATCTTACCGCGTTTTCCCGGAAAATACAAGGGGATTCCCGTCGAAACGGTGAAAATCCTATCCGATCACATGGTCCGCAGCTCTGCCCGGGGCGCGGTCAGGTCCCAGCCGCGCCCATCCCGCAGCAGCAGCGCCGCCGGACCGCCGGGGATGTGCTCCGGGGCCCGGTCCACCCGGGCGTCCACCATCAGGAGCCGGGACAGCGGCGTGCTTCTCAGCCAGTCCGGCATAGGCGGGCGGTCCCGCAGCAGCAGCGGCAGCCGGAACAGCTGATCGTCGTTGCCACTGAACATCCTATAGCCGGTCGTATCAATAAGATACCGCTGCGCGCCGAAGCGGATAGCCGCCGGACTGTTGGCCCGCGCCCATTCTCCGCACTCCCTCCGGGAGGACGCCATCAGCAGGCTGAGACTGCCGTAATACGCATCCCGGGTAAAGCCGAAGGCGTACCACTCCCGCCCGTCCGGCAGGCACAGAACGCTGCCCAGGGGCCGGACCTCCTGGATATTGCCGCTCTCCCAGGCCAGGATCTCCGGGGTCAGATATCGAAGAATATTTTGCATTATGATTATCCTCCTGAGTTTATCCTGAGTTTATATTTTATTGTATCGTTGTTTCCTCTGTGCCGCAATAGCATTCCTGTTCAGTTTCCGCCAAGGATCACCCGCAGAAGCACATGGTCCGGGCCAGGCGCAGGAACATCTCCCCGAAGGTGAGCTTTTCCACGGTTTCCGCCGCCCGGATGGGTACCTCCAGCAGCGTTTCGCCGTTCTGGGTGACGGTCAGGGTCCCCAGCGCGTCCCCCTGACGCACCGGGGCCGCTGCGGATTCCGGCAGGGTCACCGTCTGTTCCAGCCCCTGGAGCCGGGCCTTTTCCGCCAGCAGCAGGCCCTCCGCCGGGTCCACCATGGGCTGCACCGCATCCCGGGTCCCCAAGGTCACCGGCACCGGCGGCAGCGGCTCCTCCGGGGCGGCATGGACCAGGCCATAGGTGGAGAACCCATAGTTCAGCAAAGTCTTGGCGTCCTCGAACCGCTGCTGGCCGGTGGGGGATTTCAGCACCACGGCGATCAGCTCCATGCCGTCCCGCATGGCCGACGCCGACAGGCAGTACCCCGCCCCGGAGGTAAAGCCGGTTTTCAGCCCCGTGGCGCCGGAATAGAAGCGGATGAGCTTGTTGGTGTTGGAAAGGCCGAAGGCGCCGCCCCGCACGGTGTCCATCCAGATGGTGGTAAAGCGCCGGATGTCCGGGTGACGGCGGATCAGCTCCCGGGACATCACGGCGATGTCCCATGCGCTGGTGACGTGGCCCTCCGCCGGAAGGCCCGTGCAGTTGACGAAATGGGTGTCCTGCATCCCCAGCTCCCGGGCCCGGTTGTTCATCTGCTCCACAAACAGCTCCGTGACCCCCGCCATTTTTTCCGCCAGGGCCACGGCGGCGTCGTTGCCGCTGGACACGCACACCCCCTTCAGCAGGTCCTCCACGGTGATCTGCTCCCCGGGGGACAGAAAGATCTGGCTGCCGCCCATGGAGGCGGCATAGTCGCTGACGGTGACCACGTCGTCATAGGCCAGGGTCCCCCGGTCGATGGCCTCCATCACCAGCAGCAGGGTCATGACCTTGGTGACGCTGGCCGGTTCCAGGGCCTGGTGCTCGTTTTTGGCGTAGAGCACCTGTCCCGTCTCCTTCTCCATCAGCAGCGCCGCCTCCGCCTGCACCGGCAGCTCCACCCCCCAGGCCGGACACAGCGTCAGCAGCAGCACCAGCACCGGCAGTGTCCCCAGCAGCTTTTTCATGGCAAACCCCTCCCCGTTTTTTCTTCACCGTATGCGCCCGGGGACAAAAAAAGAACGCCCCCGGCAGGAGGCGTTCTTTTCGTATGCCTTGTTATGCGTTGAGGATGCTCATGAACTCCTCGCCGGTGATGGTCTCCTTTTCGTGCAGGAACCTGGCCAGCTCATCCAGCTTCTGCCGGTCGTCCCGCAGGATCTGCAATGCCTTCTGGTGCTGCCGCTCCACCAGCTCCACCACCAGCCGGTCGATCTTGGCCTGGGTCTCCGGCGAGCAGGCCAGGGACGCATCCCCGCCCAGATACTGGTTGGTAACGGTCTCCAGTGCCACCATGCCGAATTCGTCGCTCATGCCGTACCGGGTCAGCATGGCACGGGCCAGCTTGGTGGCCTGTTCGATGTCGTTGGACGCGCCGGTGGTGACGGAGCCGAACACCACCTCCTCGGCGGCACGGCCGCCGGTAAACGTGGCGATCTTGTTTTCAATCTCCTCCCGGCTCATCAGATAGTGGTTGCCCTCCTCCACCTGCATGGTATAGCCCAGGGCGCCGGAGGTCCGGGGGATGATGGTGATCTTCTGCACCGGGGCGGAGTGGGTCTGGCGGGCCGCCACCAGGGCGTGGCCGATCTCGTGATAGGACACGATCCACTTCTCCCGGTCGGTGAGGATGGCGTTCTTCTTCTGATATCCGGCGATGACGGTCTCGATGCTCTCCTCCAGGTCGGCCTGGGTCACCAGCTTCCGGCCGTCCCGCACCGCCCGCAGGGCGGCCTCGTTGACGATGTTGGCCAGCTCCGCGCCGGACGCGCCGGAGGCCATCCGGGCCACGGTGGAAAAGTCCACGTTCTCCGCCAGCTTGATCTTCCGGGCGTGGACCTTCAGAATCTCCTCCCGGCCCTTCAGGTCCGGCAGCTCCACCGGCACCCGGCGGTCAAACCGGCCGGGACGGGTCAGCGCGGGGTCCAGGGACTCCGGGCGGTTGGTGGCCGCCAGGATGATCACGCCGGAGTTATCGTCGAAGCCGTCCATCTCCGTCAGCAGCTGGTTCAGGGTCTGCTCCCGCTCATCGTTGCCGCCGTACTGGCCGCCGCTGCGCTTCTGGCCGATGGCGTCGATCTCGTCGATGAACACGATGCAGGGGGCCTTTTCCTTGGCCTGCTTGAACAGGTCCCGGACCTTGGAGGCACCCATGCCCACAAACATCTCCACAAACTCGGAGCCGGAGATGGAAAAGAAGGGCACGTTGGACTCACCTGCCACAGCCTTGGCCAGCATGGTCTTGCCGGTGCCCGGAGGGCCCACCAGCAGGATGCCCTTGGGCATGGATGCGCC